>Ga0209415_10012326_pt1 | contig 14259 bp, 13 predicted proteins | sample PeaSoiSIISIP2007_FD_187696 | JGI IMG/M metagenome (GOLD analysis project Ga0209415, IMG submission 187696) | Peat soil microbial communities from Weissenstadt, Germany - SII-SIP-2007 (SPAdes) (version 2) | ecosystem: Environmental > Terrestrial > Soil > Wetlands > Peat | place: Germany... | reverse complement strand
CTCACGTCCCAAGCTGAGGAAGTCCGCGCGCTTTCGACCAAGGTGGCGGCCGACGCGGGCGAGCCGCTCAAGGAGCAGGTGAAGCGCGGCGTGGACGACAGGTTCAAACTGAACGGCTTGGGCTCCCAGTGAAGTCCAGCGAACTGCCCAGACCATAGGGGCCTGACAAAAATACGTGCCACCAGGGGCACTAGCCAGAATGCTTGAAGGCAGCCTGGCGGGCACACAAATCGGAGGAGACGTGCCATGAAAGGCCTTGTGACGATCCTTATTTTCATTTTCGCAGTTGGACTCACGGCATCGGCATGCGCCGGAGAGGCCGCGCCCAAGACTCAGGCTGCCTGTGAAAAGGCAGGCATGGACTGGGATGCGATAGCCAGTGCACCAAGGGTAAAATGTCACTTCCGTGCTGCGTAACAGCGTCGGCGGTCTTCGGATTTAGTTGGGCGACCGGAGGGCAAGAACTCGAAGCCGCCGGGTGGCGACGAAGCGAGGGAAAACAAAATGAACCTGATGCACTCCATTTGTTGCCTGTTTCCCGGCCGATGTGGCAGCGACGCAATCGCGCCGGCAAAACAGGGGCAGAACCCCGCTGAAACGGGCGATTCTTACAACCTACCGGAAATCCGCGCCTGAATGCCTGCTTTGTCGGCGCCTCTCGGCTTCTGTCCAAGTCAGCAAATCGGCTGACAAAGGCCTCACCATCGTTGCTCGACAGTAAGGTGTGCGGTTGGATAGGAGTGCCTGGCGGGGCTCGCCAGTCACGCCAATTGCGCCCAGCAGGCTCTCGGGGGGCCAAAGTCCGCTTCTGGCACAAAGCAGACACGGACGTCCGCTTCTGTATTTGTCCTTTCCAAGATATTGAATACGCGATCGAACACATCGGCCCCTTTGCGCATGGCGGTTGGGAATGAGAAGACGGCATGTTCGTGAGGGTCCTTGCGGAGGCCCTGCAACCGCCTCGATTTGCAGCTGCCGGGTTTGCTCGAGACAGCACTCAACGGATCCCAATAAATTATGGCCAAATGACCCAAAATTGAAGAAATCGGGGACTACTTGACGACGAGCACCGGGCACGGTGCGAGGTGCACGATGCGGTCGGCTCGACTGCCGATCAGGCGACCGTACAATGCCGAATGACCACTTCCGCCCACGACAAGCAAATCAGCTTTAAGATCGCGTGCGAGGTCCACGATGTCCCGGACGGGATGTCCAGCCAAAACGTGGGTGTGCAGCTTTACCCCCTCCTGATCCGCCATTTCACGCGCTCGATTGACAACGGTATGAAATCGCCGGGCAGCGACACCCGTCTCCTCCCTGACCTCTTCAATAGTTTCGGGCAGATACGGGATCTCCTCGACCGAAACCATATGTAGGTCTGCCTCGTCTTGCTTTGCCATTTGCAGTGCGAGCGAGAGTGCGTGAAAGGCGTGGTCAGAACCGTCATTGGCGTGCAGGATTCTGCGAAACATTGGGCGTCCTCCTCCCGCCTTTTTGATTGCGCAAGGCCGTTTGAGGCTTGACCGCCTCTATTCTAAGGCTGGGCTGGAGATGGTGCGACAAATAGGGCGCCCTGGCAATCGGTCTGAGCCTCTCGCGTCGGCATCGACTCGGACTCAGACAGGCGCGGATGCCGATCAGTGATCGTAAGCGACGGGCCGAACCACCAGCACAGGGCAAGGCGACAGGTGCACGATGCGATCAGCTCGGCTGCCGATCATGCGATCGTACAGAGCCGAATGGCCACTGGCGCCGACGACGAGCAAATCGGCCTTTAGGTCGGTAGCCAGATCAACGATATCGCGCACCGGATGGCCTGCCAAAACGTGCGTATGCAACTCCACACCACGTGCTCCGGCCATCGCGCGGGCGCGATTGAGGACCGCATGGAAGCGGCGAGCGTCTACTGCAGTGTCCTCCCTGACCTCTTCGATGGTTTCCGGGAGATATGGAACCTCTTCGACGGAAACCATGTGCAGCTCTGCCCCGCTCTCCTTGGCAAGGTTGAGTGCCAATGCCAGCGCCTCGAACGCCTGGCCCGAGCCGTCATTGGCAAGCAAAATCTTCTTGAACATCGGCGCGCCTCTCTAAACCGCTTTCTTTCTTAGCCGGGTGGGCACGCTTGGAGATTCGGCCACCTCCGTTTCCTCCTGCGGCAGCAGGTGATGCGGCAAGAAGAATGCGTTGGCAATCAGCGTGGGAACGACAGCGCTGGCGACGACGCCGGCCACAACGACCGAGTATTGCGCCTGGTCGATAATACCGTGCGAGAGGCCGAACAGCGCCGAGATGGTACCGAAGGTGAGGCCGGTGGACATGAGCAAGGTCGTGTACATGGCTTCCTTTTGCGGAGCACCAAACACCTTGGTCACCGGATACACGCCAACGAACTTAGTCGCCATCTTTCCCATGAGAAGAACGATGAAGGCGAACGGTGCCGCGATCAGAGTGGGAATGGAAACGAAGGAGCCCGCGCGAAGGAAGTAGAACGGCGTCAGGAGTCCGAGCGTCAGCGTGCGCAGTCGCCGGATCAGCGCGTGATCTTTTCCAACCGTTCCGGCAAGCACCATCCCCACGATGTAGGCTGGCAGGACCGCCTCGCTGTCCGCCCACGCCGCGAGCGCGCCGAGGCCGAATAGAATCAGGAGCAGGTATTTTGCCTCGAGCTCGGAGGGTCGATTGCCGTAGCGCTTGAACAGACGTGGCGTCAGCCACGGCAGGACGACGAATACGGCGACCGCGACGGCGGCGAAGACGAAGGTCCTCATCGTGAATGGCGCGAAGATGAAGCCGAGGGCCAGCACCGTGCCAAGATCGTTGATAAAGCACGCTGCCAGCACGATCTTGCCGTAGTCAGTCTTGTTGAAGCCGTATTCCAGCATCACGGCGTAAACGACCGCGACCGACGTGGTGGACAGCGCTACGCCTGCAAGCCAGCTCTGCAACGCGGTCCAATGGAGGCCCCAGTATGCGAGCGCAGCGCAGCCGAAGAAGGGCGCAAAGAAGCCGAGCAGACCGACGGCGGTCGCCTCTTTCCAGTTCTTACGGAAGACGATTGGGTCGAGTTCCGCGCCTGCGAGAAACGTCAGCACGATTGCGCCGAGCCCAGCGAGGAACTTGACCCAAATTGTATCGGTCCCGAGGACATTGGAGCCGATAAAGATGCTAAGCAGGAGCTGGGCTATCGTCCCAACGATGATTTCGGTCAAAGCGGTCGAGACACGGAACCAAATTGCAAAAAGGGCGGCGACAAACGCCAGTCCGATCCAGAGTGCAGCAAGTGCCCAAATTTCAGTCATTGTGGGGTCCTTTGATGAGCGAGGGCGGTTGACCGACAGGTTGAGAACCCGCCGTGCGGTCGCGAATAATCATCCTCGCCTCCTTCGCTGAGGCGACGAGCCTTCGTCAACTGCACAAAGCCATGGAGATCGCACTACGCCCGTCTTGATTGGCAGGCACATAACGTGTCGCTCCCGCTCGCTGTCATTGCGCGCAGGAGTCATCAGCCGTATCGGCGTTTTTGGGGGACCCCTTCCCCTCTCAGCGAATCAATATTAGGGGCGCACCGGAGGATGGCAAGACGGATTTCTCCAAATCTCGAATGAGAAAGTACGACAAACTGTCGCGATTAAAAAGTTTGGCAGTACGCTTATTCGACGCTCACTTGACCACGAGGACGGCGCAATGTGCTTGTTCAATGACTCGGAAAGCAGTGCAGCCGATGAGCCGATGGTAGAGCCCCGAATGGGGCGCCAAGCCGATCACGATCAGGTCGAACGCGCGCTCGCACGCAAACTCCACAATCGTCGATGCTGCATGACCGGGAATCAAATGACAATGCAAGGGCAAGCCTTCTCGGGCCGCGAGGCTCTTTGATTTTGAGATCACGGGCGCGAAGCGGTGGTCGGCCAGCTCGATTTCGCCTCTTACCTCGGCGATGCTGCCGGCAAATCGGGGCACCTCCTCTACCATGATCATATGCAGCTCGGCCTGGTGGCTGAGTGCGAGGCTAAACGCAGCCGACAGAGCTTTAAATGCATGTTCGGAGCCATCATTAGCCGCAAGTATCTTTCTGAAGACCTCGTGGCTCCTGGCGATTCGACGGATCTCCTGAAGCATGGGCCGCTCCCCTATGGCCGATCAGAAAATTCCTGCGCCAATGATGAGAACGAGGAGCAACGCCACAAGCACATAGGCCGCATAGGCATTGACGTTACCCACATGCATCCTCCGAACGATCGCCGCGAGCCAACGCAATCCGCTGACCGGCGGATCGAGCACCAAACGATCAACAATATGCGCTTCGACTTGGTCACGCGTGATCGCAGTCCGGAAGTGCTGGGCCACGGCTTCAGTACTGTCCTCTCCCGCAGCTGGATGAAGCACTGCGCCAAAGATGACCCGCACCGGGTTAGAGAATCCCGTTGCAGTGTAGGTGATCCCCGGCCAGAGGCGGCGTAAGCCCCCAGCCCAGACAGCGCGCCGCGCAAGCGTGCGACCTCGGGTCGCTAATCTGAACACAACAAAGGTCAACGCAAGGATGCCGGTGAGCGCGACAAACATGTAGGACGTGGACATGGCGAAGATTACGGGGTTGTGCTCCTCGCCTCTATGCAGGACGACAAGGCCGCGTCCTGGCAGTAGCCCCTCCCCGACCTGCGCTCCGAGGTCATGGAATTCGGCAAGGAATTTCGGCGGGATCGCTTCTTGTCCCTGTGCCGCTAAGCTGAAGAACGGCGGCACGAGCGCTGCGGTCGCACTCTCATGCGTAAGCGGCATCACACTTCGGTCCAAGATTGGAATCACGTAGGTCGGCAGCAGCCCCAAGAGGATGCACGCGGCCGCCAACAGCGCGAGCGGCGTTCGCATACCGATCCGAACCTCGGCGGCATTGGCCGCTCCCTCTGACCGCGCCAGGCCGAGGAAGCCCATCGCGAAGACCTTGACGAAGCAGGTGACTGCCAGACCGGCGGTCAATGCAAGCATGGCGCCTGAGATCGCGAAGACGATCTTGACTGGCGTCGAAGATAGAAGCACCGACCGTAGCACGGTCTGCAGCGTCAGCCATTCGCTGACAAAGCCGTTGAGCGGCGGCAGCGCCGCAATCGCCATCACACCAATAAGGAAGAAAACGCTGGTCCAGGGCATTACCCGGGCGATGCCCCCAAGGCGATCAAGATCGCGGGTGTGAGCTCCCGCCTCCACCGCGCCCGTCCCAAGGAAGAGGAGCGCCTTGTATACCGAGTGATTGGCGAGATGATAGGTCGCCGCGATGAGGGCGATACTCGCGACGATCTGATGGCCGGTTGCTAGGAAGATCATGGCGGCTCCGATGCCGGCCGCGACGATTCCCATATTTTCGATCGTGCTGTGGGCAAGGAGCCGCTTCATCTCCGACTCGACCGTAGCGTAGAGGATGCCGATCAAAGCGGAGACGCTGCCAATCACGAGGACGATCAGGCCTGGCCTGCTAGTCGTCGCCGGTACCAGGTCGAGATTGAACCGGACGATGCCATAGATTCCCAAATTCACGATCACTGCCGAAAGCAAGGCCGACACATTGGTGGGCGCGACTGGGTGCGCGAGCGGTAGCCAGCTATTCACGGGTACCAACCCGGCCTTTACCGCAAAACCGAAGAACGACAGCAGGAACACGGCCCCGGCCATCGTAGCGCTGAGACTAGGCGCAGCCGACCGCAGGGCGCCGAACTCCATGCTTCCCGCAGCGACCGCAACAAGCAGGAACGCGATTGCCACAGCGATGGTCCCGGCTTCGCTCATCGCCAGCATGACGAAAGCCGCTTGCGAGCTCTCTTCGCGCTTGTATTCGAAATTGACCAAAAGATAGCTGACAATCGAGACGAACTCCCAAGACACGAGGAACGAGAGCGCGTCGCCGGCCAGGAGCACCAGAACGATCGAAGCGAACAGCGCGAAATAAAGGAAATTGAAATAGCGAAGGCTGTAATGGCAAAGATATTTGACGAGATAGCTCCCGGAAAAGATCGCGACTGGCAAGAACACGAGCCCAGCGACGAACAGGAAAAGTGCCGAGAGCCGGTCCGCTGCAAGCGTCATCACCCCGAGCGAGAGCACCGGCCACAACTCGGCATGGAATTCGGCATCGCCGAGAAGGAGCAGACCGCCTGCAGCAAGTAGGACCAGCGCCGTCAGGGTTCCGAAAACTGCGAGTGAAATAGGATTCCACCGGGTGGGAAGGATAAACGCTGCGACGGCGCCCGAACCGCAAAGCACAAAGAACAACGCAAAAAGCTGGGTGGTGATGCTCATGCCATCTCCCGGCTTTGCGCGGACGGCAAGGATGCGAGCGGCGTCGGTGGCTTTCTTTCGACGACAACAAGGAGAGCGTGGAGGATCGCCAAAGGAGGCGGCGGGCACCCAGGCACTTCGACGTCTACCGGGATGATCTCTGCGGCACCTCCGGACGCGACAAAGCTCGGACCGAACACCCCGCCAAACAAAGCACAGGCCCCAATCGCCACGACGCGCTTCGGTGTCGGCATTGCCTCGTAGGTCTGCCGCAGGGGGATGCGCATCGCATCGGAGACCGGACCGGCAACGAGCAGGACATCGGCGTTCCGCGGCGTCGGCGTAGTGAAGAAGCCCAGCCGATGCATGTTGTAATAAGGATTGTTGAGCTGCCTCGCTTCGCTCACGCAGGCGCCGCAGGCGCCGGCATCGACGAAACGAAGGTACAGGGACCGGCCGAAGGCTCTGTCCAGTTTACGCTTGGCGGCCGCTAGTTGATCTCTATCGGCGGCCCATTCATAGCTAAGGTCCCAGCTTACAGCTTCATCGCCCTCGTCGGGGTGGCACCTGTAGCAGTGAACACATCGTCCGAAGTCGACGGTGACGTTACGGCCATCACGAATGATGGCCCCGGTCGGACAGAGTTCAGCGAGCGTCTCCGCCCGTTTGGCGGAACCCAATGAGGTCCCGATGGGCCGGCCGGGTGAGACGCCGGACGCCTTCTCCGGGAGTTGCGGATAGGCCGTGCTCTTTATTCCAGTGCGCAGACCTTTGAGCACCCAATCTGCCATCGTCGGCTCCTACCGATCACACTCGGCATTCGATAGGCCGAAGCTTGCCAGGATGATCGGAAAGTCCTGAAACGCGAAGTTCTCTGCCGCGAGGTGAAAGCCATGCCAATTGGTGAAGGACGGCGGAGTAATGCGGTAGCGGGCGACCGTGCCGTCCTCATTCACCCTCAGCCAATGAAAGGCCGCGCCGAGTGGAGCCTCCACGACGGCAAGAGCAACACCGGCGTGCCGCGAGGCGTGGGGCGCGTCGACCGGCCCTTCAGGCAGCGACAACAAAGCTCGACGTATTATTGAGGCAGACTGCTCTGTCTCGTGAAAGAGAACGCGAAGCCGGGCATAGCCGTCGCCCTCTTGCTCAACGGGCACAGCGAAGTCGATGTCCGCGTAGTTTGCGTAGGGAAAGAGCTTACGCATGTCCCGAGCTACACCCGAAGCGCGCGCAACGGGGCCCACGAGGCCGTAAGTGATGGCCTGCTCGGTGCTGACAATGCCGACCTCTTCGAGGCGGTCTAGGAAGCTGCTCGAATAGCGAAGCATTTGGTGGAGATCGCGTAGCCTCTCGGCAAGGGCACCGATGGCCGTAACTAGATGCTCCCAATCCTCGTTGTTAATGTCCCGAGAAACACCTCCCGGGATCACTAGTCCGAACAGGTAGCGGTGCCGGCTTACGTCGCAGCTCAGACGCAGTAGAGTCTCTTCGATGAGCGCGGCCTGTGCGGTGGCGACGGCCAAAGCCGTCGAGTTACAAATACCGGTGATGACGGCCGCGTGATGTCGCAGCCGCTCAAGCTCGGCGAAAGCGGTTCGCAGCGCTAATGCCCGTGGCGGCACATCGATCCCGTAAATCGCTTCGATGGCCTGACAGAAGGCTAGACCATGGGCGAAGGCAGCCGTGCCGGAGAACCTTTCAGCCAGAAGCAGGACCCGGTCCACGGGCTTGCCCTCAGCGATCTTCTCCACCCCGCGATATTTGTAGAAAAACCGCGGGATCGTGCGAATGACGTCTTCGCCAACCGTCTCGAGCAGAAAATGCGCCGACTCGGCAAAGTCGGAGAACACTGGTCCAATCGGCATGGCGAAGGCGCCGGGCGCCACAACAACCGTCGGCGGCTCCCAGGTGATGTCCAGTTCTCGCCCCTTACGTCGCCGCGCATCGAAGCTTCGGCGCATCGGGTTCACGCCTTCGGGCCAATCCTCGTGGAGGACGAATTCTCCGAGCCGCGGATGGCCCTCGAAGGTCAAGCCAAACAGATCTTCGGCCTCTCGCTCGTGCCAGTCGGCTGAAGGCCCATGGACCAGGCCACTGATGGACGGCACTTGTGTCATGCCGGCATCGAGTTGGAGTTCGAGATACGCCCACGGCGAGGGAGCGTCCCTGTAGAAAACATAGACGAGCGACAAGCCGGCGCTCGCCAGCTCTTCGACGACCAGGGTGGCAAAAGCAAAGCCCAGATCGCGCATGAGCCATTGGCAAACCTGGACGAGGTAATCGGCCCTGCATGTGAGCCGGCAAATCCGCCCGTCGTCGTCGAGCGTAGCGGCGACCTTGCCCTTCCATAGCTTCCTGCAGAGCTTGGGAAGTGGCTCTGCCACGTTCGCGTTCGTGACCTGGTCGAGGACCGCCATGGGATATTCATCCTCCCATTGCGCTTGCTGCCGCGTTGAGCAGCTCTTGCAACGGCCCCGGGACATAGAGTCCGATCGCGATCAGGGGAATTGCGGCGAGAGCAAGCGCGACCTTGCAGCTGAGCGGCGCGGCCTTCACCGGCGTATCTCGCTCCGGCACGCCAAAGGCCATCCGATTGACGTGGAACATTACGGCGCAAAAGGCGACCACAACGAAGAAGGCCAATAGCGCAATCGCGAGATACTGACCGCTGGTGAGGCCCGCCTTCAGAATAACCAGTTCGCTCACGAAAATGGCAAAGGGTGGCGCTCCGGCGATCGCGAAGCCACCCGCGACGAGTGCGAGTGCGGAAAGCGGTGATGAGCGGATGAGGCCGCGCACGGCGGCAATCTCCTGCGTGCCCGCGGCCATCACGGTCATGCCGGCGGCGAAGAAGCAAAACGATTTAGCGATCGCATGCCCGGTGATCTGGTAGGCAGCGCCAATGTGCGCTTCAGCCCCGCCGAGGCCCGCCGCAACGAGGATGATGCCCATATGCTCGACGGTCGAGAAGGCGAACATCCGCTTGAAGTCGCGAACATAGATCAGCAACAGGGTGGCAATACCGACGGACACCAAGCCGAAGCCGATAAACCAGGGTCGCGCATCGAGGCCCGGCGCGCTGCCAACCACGGGAAAGAGCCGAAGAATCACATAAAGCGCCGTGGTCGTTTCGACGCCGGACAGCAGAGCGCAAATGGAGGCAGGCGCCTGGCTATGGGCGTCCGGCAACCAGGTGTGCATCGGCACGAGTCCCACCTTGGTGCCAAATCCCACAAGGATGAGGAGGAAGGCGGGCCACAGAAGTGCCGGTGGCATGTGCGGTGCCGCCTCCGCGAGTCCGACCCAGGTAAAGGGCTCCAATCCGGCAACGCGCGATCCCCAGTAGAGGATCAGAAAGCCGAGCAAGGCTAGCACCGCCCCGAGTGTGGTGAGCACCACATATTTCCACGCCGCCTCGAGCGCCTCTGCCGTGTCCTCGAAGCCGACCAGGAACGCAGACAGCAGCGTCGTAAGCTCCACCGCGATCCACATCAGCGCGACGTTCGCTAACAGCGGAACTGCCAGCATGGAGAGGAGGAAAAGATTGTAGAGACAGTAGTAGCGCTGAATTTTAGCCTGTTGCTCGGCGCGGCCGCCGATATAACCCCATGAGAATATGGCGGCGGTGAAGCCGACGAAGGCGACAAGCAACAGAATGAGAGCCCCCAGAGCATCGCAAGTGAGCCATTGATCCAGGGCATCAAGACGACCGGATCTCATCACGCCGATGGCAACCGAAGCCGCGAGGCCAAGTACGATTGCCGCTGCGACAAGAGTGATCAAAGCGGCGAAGCGGCGCCCGAGAGGTGATAGGGAAAGCCCGCTCGCAAGAGCAGGAACAGCGAGAATGGCTGCGAGCTCCATGGCGGCCTCACTCCTCCCGCAATGCCGCGAGACGTCCGACGGACGTGGTACCAAGCCGCCTGTGGATCTGGCGAGTGAGCAATCCGATGACCAGCGTGATCACCGGCACATCGACGGCAGCTGCAAGCTCCGCGATCACGGGCAGATTTGGAACGATGGCGATGCCCGCAAAGAACACACCGTTCTCGACGGCGAGCAAACCGAGAAGTTGCGGAACCGCCTCGCGCCTAACGGCAATGGTGAACGCGCCGAGAAACATCGCGGCTATGCCAAGCGGGAGGTTGACCTGCGCGAACGGGACGTCAACCGCGTTTAAGAGCGGGTTGGCCACCGCATAGGCCACCATGATGAGGACAGCGGAAATGAGCAAAGAGCTCGGAATGTTGAGTACCCGCTCAATCTCGCGCGTCCGATAGACCTCGGCGCTCACGGTGTGCCGCAGCAACCATGGGATCATCAGGGTCTTGGTGGCGATCGTGATCGCGGCGACGGCAAGGAGATGAGGCGACCCCAATCCAATCCCAAGCAGCACAGCCGAGAGTGCCAGCAGCAACGATTGCAGAATGAAAAGCTGCAGAGAGGCAAGCACCTGGCGCGTGGCCACGACCCCAAGCGCCGTGAGTAGGAACAAAGCACCCGTCAAGGCATCAAGGGCAGAGATCACCGGAAACGACGCGCTGGTCATGGCCACCCTCCCTAAACGCCCGACAGCCGGGTGATCATCGCGACAACGGAGATCACGAACGCCGCGCCGAGAAATTCGGTGATGCGGAAGAGCCGGAGTTTTGCGAGCGACGACTCGATGTAGACGAGGACAAGAACGAAGCCGAGGACCTTGAGCAGGACGAGCGGGATCGCCAGCAGTACCTCCCCAAGGCCCATCCCTTCAGCCAAGCCCCAAGGCGTGACGAGCACGTTCAGAAAAATAATGATCAGAACGAAGAGCTTCATTGCACCGGCCCATTTCATGAGCGCGGCGCCACGGCCTGAATATTCAAGCGATTTGGAGCGCTCGATCATGGCGAGTTCGAATTGTCCTGATGGGCTGTCGACCGGGATACGTCCATCCTCGGCCAAAATGAGCATCAGGAATGCAATCATCAGAAGGACGTGAGATGGCTCGAAAAAATTTGCGATCGGCGTCACCCAGCGGGTCTGCACGATGTAAGGGATCGTCGAGCCGGCCACGAAGGAGACGGTGAGAAAGACAATGATGAACACAGGCTCAGCAAGAAAGCCGACCATGCGCGTTCGACTCGCCCCCATGGGACCATAGGGATTGGCAGTGTCCACGGCCGCGAGCGCTGCAAAAAAACCACCGAGGGCAAGAACGAAGCCGCCCCCTAGCATGTCGCCCATGAAGGCGAAGAAAAGGGGGTAACGCGTCAAGACCGGGATAAGCAGGGCGACAAAGACGGGCGCGGTGAACGCAACATAAGGGGCTGCACGGAAGATCCAGGAACTCTGCTCAGAAACGATCTCGTCCTTGTGCAGAAGCTTCCAGATATCGCGGTATGGCTGAAAGATGCTGGGACCCCGTTTGGATTGAATAATTTCCTTGAGTCGGCTGGTGACGCCTTCGACCAGAGGCGCAAACGCCACAACGACGAAGACCTGAAGGAGGTTGTAGACGATGCGTTCGAGCATAGACGGCCTCGTGCGCGCGGCTCTAAGGCTGCTCTGCACATGGTCCGATTGCGCGGATCAAGAGAGTCGTGGGTTTAAGGGGCTGGCCTCGATGGCACGAGTGTCGTCCACCAACCCTGTTGACGTCTCCTACGACTCCACCGCAATGCGGTCCAACCAGAGCAGCCGTAGGAGTCATCAGCCCATTTGGGCGGGTTTGGCGGACTCCATCGCCAATTCTGGCGGCGCTCTGTTCACCGAGCGCCGCTCGTCGAATGAGCTAATCTAGCGTACGCGGTCAACTCGATCAATTGGACCGAGTTCCACGCATAGAGACGTGCAGGGATCGCGGTCAAGCGACCGGGAAGGTGCAATGGCGCCCCACACGAAAGGTCTCCAGAGGCAGGCAGTCTGTGATGAGTTGCCCAAGGTGCTGCCGCGCATAAGGCTCCATCACGGCGAAGCCCTCTGGGTCCTGACGCAGCTCGGCTTCCGCGGGGTCGCTGCTGAAAGCACCTTCAAGGAGTACATCAAGTCGCTGCGCAAGCTTGGAACGCCGTTTGCGCGCGGAGAAGTTGGACCAAGCTCACGCAGTCTGGCCAATTACTCCCTTTACCACCTGATGGAACTGGCGCTCATCCTGACTCTCCGCGTCTATCATATGGTACCTGACTCACTGCTTATAGAGATTGCCCGACATCGAAAAGACCTCTATCGGCATTATCGTCGAGCTTATTCGGAACGGCGCACCGGTAAGGGCTCTCCGGTCGTTGTCACGGCAGTCGGCCACAAACCAGTCTGCATGCAAGGCCTCTTTCTGGATCTGCAAATTGACTTCTCAGGCGGTCAACTCACAAGTTTCGGACCTCCAAAATTGTTGTCGCCGTTCGAGGCACTACGCGTCTTCGTGAGGCGCGGTGAAGCTTCTCGATCGTTTCTGCCGATCCAATTGTCGTCGCTTGCCGAAAGCGTTGTCGGGGCGGCGCTCCAAGCGCCATCGATCCGGAGGGGGCCTCGCAAACGTCGGTCGGGCTAGCGTCAACAACGTCAAACAAATAGGTTGCGCATGACGAGGATCCTCTTGGTGCGCCACGGCCATGTCGAGGGCATCCAGCCTGCGCGATTCCGCGGCCGTGCAGATCTCTACCTGACACCGCGCGGGCTAGCCGAGGCAGATGCTCTTGCCCAGCGAATTGCATCGGCCTGGCAGCCAAGCATGGTCTACACGAGCCCGATGATGCGGTGCGTGGCGACCGGAAAGGCCATCGCTATGGCATGCCGGATTGAAGCGCGAATCCTCGATGAGCTGAATGACATTGACTACGGCGCTTGGCAGTTTCGCACTTACGACGAAATTGAGGAAGCCGATCCCGGACTGTTTGCGGCGTGGTTTGCAACGCCTCACCTCATCCGGTTCCCGGATGGAGAATCACTCCAAGACCTTGTCGCGCGGGCCGCAGACGCGTTGCGAATCGTCCTTGGGCGTCACGTCAGCGAGACGATCGTTCTCGTGGGCCACGACAGTGTCAATCGCGCCTTACTGCTCCAGCTTCTCGATCAGCCGCTTTCCGTCTACTGGCGGGTGGAGCAGGCGCCGTGCTGCATCAACGAAATCGAAGCGGTCGCTGGGGAGATCCACATCCTACGCCTTAACGACGCGGGCCACCTGGACAAGCTCGGGATCGGACCCTGACGGCTCCCAAAGGAGCGATACGTTCCCCTTGCTTGGTGCACCCAGGTCACGCTGCGCAGCGCTTCGTCTTTCCTCATTGACGAAAATCGCTCGGTACAAGTCCTCGCCGTAGCTCGTTTGCAATGGCTCTCCCTCTACTAGCTTAAAGGGCCGCGTTCCGTCGGGTCGCCGTTCGGCCCGCAGGAAAGTGGCGCTGTCCAGTTTCTGCTCAAAAGCGCAATGGGCAAAATGATAGAGATGAGTGACGAAGAAGACCTTCACATGCTTGTCCAGGAGCGCATTGACGATTTGCCTCGCAATTTCCGAGCCTTCCCTTTCGTTCGTGGACGCAAACGACTCATTCAGCAGCAACAACGAATTGGGCCTGATGTTATCGACGATGTCACTCATCCGGCTCAGCTCTTCATCCCATTTCCCACTCTCCATCGTTACGTCTTCTTCGCGCTTGTGGTGCGTGAAGACGCCGCCGCAGAGCTCGGAAGAGAAGGAATTGGCAGGCACGAACATGCCAGCTTGCATCATCAGTTGGGCGAGACCAACGCTACGCAGGAAAGTCGATTTGCCCCCCGTATTCGCGCCTGTGATGACGAAGAGACTCTTATGCTCGGCATTCAGATCGTTGCCGACAACCCTTTGTCCCATGCTTAAGGCCAGCGACACGTCATACAAGCCGGAGAATGACAACTTCCGTTCGCGGGCGGACGCGGGCATAGGGAGGCAAGTCGGCTCTCCCTTCTGGACAAGTTGCGCACGCAAGTTCAGGCAGCCGATGTAAAAGGCTAGCTCCGTACGCAGGGTTTGAAAAA
>Ga0209415_10012325_pt1 | contig 14259 bp, 16 predicted proteins | sample PeaSoiSIISIP2007_FD_187696 | JGI IMG/M metagenome (GOLD analysis project Ga0209415, IMG submission 187696) | Peat soil microbial communities from Weissenstadt, Germany - SII-SIP-2007 (SPAdes) (version 2) | ecosystem: Environmental > Terrestrial > Soil > Wetlands > Peat | place: Germany... | reverse complement strand
GCCCCGATGATGCCGAAGAGCACGATCGCCACGCCGTCGTTGAGGACCGCCTCGCCCTCGAGCACGGTGCCGAGCCGGATATCCAGGCGCGTCTCGCGCAGGAACGCCAGGACGCTCACGGGGTCGGTGGAGGACACGATCGCCCCCAGCAGCAGCGCGCTCTGCCAGCCCAGGTGAAACAGCGCGTCGACCACCCAGCCGATCGCCACGGCGCTCAGGAGCGTGCCGGGGACGGCCAAGATCCCGATCAATCCGCCGTACGTCTTGAGATGCCGGGTCGGGAGCCGCAGCCCGCCTTCGAACAGCAGCGGGGGGATGAAGACCGTGAGCAGGACCTCGGGGGTGACCACGATCGGCGGGGCGAGGTGCATGTTGCCGATCACGAGCCCGGCGACGACGAGGGCGATCGTGTACGGCACGCGCAGTTGCTCGGTGACGATCGACACGGCCGCCGCGACGAGCATGAACCACAGCACCAGGGTCAGCGCGGTCATGGGTCGCGCGGCCGTCGACGGGACGACCTCGGACCGCGCGCGGCGGGGCCCCGGGCCCCGGCTGCCCGCGCCGCGAGCTCGGGAGGCATATCCGCGTTCACCGTCGGGGGCACCCGGGCGCTACTCGCCGCCGCCGGGCTGATACGCGGGCCGCGGACTCGGCCCGCGCGGCGTGCCCGTCAGTTTAAACGTCGCCACGCTGCGCGTGAGCAGCGGTGCGGCTTCTTCGACGCGCGCGGGCGTGTTCGTCGTGGTCCCCGTGATGACATACGCGTACAACCCCGCGACGACGCAGACCTGCAGGCTCCACCGGTCGTCCCCGGCGCGCGTTTTCCATGTGTAGGCGTGCGCGTACCCTGCGAGGGTGCCGATCGGCATGGGGCCCTCGCGCACGGTCGTATACGGGATGTGCCCGAGCACGCGCATCACCCATGCCGCCTTGTCCACACAGGTCTTCGCGGAAATCGCCATCGGCAGGTCGTGCGCCACGACGTCGACGGAGTCGGGCGGCTCCGGTCCTTGGTTCGGGGCGGTCGCCTCGACCGCGAGGTCCCCCCGCGACGTCTTGACGATCCACGTCGCCGGAACGTTGATCGTGAACCGGGCTTCGGGATCGCGCGCGAGCTGGGTGGCGACCGTCTGCCCCCCAACTGGGGCGGACGTAAGGAGCGCGGCCGCCACCAGGGCGGTGACCGCCAGCCACGCGCGCGGTCCGCTGCGCCCGCGCTCGCGGCGAACCGGTTCGGCCCGACTCATGGGTCCGGCGCCAGCGCGCAACCCGGCGTCCGTTCGCGTCGGTGGTACTCCGCGACGCGGGCGCCGAGGTCGTGCAGCGCCGCCTCGGGGAGCGCCGCCTCGACCGCGGGAAAGAGCACCTGCTCCTCGTGGCGGACGTGCTCCTCGATCAGGTGGCCGAGAGTGTGCGCGAGGTCCAGGTCGTCGCGCGCCGTGCCGAGGTCCATGACCCGTCTCGCGATCTCCACATGCTGGACGAGCACGGCCACGACCGCCGGATCGTCGGCGGGGCGGTGGCGCGCGAACACCGGCAGCAAGACCTCCTGCTCCTCTCGGAAATGCTGGCGCATCTGCGTCTGCCAGAACTCGAGGAACGCGTCCACCGCGGCGGCGAGGCTCTCCGCCTGCGCGCGGCGGAGCCGGAGCGCCTGCTCAAGGGCGAAGTAGTGATCGCGCGACAGTTCCTGGAGGCAGGGATGACGTTTCATCGTCGAGGGTCTCGTCGTGTCCGTTCGGCACGGCCGACCGCCGGTTCCTGCCCGATGCCGTATACTCGTGGTGGCGGTCGCGCGCGACGGCCGCGGACGGGATCGCGCCGCGAAGTTCGGGCGCAAGAATCGGATAGCAGACGTGGTCCCCGCGCCGTATCGTTGGGGCAGGAGGTGGCGAGTCATGTCGATCGGGGCGGATGCGCGGCGGAACGGCGGGACGACGGTGGACAGCGGCCATCTCACGGCGGACCCGCGATGGCGCGCGGTGGCATCTCGCGACGCGGGCGCCGACGGCGCGTTCGTGTTCGCGGTACGGTCGACGGGTATCTACTGCCGGCCGTCCTGTCCGGCTCGGCGTCCCGGACCGGCGCAGGTCGTGTTCTTCCGCGCGCCCGCGGCGGCGGAGCGGGCCGGCTTCCGCGCCTGCCGGCGCTGCCGGCCGAACGAGGTACCCTCGGCGTCGTCCCAGGTGCAACTCGTCCGCGCCGCCTGCCGGTACATCGAGGCGCATACCGACGGCACGACCAGCCTGGCGGCCCTCGGGGCGCACGTGGGGCGGAGCCCGCACCACGTGCAGCGCGTGTTCACGCGGCTGGTCGGGATCTCCCCGCGTGCGTACGCGGACGCGTGCCGGCTCGATCGTTTGCGGGCGCGGCTGCGCGCGCAGGAAGCGGTGACGGCCGCGCTGTACGACGCGGGTTTCGGGTCGAGCAGCCGCCTCTACGAGCGGGCTCCCAGGCACCTGGGCATGACCCCCGCGGTGTACCGCCGGGGCGGTGAGGGAGTGCGCGTCGGGTACACGACGGTCTCCACCCCGCTGGGTCGCCTGCTCGTCGGGGCGACCGGTCGGGGCGTCTGCTTCGTCAGCCTCGGTGCGGACGACCGGCGCTTGGAGGCGGCGCTCGGCGCGGAGTATCCCGCGGCGGAGCGCCGTCGCGACGACGTCCGTCTCGGGGCGTGGGTGGCGGCGATCGTCGAGTACCTGCGGGGCCGACGTCCGGACCTCGCGCTGCCGGTCGACATTCAGGCGACCGCGTTTCAGCGCAAGGTGTGGGCCGCGCTCCAGGCGATCCCGTATGGCGAGACGCGCTCGTACGGCGAGGTGGCACGCGTCATCGGCAGGCCGTCGGCGAGCCGCGCGGTCGCCCGCGCGTGCGCCACCAACCCCGTGGCCCTCGTCGTACCGTGTCATCGGGTGGTGCGCTCGGATGGTGCGCCCGGGGGATACCGCTGGGGCGCCGGACGGAAGCGCGCGCTGCTGCGTCAGGAGCGGTCGGCGGGATCCGCGCGCGCGCGGCGCGCTACCGTCGCCAGCGCGTGAGTGCCACGCCGACCAGGACGCACCCTGCGCCGAGACCCTGACCGGCGGTCAGGTGCTCTCCGAGCAGGAACCACGCGCTGACCAGGGCGACGACCGGGTTGAGGTTCGTCAGGATCGCCGTGCGGGTGGTCCCGAGTCTCCGGATCGCGACCGCCCAGACCATGTAGCCGAGCGCGATGGTGAGCACGGCGGAGTAGAGCAGGCCGCCCCACGCCGCCCATCCCAGGGCGCCCCAGTTCTGCGCCCGGACGTCGGGCAGTCCGATCGCGACCAGCACGACCGTGGACACCGCCAGGATCACCGCCGTGAGGCCTGCCGACGGATACCGGACCGCCAGCGGCCCGCTGGCGAGCGTGTACACCGCCCAGCACGCGGCGGACGCCAGCGTGAGGAGGTCTCCCCACGCCGCGGTCGGGGGCAGGTTTTCGGCGCCGGGCCGCACGAGCAGCGTGAGGCCCAGCAGCGACAGCGCGATGCCCCCCCACGTACGGCGTGACACTCGTTCGATCCGGAGGGCGGCGCTCGCGAGCGCGACCATGACCGGCGAGCAGCCCAGCATCAGCGCGGAGTGGCCCGCGGTCGTCAGGGCGAGCCCGGTGATGAAGGTCACCTGCTGTCCCACGACGCCGATGCCCACCACGACGGCGAGGCGTCCCCAGTCGCGCCGCTCGATCCACAGTGACTCCCGGTGCGCGATCGCGAGCGCGAGCAGCACGGTGGTGCCGATGACCCAGCGCACCGCGTTGAAGCCGGCGGGCGATGCGAACGAGGGGAGCGTGCCCTTGATGACGATGTAGTTGAGGCCCCAGACGACGGGGACGAAGGAGACAAGCACCACGTCCGCCAGGGTCACGCGGCCGCGCAGATTCGCCATTACAAAAGGATTCCACCCCGGCTGGGCGAAAAGCCTTCGCCCGAGGGTCTGCGAGAGGGAGGCGCGTCGATGCGGGCGGCCGTGTTCTATGAGGTCGGCAAGCCCCTCGTCGTCGAGGAGGTCGAGCTCGCCCCACCGCATAGCGGCGAGGTGCTCGTCCGGATCGCGGCGACCGGCGTGTGCCACAGTGATCTGCACTACATCAAGGGCGACCTGACGATGCCGCTGCCCGTGGTCTTGGGGCACGAGGCGGCCGGGGTGGTGGAAGCGGTTGGGGATGGGGTCGACTCGGTGCGCCCGGGCGACCACGTCGTCCTCTTGTTCGCGCCGGCGTGCGGTCACTGCCGCTACTGCGACAGCGGCCGGCCACACCTGTGCGAGATGCGCGCCCGGGTCCGCGGGAAGATGCCGGACGGCACCTCGCGCCTGCGTCTCGCCGGGCGCGATCTGCATCACTTCACGTGCGTGTCGTCGTGGGCGGAACGAGCGGTCGTCCCTGCGTCGGGGGTGCTGCCGATCGGCAAGGACGTGCCGCTCGCGGTCGCGGCGATGCTGGGGTGCGCGGTGACGACGGGCGTCGGCGCGGTCGTGAACACCGCGCGGGTGACTCCGGGCAGCAGCGTGGTGGTGTTCGGGCTCGGCGGCGTGGGGCTTAACGTCGTCCAAGGCGCCCGGCTCGCCGGCGCGGTGATGATCATCGGGGTCGACCTGCTGGACCACCGGCTCGAGGCGGCGCGGCGATTTGGCGCGACGCACACGCTGAACGCGGGGGCGGGCGATCCCGTTCGGGCGATTCTGGGTCTGACGGGCGGCGGCGCGGACTACGCGTTCGAGGTGATCGGGCGTGCCGCGACGGTGCGGCAGGCGGTGGACAGCGTGTCGCGCGGCGGGGTCGCCGTGGCGGTGGGGTTGCCGCCGGCGCGCGAGGAGCTCGTCGTCCCGGGGCCCGCCTTCGTCTTGAACGAGAAAACCCTGCGGGCGTGTTTCTACGGATCGTCGCGGCTGCGCGACGACATCCCCCGGCTGCTCGCGCTGTACCGCGCGGGCCGGCTGATGCTGGACGAACTGGTGACGGCGTCGTTCCCGCTCGACCGCGTGAACGACGCGGTGGCGGCGCTCGACCGAGGCGATGGGCTCCGCAGCGTTCTCGAGATGCCCGCGGCATGAGACGCGCGCGCGGTGTCCTGCTCATCCCGCTGTTGTGCCTCGCGCTCGCGGCCCCCGTGGTGTCGGCGGCCCCCGCCCGCCCGCCGCGGCACCCGACCGGCGGGGCGGCCGTGCCGGCCCCCAGCGGGCCTCCCGCCTCGGTGCTCATGGAGGTCTCGACCGGGCAGGTCCTCGACGCGACCGACGCGCACCACCGCACCCCGCCCGCGAGCCTCGACAAGCTCATGACGCTGTACCTGGCGTTGCACGCCATCCGAGACCACCGCATCGCGCTCGAGACGCCGGTCACGGTGAGTAGGGAGGCGTGGCGGATCGGGCGCAGCGAGGACAGCAGCCGGATGTTTCTGAACGTCGGGGACGTGGTCACGGTGCGGGACCTTCTCAACGGCCTGATGGTCGCGTCCGGAAACGACGCCGCCGAGGCGCTCGCCGAGGCCGTGGGGGGATCGGGCGCGCAGTTCGTCGCGATGATGAACGCGCAGGCCGCGTCCCTCGGGATGCACGACACGCACTACATGTCGCCCCACGGCCTGCCCGCGCCCGACGAATACACCAGCGCATGGGACATCGCGCTGCTGGCCCGCCGGATCCTGCTGGAGTTCCCCGAGATCGTGACCATCACGGGTGCGCACTACGAGACCTACGCCGGGATCCGGCAGGCGAACTGGAACAACCTCGTCTTCCGCGACGCCCGCGTCGACGGCCTCAAGACCGGGCACACCTCCGAAGCGGGCTACAGCATCGCCGCAACGGCGGAGGACCACGGGATGCGCCTGGTCGCGGTCGTGATGGGCGCGCGGACGCTGCGGGAGCGCACCGACGCCGCGGAGGGTCTGCTCGCGGCGGGCTTCGCCGGCTACGCGCTGGCGCGCGTGCCGTGGCAGCAGATCGTGCCCGCGACGTTCCGCGTCTACGGTGGCACGTCGGGCGACGTGCCGCTCGAGACCGCCTCCTCGGTCACGGTGCTCGTCCGTCGCGGCGCGCGTCCGTCGCTCCAAGTGTCCGAGGCGATCACCGCGCGGCCGTTTGCGCCGCTCGCGCAGGCGCAGCCGGTCGGCCAGTTGACGGTGAGCCTGGACGGGCGCCCACTCGTCGCCGTGCCGCTGCTCGCGGCACGGGCCGTCGGCCGCGCGGGCGTCGTCGCGCGCGTGTGGGGGTACATGCGGTATCAAGCCGGGCAGTTGTTTCACCGGCACCCCGACGTCTCCCACGGCGTCTACACGCCGTCCGAGTAGCCGCGTGCGCCCCGACGCGCCTCCGCAGGAGTGCGTGTGCGCGGCCCCGAAATCGCGGGCGTATGGGTGAAGGGTTTGAGGTGGAGGCCCGGATCGAACCGTCCGAAGAGGCGCCGCGCTCCTGGCTCATCCCGGCGATCGCCGTGACGACGGCGGTGCTCGCGGTCGCCGCAGCCTTCAGCAGCCTGCTCGCGGGGGAGGCGGCCCATCACTCGCTCGCGGCGCTCAACCAGGCCGCGATCTTCCAGAATCAAGCCTCGGACCAATGGAGCTTCTACCAGGCCGAGGGCATCAAACGGCATACCTTCGAGGTCCAGCGCGACGTCGAGCGGTTGCAGGCCGATCCGCCGCACCTCGCGCTGGCGGCGCGGCAGGATGCGGAAGCCCGGCGGTACGGGGTGCAGCAGGTGAAGATTCAGCACGACGCCCAGGCGTTGGAGCACCGGCGGGAGGCGGCGGAGGCGCTGTCGGAACGCTACGGCGTCCGCTACGAGCAGCTGGGGCAATCGGTCGCGTTCTTCCAGATCGGCATCGTCGTCTGCTCGGTCGCGGCGATCGTCCGGCGTCCTGCGTTGTGGTATCTTGGGCTTGCCGGTGGACTCGCCGGCGCGGTGTCCCTGGTGCGGGCGATTTCGCTGCCACTTGCAGGCGGTCCCGGCGGCTGACCGAATCGCGGGATTTGCGGTACAATGAACGGGTGGCCCTGCGCCGCGTGTGTGGGGTATGGAGTGGAGGTGTCGCGTGGAAAACGAAGTCCGTTCGGCAGAGGGCGCGGGGACGGCGTCGGAGCCGGTGGACGAGCGCCGTGCTTGGGCCGAGCCGCTGCTGGCCGGCGTGGTGGTCTCGCTGATCGCCGAAGCAAAGGATGCGGGGTGGAGCGGCCGGCTGGAGTACGTCGTGGAGATGTGCGTCCAGGAGATGACGTCGACCCTGGCGATGTCCCACGAGGAGATCGTGGACACCCTGCTCAGGTGGGCCGGGGAGCTTGGCGAAGAGTTAACGCGGGCGGACGTGGAGAAGGCGATCGAGGCGTAGCGCAGCGGTCGTTCGAGGTCCTCGCCCCGCCCCTCCGCGCTGGGGGGGCGGGGCGACGTTTGGCGCCGGGTCGTTCAGGGTAAGAACGGGTCGCGGAAGGCACCAACGGGGGGGAGGTGCGGCGCGATGTTCCTGGCGGGACTCCTGGCGCTCATCGGGATTGCGTTGTGGGCCACCGGGCACCTAATTCTCCGGTAACGCTCTCGCGATTGGGAGTGGAGTGCAGCGCGGAAGGGGCCGTGATTCCGAAGGCCCGTTCCGCGTTCTTGTAGTAGACCTGCTCCAGGACGTCGACTGGTAAGTCCAGGCCTCGCAGGACCGGGGCCCCGTCGCTGTCGGGGTCGGGGATCGGGGAGTCGCACTCCAGGTCCGTCTCCCAGAACATCTGGTGCACCCAGTAGCGGACCGTGTAGCGCACCGGGTCGGAGTCCTTGAGCACGACTTGATCGGTTCCGAAGCAGACGCGCTCGGCCCAGCGCCGGAAGAACTCGCGCGCGGCCTCCCGCTGCCGCCCGAGCTCCCGCACGATCCATTTCGTGGCGCTCGTGTCCAGGTACAGGTTGGGGTAGCGCGTGAGCAGCTCGCCGAGGTGATCGAGGTGCTCCGGGTCGCCGCCCATGTGCGCCGCGAGGAACGGGACCCCGGGGTACCGACGCAGCCGCGCCTCCAACATCGGGTACTGGTCCCGCTTGGTGCCGTACTTGGCCGGGTCGTACTTGCGCTCGAACCAGCGGTCCGGATCGCTGACGTGGACGAGCACGCCGAGCCCGTGGGCCGCGATCGCGTCGAAGACACGGTCCAGCCGCGGGTCGTCCAGCAGGAACGGGAGCCGGTCGCGGACGCGTGGCGCGAACCAGAACTTGATCAGCGGGACCGCGTGGGCTTTGGCGCGGGCGATCATCTGCAGCGTCTCGTCGTCGTCCGGCGCCGTCGCCCCCCGCGTGAACGGCCTGGCGGCGATCACGATCTCGCGCGGGTAGCGCGCCTGCAGCTCGAGCCCGACGTCCAGCGGCGTGATCGCCACGATGCGGGTGACGCCATAGACGCGCGCCGCGTCGACCAGCTCGTGATTGGTCGCGAGCTCGGTCATGTGGGTGTGCACGTCGACAATCGGCGCTGCAACTTTGTGCGGCGGGGGCGTGCGGAAACCGGCGGCGCTCGCTTCGCTGAGTGACTGTCCGTGCATCGACGTCTCCTGGGAACGTGCGTGTGACGCGGCCATCGTCCCCGGCAGGTAGAACGTCCGGGGCGCGCCGCGCGCTTCCATCGGCAGGAGTTTCGTTTCGGGGACCGGAACCCCCTCGTGCCTGCGCGCGTGCGCGCACGCGAGATGTGCTCCGGACGCCGGCGGCGCAGCTGGCGTGCGGCCAGGCCGGTGGGCGCCCGCGCGATGGCGACGGAGGGCCTCGCGTCCGCAGTCGTCCTCCTGGGGTGGTGAGACGGGCTCGTGGATGAATTGGAGCGCGTCGTCGGGAGCGTTCTCGACGCGGTGGACAAGGCCTACGTGGTGGATCTCGCGCAGCGCCTCGTGCGGACGCCGAGCGTGTTCCGCCCCGGGAACCCCGCGGGGACCGAGTCCGCGGCCGCGGCGGTCTGCGCGGCCGACCTCCGCGCGCTCGGGCTGGAGGTGCACGTCGAGGACGCCGCCCCCGGACGCCCCAACGTGATCGCCGATTGGACCGGCGCGGCGCCCGGGCCGTTGTTGATCCTCGAAGGGCACACCGACGTCGTGACCGAGGGCGACGCGGCGCTGTGGTCGGTGCCGCCGTTCGGCGGCGTGATCCGCGACGGCCGCCTCTACGGGCGCGGGGCGGCGGACATGAAGGGCGGCCTCGCCGCCGCGATCGCGGCCGTCCGCGCCGTCCAAGACGCCCGCGTCCGGTTGCCCGGTCGCCTCCGGCTCGCGCTCGTTTCCGACGAAGAGGGCATGATGCTCGGCATCAAGGCGTTCGTCCGGAACGGGTGGGCCCGGGACGCCGTGGGCGCGATCATCTGCGAACCCGAGGACAACTGCCCCTGTCTGGTGCAGAAGGGCGCGATGCGCGTGCTCGCCCGGTTCTCCGGGCGCATGGCGCACGGCGCGATGCCGAAGAGCGGGGTGAATCCCATTCTCGCGGCGGTGGCGTTCGTCGGGCGCGCCGCGGCGCTGGAGGCGGCGTACGTCGAACGCCACGGGCAGCATCCCCTGCTCGGCGCGCCGAGCGTGACCCCGACGGTGTGCCAGGCGGGAGATCTGGCGCAGCTCAACGTGATGCACGCCGAGGCGCTCGTCGCCCTCGACCTTCGCACGATCCCCGGCCAGGAGCACGAGGCGATCCGACTGGACCTGGAGCGGGCCGCCGCCGCGGCGGCGGGGGAGGTGCGGGGCTGTCGTGGCGCGCTCGAGGTGATCGAGGAGCGCCCGTGGACCGACACACCCGGCGACGCGGCGGTGGTGCGGGCCGTGGAGCAGGCGTGCCGGCGTGTCCAGCGTCGCGCTCCCGTGCGCCGCGGGGTGCCCGGCTCAACCGACGGGACGTTCCTGCGGGCGTGGGCCGGCGTGCCTATCGTGACGATCGGACCGGGTGATGTGACGATTCCGCACCAAGTGGACGAGTTCGTGCGGCTCGACGACGTGGTCGACGCCTGCCGGATCTTCGCCGCTGCGGCGTGCTATTGCCTCGCCGGGCGCCCGTGACGCCCGCGCCGCTCGTCGCCGGCTCGCGCGTCGAGTTCAGCTACGCGTCCGAAGGGGGAGGGCGACGTCCGGGTGCTGCGGGGCGTCTCGCTGGAGATCGCCCCCGGCGAGCACGTCGCGATCATCGGCCCGAACGCATCCGGGAAGTCCACGCTGGCCCGCCACCTGCACGCCCTGTTGCGCCCCCCACGCGGGACCGTCCACGTCCGCGGCATGGACACGCGTGACGCTGCGCCGTGGCGGTGATCGTCTCCCTCGCCGCGCTGGTCCCGTGGAAGCGCGTGCAGCGCGGCCAGGCGCGGGCACGGGTCTGACCCGGTTCTAGCGCGCGCCTCGCGGGCCGCGCCGCAGTTGATCACATGCCGAGCGCCGGACCGGAGCGTCCGTGGGTCCGGCGCCCTCGGCGTGGCGACGTGCGCGTAGTCGTACCCGCGGTCCCCGGGGTCGTCGTGCGCCGAGGCCCGCGAGCGCGGCGCGTTGCCGCGCGGTCTGGTGGACGCACGGGCGACGACGCGGCGTCTACGGTTCGGTGCGCCGCTCGGCGACGCCGCCGAAGGCGCGCTGGAGCGCCAGGTGCACCGGCCGCATCACCGGGACCCCGAGCACGATCAGGACCACTTCGCTGGCGAGGACCGGGAGCGCGATCGGGCCAATCGGGGCGCGCAGCAGGACGGCGAGCATCGTCGACACGGCGGCCGCGGTGATGACCGCGTAGGCGGTCGCCCCCAGGTACGCGTTGATGCGTCCCACCCGCCAGCACGCCCACGCTCCGACGAGGTTGGCCATCGGCATCCAGATGAGCTCCCAGGGGCCGGCGAACGGGCTGCCGAGGTTGCCGAGAAAGTTCCCGATCACGAACGCGGGGATGAGCGCCGGCTCCCAGAGCACGAGCGGTTTGAGCATCTCGGCAGCGCGGAGCTGCAGCGGCCCGTACGACGCCGGGGCCAGACACAGGGTGAGCGCCGCGTACGCCGCCGCGACGACCCCGATCTGGGCTGCCCTCGACGCCGGCCCCCTCATCGAGGGCCGTTCGGCCATCGGACCCTCACGACGGTGTGGATGCCCCCTCGAATCCGGTAGTCGAGTTCAAGTTCCAACCACTCCGGCGAACACGCCCGCGCGAGGTCATCGAGGATGCGGTTCGCGGCGTGCTCCTGGTAGATGCCGACATTTCGGTACGTGAGCAGGTAAAACTTGAACGATCGGAGCTCCAGGATTCGCTCGCGGGGGAGGTAGCGGACGGTGAGCGACCCGAAGTCCGGCAGTCCAGACCACGGGCAGACCGCCGTGAACTCGTCGGTAGAGATCTCGACGGTGGCGGGCGAGCCCGGGTACTCATACGGAAACGTCTCCAGCAGCTCTGCACGCACCGCCGAGGGGCCTCGCACCTCGAGCTCGGGCAACCCCGCCCCGGACTCGATATCGGGCCGCGCCGCGGCGGCCGCCCCCGGTCCCGAATCCGCCTCCGTGCCCATGCGCGTCCCTCCCGTCCCGGAAATTGAACGTCGGAGCCTCGTGTGGTAGAATAGTAACAGAAAGTTATCGAATTCGCGTCCTTTGACGGCGGGAGGGCGAGCGCGCCTCCCGTTCTGTGTGTGCCCAGTGCCCCCCATCCCAGGTGCCTTGGGCCATACGACGCAGATCCTCGCGAGAGGCGTGTGATGGCGATGTCCGTGGACTCCCGCACGACCGGCTTCTCCGGCCTTGTAGACGCACGAATCCAGCGAGCGATCCAGGAGATCGGGTGGGCCGCCCCGACCCCGATCGAGGCACGGGTGATCCCGAGTCTCACGATCGGCCGCGACCTGGTGGGCCAGGCCGATCCCGGATCCCGTACGACCGCGGCGTTCGGCATTCCGATGCTGCAGCGGCTCGATCCCCGCAGCAAGGCGGTGCAGGGGCTCGTCCTGGCGCCGAATCGCGAGCAGGCCCGGCGCGTGACCGCCGATCTGGGCAAACTCGGGGTCCATACCCGGCTCCGGATCGTGGCGATCTACGGCGGGGAGCCGGTCGCCCGGCAGGTGACGCGGCTGCGCGAGAAGCCCCACATCGTCGTGGGGACACCGGCGCGGGTGCTCGAGCATCTCGGAAAGGGCACCCTGACGCTGCGCAGCGTGCACATGCTCGTCCTGGAGGACGCCGACCGAATGCTGAAGCTGGGCCTTCGATCCGAGGTCGAGCAGATCCTCGTGCGCACGCCATCGACCAGACAGACTGCGTTGTTCTCGGCCGCGCTGCCCGACCCGATCCGGGCGATGGTCGGGCGCTATCTGCGGAACCCGATTTGGGTGACGGCCGCGGAGCCCCAGGAGGTCGAGCTGTACCAAGCCGCGCCTCGGCGGACACCGCGAACGGCGGTGTCGTAGCGGGGCAGTCGCGGGCGCCATTGCGTGCCCGTATTATAATATGGAGTAGCAGGTTGCCCCAGGAGGAGACAGTTGGAAGAGCTGCTGGGATCGTCCGGGGCCGTTGATCTATCCGAGGGCGACCGATTCGGGTTCTGGCGGTTCGCCAGGCATCCGTTCTTCATCGAGGTAAACCGCTGGCTCGTCCAACACGTCGCCTCCCTTGGCTCCCGCATCGTGGACTTGGGGTGCGGGCCCGGGGCGATCACCGAGTTGATCCTTGCGAACGCCGTCGAGCGGAGTCGTGTGCTGGTCTACGCCGTGGACCCGTCGCTGGCCGAGCTCGACCGGGCGCGGCGGCGGATCACGTCCGGGTTGGTGCGGTTCATCAACGGCGGCGCCGAGAACCTCAGCCGGCTCGTGCCCCAGGTGGACGTCGTACTCTTCTGCAATGCGATCCACCTCGTCCAGGACAAGAGCCGCGTCCTCGGCGAGATCCGCAAAGTCCTGGGACCCGGCGGGACGTTCGCGTTCAACACGACCTACTTCCAGGGATGCTACGTGCCAGGCACGGAGCGGTTCTGGCGGTACTGGTCGCTGCGCGCGGCGCAGTATCTTCGGGACCGAGGCGTGTCCGTGCTGCGGGAGCGAAAGACCCAGGCGATGGAGTGGTTCACGCCAGAGGAGTACGACCAACTGGCCGCCGCGTCCGGGTTCGTGGGTGCGACGTGGCAGCTGCAAGAGGCGATCCTGTCTCCGGAGAGCCTCGAGGACATCGGCCAGTTCAAGATGTTCATCGAGGGGGCGCTGCCCGGTGTGCCGCTGGAGCTCGGCGCTGAGGCGTTGCGCCAGTCGGTGCGGGTCGCGCTCAAAGACGTTCGCCTTCCCGGTGGTGTTCCTAGGTACTGGCTGCAGTTCATCGCGCACGCACCCGCGTAACTCCCCCAGATCGCCATCGTGGGCGAATCGTCTGCGGCCGGGACAGCGCGTGTCCATGTCCCGTGTTCCCGCGGCCTCGTGACCCACCGTTCCGCGTCGGGTTATCCCTCGATTGTTCCGCTCCTGCCCCAAATTCTCGGGTCATTCTGTCTGTATCATAGAAACCTTCTGCGACTTCCAATTCGAACCTGACCGTGATACAATAAACTTTAGTCGACGGTCCGCGCCACGGGTGCGGGCCGTTTTCCATGGATGGGAGACACGGCGATCGGCGACTACTTGATCCTCCAGGCGGTCCGCGACAGCCGGGGAGCCGCGACGCACAGCGTGCTCAAGGCGATGGTGCGGAAGAAGAAGATCGTCTCCGACGAGCCCGGGGTGCTCATCAACACCGGCGCCGGCCTCCACGACGTCGACCAGCGCCAGCCGGACCTGCCGATCATCGACGCGGCGCATCCGATCGCGGCGGCGCGGGGCACGTGACGCGGAAGACCGCAAGACCGGGGCGCGGCCGCGCGCCCCGCCGTTTCGCGGTGTCCCGGCTGTGGGGCGAGGCGCGCCGGGCGGCCGCGTCCCTGTCCGTGCTGCGCGGCGTGCTGGAGGATCCGGTGGGACGGGCCTGGCTCGATGTCGTCGACAGCGTCGCCGGGCAGCCGACGGACCCGCTGCGGGTCTCGGCGGCGTACGGACGGCTGTTCTCGCTGCTCGCAGGGGAAATCGAGCTCTCCGCGGAGCCGCTGGTGGGCGATGCGTGGCAGCACCACCTGCTGTCGCGGCTGCTCGACGTGGAGACCCCGTTCAGCCTCAAGGCGGAGCGCGCCGGCTGGTCCGCGATCGGCCCGGCGCTCGTCGCCCAGACGCGTGCGGACCTCGCGGCGCTCGAGCGCTGCCACCGGTTGAGCGGCACGGTGATCGCCGCCGCCGCCGCGCGGATCTGCGGCGTTCC
>Ga0209415_10012324_pt1 | contig 14260 bp, 12 predicted proteins | sample PeaSoiSIISIP2007_FD_187696 | JGI IMG/M metagenome (GOLD analysis project Ga0209415, IMG submission 187696) | Peat soil microbial communities from Weissenstadt, Germany - SII-SIP-2007 (SPAdes) (version 2) | ecosystem: Environmental > Terrestrial > Soil > Wetlands > Peat | place: Germany... | reverse complement strand
TGGTGATCGTCTCGCTGATCCCCTTCGCGGCGGTCTACGCGTTCTACTTCAACGGCCGGATGAACCGGGCGCTGCGCCAGGCCAAGGTGCGCATCGCGGCGATCAACGAGCGGGTGGAGGATTCGCTGTCCGGCATCCGGGTGGTGCAGTCGTTCGCCAACGAGGGCATCGAGGCCAGCCGCTTCGCCGCGGAGAACGATCGATTCCTGCAGACCCGGCGGTTCGGCTACCTCAACGAGGCCTGGGAGTCGGCCGGCCTCGCCACCTTCGCTCAGCTGATCACCGTGACGGTGATCGTGCTGGGCGCGGCGCGCATCACCGCCGCCTCGCTCAGCGCCGCCGACCTGATGACCTACCTGCTCTGCGTCGCGATCCTGGTCGATCCGATCAACCGGGCGGTCAACGTCGTGCGCCTGTGGCAGGAGGGCCTGACCGGCTTCGACCGCTTCATGGACATGCTGGAGATCGCCCCGGACATCCGCGACCGCCCCGGCGCACGGGCGCTGAGCCAGGTGCGGGGCGCGATCTCGCTTCGCGACGTGAGCTTCAGCTATCCGCAGAGCCCCCGGCCGGTGCTGCGCGCCCTGTCGCTGGAGATCGCCGCCGGCGAGTTCGTGGCGCTGATCGGCTATTCCGGCGTCGGCAAGACCACGCTCTGCTCGCTGATCCCCCGCTTCTACGAGGCGACCGGCGGCGCGGTGATGATCGACGGCGTCGACGTCAAGGACATCGCCCTGGCGTCCCTGCGCCGCAACATCGGCGTGGTGCAGCAGGACGTCTACCTGTTCGCCGGCTCGGTGGCAGACAACCTCGGCTACGGCCGGCCGGGCGCCAGCCGCGCGGAGATCGTCGAGGCCGCCCGCAAGGCTCACGCGCACGACTTCATCACCGCGCTGCCCGCCGGCTACGACACCGACATCGGCCAGCGCGGGGTGAAGCTGTCGGGCGGCCAGAAACAGCGGCTGACTATCGCCCGGGTGTTCCTCAAGGATCCGCCGATCCTGATCTTCGACGAGGCCACCAGCGCGCTCGACTACGAGAGCGAACGGGCGGTGCAGGCGGCCATGCTGGAGTTGGCGGAGCACCGCACCACGCTGGTGATCGCCCATCGGCTCTCGACCGTGCGCCACGCCGACCGCATCGTGGTGCTGACCGAAGCCGGCGTGGCCGAGCAGGGCTCGCACGACGCCCTGATCGCGTCAGGCGGAGCATACGCAGCGCTCTACAACAACCAGGCCAGCATCTGAGGGGGCCAGCGGCAGGCTCAAGCCTTCCGGAAAAACGCGAAAATCCGCTCCGCCAGTGCTTCGCTGACGCCCTCGACCTTGGTCAGGTCTTCCACCGAGGCGCGCGAGACGCCGCGGGCGGAGCCGAAGGCGTGCAGCAAGGCGCGCTTCTTGGCCGCGCCGACACCCTCGATCTCGTCGAGCGGATTGCGGCGCATCTCCATCGCCCGGCGCGTGCGGTGGGTGCCGATGGCGAAGCGATGGGCCTCGTCGCGCAGCCGCTGCAGGTAGTAGAGCACCGGACTTTTCGGCTCGAGCATGAACGGCGTCTTGCCCGGGATGAAGAACCGCTCCAGCCCAGCGTCGCGGTCCGGCCCCTTGGCGACCCCCACCACCACGATGTCGTCGACGCCGAGGTCGGCCATCACCTCCTCGGCCGCCGCCAGTTGGCCCGCGCCGCCGTCGATCAGCACCAGGTCGGGCCGAGGCGGGTTCTCGCCGGCCTCCTCTTCCTTGGCGAGCCGCGCGAAGCGGCGGCGCAGCACCTCCTTCATCATGCCGTAGTCGTCGCCGGGCGTGAGCTCCGTGCTCTTGATGTTGAACTTGCGGTACTGGTTCTTCTGGAAGCCCTCAGGCCCGGCCACGATCATGCCGCCGACCGCGTTCGTGCCCATGATGTGCGAGTTGTCGTAGACCTCGATCCGCTCGGGATTGCTCTCCATCCCGAACGTCTCGCAGACCCCGGCCAGCAGCTTCGACTGCGCCGAGCTCTCCGCCATCTTGCGGCCCAGCGCCTCGCGGGCGTTGCTGAGCGCGTGGTCGACCAGCTCGCGCTTCTCGCCGCGCTGCGGGCGGGCGATCTCGACCTTGCGGCCGGCCTTCAGCGAGAAGGCCTCGGTGATCAGCTCGCACTCGTCCGGCGGCAGGCTGACCAGGATCAGCCGCGGGATCGGCCGGTCCTCGTAGAACTGGCCGATGAACGCGGCCATCACCGCGGCGTCCTCGTCGGACTTGTCGACGCGCGGGAAGTAGGCGCGATTGCCCCAGTTCTGGCCGGCGCGGAAGAAGAACACCTGCACGCAGGCCTGGCCGCCCTCGGCGTGCAGCGCGAACACGTCGGCCTCGTCGATGGTCTCCGGATTGACCTGGGTTTCCTGCGCCACCGACGAGAGCGCGCGGATGCGGTCGCGCAGCCGGGCGGCGTGTTCGAACTCCAGCTCGTCGGAGGCGGTCTGCATCTCGGCCGACATCCGCGCCATCACCGCCCGGCTCTTGCCGCGCAGGAACGCCTCGGCCTCGTCGACCAGCTTGGCGTAGTCCGGGATTGTGATCAGCCCGGTGCAGGGCGCCGAGCAGCGGCGGATCTGGTGCAGCATGCAGGGCCGCGTACGGGTTTCGTAGACGCTGTCGGAGCACGAGCGCAGCAGGAACGCCTTCTGCAGCGTGTTCAGCGTGCGGTTCACCGCCCAGGCGCTGGCGAACGGGCCGAAGTAGTCGCCCCTGATGGCGTGGGCGCCACGGTGCTTCTTCAGCTGCGCGGCCGGATGTTCGCGGCGGATGACGATCTCGGGGAAGCTCTTGTCGTCGCGCAGCAGCACGTTGAAACGCGGCTTCAGCTGCTTGATCAGGTTGATCTCGAGCAGCAGCGCATCGGTCTCGGTGCGGGTGGAGGTGAACTCCATCGACCGGGTCAGATCGACCATCAGGGCGATGCGCTGGGTGTGGAAGCGGCCCTGGGCGTACTGGATCACTCGCTTCTTCAGCGAGCGCGCCTTGCCGACGTAGAGCGGCTCGCGGTCCTCGCCAAACATGCGGTAGACGCCCGGCGCGTCGGGCAGGCGGCGCACCTCGTCCTTGATCAGGGCCGCGCCGATCAGCGGCGGTGCGGTGGAAATGTCATCGGGCATTTGCGCCAATATAAGCGAGTCACGGGCCATGCTCACCCAGGACACGTCAGCATGGTAGCCTCGGCGTCAGTGAGGGAGGGCCTGATGGGAATCCAGGGATATCAGCCGCTGTTCAACGTCGCCGACGTCGGCGCCAGCGTCGCCTTCTGGCAGAGCGCGCTCGGCTTCGAGTTGACCCAGACGTTTGAGTGGGAGGGTCGCCTCGCCTTCGCCCAGCTGAGATCCGGCGCGGTGGAGGTTATGCTCAATGGCCGCGGCGGTGACCCAGCCGTCCGGCTCGCGCGGCCGCACTACAGCGATGCGGTGTTCTATTTCCGCGTCGATGACGTCCACACGCTGTTCCAAGACCTCACCGCCAGGGGCTTGGCCCCGACTGCGCCCGAGCGGCAGGACTATGGCCTCGACGAGATGTACCTGCGCGATCCCGACGGCTACGAGCTAAGCTTCACCAGCCCGGCGCGGGGCTGACTTCAACCGGCTTCAGGGTAAGCGCGGCGCGGGCAGGTCGCGGCCGTTCTGGTGGAGCGTCAGGCTCTCGGCGCGGCCGTCCGCACCGAGTTTGAACGTCGCCTGGGCATCGACGACCTTCCAGAACACCTCTGTCGCGCTCTCGGGGAAGATTTCGAACGGGCTCTGACCGCTCAGCTGGGCCATGAGATGCTCGCCGTCGCGGGTGACGGTGACGGTCACGTCGGGCGCCAGCGCATAGCGGCCGACCAGCGCGTCCATCGCCTTGGCGTCCAGGCTGATCGCGTGGCGCTCCGGCGGCGGCGGCGGCGGTGGCGGCAACGCGCGCACTGGCGAGCCGGTCAGGATGTGCAGGGCGATGTCGTCGCCGCCGTTCAGCGTTTCGGCGTTGGTCAGCATCACCACCCCGACCTTGGTCTTGGGGTTGTAGGCGATGAAGGTGTGGTAGCCGCCGGTGCCGCCGCCGTGCTCGACGATGTCGCCGGCTGGGCCGTGCAGGATCTCCCAGCCGAGCGCCTGGGTCAGGGTGGGCGTCGGCGTCGGCCGGGTGACGGCCAGGGTCGCGGCGAAATCGGCGCCGGGCGTTGGCGGGAGGGTGGACAGCCCCATCGCGGCGGCCAGAAAGGTCATCAGGTCATTCGCGGTCGAGCGCAGCGCCCCGGCGCCGGCCAGCGACGCGAGGTCCCAGTTCGCCACCTTCTGCAGCGATGAATTGTGGCCGACGGCCAGGCGCAGCTTCTCGTCCGAGGTCAGCGTGATGGTGGTGCTGGCCATGCCGAGCGGGCCGATGACGCGGGCCTTGACCAGCGTCTCGTAGTCGGTCCCGGCGCGGCGGGCGAGCAGGTCGCCCAGCAGGCCGAAGCCGAGGTTGGAGTACTCCCACGCAGCGCCTGGATCGCGGGTCAGCTGGTAGCTGGAGAGAAAGCGCCAGAGCTGGTCGTCGCTATAGTCCGCGTACGGATTGGCCATGTCCTTCGGCGCGAAGTTGGTCGGCAGCCGTGGCAGGCCGGAGGTGTGGGTGGCGAGATCGACCAGGGTGATCGGCCTGCCGTCCTTCTGTGGCGCGGTCACGCCGGGCGGCAGGTAGTTGGCGATCGGATCGTCCAGCTTCACCTCGCCCTTGGCGGCCATGTCGGCCAGCGTCAGGGCGGTGAACACCTTGGTGATCGAGCCGATCTCGAACTCGGTGTCGCCATCCAGCGGCCGCTCGGCGTCGCTCTTGCCGAAGACCACGACGCGCCGCCCGTGCCCGTCGACGATCCCAACCACGGCGCCGACGCCCTGATGTTCCTTATCAATGCGCTCGGCCAGCAACCCGGCGATCTCCGCGTCGCTCGGGACCTTCCAGTCGCCCGCGGGTGCGCCGGCCGCATCGTTCGCGACGCTGGGCCGGGGCCAGGGCGACGGCGCGCCGGACGGCAGGCGCTTCAAGGCCAGCGGCAGCGCCTGGCCGTTCTGGGTGAATATCCCCGCCAGAGTCTGGTCGCCGTCGGCCAGCCTGGCGTCGAACACCGCATTGATCAGGTTCATCCGCAGCACGACGTGATCGCCGTCGCGGCTGATGTCCGAGACGCCGCCGCCATAGGCGCCTTGGTCGACGCTGTCGATCGTCGCCAGCGTCCCGCGTGGCCCGGTCTTGATGTGGAAGGCCAGGCGCAGTCGAAGGCCGGTCCCCATGTCGAGCGCGCCGTCCCACTCGCCGTCCAGGCCGGCGATCGTAGCCGGTGGTGGGTAGTCGCCGGCGGCCAGCACGAGCGGGATCTCGCGCGCCCCCTGGCGCCAGACACCGTTCCAAGCGTGGGCCGCGGGGTCCCAGGTCGCCGCGTACCGGGCGTTGATCGCCGGGTCGGTGTACGACAGCTTGCCGTCCGTAGCCGTCACCACGATCGGCTTGCCGTAGACGCCCTGGTCGGGGCTATCGATCACGCCGTCTAGACCGCCGCCGGGGTGCGGCTTCAGGTGGATGGCGATCCTGAACTGCAGGCCCGGCTGGAAGTTGAGCACCCCCTTCCAGTCGCCGGTGGCGTCCTGCGCCCCGGCGGCAAGGGGCAGCGATAGCGCCAGCGCCGCCAACAGCACGGGCGCCAGGCGCCGGAGCATCGCCGCGTTCACTGCGGGTCGGCGCTCAGGATCGGTGCGTGCGGCAGGTGGCTCACCAGCCGCCGCATCGCCACCTCACCCGCGCTGCCGGCGTGGGCGACGCCGAAGCCGACCGCGCCGATGGCGAGGTTGGTGGTCTCGATCGCCGCCACCGCGAGCAGGAACGTCGCCACGATCGCGGCTAGGAACCAGTCGAGTCTGCGCATGCTCGCCCCTCCCTCGCGACGGCCCGATCACGCCGACGTCGCGCCCGTCGGCGGCCCTGCCAGCGGCGTCGCCGCGCCGAGCTGCTGCGCCAGGGCGGCAAGGCCCAGCACAGCGCCCGGGTTCATCGCATCGACCATGGCGCTCGGCATCAGGATGGTGGCGCCGCGCTCCTTGGTCGTCTCGTAGATAATGTTCATCGCGCGAAGTTGGAGGGCCGCGGGGCTGCGGGCGTAGATTTCCGCGGCCTCGACGAACTTGATCGCCACCTCCTGCTCGGCCTGGCCCAGCAGCACACGCGCCAGCCGCTCACGCTCGGCCTGGGCCTGGCGGCTCATGGCGTCCTGCAGCGCCGGCGGCACGCTGATGTCGCGGATCTCGACGCTCAGCACCGAGACGCCCCAGTCGGCGATCTTGCGGCCGATCTCGTCGCGCAGCACCTCGTCGCCGTGCTTGCGGTCGGAGAGCAGGGTCGAGAGCAGCGACGAGCCGACCATCTCGCGCAACGAGGTCTGGGCCACGCGGGAGATGCCGGAGCGGTAGTCGGTGATCTCCAGCGCGGCGCGCTCGGGATCGTGGATCTGCCAGAACACCACCGCGTCGATGTTCACCGGCACGGTGTCCTTGGAGAGCGCCTGCTCGGCGTTGAACTCGGTGGTCTGGATGCGCTGGTCGAGCCAGGTGGCGACGCGGTCGAGGATCGGCACGATCCAGAACACGCCAGGGCCCTTGATCGCCTGTAGCCGGCCCATGCGCAGCACGACCGCCCGTTCCCACTGGTTGGCCATCATCAGCGACTGCGGGATCGCCAGGCCGACGACCGCCAGCACGATGGCGAGGGCGATGTTGGGCCCGCCGCGGGGGCCGAACACCAGGGCGAGCACGGCCAGGCCGATGAAGACGAACGACAGAAACGCGGCCAGGCGGTTTCCGGCGCCGCGATAGCTGTTCATGGAGTAGGTTCCTTGGGTTGGGCCAGGGCGGAGATCCGCTCGGCCAGGTCCAGCGGATCGACGCCCTGGCCGGCGGCCATGGCGAGGATCTGTCTGGCGAGGGTGTCGGCCTGAGCCGCCCGCTGGGGCGGATCGGCCGTGGGCGGAGCGTCGGCGACGAAGCTGCCGCGGCCGCGCTCCAGCCGGATCGCGCCAGCCCGCTCCAGCTCGTCATAGGCGTGGCGCACGGTGTTGAGGTCGACCTTCAGAGCCACGGCCACTTCGCGCATGGTCGGCATCTGGTCGCCCGGCGCCAGCACCCGATCGCCGATGGCATGCAGGAGCTGGTCGCGCAACTGGACATAGATCGGCACACCGGACCCGCCGAGCCTCAGACCATCAAGCAGATTTTGCCGGTGTGTATGCATACACTCATACAATACACGATCGATAACGCTGGTCAATGCGTGGCGAAGCGCCGTACTTCCGAGACGTCCAGCGGTGCGCCGCGAACGGCCTTGACCACCGCCTCGATCGCCGCCGCGACCAGCTTCGGGTTCTCCAGCGCGAGGGAGTGCCCGTTGTTCTCGGCCACAAGGTGGACGCCGCGCCGCGATAACGCAGCCAGCCGCGCCTGGGCTTCGGCCCAGCCTTCCTCCCACGCTGGCGCCGCCGTGGCGGACCGGCGTCCGGCGCTGAGCACGATCAGCGGCCGATCGCCGAGCGACCCCGCTTCGCCAGGCGCCATCTCTTCCGGTGTCGCGCGGCTGGCGGCCTGAAGCTCGTCCAGGGCCGCCTCGAAGTGGGTCCGCAGCCCGAGCACGTGCCGCATCGCCCCCTTCGTCGTTTCGTCGAGCCCACGGGCCGCGCTGATCGCTGGCTCGGCTTCGGCCAAGACCTCCCCGCGCTCGGCCCTGTCAGCCTCCCGCCGCAATTCCGCTTCGTGAAACGGCATCATCCGGCGCATGGTCGGGAAGTACATGGCCTCGTCGGACGCGTCCAAGATCACCGCGCCAGCGACCATCGCCGCGAACCGGCGGCAGTACGCGCGCACCAGAAGGCCGCCGAACGAACTGCCTACCAACACGAACGGTGGGGCTTCCCCGGCCGACGCCACCAGGGCGTCGAGGTCGGCGACCATGCCGTCGAATGTCTTGGGCGCAGGCGGCGGATCGCTCCAGCCCAACCCTGCCCGGTCGTATGAGAGCACGTGCGTGAACCGCGCCACTAGGCCGAGCCGGGGCCAGTCCTGTGTCGCCGACCCCCCTCCACCGCCGGATTCGAGGATCACCGTCGGCGCGCCAGCGCCTCGCCGGAGCAGGTGTAGCCGTCGGCCGCCGATATCTATCATCTCGCCGGGGGCGATCACGGTCGCGTCCTATTTCGCGTTGGAGCAGCTTGATTTCGATGCATTTTAGATATATCTGGACACGCTTTCAGGCAGGGGACCAGTACCATGGGACGCTTCGTCAAATCGACCGACCAGCTCGAGGATTATCTGTCCCGCGTCGGCGCGCGGGAACATCCGGCCCAGACACGGTGCCGGGAAGACACCCAGGCGATGGGCCGGATCGCGGGGATGCAGATCGCGCCGGAGCAGGGCGCGTTCTTGGCCATGCTGGTCAAACTGATCGGCGCGACGCGGTGCCTCGAGGTCGGGACCTTCACCGGCTACAGCGCCCTCAGCGTCGCCCTGGCGCTGCCGCCCGGCGGGCGCATCGTCGCGCTGGACGTGAGCAAGGACTTCACCGACAGGGCGCGCCTCTACTGGCGCGAGGCCGGCGTCGAGGATCGGATCGACCTGCGGCTGGGGCCGGGCCTCGATGCGCTCGAACGCATGATCGCGACCAAGGAAGGCCCGTTCGACTTCGCCTTCATCGACGCTGACAAGCCCAACTACGACAACTACTACGAACGCGCCCTCAAGCTAGTGCGGCCAGGCGGGCTGATCGCCTTCGACAACATGCTGTGGAGCGGCGCGGTCGCCGACCTATCGGTCGCCGACCCGGACACCAGCGCGCTGCGGGCGCTGAACGCGAAGATCCACGCCGATGCGCGCGTCGACATGGCGCTGGCGACGATCGGCGACGGGGTGATGCTGGCGAGGGTGCGCTGATGCACGGCGGGCGGGCCGGCGGCCGCCGCTACGCCCCGGTGATCAGCCGCGCGCCGCGGTGGTAGGTGACGTAGCTCCACAGCCAGTCCAGCGCGACGAAGAAGCGCGCGCGAAGGCCGATCAGGAAGTAGATGTGAATGAAGCCCCAGAACAGCCAGCCGGGCAGCCCGGTGAGCTGCAGCGGGCCTAGTCTCACCACCGCCGCGCCCCGGCCGATCGTGGCGAGATCGCCGGCATGCCGGTAGCGAAACGGCGGCGGTGGCGGCCGGCCCGAGAGACGCCGGGCGATGACCTGGCCGACGTAGGCGCCCATCTGCTTGGCCGCCGGGGCGATGCCGGGGACGGGCGATCCGTCCGGTGAGGCGGCCGCGGCGCCGTCGCCGATGACGAAGATCTCGGGATGGCCGGGCAGCGACAGGTCCGCGGCCACCCGCGCCCGTCCGGCCCGGTCGTGTTCGCCCGGCAGGCCGGCGACCAACGCCCCGGCCCTGACGCCGGCCGCCCACAGGGTGGTGGCGGCGTCGATGCGACCGCCCTGGAGCGCGACGCCCGCGCCGTCAATGTTCACCACCTTGGCGCCGGTCATGACCTCGACGCCGTAACGCGTGAGCCGGCGCACGGCGTCGGCGGCCAGGCGACCCGGGAAGGTTGGCAGAATGCGCGGGCCGGCTTCCACCAGCACGATCCGAGAGGCGGCCGGGTCGATGTGGCGGAACTCCGACTTCAGGGCGTCGCGGGCGATCTCGGCGATGGCCCCCGCCAGCTCGACGCCCGTCGGTCCGCCGCCGACCACGACGAAGGTGGTGAGCGCCGGCGCCGCCTCGCCCCGGCCAACCAGCTCGGCGCGCTCGAACGCCGCCAGGATCCGGCGCCGCATGTCGAGCCCATCCTCGAGCGTCTTCAGGCCGGGCGCGTGGGGCGACCAGGCATCGTCGTGGCCGAAATAGGAATGTGCCGCGCCGGTGGCGATCACCACCTGATCGTAGGCGATCGCCTCGCCCGACGCGGTCAGCACCCGACGCGCGTCGGCGTCGACGCCGACCACCTGGCTCATCAGCACCCGGGCGTTGGCCTGGGTCTTCAGCAGATGCCGGATCGGCCAGGCGATCGCGGCCGGCGAAAGCGCCGCCGTCGCCACCTGATAGAGCAGGGGCTGGAAGGTGTGGTGGTTCTTCGCGTCGATCACCACCACGTCGGCCGCGGCGTGAGCGAGGGCGCGCGCCGCCGCCAGGCCGCCAAATCCGGCGCCGACGATGACAACGCGGGGCTGGGTCATGGTGGTCTGGCCTGCGCCGAGGTATCCATGGGATGAGCCCCCGATCGCACGCCTGGTGAGACCGTCGACGTGGTCGCTGCGCCGGCTAAGATGACGCGATGGAGATGCGACATCAACCCGAGCAGATCGCCCACTTCGAGCGGCACGGCTGGGTGCTGATCGAGGGGCTGCTGAGCGAGGGCGAGATCGACGCCGCCTACCCGGGCCTGTTCGAGCTCTACCCGACGCCGGAGCAGTTCCACGCCGGCGAGCCGGACCCTCGCATCGCCGCCTTTCGGGACGGCGTCGCGGCGCCCGCCAACCTGGGCGAGGACCCGCGCTTCCGGCCACTGCAGTTCGCCGGGCTGAAGGAGTTCCCGTTCGCCGACCAGGCGCTGAACCTGCTGGCGCTGCATCCGGCGATCATCGCCGTGGCCGAGGCGCTGCTGAAGACGCGCGACGTGCGGCTCTATCAGGCCGAGACCTTCGCCAAGTACACCGGCGTGACGCAATACGACCAGCCGTTCCACGTGGACTACACCAACCACGTCATGCTGCCGCCGCGCGCCGACGGTCGCTATCGGCAGGCGCAGATGTTCCTCTATCTGTGTGACGTCACGCTGGCGCACGGCGCCACCCGCATCGTCAGCCGCGAGCTGACCAGCGATGTGCCGCTGATGGCGTTGTCGTTCCCGCGCGCCAGGGTATCGGCCGAGCGCTTGGCGCAGTGGGAGCGGGCGGCCGTCAGCGCGGTCGGCCCACGCGGCTCGCTGCTGGTCTACAGCGCCGACGTCGTCCACCGCGGCACGGAGATGTCGCTGCCGCGCGGCGGCCGGTTCTTCTTCAATCTCGCCTACCGGGCCGCCGGGGCAGACTGGGTCGGGGCCAATCCGTGGCCGCGCAAGGGGATCGCCAACTGGACCCCGCTGGTCGAGCGTTGCAGCGTGCGGCAGCTCGAGGCGCTCGGCTTTCCGCCGCCGGGGCACGACTACTGGGACAAGGCGACGCTGCAGGGCTGCGCCGAGCGATACCCGGCGCTCGACCTGACCCCCTGGCGCCAAGCTGTCGCCGCGGCGAAAGCTGGTCCGTGAGGGGGCGGCAGCTTCTAACCCCGCGCCGCTTGCACTAGCCTTGGCTTAGACCGGAGAAACACCATGGGACCCGACGAAGCCGGCGGCTTGGCCGCGAGCGCCGCGACCTTGCCGCTGATCCCGCGGGCGGCGTTCTTCGGCAACCCGGCGAAGGCGGCCGGGCAGATCAGTCCGGACGGCCGGTGGCTGTCGTGGCTCGCGGCCAAGAACGGCGTGCTCAACGTCTGGGTGGCGCCGCTGCAGACCCCTGAGGCAGCCCGGGCCCTCACGGATGAGACCGCCCGGCCGGTCGCCGCCTATTTCTGGTCGATGGATGGCCGGACGGTGCTCTACCTCACCGACCCGGGCGGACACGAGAACCTGCAGCTGTTCGGAGCCGACCCCGCCACTGGCGAGCGCCGGCCGCTCACCCAGTTCGAGAACGCCCGCGTGCAGGCGCCCAAGCTCAGCCGGCGCATCGCCGAGCGCATCCTGCTCCAGGCCAACAGCCGCGACCCGCGCTACTTCGACGTGCTGTCGCTGGACCTGAAGACCGGCGCGCTCACGACCGTGTTCGAGAATGACCGCGGCTTCGGTGGGTTCCTGGCCGACGAGGCGCTGGCGCTGCGCCTGGCGACCAGGCCGCTGCCGTCGGGCGATGTCGAACTTTATCGGATCGAGGGCGGCAAGGCGGCGGCCGAGCCGTTCGACGTGATCGCGTTCGAGGACATGTCCACCACTGGGCCGATCGGCTATTCGTTCGATGGGGGCACGCTCTATTGGCGCGACTCGCGCGGCCGCGACACCGCCGCGCTGATCGCCGAGGACGTCGCCACCGGCGCGAGGACGGTGCTCGCTGAGGACCCGCGCGTCGATCTCGGCGAGATGCTGTTCGATCCGCAAACGGGCGTGGCCCAGGCCTACGCCACCCACTATCTGCGGCCCGAGTGGACCGCGCTCGATCCCGCCATCGCCGCTGACCTGGCGTTCCTGCGCGGCCGCTTCGCCGGCGAGGTGACGATCACTTCGCGGACCACCGCCGACGACCGCTGGACCATCGCGGTCACCGCCGCCGACGCGCCTGGAGAGGCCTGGCTTTACGAACGCGGGGCCAAGGGCCTGACCCGGCTCTACGCCACGCGGCCCGAGCTAGAGGGCCAGCCGCTAGCGCCCATGCTGCCGTACGAGATCCCCTCGCGGGACGGCTGGACGCTGGTCTCCTACCTCACCGTGCCGCCCGGAACCGATCCCGGCGCCGAGGGCCGGCCGGCAGCGCCGCTGCCGCTGGTGCTGTTCGTGCACGGCGGACCCTGGGGCCGCGACCTCTATGGATACAGCGCGGTCCACCAGTGGCTGGCCAACCGCGGCTATGCGGTGCTGTCGGTCAACTTCCGCGCCTCCACTGGGCTCGGCAAACGCTTCTGCGCCGCCGGCGACCGCGAGTGGGGCGCCAAGATGCAGGACGACTTGCTGGATGCGGTCGACTGGGCGGTGGCGCGCGGCGTGACCACCAGGGACCGCGTCGCCATCTTCGGCGGCTCCTACGGCGGCTACGCGACCCTGGCCGCCCTGACGTTCACGCCCGAGGCCTTCGTCTGCGGCGTCGACCTGTTCGGCCCGTCCAACCTCAACACCCTGCTGGCCACCACGCCAAGCTACTGGGCGAGCATGCTGTCGATGTTGCACCGGCGCGTGGGCGATCCCGCTACGCCCGAGGGCCAAGCGCTATTGAAGGCGCGCTCGCCGGCGTTCGCGGCCGACGCGATCGTGCGGCCGCTGCTGATCGCCCAAGGCGCCAACGACGCCCGGGTGAAGCAGGCCGAGTCCGACCAGATCGTTGCAGCGATGCAGGCCAAGCGCATCCCGGTGACCTATCTGCTGTTCGACGACGAGGGCCATGGCTTCGCGCGGCCGGACAACAATCTCGCCTTCTTCGCCGCGACCGAGCTGTTCCTGGCCCAGCATCTTGGCGGCCGGGCCGAGCCGATGCCGACCAGCCTTCCCAACGCCACCATGCGCATCCTCGAAGGCGGGCATCTGATCGCTGGCCTTTCTAGCTGGAAGGGCGGCTGAACCCACCAGCCGTCAAAGGGACCTGGTGGCGACGGTCATCATGTAGTTGATGGCGGTGTGCTGCGATTGCGACCAGCGGCCCGAGACCGGGTCGAAGGCGATGCCGAACGGGCCCTCGACCTCGACCGGCGCGCCGGCGAGGAAGCCGCGCAGTTCGTCCGGGCGCAGGAAGCGGCGCCAATCGTGGGTGCCGGCGGGAACCCAGCGCAGCACGTACTCCGCGCCGATCTTGGCCAGCGCCAGCGACTTCAGGGTCCGGTTTAGGGTGGCGACGACCATCAGGCCGCCGGGGGCGAGCAGCGCGGCGGTGTCGCGCAGGAACGCGCCGGGATCGGCGACATGCTCGATCACCTCCATGTTCAGCACCAGGTCGAACCGCGCGCCCTCGGCCAGCAACGCCTCGGCGGTGGAACATCGGTAGCCAATCTCGAGCCCCATCTGGGCGGCGTGGGCGCCGGCCGTGCCGATGTTGGCCTCCGAGGCGTCGACGCCGGTCACCGCGAAACCCAATCGCGCCAGCGGCTCGCACAGCAGCCCGCCGCCGCAACCGATGTCGAGCGCGCTCAGCCCCTTGAACGGACGGCGCAAGCGGCCGTCGCGCCCGAACCGGGCCAGCGCCCGCTCGCGGATGAAACCCAGCCGCACCGGGTTGATCCGGTGAAGCGGCGCGAACTCTCCCTTCGGGTCCCACCAGTGCGCCGCCAGAGCCGAAAAGCGAGCCACCTCGTCCGGATCGATGCTGGTTGTGGCTGCCGCGCTCATGCGCCGCGTGTGCTGGACCCGCGGGCCCGCGCCGTCAACGGATCAGGGTCACCTCGACGCCGAGGTCGAGCGTCTTCCACGCCCGGTCGGAGGTAAGCGCCGGCGCGCCTCGCTGCTTGGCGAGCGCAAGGCAAAACGCGTCGGCCA
>Ga0209415_10012323_pt1 | contig 14261 bp, 16 predicted proteins | sample PeaSoiSIISIP2007_FD_187696 | JGI IMG/M metagenome (GOLD analysis project Ga0209415, IMG submission 187696) | Peat soil microbial communities from Weissenstadt, Germany - SII-SIP-2007 (SPAdes) (version 2) | ecosystem: Environmental > Terrestrial > Soil > Wetlands > Peat | place: Germany... | reverse complement strand
ACGGGGAAGTCCTGTGCGCCCATCGTCGGGTTCACGCTGCGGAACGTGGGGAGTCAAGTGTACAAGTACATCGACTACCTTATCCCCGGGCTCATCGGATTCTCGATCCTGACGAGCCCCATGTTCTCGATGGTGGACATCGCCTCCTCCTACCGGAAGGACGGCATCTTCCGCGAGCTCTCGCTGACCCCGCTGACCAAGTCCGAATGGTTGATCTCGCGGATCCTGTGGTACGTCGCACTGACGTTCGTCACGGCGGCCATCATGATCGGGGCCGGGATCCTCCTCTTCGGCGCGCACGTCACTCTCACCACCGGTCTGATCCCCTTCCTGATCGTCGGCCCGTTCTTCTTCGTCTCGTTGGGCATGCTCGCGGGGTCGGTCGCAAAGACCCCGGAGAGCGCCGCGCTCATCGGCAACATCATCACGTTCCCGATGATGTTCCTCTCGGGGACGTTCTTCCAGGTCTCGAGCATGCCGCCCGGGCTACAGGCGTTCGCCCGCGTCCTGCCGCTCTACTACGTGATCGACGGCATGAACCAGGTGATGCTCTTCTCGAACACGACCCGGGCCCTCACCGACGCCCTCATCGTCTTCGGCCTCTCCGTGGTCGTCTTCCTCGCAGCCATCCGCTTTTTCAAGTGGCGGGATGAATGACGTCCGAGGGATCGCTTCCCACGGTCGCCGGTGCCGATTTTCGTACGTTCATGGGCCGCTGGCCGACCGGAGTCTCGGTCGTCACCGCGCGGGACGGCCCCGTCGACGCCGGCCTCACGGTGAACGCCTTCCTATCGGTCTCCCTCACCCCTCCGTCGGTCCTGGTGAGCCTGACGCTCGACGCGGACACCACCCCGGTGATCGAACGGACGGGACTGTTCGCGGTCAACTTCCTCGCGGCCGACCAGCGCCCCGTCAGCGAGCGGTTCGCCCGGCCGACTCCTCCCGTCGAGAAGTTCGCCGGTCTCGCGATCCACCGCGGGCGGACCGGGGTGGCCCTGCTCGATGGCACGCTCGGAGCGGTCGAGTGCCGCACGGTGTCGCGTGCGCCCGCCTTCGACCACGTCCTGTTCGTCGGGGAGGTCGTGCACCAGGAAATCGGAAGGGACGCTCCGCCGCTGGTCTTCTTCCGGTCGACGTACACGGGGCTTGAAGGGAGCGGCCGACTTCACCAAGGGACCCGAACGAAAGTCTAGGAGTTGCGGCTTTATCCTCCACCGTCGGTGGTCGACCGATGGCTGCGGAACGCCGCGCGGTGAAGCTCGCGATCCTGGGGAGCGGCCCCGCCGGGCTCACCGCCGCGCTGTATGCCGCCCGGGGCGAGCTCAAGCCCCTCGTCATCTCGGGCGTCCCGGCCGGCGGACAGCTTCTCATCACGACGGACGTCGAGAATTACCCCGGATTCCCTGAAGGGATCCAGGGTCCGGAACTGGTCGACCGAATGCGACGCCAAGCCGCTCGGTTCGGTGCGGAGTTCGTGGACGACAATGTCAGCCGCGTCGACCTCTCGCGTCGTCCGTTCGTGCTGGAGACGGGCTCGAATGGAACGATCGTGGCGGACGCCGTCATCGTGGCCACCGGCGCCAACGCCCGGTGGCTCGACCTGCCCTCGGAAAGTCGGTTGAAAGGCCACGGGGTCTCGGCCTGCGCCACCTGCGACGGGTTCTTCTTCAAAGGCAAGGAGCTCGCCGTCATCGGCGGCGGAGACACCGCGATGGAGGAGGCGCTCTTCCTCACGAATTTCGCCACCCACGTCACGATCATCCATCGGCGGGACAGTTTCCGGGCGAGCACGATCATGCTCGGACGGGCGCGAACCCACCCGAAGATCTCGTTCTTGGTCGACTCGGTTGTCGAAGAGGTCGTCGGTGGCGAGACGGTCGAGGGACTCCGGATCAAGAACCTGAAGACGGGTGCCCGACAGCAGCTCTCGGTGGGAGGGCTCTTCGTCGCCATCGGCCACGTCCCGGCGACCGAGGTCTTCCGCGGCGCCCTCGAGCTCGACACCGAGGGGTACGTCAAGGTCCATGGGGAGACGCGAACGAGCGTGGAGGGCGTCTTCGCGGCCGGCGACGTCCACGACCGGCGGTACCGACAGGCGGTCAGCGCCGCCGGGTCCGGGTGCATGGCCGCGATCGACGCCGAACGTTGGCTCGCGGAGCGCGAACCGCAGCCCGCCGCGCCACCGTCTGCCGCCCGATGAGACGAAGCCCCTTCCGCGCGCAAGATAGCCTTTAATATCGTCCGGCCCGGTGCGAGCGGAGGTCGGGCCATGCCCAGCAAGAAGCACCTCCACATCGAGTCGTCGGGCCAGCTCTGCATCTACTGTGGGGCGTGCGTGGGGATCTGCCCGCTCAACTGCATTTACCTCGACGAAACGCGCATCACGTTCGACGAGAAGATCTGCACCCGCTGCGAGATCTGTGTAAAGGCCTGCCCCGTCGGCGCCATCGAGATCGGGTAGGCTTTCGGAGGCAACGATGCCCGTACCCGACATGAAAACGGACGTCCTGGTCATCGGTGCCGGCCCGTCCGGCAGCATGACCGCCAAGTGGGCGGCGAAGAGCGGCGCCAAGGTCCTGATGATCGAAAAACGTCAGGAGATCGGTAGTCCGGTTCGCTGCGGCGAAGGGATGAGCAAATCCTGGCTCGAGGATGTGGGGATCAAGCCCGGTCGCTGGATCAACGTCGAGGTCGAAGGCGCCCGGATCTACTCGCCCAACGAGACCGTCTTCGAGATCAACGAAAAGCACGCCGGCAACGAGGTCGGCTACGTCGTCGAGCGGGACGAGTTCGATAAGCAGCTCGCGATCGACGCCGCGAATGCGGGCGTCGACGTGGTGCTCAAGACGGCCGCGACCTCCATACTCAAAGAGGACGGGCGCGTCGTAGGCGTCAAGGCGAAACGGTTCGGCGAGACGTTCGAGATCCGGGCGCCGGTCACGATCGCCGCGGACGGTTTCGAGAGCCAGGTCGGCCGCTGGGCGGGGATTCCCACCAACATCGCGATGCGCGACATGGATACATGCCTCCAGTATCGCATGACCAATGTCGACTCGGACGTCCGATACTGCGACTTCTACCTTGGCAAGGTCGCTCCGGGGGGCTACGTTTGGATCTTCCCGAAGGCCGAGGGCCTCGCGAACGTCGGGATCGGCGTTCAGGTGAGCCAGGTGAAGTCGATGGCCGACGCCCGGACGTACCTCGACCGGTGGATCGACCACCACCCCGGCTACGCGAAGGGGAAGAAGATCGACATGGTCGGCGGCGGGGTCTCCATCTCGGCGCCGCTCAAGCAGACCGTCGGGGACGGCATCATGATCGTCGGGGACGCCGCCCGGATGATCGACCCGCTCACGGGCGGGGGCATCGCGAACGGGTGCATCGCGGGAAAGATCTGCGGGACCGTCGCGGCCGAAGCGGTCCACGCCGGGACTCCCACGAAAGAGTACTTCCAGAAGTACGAGAAAGGTTGGCGCGCGCTCCTCGAGGAGAAGCTGTACCGGAACTGGCTCGCGAAGGAGAAGCTCGTCCAGCTGAGCGACGAGACGTTCGACAAGGTCATCGAAGCGCTCCAGGACTTCAAGCTCGAGAAGCTGAGCGTCCACAATATCCTCAAGGCGGTTCACGAAAAATATCCCGAGGTGACGAAGGAGTTCGAGGCATTCCTCTGACCACCTTCGTTCGCGAATATGCCCGGCGCACCCAACCGCCCGCCCGAAAAGACCCCCGAGGTGCCTCTTACGCCTCCGGTTCCGGAGCCCCCGGAGAAGCTGGCGCTCCGTCGGCTCGTTCCGACGCGAGTGACCCTGCTCCTCGACACCTGGAAGGGAGCCCCCAATCCCGACCTGGTAGGACCGTATCAGAAGGCGGAAGCTACGTTCGCCGAGGGGGACTTCGCCGGATCGCTGAGCGCGCTGGACCGTCTCTCGGTGCGGTTCGCCGAACCGCGATGGCCTACCATTCCCGAGCCGTTCCGCCTCCTGCGCGTTCCGATCAAGGCCCCCGTCCCGCCGCACTGGGACCCGGACCACGCCCTCGCCGCCCCCGAGAAGGACGCGAAGAAGGCACGCGCGACCGCGGAGGATCAGCTCGCGCTTGCACGGGGGTGCCTCGCGTGGGCCGGTACCCACGGCGTCGAGGCGGCCGACCTCGCCCCGCGGATCGATGCCGCGGCGGGTCACCTGGCCGACCCCGCGGGCTTCGGCGCCTTCTACGAACAGATCGATGCGATCTGGACCGGCCTTCACGGACGGCTTCCGGCGCCGAAGGGCGGAGCCGCCCCGGCTCCGGCGACGGCCGCCGCCGAGGTCGAGGAAGCGTAGGGTCGCGTGACCGAGGACCCGCCGAAGAGCGGTCGGCGGCGAATTCGTCGGGGCGAGGGCGAGGTGACCGAATGGCCCCGGGGCCTGGTGGACTACGTTTCCTCAGGCGCTCCGGACGAGACCCCCTCCCCCGAAGAGGACCGGGACCTCAACCGCCTCCGGCTCGCCGCCCGGCTGCTCGGGTTCGCCCGGGCCCACGGGCACTCGGTCGACGTCACGGTCACGCGGCTGCGCGAGGCCGAACGGGCGTTCCGGGAAGGAGATCGCGCGGAGGGTCGGCGGATCGTCGACGAGGTCATCACCGAGGTCGAGACGCTGACCGGCGCCGACCGGCCTCGGGGTAAGTCCACGTCTTAAAGCCCGGCGAACTCTCGGCCCTCACGATGGCGCTTCCCCGATTCGGGACCTTTTCGATCGTCGCGTTCGACCGTGACACCGCCACGTGGGGCGTGGCCGTGCAATCGAAGTTCATCTCGGTCGGGTCGGTCGTCCCGTTCGCGGAAGCGGGGGTCGGAGCGGTAGCGACCCAGGCGCTCGCCAACGTGGCGTACGGCCCGGAGGGTCTCGCGTTGCTCCGAGAGGGGGTCTCCGCGCCCGAGGTGGTCCGACGGCTCATCGAGGCCGACCCCGGCCGGGACGAGCGACAGCTCGGAGTGGTGGATTCCAAGGGAGGGTCCGCCTCGTTCACGGGACCGAAGTGCATGGAGTGGGCGGGTCACGTGACCGGCGATGGCTTCGCCTGTCAGGGGAACATCCTGTTCGGGCCGGAGGTGGTCCGGGCCATGGCCCGCACGTACGAGTCGACGGGGGGCGATCTCCTCGACCGGCTTCTGGCCGCCCTCGCGGCTGGCCAGCGCGAGGGAGGCGACCGGCGCGGGATGCAATCGGCCGCGCTCTATGCTGTGCGCAAGGGAGGAGGATACGGCGGAGGGAACGACCGCTGGGTGGACCTCAGGGTGGACGAACATCCCTCGCCCATCGAGGAGCTGAAGCGGGTCTTCCAGATCTACGATATGACGATGCTGAGTCGGGAAGACCCGACGACCCTCCTCGTGATCGAGGGGGATGTCGCGCGGGGCCTCCAACACGACCTCGGCGTGCTCGGATACTATTCCGGGCGATTCACCGGCGGATGGGATGCCGTGAGCCAGGCGGCGTTCACCCGCTTCCTCGGCGAACACAACTTTGAGAACAAGGCGCGCGAGGACGGCAAGGTATGGCCCTCGATCGTGACGTACCTGCGGGAGCGTGCCCAGGCCGAGTCCGTCCGAAGGACGCACACGGCCCCGATCGTGCCCGGAGCCTTGAGCCGCGGACCCGGAGCGCAGCCGACAGGAGGAAGTCCATCGACGCCCCCGACTCGGAAGGAACCGGATTCGAGCTGACCGTTCGCCTCCGGGGTTCGCTCGCGGACCCCACGACCGCGCTTCGGATCGCCGACGCGCTCCGGGCGGACAACCCGCCGTTCGTCTCGGTCGAGGCGATCGGAAGCGAGATCGAGGTCCGGCTCTCCGCGACCTCCGCCGCCAGCGCTCGTGCTACCCTGGAGGACCTGCTGGCGTGCCTGCGGGCCGCTGAACGGACCCCCACGGGCCGAAGCGCCGCGCCGAAGGACGGATAAGAGACGGAGGCGGACCGTACTCGCATGGCCGAAGGGCAATGGAACACGCCGGCCTCCGGGCCGAGTCCGGCGCCCCTCGAACGGTACTTCCTCGGCGTTCTGATCACCGTCTTTGCGATCCTCAGCCAGTACTTCGTGCCGGAGGCGATTCCGGCGGCCGATCTCGTGTACGGCAACCTGCCGGGGGATGTGTTCGTCGTCTACGGGATCCCGATCCTGGCCTTCTCGCTCCTGGTCGGCGGGGCGCCGCTGCGGGATTGGGGCCGCCGGATGGGGCTCGCCTCGTGGCACGGCCTGCGATTCTACGGGCTCCTCACGCTGCTCTCGCTGCTCATCGTCATCGTCCTCTCGATCGTTTACGAGATCATCGACCCGGCGGCCCTCCAGCTGCTGAACCGGCCGAACCCTGCCCTCGAGCAGGCCAAGGGGAACCCGTGGTTCTTCGTCGGCTTCTCGTTCGTCGTCGGGGCCTTCGAGGAGACGATCTTCCGGGGGTTCATGTTCGGCTACTGGCGCGACCGTTCGGGCGGCTGGATGGTCCCGGCCGTCTGGACGAGCGCCGTGTTCGCCGGGGTTCACCTCTACTACGGGACCACCTACGGAGCCGCCGCCCCGCTGATCTTCCCCGGACTGTTCCTCCTCGGCTTCGCGTTCGCGGCGACCTACCGTTTCTCGCGGGGCAACCTCGTCGTCCCAGCGACCCTGCACGGGGCCCACGATGCGAGCGCCTTCCTCACGTTGATCTCCCTCGAGTGGGGCCTCATCCTCGAGTACCTCGTCGTGCTCGTCGGGGCGCTGATCGGCCTCCTCCACTGGTTGCGTCCCGACGCGCCGGAGCTGCGCCCGATCGGACCTTCCCCACCGCTCTCTCGCTGAGGGGGCGGGACCGCGGGGTTAGGCCGTCTCCGTGGGGATCAGCTCGATCCAGACCCCGTCGGGTCCCTCGTAGTAGGCGAGCGCCACCTTTCCCCGCCGACGGATCTCCTCGACCTTCTTCGCGCCCGCGGCTTTGAGCTGGCGCGCGGCCGCTTCGATGCTGCGCACCCGAACGCCGAGATGGTCGAGACCCTCACCGCCGGTGAACGGGGTGGCGTACTTCGAGCCTTTCGGGTACCAGTTCAGTTCGAGGAGCTGGTGCGAGATCGGGTCCTCGAGCAGGACCCAGACCCCGCCGTGCTCCATCTTCCCGCGGCCGATCTCCTTGAGACCGAGACCCTTCGTGAAGAACCGCACGGACCTCGCCATCTGGGTCACCCGGATGCCGGCGTAGTCGAGGAACATGCCTCTCCCGAGCGACTCGGAAGCTTAGCCCTTCGGACCGGTCCCTCCCCCCGTCATCATCAAGTGAGGCGCTCGTGTCCCCGAAGCGATGCCGGTCACCGACTCCGAGCTGCGGGAGGTCCTCGCGTCGGCGCGCACCATCGCGGTCGTGGGCCTTTCCGATAAGCCCGAACGTGACTCGAACGAAGTGGCCCGCTATCTCCAGACCCAAGGGTACCGGATCGTGCCGGTGAACCCGATGCTCACCGAGGTCCTGGGGGAGCGGGCGTACCCCTCTCTGTCGGCGATCCCGTCGGAGGTCGCGGTCGACATCGTGGACGTCTTTCGCCGGAGCGACCAGGTCGCGCCGGTCGTCGACGAGGCGATCGCGAAGGGGATCAAGGTGGTCTGGATGCAACTGGGCGTACAGAACGCCGAGGCCACCGCGAAGGCTCGAGGCGTGGGCATGACCGTGTTCGAGGACCTGTGCATCATGGTCCAGCATCGCCGACTTCGAAGCTCGCTGCCCGCCCGGACCGCCGGGGGATAATCAGTGGCCGCCATCGCTCCGGCTCCGACCGCCTCGCCGGCCGGGTCGGCCCCGCTGCCGCGACCGGCTTCGGCTCCCATCGCCCGAAGCGTCGAGATCCGGGACGTAGGCACGGTTCGTCGGGATTCCGTCGACGCCGACCGTTGGACCGCCCGCGGGACCGTCAAGGTGACGGGAGAGGTGACGGTTCGTGAGGGGGAGCTGGACGGGACGGTCTCCATCGGGGGCAAGCTCACGGCCGACCGCCTCGACTCGCGCGGAATGCTCGACGTCGAGGGGTCCGTGGACGTTTCCGGGAAGTTCCGCGGGTCCGGGGAGTTTCACACGGCTCTCGCGATGCACGCGGGCGACGCGGAGTTCCGCGGGACGACACGAGCTACCGGCCCGCTCTCGGTGGACCGATCGCTCACCGTCCGCGGGAGCCTGACCGCCCCCGCCGTCACCGCCGGCAGCCTGCGCCTCGAGGGGGAGGCTCAAGTGCCGGGGGAAATCGTCGCGCTCTCCGTCTCGGCCCGCTTCTCGAGCGACTCTTCGCTCGGTACGGTGCGAGCCGCGTCGGTCGTGCTGCACGGCAAGGTCACCAACCTCATCGACAAGGTCCTCGGTCGTCTCGTTCGGGTGACCGTCCGTCGGGTCGAGGGAGACTCGGTCGACCTGAAATCGGTCGACGTGCAGTTCGTACGGGCCCCCAAGATCACGCTCGGGCGCGACGCGCATATCACCGAGTACGAAGGGACGATCGTCCGGCGACACCCCTCGAGCCGCGTCGGCTTCGAGTCGCGGAGCCGCGCCCCATACGGCCTGAGCCGGTAGTCGGTGCGTCCCCGCTCGCCTTTATCTTTCCCGGCCTCGTCGCGCCCGCCCATGGCGACCGGCGAGGAATCCCCCGACGTCGCCTCGCCGCTCGCAGTCCAGGCCCGAGTCCTCTCCTACTGGGAAACGACCGGGGTACCGAGGTCGGTCCTCGAAGGGCGCCCGGGCGGACCGGTGTTCCGTTTCACCGAGGGCCCCCCGACCGCGAACGGGGCGCCGCACCTCGGCCACCTGGTGGCCCGCGTCCTCAAGGACGTCCAGCTGCGGTACCGTCGGATGCGCGGGATGCGCCTCGTGAGCCCGATGGCCGGCTGGGACTGCCACGGTCTTCCTGTGGAGCTCGAGATCGAGAAGCGGCACGGGCTCAAGTCGAAGAAGGAGATCGAAGCGTTCGGGGTCGAGCGGTTTTGCGAGGAGTGCCGGTCCGGAACGCTCGAGGTCGCTTCGGTCTGGCAGGAGATGAGCCGCCGGCTCGGCTACTGGCTCGATTACGACCACGCGTACCGCACGATGGACCCGCCGTACATCGAGAGCGTCTGGTGGTCCCTGAAGACGCTGTTCGACCGGGGGCTCCTCGAGAAGGGGCACTATGTGCTCCCGTACTGCCCGCGCTGCGAGACCCCGCTCTCCTCGCACGAAGTCGCGCAGGGGTACCATGAGACCACCGACCCCTCGCTCACCGTCCGCTTCCCGCTCGAGGGCCCTGCGGGCGAGCACCGGGAGCTCCTCGTCTGGACCACGACCCCGTGGACGCTTCCGGCGAACCTGCTCGTGGCGGCCCGGGCCGACCTCGAGTATTCCGTGGTGCGGGCGAACGATGGCCGCGAGCTCATCCTCGCCTCCGCCGCCGTCCCGCGGTATTTCCCCGAGGGGGCGAACGTCGTCGCGCGCGTTCAGGGGACCACCCTCGCCGGGCGGACCTATCAACCTCCGTTCGACACGCCCGGGCCGGGTCCGGGCCGGTTCCGGGTCGTTCTCGACGATTTCGTGTCCACCGACGAGGGCACGGGTCTCGTCCACATCGCCCCCAGCTTCGGGCCGGACGACCTGCGGATCGGGGCCCGAGAGAAGGTCGGAGTGTTCGACCCGCTCGACAGCCGGGGGGCGTTCACGGACGCCGTTCCACTGGTCCGGGGAAAGTCGTTCAAGGTAGCAGACCCGATCCTGCTCAAGGACCTCGAGCACCGAGGACGGCTCTACAGCCACACGAGCCTCCGTCATACCTACCCGTTCTGCTGGCGCTGCGACTCCGCGCTCCTCTACCGAGCGATCGACTCGTGGTTCGTGCGCACGTCGCGCGCCACCGACCGGCTGGTCCGCTTCAACGCGACCGTCCAGTGGCTCCCGGCACACTTGCGGGAGGGTCGGTTCGGGAACTTCCTGACGGAAGCGAAGGACTGGGCGCTCTCCCGCAGCCGATACTGGGGCACCCCTCTCCCGATCTGGGTGTGTACGAAGGGCCACGTGACCTGCGTGGGAAGCTTCGCCGAACTGGGAAAGCTCGTCGGGAATACCCTACCGGAACCGTTCGACCCGCACCGCGTCGTCGTCGATCGTCTGTCGGTCCGGTGCGCCACCTGCGGAGGAGAGACCCAGCGGGAGCCGTACACGATCGACGCCTGGTACGACAGCGGTTCCGCGCCGTTCGCGCAGTTCCACTACCCGTTCGAGCCTGGGCCGTTCGACCCGAAGGCCCCGCTCGACTACATCGCCGAAGGACTCGACCAGACCCGGGGTTGGTTCTACTCGCTCCTGGTGATCTCGACCCTCCTATTCGACCGACCCGCGTACCGGACCTGCCTCACGACCGGCCTCCTTCTGGACGAGGGCGGCCGCAAGATGTCGAAATCCAAGGGCAACGCGCTCGAGCCCCTCGCACTACTCGACCGCTACGGGGCGGACGCGCTCCGCTGGACGTTCCTGTCGCTCGACTACACCGAGCCGATGCGCGGGGACGAGAATACGATCCGCAAGACGTCCGCGCGGACGCTCGGCACCCTCGGCAATGTCGCGGCGTTCCATCTTGGGAACTCTCGGGCCGACGGGCTCGTTCCGGTCGAGGAGCTGCCCGAGCCGACCGGCCTTCTCGACCGGTGGCTGCTCTCTCGACTGGAGACGACGCGCGCCTCGGTCGAGCAGGCTCTGGAGAGGTACGAAATCGGGAGCGGGGCTCGTGCGGTCGGGACGTTCGTCGACGACCTGTCGACCTGGTACCTGCGCCGATCCCGTCCCCGGTTCTGGGCGGACGCCACCGGCGCCGACCGGAAGGCCGCGCACGCGACGCTCTCCTACACCCTCCTCGGACTCGCCCGTACGATCGCGCCGCTCCTCCCGTTCACGGCGGAGTGGTTCTACCAGGAAGTGGGGGAGCGAGGGTACCGGGAGCGGGACCTATCGGTCCACCGCACCGAGTGGCCGAGCGCTCTCGCGCTACGCGACGAACCCCTCGAGCATGCCATGGGAGAGCTTCGGGCGATCGTCGAGGTCGGGCGGGAGCTCCGCCACCGGGCCGGCGTGAAGTCCCGAATCCCGCTCTCCGAGCTCGTCCTCTTCGGGGAACCGTCCCCCGCGTTCGCGGGGCTCGGGGCGGAAGGGGAAGGGCTTCTCGCCGACGAGCTCAACGTCAAGCGCGTGCGGTGGGCCCCTCTTGCGGATCGCGGTGCTTTGACCGACAGCGAGTGGGTGGTGCGCGAGGACGCGGGTCACGCGGTCGCCGCACTCCCCCGCCACCCGACCGAGGAACTGGCCGAGGAAGGATTGGCCCGCGAAGTGGCCCGACGACTTCAGCAGACCCGCAAAGAGCTGGGGCTGAAGTACACCGAGAAGGTCCGGGTCACCGTCGCCGCGACCGGGACCGTCTACCACGCGCTCGACGTCCGACGCACCGAGCTCGCGAGCGACCTGCTCGCCGAGCCGTTCGAGCTGGTCCAGGACCCGCTTCCGGCAGGCCCGGACGTCCGGGTCTGGGACCTCGACGGGGTCACGTTCTCCGCGCGGATGGTCCGTCGCGCGTAGGCGAGGCGAGCTCCTCGCGGACGACCTCACCGTCGGGAGCCACCTCCCGGAAGATCTCGGCCTCGAACCGGCGGAGTTTGATACGCGGGTCGCGCCAGGCCGTGGTCGGCAGCCCGGCTTTCTCGCACGTACCTTCCAGCAGCTCTTCGGCCGACCACCCCTGTTCGGGGGCCACCTGCGGGAGAAGGAGCCCGCTCGAGCCGAGGCCCTCGACGATCAGTCCGTCCCGGCCGACGACGACCGCGCGCACCGCCTCCTCCGGCGTCGAGAACCGGAGCAGGACGGGTACGGTGAGCACGGAGACCTCGACCGAGATGCGGGGCAACTCGTCGGCCCGCACCGGCCGGAACCGATAATCCTCGACCGCCGCGGAGACCGCCGCCTGGGCGACCGCCAGGCGAAGGGGGAGGACGGGAAGGGGGTAGCCGATGCACCCCCGGAGCGCGTCGTCCGGGTACCGCTTCAAGGTGACGAAAACGCCGCGCGGCTCGTCGAAGACCGGAGGGAGCCGTTCCGCCGCGGCCGGGTCGGAAGGGTCTCCGCCGGAACGGGGCGCGAGGGCGCGTTCGATCGCCCGACGGGCCCAGCGGACCGCGGCCCCGCCCTCCTCGATCGAGAGCACGAAGTCGCGAGCGCGGGCGTCGCGGAAAGCCTCTTCGGGAGGAGCGGGGGCGGACGCTTTATAGCCAAACTCGCGTGAGCGGCCTCCCCATGCCGTTCCCCGAGGCGGTCGAGCGACTGCTCAACAAGAAGATCTGCATGAACTGCTCGGCCCGGAACCCGCCCAAGGCGGTCCAGTGCCGTCGGTGCGGCTACAAGGGGCTCCGCGTGAAATCTCGGGAGCGATCCGGAAAGACGGCCTAGGGCGCCGCGCGGTCGTTGCCGCGGCTCGCGAGCACCCGGGGAATCCCTCCGCCCGGCTCGCGCGCGATCTCAAGCCGCTTCTCGGCGAGGTAGACCAGGTTCCGGCTCCCGTCCTTCCAGCTCGAGAGCTTCGGGGGTCCCCAGCGTTCTCCATATCGGATGGGGACCTCGAGGAACCGTAGCCCCCGCAGGATCGCTTCGATCTTGATCTCCTCGCTGAACGCCATCCCGTCCTGCGTGAGGTGGAGCTTGCCGAGCGCCTCCCGTCGGAACACCCAGAACCCGCTCTGACTGTCCTGGAGGGCGCCGCCCGGGATTCCCTTCAGGAACCGGTGGTAGGCGACCCCGAGGAACAGGTTGAGCAGACGGTTCCCGATCTGGTGCTCGGTCGTCATCGCCCGCCGGTCGAGGTAGGCGAAACGGTTCCCGGTCAGGAAGTCGAGCGGCTCATCGAGGAGCTTCCTGACCAGCCCCGGAACGGTCTCCACCGGGTAGGTCGCGTCCCCGTCCGCGGTCGCGAGGACGTCCCCCTTCGCCGCGGCGAAGCCGGTCTTGTATGCCCGTCCATAGCCCGGGCGCCGTTCGATGAGGACGCGGGCCCCCTCCGCCTCGGCGATCGCGGCCGTTCCATCCTCCGACGCACCGTCGACGACGAGGACCTCCCACTCGAGCGGACGGTTGAGGAAGATCGTGGCATTGGCTTCCGACGCGGCCCCCCGGAAGAGGCGCAGGACGTGCGAAATCCCCCGAGCCTCGTTCAGGGTCGGGATGACGAGGGTCGCCCGCATCAGAGGAGAGGAGGCGAGCGGCCGGGCCCTTAAAAGTTCCTTCGGGCCTTCCGAACGTACGACGACGCTCGGCGAACGGGGGCACCGCCCCCGCCGGTGGGGAAGCTTCCCGACGACCGCCGACGTGGGCATCTGGGCGACGGGCTCGAGCCCCGCCGCTCTCTTCGAGGCCCTCGGGCTCGGCCTCTACTCGCTCATGACCGACCTGCGCAAGGTACGGCGCCTGGAGGAGCGGGCGGTGAGCGCCTCGGGCGAGGACCCGACCGGCCTCGTGGTCGCGTACCTGACCGAGCTCCTCAATCTCGAGCAGACCGACCGGTTCATCGGGCGCGACATCCGGGCCCGGCCGGTGGGGAACCCGCCGACCGCGATCGTCGCGAGCGTCTCCGGCGAGCGGTTCGACCCGGAGCGCCACACGTCGAGGACCGAGGTCAAGGCCGTGACGTTCCACGGCCTCACGTTCGACCCCGCGCGCGGCCGCGCCCGCGTGATCGTCGATATCTAGCCGAGCCGCGGCCCCGAACGGTTACGGCATCCGTTCCACGACTTCGCGCAGCGCGGCGCCGGGCGACTTGAGCTTGCCGGCCTTTCCTAGGATCCGCTCGATCGCGGCGAACGTGACGAGGAGGTCCGGCCAGTCCGCGATCCCCATGTGTCCGATCCGGAAGATCTTGCCGGTGAGCGCGCCCTGCCCGCCCTGGACGAGGATGTTGTACTGGCGCTCGAGCACCTTGCGGAACTCGGGGTCGCCCATCCCGGCGGGATTCTTCACCGCGGTCACCGTGTCGGAGGCGTGCCGCCGGTCCGGGAACAGCTCGAGGCCGAGGCCGTCGACCGCGGCGCGAGAAGCTTCGGCGAGGCGGTGCGTCTTCTGGAGGCGGTTGTCGAGCCCTTCTTCCTTGAGCAGTACGAGCGCCTCCCGGAGCGCGAGGAAGAGCGGGACAGCAGGCGTCCACGGCGTGTCGTTCTTCTCGAGCGACTTGAGGTGCGCCGCGAGGTCGAGGTAGAACGACCCGGGATGCAGCGCC
>Ga0209415_10012320_pt1 | contig 14264 bp, 15 predicted proteins | sample PeaSoiSIISIP2007_FD_187696 | JGI IMG/M metagenome (GOLD analysis project Ga0209415, IMG submission 187696) | Peat soil microbial communities from Weissenstadt, Germany - SII-SIP-2007 (SPAdes) (version 2) | ecosystem: Environmental > Terrestrial > Soil > Wetlands > Peat | place: Germany... | reverse complement strand
CGTGAGAGCTGCGAGGACGAAAGCAACAGCGGTGAGAACACGGATCTTGGGGGAACGCTGGCGGGTCATGGGAGACCTCCTTCGGTGGGCACAGTCGAGGTCTGATACTCGTCAGGACGTGCATTTCGAGACGGTTTGCAGGCCGGGAGAGCCTGGGGAATGTTTAGCCGTCGCTGCGTGTTCGGGTCGGCTAAGAGTTTATGCGCGAGCCTACAGCTTGTCCGTGATTGTGATCACGGGTGGTTAGCGGTCTGTACAGACAAGGTCAAGGACAACATCAAAGGTCAAGAACTAAGGTCAAAAGCGACGGACAGGAGTGTCCGTCCCACACGAGCAAAATTCCACGCGAGGCTAACCACAGAGGACAATCTTGGGATGGAACAACGTGCCGGCCACGCGGGTGGCGATGGCGAGGAGGTCGCGCTGGCTGGCGAAGACTTTGACCTGGCGGGCGCGGGAGAGGTCGGGGAGGTTGACGGTGCGTCCGCTGCGGATGCGGGCGGCGGTGGGTTCGTCGGCGGTGACGCAGGGGAGTTGGGGAAGTAGTTTGCGTGGGTGGACGAAGAGGGCTTCCAGGGCTTCAAAGTCCCCACCCTCTCGCGAAGAACGCGAGAAGGATGGGGCACCCGCCGAAACACAAGGTCCCTCGACTGCGCTTTCCGTTCCCTTCGGGAGCGGAAAGCTCCGGTCGGGATGACATTGGTCGTGATCGGGATAAGAGAGATGTGCGACTGCGGTAAGTTCTTCCAGCGTGTGGGCGTCTTCCAGGGTGAATTCGGCTACGGCAGTGCGGCGCAGGGACTCCAGATGCGCGCCGCAGGCTAGTTCCCTTCCCAGATCGTGCGCGACGGCGCGCATGTAGGTTCCGGAGGCGACGCGGGCGCGGAAACGGACTCGGTCGATCTCGACTGCGAGGATTTCGAACTCCTTGATCTCAACTTGCACCGGCTGCAGGACGACTGCTTTTTGCTGGCGGGCGAGCTTGTAGGCTGGGACGCCTTTAATTTTCTTGGCGGAGAATGGGGGCGGAGTCTGAGTGATCACTCCGCGGAAGCGGGCCGCCAGGGTCTCCACTTCTTCGGCGCGCAAGTGGACCGATTGCGGAGTGGTGGTCGCCTCGCCGTCGGCGTCGTAGGTGTCGGTGGCGAAACCGAAGCGGATGCTGCCTTCGTAGGTTTTTTCCGAGGCGGTGTAGAACTGCGCCAGCCGGGTGAGGCTGCCGGTGACGAGCGGGAGGACGCCGGTGGCCATGGGATCGAGCGTGCCGAGGTGGCCGATGGAGCGTTCGTGGAGAATGCGACGGGCGCGGTTCACCACGTCGTGCGAGGTGAGTCCGGCGGGCTTGTCGATGATCAGGACGGAATTCATGGGGAGATTGGGAACGGTTTGGCGATTCCAGGAACAGGGCTACGGATCGTCGAAGAAACCGCACAGGTCCGGCTGGCTTCCCTTTCGCCCCTCTGGGGCTCGCTATTTTGCTCCCGTTGTACCCACGGCTTGCGCCGCGGGCTGCATTCTTGTGCTGCTTCGCGGCTGGCATGAATCAGCCGCTAGCGTGCGGGGACGGCTAGAAACCACACCAGCAATCCGAAGAGGAGCACGGTGCCGATCAGAGAAAACGCGGCGTGCAGCGGGTGGAAATGGAAATAAGGATTCCGATTGAGGCGATATCGTGTCGCCAGCATAAGACCTCCTTGGCACGGGTACGGGTGCTAACGGACGGCCTGTCTGTCTTTATTGTCCCACTTTTTGGGGTGGAGGGCTCCTGTTTTTTACGCCCTTGTGTTACACCATTCGAATGCCTGAAAAGATTGCCCTCGTAACCGGCGCCTCCAGCGGATTTGGATTGCTGACCTCGATCGAACTGGCGAAAGCAGGATTTCGCGTGGTGGCGACCATGCGCGATCTGGGGCGGCGCGAGCGCCTGGACCAGGCCATCACGGCGGCGGGAATTGCAGCGCAGATCGATGTGCGTGCGCTCGATGTAACCAAGTTCGACAAGCTCCAGGGGTTCGTCGATGGCGTGGTCCACGACTACGGGCGGCTGGACGTTCTGGTCAACAACGCGGGATTCGCAGTGGCGGGGTTTGCCGAGGACATCAAACTCGACGAACTGCGGCGGCAGTTTGAGACCAACTTTTTCGGTACGGTTGCGATGACCAAGGCCGCGCTGCCCACGATGCGGCGACAGCGCTGCGGGCACCTCATCCAAGTCTCGTCGATCGTGGGACTGCACGGAGCGGTGACGGTGAGCAGCTATTCGGCTTCGAAGCACGCGCTCGAAGGATGGAGCGAATCGCTGCGCATGGAGGTGAACTCGCTGGGGATCAAGGTCGTGCTGGTCGAGCCGGGATCGTTTCAGACCGACATCTGGACGCGCGGCGCGGTGATGGGAGAGCAGGCTACGAAGCCGACTTCGCCCAACATCCAGCGCAGCCTGCGAATGCGTTCCGTGATTCAGAAACTTCCCAAGGCCGATCCGATCGTGGTGGCGCGTCTCATCGTCGCCATCGCGCAGAATCCCAATCCCAAGCTGCGTTATGTGGTGGGACGCGATGCCAAGATCCAGCTGGCGATGAAACGCATCCTGCCGTGGAAGTGGCACGAGAAGGTGATTGCGAATTTCCTGAAGATGGACCAAGAGCATTAACCACAGAGGACACGGAGGCCACAGAGGGGCAGTCCTTCGCGGTATCAGACTGCCCTGCCTGTTAAGGTTTCCTCTGTGTCCCCTGTGTCCTCTGTGGTGAAGGGTTCAGGTTTAGGTTTAGGGTTTCGCGTCCAGATCCACAATCTTCACCGGCAAATCCCAATGCGCGTCGAGGATTTCGAAGCGGCGCTGCTCTTCGCGCTGGAAGGTATCCTGGTCGGGATACATCTGCTTCTGCAGCGCAGCCTCGTCGAAGGGTTCGTTGGCGACGGTGGCGTTCTTGAAAACAATAGTCACGCGGAAGTCCCAGCGGCCGTCTTCGGTGGTGTGATAGCGCGGCTGGTCCATCCAAACCTTGGCGATGCGGCCCATCTCGGCTTCTTTTTTCAGCACGGGATAATGGTTCTTCTTGAACAGCTTGAGGAATTCGTCGGCGTGGCCCCACTTGGCTTTGTAGTAGTACTCCACGACGAAGGGGCGTTCGGCGGCGGGGACCTGGGCGCGAACGGAGATGGGCACAGCGACGGCGATGAATAACAAGGCGGCGAGAACGTGGCGCATGAATCCTCCCTGGACCGGGTGCTTCTGCTTGTACACCAAGGCGCGGTTCACAGCAATAGGCAGGGGTTTGTGTGAAAATTCCCTGACGCGACGGAGACTGCGGTTGCGAGGTAGGGATTCTTCGACTGCGTGGCCGTTCGCTTCGCGACGGCCACTCCGCTCAGAATGACAATTCTGTTTCGAGGGCAGGTGATGGAGTTGAACGACGAACAGCTTATCTTGCGGCTCTTTGAAGACGGTGACCGGGCCCTGATCGCGGGCGATGCAGTAGAACTGTCGCGCATCTTTGCGGATGATTATGTGCAGTGCGACGAATCCGGCAAGGTTTCAACCAAGGCGGATGTAATCGGCAACCTCAGCTCTGGAAAGATTCGATTTGTGTCGATGATCTCGACCGGGCGGCGCATTCGAATCCTGAGGGACGACGTGGCCATCGTTCACGGATCAGAGGACGACGTTGTCGAGCAGGGCGGAAAGCGCTTCCCGGTTCGATACTTGTACATGGATGTGGCGATGAAGCGCGCCGGAAAATGGCAGATCGTGGGTTCGCAGCTGGCGAAGCCTGCCGAGCGTTCCTGACTTTCTTTCTTTGTCCAGAGCTAGTTCACGGGGCCTGATCGGGAACTTGTCCCGGCATCCACACCAGCAGGAGCAGCAGTCCCAGCCCGAAGAGAGCATTTACGGCCAACGGTGGCGCGGCAAAAATGCTCAGACAGAATCCATACAACCCAACTGCATACGCCATCACGAGCCGAGCAAGATGCCCTGCCCTCCAGCGAGTGAACGGCGTCGAGGTTGATGAAGACCTCCTGGGCCGGTTGACGATCCTTCGCTGAACCGTGAATCCCAAGATGCCTGACCAAACCCCAGCCACGATAAGGAACCCATGGGTAAACGTGAGGGTGCCCTTCCACTCGTGCCCCAGCGAGCGACTAAGCCGGATGCACTCCAGAAGCAGAAGGATACCGGCGAGTTGCACGAGGCGGAGGCGCACTGCCCAGTTCACTGCTATGCTCCTGCGCTCGAGAATTTACTGACGGCCGATGGCTGATGGCTGAGAGCTGAGCCGGTTCTGCCAGTGACTCCAAATAAAATACGCGGCTCCGGCCAGCAATATCACGCCAATCACGGCGTCGAACTTGTGAAAATATTTTCCCAGCTCGCGCCAGTTTTCGCCCAGCTTCATGCCGAGCCAGGCCAGGCCGAGGCACCAGGGCCATGATCCCAAGAATGTGTAAATGTGAAAGCGGCCGCGGGGCATGCGCGCCATTCCGGCGGGCAGCGCGATGAAGGTGCGGATCACCGGCAGCAGCCGGCCAAAGAATACGGCAAGATATCCCCAACGCGCGAAGAAGCGGTCGGCCCAGTCGAGTTCGCGATGTCCCATGAGAATCCAGCGCCCATAGCGCTCGACCAGGGGACGGCCGCCGTAGCATCCGATTTCGTAGGCGACCAGCGAGCCCAGATTGCAGCCGATGGCGCCCGCCGTCGCGACCCAGAACAGCTTGAAGGTTCCCTGGAAGACGAGATATCCGCCAAACGGCATGATCAGTTCGGAAGGCAGCGGGATGCAGGCGGATTCAATCGCCATGAGAAGAGCGATGCCGGCATAGCCGGTGACGGCGATGACTTTGCTGATGAACGCGAATAGGATAGCGAGGATTTTTTCAGTCATTGGAAAGAAACAGTTGCCGGTAGCCAGCCGCCAGTTGCCAGTAACACCCTTTGGGAATCCGCTAACAGACTTCCAGGATCGATTTTAGTGTAGCCGAAATCCTAAAGGCAGAGAGTCGGGTCACTGGCAACTGGCGGCTGGAAACTGGCAGCTGCTTTCTAGAACGACCCTTCCTGGGTAAATGCGTAGCCGGGCAAGGTGGCGCCTTCGGGGCCCTTGGTGACTTTCACGCGGACCGTGGGGGCATCGGGAGCGGTAATTCCAGCGGGGCGCAGGATGGCGAATTGCGAAAACACTTCGTTGTAGACCTTGGTGACCAGGTAATCCTGGCCGTCGGCTTCACTGCGCCACACTTGGCCGAGTTGAATGGAACTGACTGCCATGGGATTTTTCCTGACTCCAGCTGGATTCCCTTCAGACTACCGGGGCGCGTGAGAGCCGTCAATTCCCAGAGAGGTTACCGAGGGCCAACGGGCGGCCTCGCGGTTGGCCCGCTCTGCTAACTTGCTCTGCTAAGATGTTGGCCCCAAGGAGACGCGCATGCCTCGTGGTGTCGTTCCACGCCAGCCCGCCCGTACCGGCCGTCAGGACAAAGTTCGTGCGGAAACCTATGCCGGAGGCAAAAATGCCCGTGTGGGGACGGGCGCATTCGCCCGTCCAGGCCGAGGCAAAGCCTCGGCAGCAGCCCCGAAGGGGCCCAAGAGTGCAGCAGAGAAGACTGCCGCAGGGAAATCGGCCCCCGCCTCTGCCCCGAAGCTGAAGGGCTACAATCCGGTCGCTCCCGAACGCGTAGCCGAGATTCTGCGGCGGCTTGACCAGCTTTATCCCGCTGTCAGCTGCGCCCTGACGCATGCCAGCGCCTGGGAGTTATTGGTGGCGACGATTCTTTCAGCGCAATCGACGGACGCGAACGTCAACCGGGTTACGCCCGAGTTGTTCCGCAAATATCCGACGGTCGAGGCGTTCGCGGCGCTCACTCCGGAACAACTGGAGCCCGACGTGCGCTCCACCGGATTCTTCCGCAACAAATCCAAGTCGGTGGTAGGCGCGGCGAAAAAGATCGTGGCGGATTTCGGTGGGCAGGTCCCGGACGAAATGGACAAGCTACTGACTCTACCGGGCGTGGCGCGGAAGACGGCGAACGTCGTGCTGGGATCGTGGTTCAGGAAGGCCGAAGGCGTTGTGGTCGATACGCATGTGCACCGCATCTCGCGGCGGCTGGAGCTCACGACACAGAATGACCCGCAGAAAATCGAGCAGGATTTGATGAAGATCATCCCGCGGGAGAAGTGGATCCTGTTGTCGCACCAGATCATCTGGCACGGGCGCAAGCTGTGCATCGCGCGCAAGCCCAAGTGTGCGGACTGCGGGTTAGAGAATCTGTGTCACGCCGCGGATAAAACCTGGAGCACGGTGGAGATGCACAAGAACGCGAAATCATAGGTGCTTCTGAGCAGCATTGCCACACGCCCTAAGTGCTAGCGACTTCCTCTAGTGGTGCAGTTTGACTGCGAGACCCTCCACCCCCACGGCGTCATCCTGACCGGAGCCGTTTTTCAGGCGGAGGGAAGGATCTGGCGCGCAGAGCGGTGGCGCGCGTTCTGGGACGCCCCGCGCGAGATCCCTCACCCGGCTGAACTGCGCCGAGTTCGGGATGACGCCTCCAAAGATCCAAACTGCACACTACTGACTTCCGCGGGAATACCCCGTTCTTGAAAGACGCGCTCTCAGTTATTCGCTTCCCAACTCATTCAGCACCGGCTGGCGCAGTCCCCGGAGGCGCGCATCTTTCGGCTGTGCCTGTGTGAACACCACAATTTCGTTCATTCCTTTGCGCAGCCAGGGAGCCGGAACGTAAAGTGTCTGCTGCGGACCGAGATTCCAGAATCGTCCCAGGGCGTGGCCGTTGATCCAGACGGCTCCCTTGCCCCATCCCCGGGTATCGAGGAAAGTGTCGCCGGTATCCCGCAAATCGAAACGACCACGATAAAATGCCGGCCCGGTGGGAGCGTTTTTCAGCGACTCATGAAATTGCAGCTGCGAGAGATCGTCCATCGGCAAGGAAAACACTTGCCAGCCGGAGAGTTCCTTGCCCGCGAGAGTCACCGTGCCGTTGATGCCCTGCCGTTCTTTACGCAGTTCCGCGGTGAAGTTGATGCGGCCCGTGCCTTCGACCAGGATGTCGAGTCTTGAATCTGCACTGGCTTCGACCCGCAATTGATCCTGCTTCTTTCTGCGGTCGAGCGTGCCGACAAGCTTACCGTTCACGAACACCCGGGCGTAGCTGCGCAGTTCGCCCATCTGCAACTCACCCGTGACCGGCCCTTTCACTTTCGTGCGGTACAAAATATAGCCGTAGGACTGGCCGAACGTTTCCATGGAGCGTGGCCTCGCAACGCTGTGCGGAGCCGGCAGATTGGCCCACAGCGGAGTGCTCTCGGCCAGCTCAACTTCCGGCACCTCGATCACCGGCAATCGCGCTGGCGGATCGGGAATCTCGGCACCCGGGCGGTGCTTCGCGATCACATCGCGGAAGGCGAAATATTTCCTGGTCAGCGCTCCCGACTCGCTCACCGGAGAATCGTAGTCGTAGCTGGTGACGTCGGGCTCGTAGTTCTTGCGATCCCAGTTGGCGCCGTTCATGAAGCCGAAACTGGTTCCCCCGTGAAACATATACAGGTTGATCGAGTATCCCTGGCTCAGGACCCAGTCCAGTTCCTGCGCCTGCTGGTTCGCGTCGGTCGTCTGATGTTTTTCGCCCCAATGATCGAACCATCCGTCCCAGTATTCGCCGCTCATCAGCGGGCGACCGGGACGAAACTTCTGCAGCTTGGCGAATTCTGCTTTGGCTTCGCCGGGACCAAAATTGACGACGGCGTGAATGTCGGGGAGAGTTCCGGCGGGCAGTTCGTCGCCGCCATCGGCGGTGTAGAGCAGGCCTTCATCGAGACCGGCGTTTTTGATCGCAGCCAGAATGCGCCGCATGTAGGCGTGATCGTTGCCGAAGGAGCCGTACTCATTCTCGACCTGGACGGCGATGATGGGTCCACCGTGCGTGATCTGGAGTGGGGCCAGTTCCCTGCCCAGCCTTTGAAGCCAGCGCTCCGCCGGGCCCAGGAATTTTTCGTCTGCGCTGCGCAAAACAATATCGGGATCGGCCAGCAGCCACGCAGGCAAGCCCCCCAGGTCCCACTCGGCGCAGGCGTACGGTCCGGGCCGCAGGATGACGTAGAGACCTTCTTCCTGGGCCGTGCGGACGAAGGCGGCTACGTCGAGCGGTCCGGTGAAGTCGTAGACGCCCGGCCTGGGCTCGTGCACGTTCCAGAAAACATAGGTCGAGATGGTGTTCAGTCCCATGGCGCGCGCTTTCTTGAGGCGATCGCGCCAGTATTCGCGCGGGATGCGTTCGTAGTGCAACTCGCCCGAGATGATCTGGAAAGGCTTGCCGTCGAGCATGAAGCGATCGCCTTCGATGCGGACGGGATGAACCGACGCGGGACTGGCCTGGGCGCTGGCCGCTTTGGTTAGTGCGAAGGAAATGGCACAGCACAGAACCAGCTTGCGGAAAATGCGACGAAATGTAGAAGCGTCCATGGATTGCAGGCCCTGAGGAACTGAGCGCCGACGAGGCGAATCGAGCCTCTGCTAGACTCTCTTTTTTACCTTACCTTGAGGTTCCGCGCCATGCGCCACCGCGCACTCTTTGCTATCGTCATATTTGTGAGTACCGTTATGAGCACAAGCGTTGCTGAAACCGCCGGCCAGACGCTGCCTGAGCCGCAGGCAGTCACCGATCCGAAAAAGATTTCGTCCAAGCCCAACGCGCAGGTTGAGGCGCGCAGCCTGACCATCGAGAAGCTGTATATGACGCGGCAGGTGGGGCGGCCGACGTGGTCTCCCGATGGCAAAAGCATCGCGTTCATCTCGAACCTGAGCGGACGGAATAATATCTGGCTCGTCCCCGCCGAGGGTGGATGGCCGGTGCAGTTGACGGTCAGCGACCAGCGGCAGACGGCGCCGGCGTGGTCGCCCGACGGAAAGTGGATCGCCTACCAGTCCGATTATGACGGCGACGAGCAGTGGGACATTTTTCTGGTTTCGCCGAAGACCGGGAAGGTCGTCAATTTGACCCAGACGCGCGAGATTGCGGAACTCAATCCGACGTGGTCTCCCGATGGGCGATATCTGGCCTATGAAGTGAAGCCGAAAACTTCTGCGGCTTATGAGATCGACATCTACGACATGGTGATGCGCGAGGTGAAGCACCTCACCACGAACACGTCGCAGGATAAGGGAAATTACGAGCCGATCTGGTCGAAGGACGGGAAGTTCATCATCTACACGCAAGAGCAGGCGAAAGGCACGGACTCCAATACCTTCATTGCCGATGTGGCGACCGGGAAGAGCACGCTGCTTACGCCGCACGAAGGCGAGCAGCGCTTTGCGGCGAATGACATTTCACCCGATGGCAAGCGCGTTCTGACCACCTCGAACGCGGCCAACGGATACGAAAACGTCGGCTTGCTCGATGTCGCGACGAAGAAGATCTCGTGGCTCACCAGGGACACGTGGGAAATTCGCGGCGGCGAGTTTGCTCCCGACGGCAAGCATCTTACCTTCAGCGCGAATGTGGACGGCAACGAAGATATCTTTCTCTACGATTTAGCCACGGGAAAGTCGACGGCGCTTGCTATTCCCAAGGGGGTGAACGAGCCGATGGGCGGGCATTCCGCGTTCAGTCCGGATGGGCAGCGCCTGCTCTACAACCACAACGGGCCTACGGCTCCGGGCGATCTCTGGGTCTATACGTTGGCCACGGCCAAGTCGCATCAAGTCACGCATTCCCTGATCGCGGGCGTGCGCTCGGAAGACATGGTTGAGCCGTATCTGGTGCACTATCCCAGCCGCGACGGCAAGTGGACCATCTCGGCCTTTCTCTATGTGCCGTTCAACATGGTGCGCAACGGGCAGAATGCGGCCATCGTCTACATTCACGGCGGGCCGACCTCGCAGAGCATGAATTCTTTCAACCGCTTCGTGCAGTACGCCGCCAATCAGGGATACATGGTGCTCGCTCCCAACTACCGCGGCTCGACCGGATACGGAAAGGAATTTCAGCAGGCCAACCTGTTCGACATGGGCGGCGGCGATTTGCAGGACGTGCTGGCGGGCGTCGACTGGATCAAGCAGACAGGACACCTCGATCCCAAAAAGATTGCGGTCATGGGCGGAAGCTACGGCGGGTATCTGAGCATGATGGCGGTGACGAAAGCGCCGGACGTGTGGGCGGCGGGCGTGCCCATCGTGCCCTTCGTGAACTGGTTCACCGAAATCGAAAATGAAGATCCGGTGCTGCAGCAGTCGGATCTCGCGACCATGGGAGACGTGGTGAAGAACAAGGCGCTGTATGAAGATCGTTCGCCCATCAACTTCATCGATCAGATCAAGGCGCCGCTGCTGCTGCTGGCGGGAGGGCATGATCCGCGGTGCCCGAAGTCAGAGACCCAGCAGGTGGTCGACGCGATCAAGAAGCGCGGGGGCACGGTGGACTCGAAGGTTTACGAAAACGAAGGTCACGGATTCGCGCGCGTGGAAAACCAGATTGACGCGTATAAGCGCGTGGCCGATTTTCTGCTGGCGCATGTGGTTCCGGCGGATTGCAGTTGCTCGGTGACGGAGTAGCCGGACGGCTAGCATTGTACGTACATCACTGCATGTACATCGGGCGCCCTGCAACCTGACACAACCGATTGTTATCAATAACTTAGGGCTAAGTCATTGATTCCACTACACGGCACTGGCGCTGGGAGGCGATTTAACGGGCCCCGATTCGGCGACGAGCTTGTGGCTATCCCTGGGTCGATTGTCGCTGCCATGGACCTCAGCGGCTCGGCAAATAGCATCCCAGCGCGCGATGGCGACACCGAATCGACGCCCCGCAGGTCACGATCCACGCCCATGAGCATTTTCAATAACTTGGAGCTAACTCGTTGAAAGGTAACAGATTTGAGAGACCGCTTTCCCAGGGCATACGGGCTCCACTCTTTTCAACGACTTACCTCTAAGCCTTTGATCCTGAACGGTCCGTCCCCCGCACAATGGCCTGAATCAGTCCCGGGATAGTGAACTCCCTGGCTGCGATGTCGACGGGCAGGCCGAGTTCGCGCAGCGTCGCTGAGGTCACCGGGCCAATCGAGGCCATGCGAATTCCTTCCAGCTCCATGTGGCGCGGGCGCCCTCGCCCGCGAAATGCCGGCAACGACTTAACGGCCCTGAGGGAGCCCAGCAGTTCTACAAAGTTGCGCACCGTCGAGGAACTGGTGAAGGTCACGACATGCGGGCGCGTTTTCGGATTCTTCAGCGTGGCGCGCAGCCGGGTTCGAGAGGATTTGGGCGCGACAGTTTCGTAGGCTTCGACGACGTCGACGTGCGCTCCAGCCCGGCGCAGTTCGCGCGGGATTACGTCGCGAGCGACCTTGGCGCGCACCAGCAGGACACGCTTTCCTTTGACTTTGTTTCTCAGGCTGCGCACCACGGATTCGGCCACGTATTCCTTGGGGACGACGTCGACCTTCATCCCGCGCTGTTCGATCGCCTTTTTGGTGGCGGGGCCGATAGCGGCAATCCGCAGGCGCGGGCGCTCAGCGGCTGAAGCTGACTCTGATTTTGGCATCGCGACGGCACCCTTCGGCTCGCGTTGCTCGCTCAGGGCAGGCTTAAAACTGAAGTCGTGCCCTTCCCTGATTTTTTCCATTCGAGCCCACATCGCCTCGACGCCGTTCACGCTGGTCAGGATCAGCCAGGCGTAGGTGTCGAGACCCTTCAGTGCTGCATCGAGCGGCTGGAAGGATTTTGGCTTGCGAATCTCGATGAACGGGATCTCGATGACCTCTGAGCCACGCTTGCGCAGCTCCGCGGAGAGGGCACCGGCTTGGTGCTTGGCCCGGCCGACCAGCACGCGGATTCCACGCAGGGACTTCCTCTCGAGATTAGGTTTCTTGCTCATGGTTAGAGTCGGCGGGCAAGAGTGCCCGCCCCACACTGTGCCTGCCCTCGCTCGGTCACTTACCTTCTTTCTTCGCACCCAGGCCTTGCTCTCGCATGAGGCGCGATACGCCTGAGACCGCGGTGTCTTCCGCTTTCTCCAGGGATGTGATCACGTTGGATTGCTCTTCCTGGGTGCGATTCTGGCTGAGCTTGAATTTGGCTTCGATTTTTGTGACCGCGATTTCGAACCCGACGATGTGGCTCAGCATGCGCTCGCGGTAGGCAGCGCTGAAGCTTTTCCACTGGTCGGCGTAGGCAGGTTCGAAGGTCCCGATGAGTTGGTGGAGGATCCCTTGCAAATCCTCCGGCGAGGCGAACGTGCGGGCGTTGCCGTAAACGTGCACCGCGCCATAGTTCCAGGTAGGAACATTTTCGCGGGTCACATAATTCGAGGCAGACACATAGGCGTGGGGGCCGTGGAAGATGGTGAGGCACGCGGGATTCTGTTCGAGGTAGCGCCAGTGCGGGTTCGCTTTGGCCACGTGGCCGCGGATGAGGAGGTGATCTTCTTTTTGGTGGATGAAAACCGGAAGGTGCGTGGCGAATGGGCCGTCGTCGGTGGAGGAAACCAGGATGGCGAATGGGTTCGCGTGCATGAACGCGATGGCGTCGGTATGATCGTGCACGCGAAAATGTTCGGGGATGTACACGTCGTTCTCTTTCGCCCCTTCGGGGCTTGGCTCCTTATATGCTGGCGCCCCCCACGGCTTACGCCGTGGGCTGCATTCTTTCGCCGCTCCGCGGCTGGCCCGGCGGCGGCTCATTTGGCGGACGATCTTTCTTGCGAACATGCAGCAGCTTTTCTACGACCGCTACGACTTCGCCCTGTTCATCTTTCACTTCTGCTTGAAACCTGGGCTCGTATTTCGGCAACGTCTTTAGTTTGTCACGAATGTCATCGAGTTGGGCGTCGGTCAGGCGAAATTCGGCGCGAACGGTTCCCTTCCCCGGCTTACGGTAGCGGATGCTCGAAGCTTTGTCCCAGACGATGTAGTCGCGGCCCAGGTTTGCCATCAGCATGAGCATATAGAAAGGGTCGGTCATGGCAAAGAGCGATCCGCCGAAATGCGTGCCCACGTAATTGGCGTTCCACCAGCGCAGCTTCATTTCGACGTCGACGGCTTTCATGTCGGGCGCGATGTGTTGGATGCGGATGCCCATGCCCAGGAAGGGCGGCCAGAGGTTGACCAACCGGCGCAGATGGGTGGGATCTTTGGAGCCACCCAGGAGTTGGAGAAGAACGTTCCGGCTCATCCCTCTAACCACGCAGCGCCTAAAGGCGGGTTCCTGGTGAATTGCTTTACGGCATGCCTGAAGGCATGCCCTGATACAAATCTCGCGCTCTTACAGCATGCCTGAAGGAGGTGCTCTGATACAGATCTTGTGCTTCGCATCTGGCCGATCACGGTTGCGGGGGCACGGCCAGGCCGCGGCCGTAGACGGCTTCGAGGATCTGGTCGCCACCACGGGCCAGCAAGGCTGCGCCGGCAGCGTTGCCGAGTTTTTCGGCGTCTTCAATTTTGCCGTCGCGGGAGTCGCGCAGGAGTTTCGAGCCGTCGGGATCGGCGACGATGGATTCCAGGTGGAGGCGAACTCCTTCGGCTGAAGCCGGGGGGCGGACGAATGCGTCCGCCCCTACGTGAGTCTTGTCGCCTTCTGCCATTCGAACCTCTGCGAAGGCACCGATGGGAACCTGGCAGCCTCCGCCAAGGCTGTTGAGCAGGGCGCGTTCGCAGGTAGTGGCGGCGCGGGCGGCGGGGTCGTTCAGGAATTCCAGGTGCTGGCGGGTGGCGGCGTCGCCCAGGCGGATTTCGATACCGAGCGCGCCTTGTCCCGCGGCGGGGCACATGATCTCGGCGGGAATAATTTGTTTGACGAGTTGCGTTTTGCCGAGGCGCTTCAGGCCCGCGGAGGCGAGGATGATGGCGTCGTATTCTCCCTGCTCGAGTTTGCGCAGGCGGGTGTCGACGTTGCCGCGCAGAGGATGAATGTCGAGATCGGGCCGGACGGCCTTGAGTTGCGCCTGGCGGCGCAGGCTGGAGGTGCCGACGCGCGCGCCGTGGGGCAATTCCTGAAAGCTGGCGTAATGACGCGAGCAGAAGGCGTCGCGCGGGTCTTGTCTTTCTGTAATCGCGGCGATTTCGAATCCCGGCGGAAGTGCGGTGGGCAGGTCTTTCAAGGAGTGCACGGCAAGATCGACGCGTCCGGCGGCGAGGGCTTCCTCGATTTCTTTGGTGAAAATTCCTTTGCCAAGTCCGCCCTTGGTGCCGACCATGGCCAGGGGGACGTCGGTGATCTTGTCGCCAGTGGTATGAATAATTTCAATTTCGA
>Ga0209415_10012318_pt1 | contig 14267 bp, 13 predicted proteins | sample PeaSoiSIISIP2007_FD_187696 | JGI IMG/M metagenome (GOLD analysis project Ga0209415, IMG submission 187696) | Peat soil microbial communities from Weissenstadt, Germany - SII-SIP-2007 (SPAdes) (version 2) | ecosystem: Environmental > Terrestrial > Soil > Wetlands > Peat | place: Germany... | reverse complement strand
AACCGCCATGCCCGCGGCGTCGATGGCAACCACCAGGAGAATATTCGAAATGTTGAAGAGGATGCCGCTTGAGATCGCGGTCCAGATGGCGTTTTCCGACCCGCCGCGAAGGTTATCGAGAAACGGGGTTCCAGAAGTTCCCGTGCTGCCGAGCGTGAACGCGAATAGCAGCGAGAACGCGAATGCCCCGGCGGCGTAATCCCAATAGAAGAGCTCAAATGGCCAGCGATCCTTGCCGGCCAGTTTCTGCGTGTTCGCCCAGGAACCCCAACCCAGCATTGTGACGACGCAAAACAGCACAGCGATGGCAAGATGGTGAACGATAAACACGGGCAGTCGTCCCCCTTGGTTCCGAACTCGGCGTCCATCCTTTGCGTGCTCGGACCGGTTGAGGAAAGATGGTAGCGCTAAAGGGAATCGAACCCTTATTTAAGCCTTGAGAGGGCTCCGTCCTAACCGTTAGACGATAGCGCCATCGCTTTGAACTCCCTCCATTATACTCGGCGGGCAGGCCTGCCCTCCAGCCTGTTAAACTGGAGTTTCGCTCGCGGCCCGCTTCCAGTCCTCGCCGAGCCAACGGAAGGTAAAAGACTCAAAATGATTTCAGCGACACAGCTACGTCCCGGCATGGTGATCAAGTTCAACAACGAGCTTTACTCCATCTTCAAAATGGAGCACCGCACGCCGGGCAATCTGCGTGGCTTTGTCCAGGTCAAGATGCGCAGCTTGCGCAGCGGCACCATGACGGAGCACCGCTTCTCGTCGGAAGATCGCGTGGACCGTGCCGCCCTCGAAGAGATCGAAATGGAGTACCTGTACGACGACGGCGAATACTACTACTTCATGAACACCGAGAATTTCGAGCAGATGCACCTGACGCGCGACCTTCTGGGCGATGCCGTGGAGTATCTGGTACCTCAGCTCAAGGTCCATGTCGAGTTCTACGAAGGCAAAGCCATGAGCGTGGAACTGCCGCCCACCGTGGACTTGACGGTGGTGGAAACCGAGCCCGGCCTCAAAGGCGCATCAGTGTCCAATGTCACCAAGGCGGCCAAGCTCGAGACCGGACTGGTGGTGCAAGTTCCGCCCTTCATCAATGAAGGAGAAAAGATCCGCGTCAGCACCGCGGAAGGCACTTACCAGGAACGCGCGTAATGTCGCCGTTTACGCCGCAAGCTCGTAGTTGGTACTGCGGCCGCCGGCGTCGCCTCGGATCAGGATTCCGTAGTCAACCAAACTGAGGATATCCCTCAGAGCGGTGTCCTGCGAGCACCCCGTCAGCTTGCTGTATTTCGACGTTGTCAGCTTCCCCTCAAACCCATCGAGCAGTCGATTAACCACCTTACGCTGGCGTTCATTCAAGGGCGTTGTGGCGAAGGTCTCCCAGAAGCGGGCTTTGGTGAGCACCGCTTTGAGTGTGGTCTGCGCCCCGTCGATTGCACGGCTCAGGCATGCGAGAAACCAATGCATCCACGGGGTGATATTCATCGTGGGCGTGCTCTCCAGCGTCCCGCTCTGGGTTCGCTCTAGGATGTCGTAATATGCGTTGCGCTCCTGCCGGATCTGCGCCGACATACTGTAGAAACGCTGTGAGCTGCCTTCCGATCGCGCCAACGCCATGTCGGCGATGGCACGCGCGATTCGCCCGTTGCCGTCATCGAAGGGATGAAGCGTCACGAACCAAAGATGCGCGAGTCCGGCTCTGACCACTGCATCTCCATTGGCGTCCCCGTTGAACCATTTGAGGAACGCTTTCATTTCTCCGGGGAGCCGGGCAGCGGCCGGCGCTTCAAAGTGCACCTTTTCGCGGTGCGCTGGCCCCGAAACCACCTGCATAGGTCCGCTGCTGTCATCGCGCCAGCGGCCGGTCTTGATCTTACGCATGCCACTGCGGCCCGTTGGAAACAGCGATGCCTGCCAGGCGAACAGACGAATCGCCGTTAGCGGCCGGTCATACTGGCCGGTTGCGTTCAGCATCATTTCAACGACGCCTTCCACGTTGCGGTCCGCCGGTTTCAGCGCGCCTATGTCCACGCCGAGCCTGCGCGCAATCGACGAGCGGACTTGGTCCGTGTCCAGCCGCTCGCCTTCAATTTCGCTGCTTTTGATCACATCGGACGTAAGAGTTTGCAGCACAGCCTCGGTGCGAAGAGTGAAGCCCAGCGCTTCCATGTGCCCGATCAGCCGGCCTTGCTTGAGCCGCACCGCCGCCAAAGGCTCCGCCAGCTCTTCCCGGTCCCACTGGAAGCGGGGCCAGGACGCCCGTTGGTGGATGTATATTCTCCGCATGTTCTGCGTAGATTGTAGCGCGCATTCACCGCATCCTGCAAGACTATTCGCCGCATAAACTGCGGTGATTAAGCGGGCTAATCTCCGCATCGCTCATCTTTGGCATGTGTTTTCAATCGGTTGACGCACTCTCTGGTCCCGGTTGCGAAAACCTGCTATCCTAAATTTGTCCTTGTAGAGGAGCGGAGACCATCAGTAGCCGGTCGCGCAGTTCCGGGAGTTTCGGAGCGCCGGTGAAAGGGGTTGGCAGTACTTTCCGCCGAAATCGGCCCGCGGCATTCCCGCCCGGCACGATTGGGGGGCCAGGCTAATACCTGCCCACTGTCATCCGGATCTCTTTGGATTCGAGATCGGGTGGAGCGCTACTGGGGAGCACGCAAGTGTCGGCGTGTCCTTCCTTCCTCCATCCGCCAAACTTATGAATGTATTTGAACTAACGCGCGCGTTGGTGGATGTTGAATCCATCACCGAAAACGAAGAACAGATGGGCCACGTGCTCTACGCTCACCTCTCCGAGCTTGCCGCGCGGTTCAACGGGCGCGCCGAGCTGATTCCGGTGGAGCCGCGCCGCAACAATGTATTCGCCTGTTGGGGCGAACCAACGGTCACTCTCTCCACGCACATGGATACCGTGCCGCCATTCTACGCTTCGCGCGAGGATGACCAACACATTTGGGGACGCGGCGCGTGCGACACCAAGGGCATCATCGCGGCCATGCTACACGCCGTGCGCGAGATGCTCGAGGCCGGACTCAGAAATATCGCGCTGCTGTTCGTGGTGGGTGAGGAGCGCAACAGCGCGGGCGCGCTTGCGGCAGCAAAGGATCCGAGGGGCTCCAAGTTTCTCATCAATGGCGAACCAACCGAGAACAAGCTGGCGCTGGGTTCGAAGGGCGCGCTACGTCTGGAACTGGTGGCAAAGGGTCGGATGGCCCACTCGGCCTATCCCGAGTTGGGCGAATCCGCGATTGAAAAGCTGCTGGACGCGCTCGACGAAATCCGCCGATTGCGGCTCCCTGAAGATAAGATCCTCGGCGCCAGCACACTGAACATTGGGACCATCGCCGGCGGCCGCGCTCCCAACGTAATTCCCGATCACGCGCAGGCGGAGCTCTTTGTCCGTCTCGTGGACGATGGTGATTCCACGCGGGCGGCGATCCGGCAAGCCGCGGGGCGCGAGGTTCAGGTCCGCGAAGCGCTTACTATTCCGGCGGTGCACCTGGGCTCGCTGCCGGGGTTCGAGACGATGATCGTCTCCTTCACCACCGATATACCGGCTTTTGGCGGTGCCTGGGGTAAGCCGTACCTGATCGGGCCGGGCTCGATCCACGTAGCCCATACGTCGGAGGAACGCATTCCCAAAAGCCAGCTCGCCGAAGCAGTCCAAATCTATCAGCGAATAGTCAAACAGCTCTTATGAACGAAAACAAAATCCCGGTCGGAATCTTAGGCGCAACCGGAATGGTTGGGCAACAATTCGTGAAGTTCCTGCAGAATCACCCGTGGTTTGAAATCGCGTGGTTGGGTGCAAGCGATCGCTCGGCCGGCAAGCCTTATGGTGAGGCCACCAGTTGGAGACTGGATGGGGCAATGCCCGCGGGCGTGCAACACATCCAAGTAGAAGAGTGCAAGCCTGGCAGCGCGCCGCGCCTGGTGTTTTCCGCCATGGACGCATCCGTGGCCACCGAAATCGAGCGCGAGTTTGCGCAGGCCGGCCACGTGATCGTCTCCAACTCGCGCAATCACCGCATGGAGCCGGACGTCCCGCTGCTGATTCCGGAAGTAAATCCCGATCATTTGAAGATCATTCCGCACCAGCAGCGCTTGCGCGGATGGAAAGGTCAGATCGCAACCAATCCAAATTGTTCGACGATTGTGCTGGCGATGGCGCTTGCTCCATTGAAGCAGTTCGGTATCACTCGCGTGGTCGCCACCACGATGCAGGCGATATCGGGGGCGGGGTATCCCGGGGTGGCTTCCATGGATATCAATGCCAACGTGATTCCGTTTATCGGCGGCGAGGAGGAAAAGATGCAGCAGGAGACGCAGAAGATCCTGGGCGATTTCACGGGTGATGGACTCCGGCCGCTGGCTGTAAAAGTGAGCGCGCATTGTAACCGGGTGCCTGTTGTCGACGGCCATACGGTGGCGGTCAGCGTGGAATTCGAGCGCAAGCCGTCGAAGGACGACGTCCTCCGGGCACTGATCAACTATCGCAGTGTGCCGCAAGAACGCAAGCTCCCGAGCGCTCCTCCGCGACCCATCATCTATATGGAGGAGCCGGATCGTCCGCAGCCTCGCCGGGATGTTGAGCGCGAACGCGGCATGGCGGTCTTCATTGGAAGGCTGCGCGAATGCCCGGTGCTGGACTACAAATTCATCGCGCTCGGTCACAACACGATACGGGGCGCGGCTGGAGCGGCCGTTTTGAATGCCGAACTGATGTACTCGGAGGGCTTGTTGGACTAATGATCGTCATGAAATTCGGCGGTACCTCCGTCGAATCGGCCGAGGCCATCCAACGCGTTACTGGAATCGTAAAGTCCCGGCTCGACCGGAGGCCCATTGTGGTTGTCTCGGCGATGGGCAAAACCACCAATCGGCTGCTCAACATTGCCAATCTCGCGGTCGGTGGCCAACGTGACGAAGCGCTGCGCGAACTGATCTCGCTGCGTGATTTTCATCTCCGTGAATCCGGCATGGAGCGCACCATCGACGAGCATTTTCAGGAACTCTCGGAGCTGGTGAAAGGGCTGGCCGTGTTGGGCGAGCTGACTCGCCGCTCGATGGATGCCATTTCCAGTTTTGGCGAACGATTGTCGAGTTTGATCGTGACCAATTACTTCCAGCACCATGGGCTGAACGCCGTGCATGTGGATTCACGCAAGGTAATTGTCACCGATCAGCGCCATACACAGGCCATTCCGCTATTCGACCAGACCTATGCCAAGCTGGCTGCCGCCATTCCTCCGCTCGCCAAACAACAAGTGGTCGTGATGGGCGGCTTCATCGCGTCGACCGAGCAGGGCGTCACGACGACACTTGGCCGGGGCGGGTCCGACTTTACAGCGTCTATCGTCGGCGCGGGCGTGGAAGCCGAGGAGATCCAGATCTGGACGGACGTGGATGGCATGCTGACGGCCGATCCCACCATCGTTCCCGACGCGCATCGTGTGAAAGTGATCTCGTTCACGGAGGCCGCCGAGCTGGCTTATTTTGGGGCGAAGGTGTTGCATCCCGCGACGGTGATGCCAGCCATCGACCGCAACATTCCGGTTATGATCCTCAACTCGCGCCGTCCGCAGGTGGAAGGCACGCGCATTCAATCCGCGACGGTTGCGAGCAGGAATGTCGTCAAGTCGATCGCCTGCAAGGGCCAGGTGATGGTGCTCAACATTCGATCGACGCGCATGTTTATGGCGCATGGTTTCATGCGGCGTATCTTTGAAGTTTTCGATCGTAATCAGACTTCGGTGGACATGGTGGCGACGTCGGAAGTCAGCGTGTCGTTGACCATCGATCAGCCCGAGCGGGTGGAAACGATCGTCAGGGAATTGCGCGAGTTCGCCGAAGTCTCGGTGGACGAGAATCAGGCTATCATCTGCATTGTGGGTGAAAACATCGGCCACACTCCCGGGGTTGCGGCGCGTGTATTCAGCGCGCTCCGCGGCATCAATGTTCGGATGGTGTCGCAGGGTGCTTCGGCGTTGAATTTGGGCTTTGTGGTAGCCGGGGACGATCTGAAAGCTGCTGTCCTGGCCTTACACACGGAATTCTTTACCGATCTCGATCCGGCGGTGTTCGATGCCTAAACTCGCCATCATCGGCTACGGAAAAATGGGGCGATTGATCGACCAGCTTGCGCCCGAATACGGATTCACCGTCACGGCGCGCGTGGATGTCGATCGGAACGAATCGCTCGCCGGCGCGGACGTGGCGGTCGAATTCTCCGTGCCATCAGCCGTGGTCGGCAACATCCAGAAGGCAGCGCCTCTCCGCATCCCCATCGTGATCGGCACCACGGCCTGGCTCGACCATCTGGCTGAAGCCAGGGCGCTGATCGAAGCCCATGGAAGCGCTCTGGTCTGGAGCCCCAACTTTTCGGTGGGCGTCAATGTCTTCACACGCCTGGTTGCGGAAGCCGCGCGGTTGCTTGCCAATGAGAAAGAATACGGCGCATGGGCTTGGGAGATTCATCACAACACCAAGAAAGACGCGCCATCCGGCACGTTAATCCAACTTGTGGATCGGATGAAGGCCGCAGGATACACTCGCAACATCGATGCCAGCTCGAACCGCGCCGGCGCGCACCCTGGCACGCATGAGATCGGCTTCGATTCGCAAGCCGACACCATCACCCTGCGCCACACCGCGCGCAGCCGGGAAGGATTCGCCCGAGGCGCTTTGAAAGCGGCACAATGGATTATCGGACGTGAAGGATTTTACGAGTTCAGTGACGTTCTCTTTGGAGGCTGACAATGTTATTTCAAGGCTGCGGCACCGCCATGGTCACTCCGTTCCGCAAGGACGGCTCTCTCGATGAGATGACTCTTCGCTCGCTGGTGAAACGCCAGATCGAGGAAGGCATCAACTTCCTGGTACCGTGCGGGACAACGGGCGAAAACCCCACACTCACGCGCAGGGAACATTTGCGCGTGGTCGAGATCACGCTGGAGGAAGCCAAGGGTCGCGTGCCGGTGCTGGCGGGTGCGGGCGGCTACAACACGGCCGAGGTGATCGAGCTCGCCAACCAGATTAAGGCCATGGGCGCCGACGGAATTCTTTCCGTGACGCCGTACTACAACAAGCCCACGCAGGAAGGCTTATACCAGCACTTCAAGGCGATCGCTTCAGCGGCCAAGCTGCCGATCATCGTCTATAGCGTGCAGGGCCGCACCGGCGTGAACGTCGAACCAGCCACGTTGAAACGCCTTTCGGAGATCGATTACGTCATTGGAGTCAAGGAAGCATCCGGAAACATTGGCCAGATGGCACAGGTGGTTCAGCAAGTGCCACCCGGTTTCGCGGTGCTGTGCGGCGACGATTCGATCGCGATTCCGCTGATCGCACTGGGCGGCCATGGCGTGGTTTCGGTGGTCTCCAATGAAATCCCGCGGGAATTCACCAAGCTCATCCAGCGCGCGCTGACGAACGATTTCGCGGGCGCACGCGAACTGCAACGCCAGTATTTGCCGCTGATGGAAGTGAACTTCGTCGAATCGAATCCGATTCCAGTGAAAGCCGCGATGGCGCTCATGGGATTGCTGGAGCCAGTGTGGCGGCTACCGCTGTGCCCGCCGAATCCCGCCAACCTCGCCAAGATAGAAAAGGTGGTTGAAGCCCTGGGTCTGCTGGCCGGCCGGAGCGTCCATGCAGGCTGAGATCGAGAGGCTCTTCGACCAACCACCCGCCACCTACACCGACGATCATTTCCAGCTCTTCCAGCGCTTCAAGCAGGCGCTCAATGCCGGTGAGGTTCGCGCAGCGGAATCAGCCGCATCGACCACGACCGGCTGGCGCGTGAACACGTGGGTGAAAAAGGGGATTCTGCTCGGCTTTCGCATGGGCGCGGTGGTCGATATGTCGATCAACGCCACGCGGCAACCCTGGTTCGATAAAGCCACGTTTCCGGTGCAGCGCTTCACGGCCGATCGTGGAATTCGCATTGTTCCGGGGGGCTCGAGCATTCGCGACGGTTGTTATATCGGCCGGGGCGTGACGTGCATGCCGCCCATGTACATCAACACCGGTAGCTGGGTGGGCGACGGCACCATGATCGATTCGCACGCGCTGGTGGGAAGTTGCGCGCAGGTCGGCGCGAATTGTCACATTTCGGCGGCGGCGCAGATTGGCGGCGTGCTGGAGCCGGTGGGCGCGCTTCCGGTGATCATTGAAGACGAAGTTCTGATGGGTGGCAATACCGGCGTCTACGAAGGCACAGTGCTGAAGCGTCGCGCGGTGCTGGGCTCCGGCGTCATCTTGAACCGTTCCACTCCCGTGTATGACGTGGCGCGAAACCAGATTTACCGGGCCACGGACGAGGATCCGCTGGTGATTCCCGAGGACGCGGTGGTGGTGGCCGGTTCGCGCGCCATTACATCGGGGCCGGGTCTCGATTGGGGCTTGTCGTTGTACACGCCGGTGATCGTCAAGTATCGTGACTCGAAGACCGACACCAAGATTCAACTGGAACACTTGCTCAGATAGTCGAGCGTCGCGCGAGCCGTTTTCTCCCAGGTAAAACCAGCGGCGCGTTGTTGCGCGGCTTCCGTGGAGATTTTTCCGGACGCCAGCAGCAGCAGCGCATCGCGAATTTCACGATCGCTCGCGGGATCAAAGAGGTGAACGGTGGAACGAGCGACCTCGCGCAGCGCTGGGATATCGGAGCACGCGACGGGAACTCCAGCGGCCATCGCCTCCAGCACCGGCATGCCGAAGCCTTCGAAGGTGGATGGATAGATGAAACCGAGTGCGCCGCGGTAAAGTTCGTATAATTGCCCTCGCGGAATCCAGCCCGTCAACTCCACCGAGCTGGACGCCAGGCTTTCGATTTCCTGGGCCGCGAGTCCGCGCACTCCAGTGATCACCAGCCGAGGCGCATTCTTGGTTTGCGCATGTACGCGCAACAGCCGCGGCAGGTTCTTATGCGGGTGCGTGGTGGAGACGCACAGTATGTATTCCCGCGGTTCGCGATGTTGCGAGATCTCGAAGAACTCGCGCTCCACCCCGTGATGAATCACTTGGGCAGCGCGGGCGTAATAGTGTTCGAGATCGTCGGCAGTGGCTTGGGAAACGGCGATCAACCCGCGCGAGCGCCGCGCTGCGGCCCATAGGAAAAAGTCCCAGAACGGAAGATCGAACCATCGAAAATATTCCGGATGGCGTTTGTGCTGGAGATCGTGAAACACAGTAACCATCGGGCGAGCGCACCCCAGTGGCGCGGTGAAACCTGGATTCAACAGAACGCTGATCCGATGTTTGCGAATCACGAAAGGCAGAACGAGCTGTTCCCACACGATTCGCGCCGGCCGGAATCGAGCGCTGACTGCCTGTCGCGCGCGGACGAAGTTCGGCCGGTCGGGAACCAGATCGGCGCCGGTTTCGCGATTCGTAAATACGACGTATTGGTTTACCGCATCGATGTCGGCTAGCGCTCGCAGTAGATTGCGCAGATAGATCTCGGTGCCGCCCACGCCACCCGGAATTAGGTACAGCGCGTTGACGCCGATACGCATCATCTGTCGTTATGGTTCATTGACGGCCCATGCGAGCTAATGCCTCGCGCGCCGGCTGGTTGCCTGGATCGAGCGCTAACACGTGCTGGTAATCCGAGAGCGCCTGTGTCTGGTCTCCCTGGCTGGCATGAACGTTTCCGAGGTAGTAATAGGTCATCGCGAACCTCGGATTGCGCTCCTTGGCCATCTGGAGAGCGGCCAATGCCTCCGGATATCTGCCGATCTTGCCGTATTCCATGCCGATCTGCGAATAAATGTGCGCGGTGGAGCGGAGAGCGGCGGATTGCTGCAGCTTTGCAATGGCCTGCTGCGGGTTTCCAGCGCAGTCGTACGCGAGTCCCCAATCGAGCAATAAATCGTATTGAGGCCGCGCCAGAGAGGCTACCTTCTGGTATTGCTCCGCTGCGTCGCTGCAGCTTCCCGCATCATATTCGGCGCGGGCCAATTGGAATCGAGGCCGGTATTTTTCGGGAGACTTTGAGACGGTGTCCTTCCAGATATCGACGGCATTGCTCCACAGCAAATTTCGCTGGTACGTGAAAAGTCCTTCCACCACCAAAACCACAGCGAGCGCTCCGACGAGAGCATTCCTTGAAATCTTCCAGCGCCGGAGGAATTCGACGGTGATGAACAGAAGCCCGATGAAGGGCAGGTACATGCGGCGCTCGGCCATGGGATCTCGAATCGGCACAAAGGAGGATGTCGGCGCAAGAAGAATCAGCCAGACGAACCATCCGTACGAGGCCAGCGGGAAGCGTCGGCGGTAGATCCATGCCAGTGCGGTGACGATCAGCAATCCGGCCAGGGCGTAGACAGCGCCGTGGGCCATGATGTTCTGGGATATCACGACATCCGGGTCGAGGTTTTGGCCCGCCGGAATGAAGAACAGGCGCACATAGTTCCAAATGACGCGGCACTCGGTGAAGAAATACTGTTGCCAATTGAGGCCGCGCATCCCGAACCCAGCGGTAGGGTTGTGGCGGAGAATGCGCAGGATGCGTACCGAAGCAAAGCCGACTCCGATCGCGATGGGAACGTATAGTTTCCAGTTGCGCCAAATCGGCGTGGGAGAGAACTCAAAGTTCCAGCAGTAGTCCGTGAGAATGAACAGCGCCGGCAGGATCGCGGTGTGTTCCTTGGACAGGCCGGCTGCGGCGAACAGCGCGAGGATGCAGAGAATGCGTGGCACTGAGAGTGCCGTAGTCTGGCGATACAGAAACACAACGTACGCCGTCAGAACAAAGAATACACTCAGTGTCTCCGAGCGGCTGGCGACGTAACTCACCGACTCTGTCTGCAAGGGATGCAGGAGGAAGAGACCGGCGGCGAATAACGAGAGTATCTGGTTGTTGAGAGGCTCGACGTTCACCCAGCTTAAAATTTTACGGACGGCGAAGAAAATCCAAATGCTATTGAAGAAGTGCAGGAAAAGATTGACTAGATGATAGCCGAAAGTGTTCTCGGCGCCGGATTGCTGGAAATTCAGCCAAAAGCTGAACATCAGCAGCGGACGCATCTGGCGCAGCCAGCTGATCAGCCGCATGTGGGGGGCGCGGGGGAGCATGTAGGGGAGGTGCTGGTCGTCGAGAAGGAAGGGGCCGTGGAGCGCGGGCCAGTAAACTTCGAAGACCGCGACCAGCGCGATGGCCAGACCCGCTGCGTAGATCCAGAACAGCGGATTCGCCTGCGGCGCCGCGGTTACAACGACCGGCGCCACGCGTTTCGATTTCTTGCCCTTGTTACTCTTCATTGGCACCTGGCAGACGGCTTTGCAATTGAAATTCGACAATCGCGAGCCGCTGGGCCATGGCGATGTTGGCGTCCTTCAAGTCCGAAATGACCACCGACAGGCGATAAATCACAATCACGAAGACGCAGAAGATCAACAGCATCAGAGCCAGCGGCGGATCCGCGAGGCCGAGCTGGCCGGCGATCCAGGTGAGGACCGAAGAGGACCGCGAGAGGGCAAACAGAATGACAGCCGCAGCCAGCCAGCTCACTGAATATTCGACGCGGATGTGCGAGCGCCGGACAGAGAACAGCACCAAGGCCATCAGAAGAACGCTCAAGACTGTAGTTACGTTGAGCAGGCGCTCCATCGCTCTATTCCTTTCTTCGGCGGCCTTCAAACTTCAGGACGTTGACGAACACTCCCAGCAGAACGTGGAAGATGTAATACAGCGATTTTACCGCGGTGATGGTGCTGCGGCCGGTCTTGCGCGGGCGCATGCGGCAAGGTACTTCCTGGAACTGGAATCGTCTGCGCTGCAAAACGACCAGAGCCTCGATTTCTGGGTATTCCAGCGGGAAGCTGCCCGTAAAAACCCGCAAAGCCTGGCGGTTCACGCCGACGAATCCGGACGTGGGATCGTGAACAGGCTTCCCCAGAATCGGCCGCAGAACCAAACGGAAGAACCAAATGCCGATGGCGCGGATCGCATTGGTGTAGTTGCCGTTGCCATTCTGAAAGCGCGAGCCGATAACCATGTGGCAGCCGGTTTCCTGGAGAACTTTCAGCAGATCGGGGATGTATTTGGGATCATGCTGGCCGTCACCATCCACGCGAATGACATACTCGTAACCAAGCTCGTACGCCAGTTTGTAGCCCGCCTGAACGCCACCGCCCAGGCCCAGGTGATAGGGCAAGCGGAGAACGTCGGCGCCGGCCGACCGGGCAGTTTGCTCCGTGCCATCCGTGGAAGCGTCGTCGACCACTAGAATCGGCACATTGGGCAGGATATCGCGCACTTCACGGACGACGCCTGCGATCGCACCCACCTCGTTGAAGGCGGGAATCAGAACCAACAACTGTTGGGGTGCTCCGGCCGGCTTCACAGCGCAGCCACCTGGCGTGGCCCGATCGAGAAGCGGTGGATGATGCGGCGAAACTGTCTGGATGTCAGGCGGCGTTTCATCCGGCGGCGCTGTCGCCATATTTCTGGAAACCGCGCGATCAATTCCAGATGGGCGCGCAACGCATACCAGGGCAGGCGAGCCAGGCTGCCGCCTTCGCGTTGAAATTCCGCGGCCTTGCCCTGACCCTGGAGCGCATAGACAAAATGCCAGAAGTAGCGCGCAGTGGCGTAGAACGGCACCAGCAGGAGGTCCACCAGCGTAAAGTTCTTAAAGATCACGAACAGGCGATTGCGCTCCACATAGTACGCCTTGAGCGCGGATGCTCGGCCCGCCGAATGCGAATAACGATGCTCAACCACGGCATCGGGAACGTACAAGCATTCCCAGGCCGCCCAACGCGCGCGAAGCCCCAGATCGGTGTCCTCGCAATACAAGAAAAAGCTTTCATCGAAGAGGCCAATTTCATCCAGCATTTCGCGGCGGTAAAAGGCCGCCGAGCCGCTCGGCAGAAGCGCCTCTTCTTGACGGGCATACGACGACGGAGATTCCAAATGGCCGCGCTGCTTGCTGCTTCCATCCAGACACACCAGCATGCCCGCGGAATCCAGCCGGCCGGCGCCCGAGAGCCGGACTTGCGAGGCGCACATGCCAAAATCGTGCCGATGCTCAACCGCTGAAACCAGGGCTTCGAGCCAGCCGGGATGCGCGATCGCGTCATCGTTCAAGACCGCGAGAAAAGGCGCCTGGGATTGAAGGAAAGCCTGGTTCACAGCCGCTCCGAAGCCGACGTTGTGATCGTTCGCGATCACGCGGGCGCAGCCGCGCGGTTTCGTTTGACCCCGGCCGCTGTTGTCCACCACGATCACTTCGAAGTCACGGAATGTCTGCCGCTCCAAAGAGGCGAGGCACTCATCCAGGGTTTCGTCCGCCGCCAGAGTAGGAACAACCACGGTCACCGTTGGGTGGATTTGGCTAGGCCGAGGTTCTCGTACCATCTCAGGTTGTGCGAAGCCAGGTTTTGATCGATCTTGGCCGCAAATCGGCAGGCCAGGACATACGGTAGGATAGTGGCTTGCATAGACACTTACTATACATTCTCTTTGCTGGAAGTGTTCTGGCGCAAACTTCCGGGCATCTCGGCGAAATTCGTCAGCTCACCAACGGCGGCGAAAACGCCGAAGCCTACTGGGCGCCGGATGGACAACGCATTATTTTTCAATCCACCCGTGACAAGCTGGAATGCGATCAGATTTTCATCATGAATCGCGACGGATCGAACCAGCACATGGTGTCGACCGGTAAAGGCCGCACCACCTGTGGATATTTCCTGCCGGATAACAAGCACATTCTGTATGCATCGACACATGAGGCTGGGGATGCGTGCCCGCCAGCTGCCGATCGCAGCAAAGGGTATGTTTGGGCGGTATATCCGACGTACAAAGTTTATCTGGCGACCGATCAAGGCAAGATTTTGAAAACCCTGGCGGGAGCGCCTGGCTACAATGCCGAAGGTACGGTGAATTTCAAGACCGGGCGCATCGTTTACACGTCGATGGAGTCGGGCGACTTGGATTTGTGGACCATGAAGCCGGATGGCACGGACAAGAAGCAAGTGACGAAGTCGGACGGGTACGACGGCGGGGGCGTTTTTTCACGCGATGGCAAGCAACTGGTGTGGCGCGCGAATCATCCGCAGACGCCCGAAACTGAAAAGCGTTATCACGATCTGTTGAAGGAGAACCTGACTTCGCCGATGAAGATGGAATTATTTGTCGCTGGCGGCGATGGAAAGGATGCGCGGCAGATCACGAATTTCGGATGCGCCAGCTTTGCTCCAACCTTCACGCCGGACGGGAAGAAGATTCTGTTCGCGTCGAACAAGCACAA
>Ga0209415_10012316_pt1 | contig 14267 bp, 11 predicted proteins | sample PeaSoiSIISIP2007_FD_187696 | JGI IMG/M metagenome (GOLD analysis project Ga0209415, IMG submission 187696) | Peat soil microbial communities from Weissenstadt, Germany - SII-SIP-2007 (SPAdes) (version 2) | ecosystem: Environmental > Terrestrial > Soil > Wetlands > Peat | place: Germany... | reverse complement strand
CTGGCACACGTGGGCGCGTAACGACAATGAGCTCCTGTGCACTCAGTGCCACAATCCGGAGAATGTGTCGGGTGCGAGTGCCGGGCTGCTGACCGCCAGTGGGTCTCTGGTCCCGACGGCGTCTGGTCCGATCGACTTCAAGTTCTTCATCCATTCGATCCACTCGGCTCAGTATCGCTACGGTGGCCACGACTTCACCTCGACCGCGCCGGAACCGACGCCGACGTCGTTCATAGATAGGGCGGACCTCAGCAGCAACCCGATCCTGTTCCCCTGGACCGCCAACCCGGCGTCGGCGGCGGCAGGCGCGGGCGCGAACTGCGAGAACTGCCACGTGAAGGGCGGCACGACGTTCTACCCGGTGGATCCGACGCAAGTGTTCGCGACGACGATCAATGCCGGCACCGCCGTGGGCGCGCAGGATGACATCGCAATCACGCCAAACGTAGCTGCGTGCGGCTCGTGCCACACGGACGCCTCGGCACAGTCGCACATGGGCCAGAATGGCGGCATCACGGCGGCGATGCAGGCGGCCACCCCGGTGCTGATCAAGGCGGCGAACGGTTCGACGCTGCCGCAGTACCAGACGGAGGCGTGCACGGTGTGCCATGGTCCCGGCGCCATTGCCGACGTCGCGAAGATGCACAACCTGTTCTTGTTCCAGTGATGTAGGTTGACAGAGCACAGGGCCCGGCGCGACGGCGCGCCGGGCCCGTCGTTTGCAGTAGGGAGCGGTCCATGTTCGCGGTACAGCACACGATCCTGGGTCGGGCCCCGTCGCTCCTGCTGCTGGCCCTGCTGGCCGCGCTCACTCTCGCCGGCTGCTCCGGTGGCACCGGTGGAGCGGGCGCTGCCGGCCCGACCGGCGCCGTCGGGTCCGCCGGTCCACCGGGATCCGGCGGCGGGGCGTTTGCCCAGGACATCAGCCTCGCCCACACGATCACCGCGAAGATCACAGGCGTCACCGGCGGCAGCAGCCCGACCGTCGCGTTCTTCCTGGTCGACGAAGTGGGGCGCGGTATCACGGGTTTGCAACCCTCGACGATCAGCTTCGCAATCGCGCGGCTCACTCCCGGGACGAACGGCGCCTCGAGCACCTGGCAGTCCTACGTCAATACGGTCGTGACGCCTGGCGCGGGCCCCTGGTGGGGCACGACGCCGGCGCGACAGGCGACGACCGAATCCGCGACCGCCGGCACGCTGACCGACAACCACGACGGCACCTATACCTACGCCTTCGCGAAGGACCTGGGGACGTACACGCCAGCCGACGCGACGGGCCCGGCCGTGGCCTACGACGGCACCCTGACCCATCGCGTCGGCCTCGAGATCCGTGGTACCAGCGCGACCCCGACCAACAACGCCGCCTACACCTGGCAGCCGTCCACGGGCGCGACCACCGGCATCTTCACGCGCGACATCGTCAGCGACATGGAGTGCTACGCCTGCCACGACAAGCTCGCGCTGCACGGCGGCCCGCGCACCGACGCCGAGTACTGCGTGGTCTGCCACAACCCGGGCACCACCGACCCGCACTCGGGCAACACGCTCGACTTCAAAGTCATGGTCCACAAGATCCACATGGGCGCGGACCTCCCGACCGTGGTCGCGGCGGGCAGCACGGCACCGGCGCAGGGCGTCGGCTACGTGATCTGGGGCCACATGAATTCGCTGAACAACTTCAACACCGTGGTGTTCCCGCAGGACCAGCGCAATTGCACGACCTGCCATAACACGGGCGACGCGGCGACCCCGGACACGAACAACTACCAGACGGTGCCGAATGCCGAGGCGTGCGGCAGCTGCCACGACAATGTCAACTTCACGACTGGCGCTAACCACAGCGCGGCAGACCTCGGCGGTCTCACCGACTCCGCCTGCGTGACCTGCCACGGCCCGGCTGCGACGACCGGTGGTGGCGCCTGGCAGGTCGCAACCGCGCACGTGATACCCGAGAAGGTGGCCGGCACCAAGTTCAGCTTCAAAGTGCTGGCGGTGTCGGACGCGACCAGCGGCAACGCCCCGGTCAACGGCGGCCAGCTCAAGATCACGTTCTCGGTGACCGATCCGACCAACGGCGGCGCGCCCTACAACCTTGCGACTGCAACGCCGTTCGCCGGCACCGACGGCGGCGGACTCGTGTGTCGAGGCGGCGGCTCGGCGCGGCTCGCGATCGACCTCGCCTGGAGCACCGGCGATTACACCAACTACGGCTCCAACTCCCCGCCCGCGCAGCCGTGGTCGTTCAATCCGCTGGCGGTCGTGCCCGGCTGCCCGGGCGATGCGCACGCGAGCTACACCGGCCCCGACGCGAACGGCGTGTACACGCTCCTGACCCGCATGGCGGGCGGCCTGCCGGCCGGCATCGGTACGCTCGGCGCCGTGTTCGAGGGACACCCCGCCGTCGACACGCAGAATGCCGGCACGGCGGCCGGCACGAGCTGGCAGCGGATCCCGGTCACGACGACGGTCAGCTACGCGGCGGTCAACGATCCGAAGGCAGTGCCAAGGCGCACTGCCGTCGACATCACCAAGTGTGACCGCTGCCACAACCTGCTGAGCGAGCACGGTAACAACCGCACCGACAATCCGCAGGCCTGCGCCGCATGCCACAACCCCGGTGCCACCGACGGCGAGTTCCGCAAGAACATCCAGAACGCGAGCGGGGTGGTGACGGGAGTCGATCCGGTCGACGGCCTCTATGAGCAGACGATCGACTTCAAGGTCATGATCCACGCGATCCACGGCGCGGTATTCCGTGCCTCGCAGGGCGCGACGCCGTTCGTCGTCTACGGCTTCGGCAACTCCCGCAACGACTTCAGCACCGTCATCTTCCCGGGCGACATCAACGACTGCCAGGCCTGCCACGTTCCAGGCGGCGATTACCCGCTCGACGACAGCGCGGTGCAGTCGACGACGACCAGCAATGGCACGAGCGTGAACCCGCTGAACCCGAACCCGGTTGCGGCGACCTCAGCCAACATGTCGCTGTGTTCGGCGTGCCATACGCAGGCGAGCGCCATCCAGCACATGACGGAAAATGGCGGTTCAAAGACGGTGCAGAAGGATGCGAACGGACGGACGATCCCCGGCGCGGCGGTCGAGACATGCGCGCTCTGCCATGGTCAGGGTGCGATCGAGGACGTCGAGGTTGCCCACCAGGTCGCCCAGTACCCGTTCAACTGAGCGGTGCTGGAGGCGGGACAGCGCAGCGGCCGCCGCCAGTGCAGGTTTCGCGCAGGCGGGTTGCGTCATCAGAGGACACACGCGAATGACGTTACGACGGATTGGTAGAGCTTGGGCGGCGCTTGGCATCGCGTGGCTGGCTCTCGGGTCGGCGACGGCGACGGCGATCGCGGACGCGGCGCCCCCGCCCCCGGCGAAGGCCACCAGCGGCTACACGGAGAAAGGGGCGGACACCTGCCTCAACTGCCACGACGACGCGGCGCTGGCGGGGATCTTTCGAACCGCACACGGCCGCCCGACAGACCCGCGCTCACCGTTCGGCCATGGCCAGCTGCAGTGCGAGGCGTGCCACGGACCCGGCGATGCGCATGCGCGCACCAAGGGCAAGAACAAACCGCCGGTCATCCGCTTCGGCGCGAAGTCCGGCACGCCGGTGGCGAGGCAGAACGAGCAGTGCCTCGGCTGCCACCGCGGCACGGCGCCCCACTGGCAGGGGAATGCCCACGCGGCCAACGATGTGTCGTGTGCCGACTGCCACAAGAGCCACTCGGCGAGTGACCCGGTACGCGCGGTGGCAACCCAGGTCGAGGTCTGCAGCCACTGCCACTCGGCGCAGCACGCGGATCTCTTGAAGCCGTCACGCCATCCGCTGCTCGAAGGCAAGATGGCCTGCACCGGCTGCCACGCGCCGCACGGGTCGACCTCGCCGGCGATGCTCGTCAAGTCGACGGTCACCGAAACCTGCACCGGCTGCCACACGGAGTTTCGCGGCCCATTCGTATGGGAGCACGCGCCGGTCACCGACGACTGCACGATCTGCCACCAGCCGCATGGCTCGACGCAGCCGGCGCTGCTGAAGACTCGGCCGCCGTTCCTGTGCCAGCAGTGCCACCAGGTGCAGGGCCACCCGGCGGCTGCGTACACACCCGACGGACTGCCTGGCGGCGGCGGGCCAGCGGGCGGCGCATTCCTGCTCGCCGGCGGCTGTGTGAACTGCCACTCGCAGGTGCACGGCTCGAATCATCCCTCCGGCTCCAAGCTGATGCGTTGAGGGACCCAGCATGTCATCCCGCATGATTCGAAGGCTCATGATCGCCGCGCTGCTTGCGGCACCGGCCGCAGCGGCGCTTGCGGACACGCCCGCGGCTCCCGACACCAGCAACTGGAAGTGCGAGTCCTGCCCGTTCTACGCGGGCTACGACGCCGACGCCACGGCCGGCGCGATCGTCCCAGGCAAGGCGAACGCACCGTTCGGCCGCTATACCGGAATCGATCAGGACAAGACCTACGTCGACCTTGACGCGCACGGTGACTGGCGCAATGCCTCCGGTGAGTACGCTCGCTACGAGCTCGACGACCTCGGGCTCGATTCAAGGACCGGACGGATCACGCTCGGCCAGGACGGCCACTACTCCCTAGCCCTCAGCTACGCCGGGCAGCCCAACCGGATCTACGATGCGACGCAGACCCCCTATCTGGGCGGCGGCGGGTCACTGACGCTGCCGGCTGGCTGGGTCGCCGCCGGCACGCCGGCCGGCATGACCGCGCTCGCGGCGAGCCTGCAGGGGGTCGACATCGGCACGCTGCGCAAGAACTTCGGCCTCGAGGCGCGCTGGCTGCTCGGCGGCGGCTGGTCGGTGTTCGGGTCGGCAAGGCGCGAGGACAAGACCGGCACCGAGATCCTCGGGGCGAGCTTCCTGACGCAGGCGGTGCAGCTCCCGGCGCCCGTCAATTACCAGACCGATACGTTCGAGGTCGGGATGGCGTGGTCGGATGCGAAGAGATCGCTGCGGCTCATGCTGTCGGACTCGCATTTCAAGGACGATACCGAAGCGCTCTACTTCCAGAACCCCTATCTGCCGCTGGTGCCGAGCGCGCTGACCGGCGCGATGGCGCTACCGCCGACCAATGAAGCGCGCGGCGCGAACTTCACCGCCAGTACCGTGCTGCCGTTCAACTCGAACGCCTCGTTTGCGGCTGCCTACACCCAGCTCACGCAGGATCAGACACTGCTCCCTCCGAGCACGCTGCCGGGCGCCGTGTCCCCCGGCTCCTTCGACGGCGAAGTGAAGCTCCAGCACTATGCGGCCACGCTCGGGTCGCGACCGATTCCGAATCTGAACGTGCACGGCCGCGCGGCCTACGACGAGCGCAGCGACGACAGCACGCCGATGACCATCGCGCAGGTGGTCACCGACGTCGCTCCGGGCGCGACGCTCACGACCCAGAACTACGACTACACGCGCTGGCGCTTCGACGGCGGCGCTGACTATCGCCTGTGGCGCTGGCTGACGGTCGGAATCGGCGCCGATCGCCTCGAGGTCGACCGCACGCAGCAGGTCGTCCGGCAGACGGTGGACGGCGAGACGTTCGGCCATCTGCGGCTGACGCCGTGGAGCCTGCTGGCGATCAACCTGAAAGGCGGGGTCGCCACTCGCGACACGCACGGGATCGACCTTGCGCTGCTGCCCCCGCAGGAAAATCCGCTGATCGCGATGTTCAACCTGGCACCGCGATACAGGGAGTTCTTCGAGCTCGGCGCGACGCTGAACCCCACCGCGACGATTTCAGTCGGGCTGCAGGGCTCGTGGACCGACGACTTCTACCGCCAGTCCGTGCTCGGGCTGGTGTCGGGCCGCCAGCGCCGGATCGAGGCCACCTTCGGCTGGGCGCCGACGGAGGCACTGTCGTTCTACGCTGACGGCGGTTACGAGGCGCGCCAGACGGTTCAGGACGGCGAATTCAGCGCGGCGTCCGCACTGTGGCAGGCGCTGATCAGCGACCGGTACTGGAATGGCAGTGCCGGCGCCCGCTACACGCATGGCCTGTGGGACGCCTCCGTCGACTACTCCCACGCAACCTCCGGAGGCGAGACGGACGTCGGGGCGGTCGGGCTGCTGGGCGCTTATCCGGAGCTCGCGACCCGCTACGACAGCCTGAGGTTCGGGTTGGGCTATCGCTTTACAGCCTCGCTCACCGTCCACCTCCGGTACGTGTACCAGAACTGCTCCACCGACGACTGGGCGCTCGACAATGTAGGGCCGGCAACGCTCGGCAACCTGCTGTCGCTCGGCGCGCCGGCCGCCGCCTACAACGTCAACCTCGTGGCGCTGAGCTTCAACTACCGGTTTGGCACTGGAGCCGTGCTGCGCAAGGCGGAGTGAGTCAGCGCGGGAATCTCCGGCCGCGCGGCGCAGGTGGGCGAATCGGTCGCGGCCATCCGCGCGATGGTAACCGACGGCGGGATTCGATCAGGCGCCGAGTGCGTTGAGGCGACCGAGCAGCTCGCTCGGAGGCCTGCGAACGACCGCCAGGCGGCCTGGATATACGCGCCCGCTCGCAGCGTCGAGCGTCAGCATCTCGCCCTCGGCGATGCGCCGCGCCCCGACCTGCCCGGCATGACGATCGGCGTCGATTGCAAGACCCGCGCACCCGACGATGCATGCCTTGCCGAGCTGGCGGGCGACCACGGCCGCGTGCGAGGTCCGTGCGCCCCGGACCGCGAGGAGCCCGGCGGTGGCCTCGAGTGCGGCGATGTCGCTCGTCGCGAGCTCCTCGCGAACCAGGATCACCACCTCGCCGGCACGTGCCCGGTCGATGGCCCGGTCCGGATCGAAGACCGCCGCGCCGGCAGCGACGCCAATGCTGGCCCCGACGCCGGTCAGCAGCGGTTCGACCGACCCGGCTGCGGCGAGCTCGACGATCTCGAGCGCGCCCGGATCGAGCATCGCGATCCGGCTGCGCGCCTCGGCCGGCGTCAGCAGACCCGCTTCGGCGAGCTCGACCGCGATCCTGAGCGCGGCGAGCGGCGTGCGCTTCGCCTCGCGCGTCTGCAGCACGAACAGCTCGCCGTTCTCGACGGTGAACTCGAACTCCTGCGCATCCCGGAACTCGTGCTCGAGGAGCGAGGCAAGCTCGGCGAGCTCCTCGCCGATCGACACCGGAAGATTCTGGAGCGCGGCGCCGCCCGCGAGGCCGGTCCGGCCCGAGACGACATCCTCTCCCTGGGCGTTCGGTGCGAAATCGAGGTACAGCTCGGCGCTACCGGTGGCAGGGTTGCGGGTGAAGCCGGCGCCCGCGCCCGATGTCCCACCGGCATTGCCGAACACCATGCGTTGCACTGTCACGGCGGTGCCGAGCTCATGACCAATACCGTGCGCCTCGCGGTACCAGCGGGCCCTGGCGCCGGCCCACGAGCGAAACACGGCGGCGACCGCCTGTTCGAGCTGCTCGACGGGCGACTGCGGGAATGGCTGGTCCGCGGCCGCCGCATACAGCTCGAGCGCGCGCTGCGCGAGGGCGCGCAGCGCCCGGAAATCGAGCTGCGCAGGCGCGGTCACCGCTGCGGCCGAGAGCGCCTCGCGCCGTGCCGTCTCGAAGGGCGCGCCCGGCAGTCCCGCGACGGTCTCGGCGAACGACTCGATCAGGCGGCGGTACGAGTCCCACACCAGCCGTGGGTTGCCGGACAGCCGCAGCAAACCCGACAGTGTCCCGTCGCCGAGTCCGACATTGAGGACGGTGTCCATCATCCCGGGCATCGACACCGGCGCGCCCGAGCGCACCGACACGAGCAGCGGCCGCCGGCTGCTGCCGAAGGCGAGACCGCTCGCTGCCTCGAGTCGCCGCAGCGCCGCGGCCAGTTGCCCGCGGGCGCCTTCCGGGAGCTGGCCGCCCTGCGCCAGGCACGCGCGGCACCAGCTTGTCCCGAGCACGAACGCCGGCGGTACCGGGATGCCGATGCGCGTGAGGCGCGCAAGGTTATGGGCCTTGAACCCGAGCTCGGCGACCGGGCCCGGCGGACCTTCGTCCGCGCCGCAGCCGATCAGATAGACCGGCCGGGCCTCTTCCGCCATCGCTGCTCCTCAGTGCGCCGTCAGCTGCGCGAGCACCTGATCGCGCAGGTACAGCGCTGCGTGCTGCAGGTGGTCGCCCGCCAGCTCGAGCCCGGCGGCGCTCTGGGCGGTCAGGTGGATCTCCCGCGCGCTCGCGCCGTCGCTGGCGAGCTCGGCGGCGATGCGGCGCTTCAGCTCATCGGTCTCGTGCTCGATGCGTCCGACGCGGTGTATCGCTTCCAGAAAATCCCGCAGGTCTTCGCGGGTGGCGCCTGGCCCGAGCGAACGCACCGTCGCGAGGGCCTTGACGAGCTCCTGGCTGCCGGCGACCAGTCGCCCGGCGAGCGTCGCGAGCTCGGCGACGAGCGAGCCGCTGACGCCGGCGCGCCGCAGCAGCGTCACGAGGAACGCCGTCTCCTCGAGGTCGTCGGCCACGTCGTCGGCGTGCTGCACCAACTGCTGCAGGTAGGCGCTCTCGGGAGCTGCGCGCGCGGCCTCGCGAACATCATTGACGATGCGGTCGGCCTCGGACTCCCAGGCCTTGCAGCGCGCGGCCAGCTGTTCGGCGATCTGCTGGCCCTCGCTGCAGCCTAGGGCCAGCAGCGCGTCGCGCACCGCGCTCGCAATCTCGACGATCAGGCCCGCGTGCTCCGCGACGCGGTCGAGCAAACCCTCGCTTGTGCCGCGCAACTGGCGCAGCAGCTCCGCGCGCAGCTCGTCGTGAAGCAACGAGTCCGGTCGACCGGCCAACAGCTCCGTGGTCGAGGTCCGCAGCACGAACTGCATGAAGCGCTCGGCCCGGTCGGCGCCGAGCAGGTCGGCAAGGGTCTGCCCGAAGTGGCTGCGGCCGTGCGCCGCGAAATCGAGCGCCTCGAACACGGCGCGCGCGCCGCCGAGCTTCAGGAAGCCCATGTGACCGACGTCCTGACCGGCCGCCCACTCGAGCAGCCGGATGGCGTCGCTCTTGCCGACCAGCGTGCGCAGCTGCTTGCGGGCCCGGTTCCAGTCGATCAGGAACACGAGCCGCGACCCGAGGAATTCGAGGAAGCCGGAGATCCGCCCGGGGTCGGTCGTCGCGTAGCGGCCGATGGCCAGGTGATAAAGGCCGGTGGCCATTTGCCGGTCCTGCACGAGGCGCGTGTCCTGCCAGTCGACCGGATGTCCCTGGAACAGCGACTGGAAGAACAACAGCCGCTGCAGGTGCACGTCGGTGTAGGTGACCGCGACGGCGTCCGCCGCGACATGCACGACGAGCACGTGTGCATCTGTTTCGCCGATGTCGTTCTGGATCACCAGTCGCCCGCCGCTGCGGGTCGCCGTCGTACCGAGGCCCGGATGGTCGAACTTCAGTCGCGTGGTGCGGTTGATGCCGCGCATGAAGGCGCGGACTCGCTCCCGGTCTTCGGCCGCGAGGTCGTAGACGCTCGCGCCGTCGAGGTCCTCGGTGGCGACCGCCTGCTGCAGCCGGTTCAGCAGCCGGTGCAGGTCCATGACCAGCAGGTGCAGGCTGTCGCCGCGCTCGCGTTCGCCGTGCGCCCACGCATCGAGTTCGGCCGCCGTAAACCCGTCGCGGTGCGCGAGCAGAGGGGGCAACAGCACATTCGCGCGCCCCGTCACGGCCGCGAGCGCCGCGCTGCCCACCGCCCCTTCGGCGACCACCACCGGCGCAAGCATCGCCCGGATGTCGCGCTCGGCGGCGGCGAGCACGGCGGCGGCGCCCGGCAGCCGATACTCGTCGGCAGCCACGCGGGTACAGGCCGCGGGCAGCTCGTCGAGTCGCGGCTCATCGATCTGGGCGGCGTTGCGTTCGGCGCGCAGGTCCGGGAGCTCCTGGTCCGGCGCGTCGGCATGCCGGCGCGCGAGCTGCAGCAGCGTCAGCCGATACTTGACCCGGTCGTTGGCGGCGAGCGCCTCCTCGATCAGGCGCGGCAGCGCCAGCCCGTTCTCGCCGAGCGCCGCGACGATTGATTGCTTGGCCAGCATGCGCGCCCCTTGCGTCCTCTATGCCATGCTGCCGCGCGACGCGCCTGCCGGCATCGGGGCAGGCCACAATGCCAGCCTGCGCCGCAGTCATGGCGCTGTAACCTTGTCCTGCTATGCGCCACCCACCGACCGACTTCGATGCCGATTTCTTTGAGCGCTATTACGGGCACGCCTCCACCCGGGTCGCCGACGAGCGCGATGCGGCGCGCCTCGTCGGACTCGTCGGCGGTATCGTCGACTACATCGGCGTGCGCGTGAGGCGCATCCTGGATGCCGGCTGCGGGATCGGGCTGCTGCGCCGGCCGCTGCTCGATCGCTATCCGCGGGCGCGCTACGAGGGACTCGAAGTGAGTCCTTTCCTGTGCGCCAAGTACGGCTGGCGGCAGGGCTCACTGGCCGCGTTCGCGGCGGACAGCACGTATGACCTCGTCATCTGCCACGACGTGCTGCAGTACCTCGACGACGGCGCCGCGGCGCGCTCGATCGCGAACCTCCGGCGCCTCGCGCACGGCGCACTCTACTTCAGTGTGCTCACGCGCCGCGACTGGCACCATGCTGCGGACCAGGCGCGCACTGACCGCGACGTGCACCTGCGCACGGCGGAGTGGTACCGGCGGCGCCTCAGGCGCGGCTTTTGCCACCTCGGCGGAGGCGTGCACCTCGCGCGGCCGCTGAAGGCGATTCTGTGGGAACTCGAGATGCCCTGGCGCTGAGCCGCGGTAACCGGCCCGCTCGCCGGCCTCAATGGCCCGGATCGCCGAGCTGGCGGACGGCTTGCTGCTCTTTCAGGTAGGTGACCAGCCGCTCGATCAGGTCGCGGGCCTTCTGGCCCGCCACGACGTCGGCGCCGTGCTCGCGCCACAACTCGACGCCCCACACCGGCATGTCCCGGGGGCCGTGCGCCAGGACCGCCTCGCGGCCGTCGATGACCCGGTAGACCCAGTTGTCGGGGAACGTGCCGCCGTGGCGTGCCGCGATGCGGGTCAGATCCGGAACGGCCACCGCGAGGGTTTGGGCCACGGGTCCGTCACCGGCCAGCATGCGGCCGTGGCAGCTCGCGCAAAAGCGCTGGTAGAGCTCGACGCCGCCGTAGGCGGAGAAATCGCTGGCGACGGCGGGCGTCACGCCGATCACGACGAGCAGGGTGGCCGCGAGGGGGTGGTGGCGATGGCGCATCGGGTACTCCGGTCCGGATGCGACACTGTACGTCGCCCGCTGCCCGACCGGACCCGCGGATTTCCGGGGTGCGGCTGCGCAGGCTACAATCCCCCGGCGCAGCGTGCGCCAGCAACAGCAAACGACCAGCAGGGGGATGATCATGCAACTGTCGTGGTACACCAGCGGCCGGGGCCGACCCGCCCGCCTCTTTCTCGTGACGGCGTTTGCAGCCGCCCTCGGCAGCCTCGCCGCCTGCAGCGGCAGCGACGAAACCATCGCGCTGATCAAGGCGACGATCAAGGTCCAGTCGATCACGCAGCAGGGCTCGTGCGAGGACGTCAACATCAAGGTGACGCCACTCAAGATCCTTCCGGGCGCGCCGAAACTGTCCAACGACCGCGAGTTCGTCACCCCCGTCAAGCTGACCAAGGGCGCTGACAACGTCTCCTGCACCGGCCAGGCGCAGACGATTCCGATGGCCCCCGGCAAGTGGAAGCTCACCGCGAACCTGCCGTCCGAGATCGCAACCTGCGAGCGCGACATTGCCGCCAGTGGCAATCTGACGATCAGCTTCAAGGACGGCGAGATCGCGTGCCTGGAACAGGCGGCTGCCAAGCCGGAAGAAGCTCCGCCAGCCCCTGCGGCACCGGCCGCACCAGCGTCGGAGCCACCGAAGTCCTGACCGACATCCGGGGCGTCGCGTGCGACATCCCGGTCTCCGGCCCTGGCCTCACCACCCGCCCGGTACTCGCCGGACGGGCGCCATTGGGCTCGGCTGACGGGCTTCGAGAGATGTCCGACCGGTCGTGCTAATCTCGGATGGTGAGCAAGGGTACCGAGACACGGGCGCGCATTCTGGCGGCAGCGGTCGAGACCGCCTGCCTCACCGGGTTCGACGGCTTGAACCTTCAGCCGCTCGCGACACGCGCGCATCTGACGAAGAGCGGTCTGTATGCCCACTTCGGTTCGAAGGAGGTCCTGCAGGTAGCGACCCTCGAGCGTGCCGCCGCGCTCTTTCAGCAGACGATCGTGGCCCCGGCCAAGGCCGAGGGAGCTGGGCTGCCGCGCGTGCGGGGCGTGTTCGAACGGTGGCTCGAGTGGCCGGGCCGCGCGGGTCTTCCCGGCCATTGCCCGTTCTTTGCGGCAGTGGTCGAGTTCGACCACGACGAGGGCCCCGTCAGGAAACGGCTGACGCGGCTGTTTCGCGACTTTCAGCAGGTCATCGAGCAGCTGGTGGCCTCGGCAGTCCGGCATGGACACCTGTCACCCGCGACCTCACCCACGCAGTTCGCGCACGAGCTGCTGGCGCTGCGTTACGCCCACCACTGGGCGCAAGACTTCATGCGCGATCCGGCAGCCTCGATCCGCACCCGGGAGGCGTTCGCCGCGCTTGTGGGGCGGGGCCGCGGAGTCATCTGATGCGAAGCGCCGAGTATTGGCGCCGCGCGTGTCCCGCGGGACTCCCACACGCCTCCTCCGCACGCCGCCGCCGCACCGCATGCAACCACACCGAAACCACCGGGAACGCGCTGCTCGGGGATCGCCTCGAGCGCGCCCGAGCTCAGCGGCCGTAGTACACGGTGAATCCCGTCTTCTCGATCATGCCTGCATTCAGCATCGCATCGACCGCCGCCGCAGTGGCGCCGCGACCGGCCGCGAGTTTGCCGACACTCAACGCATAGAGGGTGAAGACATAGCGATGCGGCTTGTCGCCGGGCGGCGGGCACGGGCCCCCAAAGCCCGCGGTCCCGAAGTCGGTCACGGCCTGCATCGATCCTGGCGGCGCCTTGCCACTCGCCGGGTCGCCGGCTCCGGCGGCAAGCGTCGTGCTGGCTGCCGGGATGTCGTAGATCAGCCAGTGCCACCAACCATGGCCGGTGGGCGCATCCGGATCGAAGACCGTGATCGCGAAACTGCGCGTGCCTCCCGGCGCCCCGCTCCAGCTGAGCGCAGGGGACAGGTTGCCGCCGCTGCAGCCGAAACCGTTGTACACGTGGCGTGGCTGAACACGCCCGCCGGGCACGAGCTCATCGCTCGCCAGCCTGAACGCCGGGTCACCGCCTGCGGCCGGGCCGGCTCCATGCGCGATGGCCGAGAGCATGCACAGGGCAGCCAGCAGCACGGCCGGAAACAGGGGTCGCAGCATCGGAAACTGATTCCGCTGCACAGGTGGCATTCCAGTGTATGCGGGGCGCACCGCTGCGTCACCGGTACGCGCCGGGCTCGGGCGCCTCCGGTCCGATTGAGGGATAATGCGCGGCCCTGATATCACGGTCGTTCCCTTGAACACAGCCCTCGTCATACTCGCCGTCGCCGGCGCAGTGCCGCTCGCGGCCTGCGGCCAGGAGCAGTCCACTCCCCACAAGCCGCAGGCGTGGTTCCACCCGGCGGCGGCACCGCGCCTGCCGCTGCGGGTCGCGGCGGACCTCGTCGTCAAGCGGGCGCAGTTCGGAATCCTCGAGACGACGTCCGAGGGCGAGGAGCACTTCGTCCCGGCCAAGGACATCCCCGCCGAGGACGGCCAGGTGTTCGGCTGGGTCCTCGACATCGATACGAGTCGCAGCTCGCTCCACTGGCAGGAGCACCTGAAGTTGCCGCGCCCGCCCGCCGACTGGGGGGACGCCGCGAGCGATCCGGACGTGCTGATCGCTGCCGACGGCCGCAGCGTCGCCTCCCAGGGCGACGACCTGGTCGAGGACGGCGAGCTGTCGCGGTTCTACTGGGCGCTCGCGCCCGGCGATCCCGCGGGCGACTACGAAATGGACGTTGCGGTGGAGGGCAAGGCGGTGGCGCACTTCACGTTCCGCGTGTCCGCGCCCGTCCAGGACAAGCCGATCCTGGTCAGCAACGGATCGCGCGGCAGCGCCGCGCGGCGACGTGCCTCACCCGGCCCCTGGCGGATCGGGGCAGGAACAATCGCATGGAGATGAAGCGCGTCAATGCCGGTAACCTGCGGGCGATCGGCTACGACGAGCAGAACCGCCTGCTCCGCGTCGAGCTCGGAAACGGCACGCTGATCGAGTACGCCGGCGTGTCGGCCGACACGTGGCAGCGCCTGAGTTCGTCCTCTTCGATGTGGAGCTTCTTCCGCGACAACATCGAAGAGAA
>Ga0209415_10012315_pt1 | contig 14268 bp, 13 predicted proteins | sample PeaSoiSIISIP2007_FD_187696 | JGI IMG/M metagenome (GOLD analysis project Ga0209415, IMG submission 187696) | Peat soil microbial communities from Weissenstadt, Germany - SII-SIP-2007 (SPAdes) (version 2) | ecosystem: Environmental > Terrestrial > Soil > Wetlands > Peat | place: Germany... | reverse complement strand
CCGAAGGGCGACGAAGCAATCTACCCGACCACGCGTCACGGAGATTGCTTCGCTGCGCTCGCAATGACAGCGCTTGTGGCGCTTCAGCGCGCCGGCCGCGACAGCAGGAACAGGCCTTGCTCGGCCAAGAGGTTGGCGAGCACGCCAGTGGGGTCGAGGGAGAAGGGGCGGCCGAAGCGGTCGAGGGTGACGCTCTTCTCGACGCGGATACCGTCCTCGGCGCACAGCGCAAGGAAGTCGTGCACGGTGCAGAGATGGATGTTCGGCGTCTCGTACCACGGCAGCGACAGGAGATGCGTCATCGGCATGCGGCCCCGCACCAGGAGGTCGAGGCGGATGCGCCAATGGCCGAAATTCGGGAAGGTGACGATGGCATGGCGGCCGATCCGCACCAGGTTGGCCACCACCCGGCGCGGATTGCGCGTCGCCTGCAAGGTCTGGCTCAGCACCACGTAGTCGAAGGCGCCGGTGGGATAGGCGTCGAGGTCGTTGTCGGCGTCGCCCTGGATGACCGACAGGCCGTGGCGCACGCAGGAATTGACGCCGCTCTGGCTCAGCTCCATGCCGCGGCCGTCGATGTCCTTCTCGTGCACGAGGTAGGACAGCAATTCGCCGTCGCCGCAGCCGATGTCGAGAACGCGGGCATGCTCGCCGATCAGGCTGGCGACGAGCCGCAAATCCTCGCGAATCTCGACATGCGCCGCCGGGGAGAGGGCGGCGTCGCTGCGGTCGGGGCTCATGCCGGCGCGAGGCCGCGATGCTGGGCGCAGCCGTCGAGAAAGCCGCGCAACGTGGCGAACAGTTCCGGCTCGTCGAGGAGGAAGGCGTCGTGGCCCTTGTCGGTCTCGATCTCGACGAAGCTCACATTGGCGGCGACCGCGTTCAAGGCATGGACGATGGCGCGGCTCTCGCTCGTGGGATAGAGCCAGTCGCTGGTGAAGGAGATGACGCAGAACCGCGTGCGCGTGCCGGCGAACGCGTTGGCAAGCACGCCGCCATGCTCGGCCGCGAGATCGAAATAGTCGCAGGCGCGCGTGATGTAGAGATAGGAGTTGGCGTCGAACCGCTCGACGAAGGTGATGCCCTGGTGGCGGAGATAGTTCTCGACCTGGAAATCGGCGTCGAACCCGTAGGTGACGTCGCGCCGGTCCTGCAGGTTGCGGCCGAACTTGCGGTGCAGCGCCTGCTCGGAGAGATAGGTGATGTGCGCCGCCATGCGCGCCACCGCGAGCCCGCGCTGCGGCCGCAAGCCGCGCTCGAGATAGTTGCCGCCGCACCAGTTGGGATCCGCCATGATCGCCTGGCGGCCGAGCTCGTGGAAGGCGATGTTCTGCGCCGAATGCCGCGCCGCGCCCGCCACCGGCACCGCCGCGAACACGCGCTCGGGATAAGATGCCGCCCATTGCAGCACCTGCATCGCGCCCATCGAGCCGCCGATGACGCAGAACAGGCTGTCGATGCCGAGATGGTCGATCAACTGCTTCTGCGCCCGCACCATGTCGGCAATCGTGATCACCGGAAATGAGAGGCCCCACGGCTTGCCGGTCGCCGGATCGATCTCCATCGGCCCGCTCGACCCCATGCAGCCGCCGAGCACGTTGGCGCAGACGAGAAAGTAGCGCTCGGTGTCGAGCACCTTGCCGGGTCCGGCGAGCGTGTCCCACCAGCCCGGCTTGTCGGTGATGGGGTGGGGCTCGGCGACATACTGATCGCCCGTCAGGGCATGGCAGACCAGGATCGCGTTGCTGCGGTCGGCGTTGAGCCGGCCATAGGTCTGATAGGCGATGGTGTAGGGGCCGAACGCGATGCCGCAGCCGAGCTGGATCGGCTCCGTCACAACCAGGCTGAAGCCGGGCCGGGCGGTTGCGGGAGCGAGAGCGGTCGGCGAAGGGGCGGTCAGGCTCATGCCGGGATTGCGACCGATGAGGGTGCCGGGGCCAATACTGGGGGCGCGAAAAAGGCTTGAATCGCGCCCTCGGATGCGAACCCATAGCTAGGAACCAAGCCCCTCGTGTGTCAATGTTTTCTTTGCTTTCGGGGGGCGGGCGACCTATGTCTATGCGCCTTCCGCGGACAGCAAATATGGCCAACGAAACGCCCGCTTCTCCCTCGCTCGACCAGTTGCGGCGGCAGATCGACGCGCTGGACGACCGCATTCAGGACCTGCTGATCGGCCGCGGCGAGCTGGTCGAGGCGATCGGGGGCCTGAAGCGCGCCGACAATATCGCGCCGTTCCGCCCCGGCCGCGAGGCGCAGATCCTGCGCCGCCTGGTGGGCCGCCATCGCGGCCGCTTCCCGCGCCCGGCGCTGGTGCGCATCTGGCGCGAGATCCTGGGCGGCACGGTGGCGATGCAGACCGATCTGTCGGTGATCGCGTTCGAGGGCTGCCGGGACATGGCGCGCGACCATTTCGGCAGCCGCGTGCCGATGATCGGCGCGCCCTCGGCGGACGAGGTGATGCTCGCGGTGGCCGAGGGGCGGGCGACCTTGGGCGTCGTGCCGCTGCCTGACGAGGACGATCCCGCGCCGTGGTGGCCGAAGCTCGCCGGCGGCGGCGCCGGGCGCCCGCGTGTGGTGGCGCGCCTGCCGTTCGGCACCGTCGGCAATGCCGCCGATGCCTACCGCGACGCTTTCGTCGTCGCGGCGATGGAGCCCGAGGCGAGCGGCGACGACTGCACCCTCCTCGTCATCGTCGTGGCGAACACTGTCTGCGCCGCCGACATCGCCGATGCGTTTCTCAAGGCGAAATTCGACAGCAATCCGGTCGCCGCTTTCGCGGGCGACAACGACGTGGCGCACCTCTTCGAGGTGGCGGCGTTCCTGGGCGACGGCGAGCCCCGGGTCGACCGCGCGCTGGCGTCGCTCCCCGACGCGCCGCGCGCGGCCTGGCTCGGCGCCTATGCGCGGCCCTTGCCTGACGCCGCGCTCGACGGCGTTGCACCGGAGTAGGCGCGATGGCGACGGCGCCGAGCCCGCGTCCGGGCGTTCTCGACATCTCGCCCTATGTCGGCGGCGAGGCCAAGATCGAAGGCGTCGCGCGCGTCATCCGCCTCGCCTCCAACGAGAGCGCGCTGGGGCCGTCGCCCAAGGCGCTCGCCGCCTACCGCGCGGCGGCCGGCGAGATGTTCCGCTATCCCGACGGGCATTCGACCGCGCTGCGCCAAGCGCTGGGCAAGCATTACGGGCTCGATCCCGCGCGCATCGTGTGCGGCGCCGGCTCGGACGAGCTGATCGGCCTCCTCATTCGCGCCTATGCCGGGCCGGGCGACGAAGTGGTCTATGGCGAGCACGGGTTCCTCATGTATCCGATCGATGCGCTGGCGGCGGGCGCGACGCCCGTGAAGGCGGCCGAGACCGATCTGACCTTCGATGTCGATCAGGCGCTCAAGCGCGTCACGCCGCGCACCAAGCTCGTCTTCGTCGCCAATCCCAACAACCCGACCGGAACCTATGTCCCGCGCGATGCGATGCGGCGGCTCCAAGCGGGCTTGCCGCCATCCGTGCTGCTGGTGATCGACGCCGCCTATGCCGAGTTCGTGCAGCGCAACGACTACGAGCCCGGCATCGAGCTGGTCGACGAATTCCCCAATGTGGTCATGGCGCGTACATTCTCGAAAATCTACGCCATGGGCGGCTTGCGGCTCGGCTGGGTCTATTGCAGCCCTGCCGTGGCCGACGTGCTCAACCGCACGCGCCCCCCATTCAACGTCAACTCGGCGGCCCAGGCGGCCGGGATCGCGGCGCTCGACGACATGGCGTCGTTCGACCGCGCGCGCGAGCACAACGACATCTGGCGGCCCTGGCTCGAGCGCCAGTTGCGCGCGCTCGGGCTCGCGCTGACGCCGAGCGTCGCCAATTTCGTGCTGGTCCATTTTCCGCCGCCGCCGCGCGACGCCAGGGCCGCGTTCGAGTTCCTGCGCGCGCGCGGCATCCTGACGCGCCGGGTCGCGGCCTACGGCCTGCCCGAGCATCTGCGCATCACCATCGGCCTCGAGGACGAGATGCGCGCGGTGGCCGCCGCGGTCGCCGACTTCATGGGTGCGCGATGAGCGATCAGCCCTTCTCGCGCGCGGCGATCATCGGTTTCGGCCTCATCGGCTCGTCGCTCGCCCGCGTGCTGCGGCGCGACGGGATGGCCCGCACCATCGTCGCCTGCGCCAAGAGCCAGGCGACGCTCGACATCGTGCAGAGCCTCGCGCTCGCCGACGAGGTCACGCTCGATCCGGCAATTGCCGCGCGCGGCGCCGATCTCGTGGTCATAGGATCGCCGCACTCGACCTATGCCGAGATCGGAAGGCGCATTGGGCCCGAGCTTGCCCAGGGCGCGATCCTCACCGATGTCGGCTCGGTCAAGGGCGCGGCGGTGCGCGACCTGCAGCCGCACGTGCCGCCGGGCGTGCATTTCATTCCCGGCCATCCCGTCGCCGGCACCGAATTTTCCGGACCCGCCGCGGGCTTCGCCGAGATGTTCGACGGGCGCTGGTGCATCCTGACGCCGGTGCCCGGCACCGACCCGGCGGCGCTCGAGCGAATGCGGGGCGTGTGGCAGAGCGCCGGCATGAAGGTCGAGATCATGACGCCCGAGCATCACGACATGGTGCTCGCCATGACGTCGCACCTGCCGCACTGCATCGCCTACACCATCGTCGGCACCGCGACCGATCTCGAGGAGTCGCTCAAATCCGAGGTGATCAAGTTCTCGGCCGGCGGCTTCCGCGATTTCACCCGCATCGCGGCCTCGGACCCGGTGATGTGGCGCGACGTGTTCCTCGCCAACCGCGAGGCGGTGCTCGAGATGCTGCAGCGCTTCACCGAGGATTTGACCGCGCTCCAGCGCGCCATTCGCTGGGGCGAGGCGGCGAAGCTCGAGGAGCTCTTCACCCGCACCCGCGCCATCCGCCGCTCCATCATCGAGGCCAACCAGGCATGAGCCCGAAAGGAGGCGCGATGTATGCCGTGATCTTCGAGGTCGAGCCCAAGCCCGGCCGCGAGCGCGACTATCTCGACATCGCGGCGGCGCTCCGGCCCGAGGTCGAGGCGATCGACGGTTTCATCTCGATCGAGCGGTTCGAGAGCCTGTCGCACAAAGGCAAGCTCTTGTCGCTGTCGTTCTGGCGCGACGAGGACGCGGTCAAGCGCTGGCGCGAGCACGCCGAGCACCGCGAAGCCCAAGCGCGCGGCCGCAACGAAATTTTCGCCGACTACCGCATCACCGTCGTGTCAGTGGCGCGCCAATACGGCATGTTCGACCGCATGGAAGCGCCGCCGCGCTGAGCCCGCTTGCCGCCGCACCCGGATCGGCGCAATCTCTGCGCGCAGAACTGCAACTCGGGGGAACGACCCATGACTGTGCGAATTTGGCGTGGCATGGCCGCGCTCGCGGCGCTTGGTCTCGCGCTTCCGGCCCATGCCGACGGCACCATCAAGATCGGCGTCATCGACCAGTTCTCCGGCCAGTTCGCCGATTTCGGGCAGCAGATCGGCAACGGCATCGAGACCTATATCCGCGAGCACGGCGACACCGTCGCCGGCAAGAAGATCGAGATCCTGAAGCGCGATCAGTCCGGCCCCAACGCCGAGCGCGCCAAGCAGCTGGCGCAGGAGCTGATCGTGCGCGACAAGGTCGATTTCATCGCCGGCCTCGATTTCAGCCCCAGCGCTTTCGCCATGGCGCCGCTCATCACCGAGGCGAAGAAGCCGGCCGTGATCATGAACGCCGCCACGCTCGGCATCACCGACACCTCGCCCTATTTCGTGCGCTTCGCCTCGACGCTCGAGGCGCTCGAGACCAAGTTCGGCCAGTGGGTGGCGAAGAACGGCGTCACCAAGTGCTATGTCGTGGTGTCGGACTATGTCGCGGGCCACGCCGCCGGAGACGCTTTCAAGAAGGCCTTCACCGCGTCGGGCGGCCAGGTCACCGGCGAGATGGGCGTGCCGCTCGAGGGGCTCGATTTCGCGCCTTACGTGCAGCGCATCGCCGACCAGAAGCCCGAGGCCATCTTCCTGTTCCTCGCCAGCACCAAGCAGTCCGAGGAATTCGCCAAGCTCTATGTTCAGACCGGCCTCAAGGGCGCCGGCGCGAAACTCCTGGGTGCAACCGATCTCTTCCCCCAGGCGCCGGCCCAGGCGCGCGCCACCAGCGACGCCGAATTGGGCGCCTACACGGTGCAGAATTACACCTGGACGCTCGACAATCCGCTCAACAAGAAATACGTCGCCGACTACACCAAGGCGTTCGGCACCGAGCTTCATCCCGATTTCATGTCGGTCTCGGCCTATGCCGGGATGGAGGGCATCTACCGCGTCATCCAGAAGCTCAACGGCGAGATCGACGGCGACAAGGCGATGGCGGTGTTCAAGACGCTCGCCTTCGACACCCCGCGCGGCAAGATCAGCATCGATCCCGCGACCCGCGACGTGGTGCAGCCGATCTATGTCTTCCAGATCGAGCGCGACAAAGCGAGCGGCGAGCTTTACAACAAGCCCATCTTCACCTTCCCCGATGTTTACAACCACCTGAACAAGTGACGGCCTGACGCCGGCGCTCGCCGGCCCCATATTTCCGCCATGGACCTCGACTGGCTCAAGGTGACGCCGCGCGGGCTTTATTGCGTGCCGGGCGATTTCTACATCGACCCGACGAGCGCGTCGGCGCGCGCGGTGGTGACGCACGGCCACAGCGACCATGCACGCGCCGGCCACGGCACCGTGCTGGCGACGCGCGAGACGCTCGCCATCATGCGCCTCCGCATGGGCGACGGGGCAGGATCGCCCGACCCGGTCGCCTATGGCGAACGCCGCGACATCGGCGGCGTCGATCTGTGCCTTGTGCCGGCGGGCCACATTCTTGGCAGCGCGCAGGTGGTGCTGGAACATGGTGGCAAGCGCGTGGTGGTCTCCGGCGACTACAAGCGCCGGGCCGATCCGACCTGCCCGCCGTTCGAGCCGGTTCCCTGCGACGTCTTCATCACCGAGGCGACCTTCGGCCTCCCCGTCTTCCGCCATCCCGACGATGCCGGCGAGATCGACAAGCTGTTGCATTCGGTGGCGCTCTTTCCCGAGCGCTGCCATCTGGTCGGCGTCTACGCCCTGGGCAAGTGCCAGCGCGTGCTGGCGTTGCTGCGGGCGCGGGGATACGACGAACCGGTGTTTCTCCACGGCGCGCTCGCCGCGATGGTCGCGCTCTATGAGAGCCTGGGCGTCGCGGTGGGGCCGGTGCGCGCAGTTACAGGCGTCGCGCGCGAGGAATTCCGCGGCCGCATCGTGCTGGCGCCGCCTTCGGCCGCCGCCGAGCCGTGGGCGCGGCGTCTGCCCGATCCGGTGGTGGCGATGGCCTCGGGCTGGATGCGCGTGCGCCAGCGCGCCAAGCAGCGCGGCGTCGAGCTGCCGCTGGTGATCTCCGATCACGCCGACTGGGACGAGCTGCTGCGCACCATCGGCGACACCGCGCCAGCGGAGGTCTGGGTGACGCACGGCGCCGAGGACGCGCTGGTGCGCCAGGCCGGCCTCATGGGCTTTGCCGCGCGCCCGCTGTCGCTCGCGGGCTTCGACGCCGAGGAGGAATGATGGAGCGCTTTGCGCGCCTCCTCGATGCGCTGCTCTTCACCCCGGCGCGGCTGGGCAAGCTGCGCCTGATGCAGGATTATTTCGCGACGACTTCGGACCCGGAGCGGGGCTGGGCGCTTGCCGCGCTCACCGGCGAGATCGCATTCGCGTCGGTGAAGCCGGCGCAGATCCGCGACCTCGCGCTGACCCGTCTCGATGCCGAGCTTTTCGCCTGGTCCTATGATTTCGTCGGCGACCTGGCCGAGACCGTGTCGCTGATCTGGCCCGAGGGCGCCGCGGACGGCGCGCCCGCGCTCGCCGAAATCGTCGCCGCGCTCAACGCCGCGACGCGCGCCGATGCGGGCCCCATTCTCGCCGGCTGGCTCGACCGGCTCGACGCGACCGGGCGGTGGGCCCTCCTGAAGCTCGTCACCGGCGGGTTGCGCATCGGCGTCTCGGCGCGGCTCGCCAAGACCGCGCTCGCCGAATGGTCGTGCGTGCCGCTCGACGAGATCGAAGCCGTGTGGCACGGGCTCGAGCCGCCCTACGCGCCGCTCTTCCCCTGGCTCGAGGGCAAGGGGAAGCGGCCGGACACGGCGGGGCGCCCGACTTTCACGCCGCTGATGCTGGCCCAGGCGCTCGAGGACGGCGATCTGGCGCGGCTCGACCCGGCACATTATCGCGCCGAGTGGAAATGGGATGGCATCCGCGTCCAGCTCGTCGCGCGCGGCGGGCGGCGGCTCTATTCGCGCAGCGGCGACGATGTCGGCCCCGCCTTCCCCGAGATCGTCGCGGCGCTGCCCGAAGGGGTCGTGCTCGACGGCGAGCTCTTGGTGATGCGCGACGGCGAGGTCGCGCCGTTCAACGATCTGCAGCAGCGCCTCAACCGCAAGGTCGCGGCGCCGAAGCAGCTGCGCGATTTTCCCGCCTGGGTGCGGCTCTATGACCTGCTCGAGGAGAACGATGAGGATTTGCGGCCGCTGCCGTTCGACCAGCGCCGCCGCCGGCTCGAAGCATGGTACGCGCGCGAGGCGCGTCCCCGCCTCGACCTCTCGCCGCTGATCCCGTTCGCGGATTGGGAAGCGCTGGCGCAGCTTCGCGACGGCGCGCGCGAGCGCGGCATCGAGGGCATCATGCTCAAGCGCGGCGACGCGCCCTATCTCTCGGGCCGGCCCAAGGGTCCGTGGTTCAAGTGGAAGCGCAGCGCGCTGACCGTCGACGCGGTGCTGATGTACGCGCAGCGCGGCCATGGCAAGCGCTCGTCGTTCTATTCCGACTACACGTTCGGCGTCTGGCGCGAGGGCGAGCTGGTGCCGGTGGGAAAGGCCTATTTCGGCTTCACCGACGAGGAGCTGCGCCGGATCGACCGCTTCGTCCGCGAGCACACGGTCGAGCGCTTCGGCCCGGTGCGCGCGGTCGAGCCCGAGCTGGTGCTGGAGATCGCGTTCGACAGCATCCATCGCTCGCAGCGCCACAAGGCCGGCCTCGCCATGCGCTTTCCCCGCATCCACCGCATCCGCTGGGACAAGCCCGCTTCCGAGGCCGACGCGGTCGAGGCACTGGAGCGGCTGGTGACGTGAGGGGTTACTCGCGCGCGCCGGCGAGGAAGCGGCGCACCGCGCCCATTGGCAGGATCAAGAGCGCCAGCATCGCCACCGCCACCGCCGACGCGACCGGCCAGTCGCGGTTGGTGAAGAACTCGTCCCACAGCACCTTGCCGATCATCAAGGTGCCGGGTCCGCCGAGGAGATCGGGGATGACGAACTCGCCGCACATCGGGATGAACACCAACAGCACGCCCGCGATCACGCCGGGCAGCGACAGCGGCAAGGTCACGCGCCGGAACGCCTCGGATGGCCGGCAGCCGAGATCGGCAGCCGCCTCGAGCAGCGCCGGGTCGAGCTTCTCGAGCGCGGCATAGAGCGGCAGCACCATGAACGGCAGGTACGAATAAACCAGCCCCACCTGCACCGCGAACAGCGAATTGAGGAGCGGCAGCGGCGCCTTCACGATGCCGAGCTGGACCAGCGCGGAATTTACCAGGCCGTTGGTCTGCAACAGCCCGATCCAGGCATAGACGCGGATGAGGAAGCTGGTCCAGAACGGCAGGATGACGAGCAGCAGCAGCCGCCCGCGCCATTGCTTGGGCGCACGCACGATGGCATAGGCCATCGGGTATCCCACCAACAGCGCGAGGAAAGTCGCGAACGCGGCATAAAGCACCGAGTCGAGATACGCCCGCGCATAGAGCGCGTCGCCCGTCAGCAGCGCGTAATTGTCGAGGCTGGCGTGGAGCGTCATCCCGTCCGCGCCGCGCGCGACGAGCGGCGTATAGGGCGGTATCCCCACCGCCTGCTCGGCGAAGCTGATGCCGAGCACGATCGCGAACGGCGCCAGGAAGAACAACGCCAGCCACGCCGCCGGCAACGCCAGGATCGCGGCGCGGCGCGAACCGTCGCTCAAGATTCCCTCGCGGCAGAAGCATCCTGCGTCCTTCGACTGCGCTTCGCTCCGCTCAGGATGAGGTAAAAATTTCGCCTCATCCTGAGCGGAGCCCGAAGGGCGCAGTCGAAGCACGCACGGCCGAACTCCGGCGAAAACGAGACTGGTCGCTCATGGCGCCTCGATCACCAGAGCCGCGTCTTCGTCCCAGGCGAGGGTGACGCGGTCGCCCGGTGCGCGCTCGCCGCCTTCACGGGCGCGGTTGGGGACGGTGACGCGCACCAGCTTGCCGCCGGGAAGCGCCACCCGATATGTGGAAGCCTCGCCGCGATAGGAGATGGACTCGACCGTGCCGGCGAGCACGTTCCGCGCATTGGCGCCGCCGTTACCCGGGGTCAGCGCGATCTTCTCCGGCCGCACCGCGACCGCGACCTCGCTCCCCTCGGCGAGCGCGCCGTAATGGGCCACGACGAGCGTCGCGCCGGCCTCGTCACTGTCGATGCGCCAGAGCGATCCCTCGTGCCCCGCGACACGGCCGGTGAAAAGATTCACAGCACCCAGGAAATCGGCGACGAACCGGCTTGACGGACTCTCGTAGACCTCGTGCGGCGTGCCGATTTGGGCGATGCGTCCCTCGCGCATCACCGCAACGCGGGTCGCCATGCTCATCGCCTCTTCCTGGTCGTGCGTCACCATGAGGAAAGTGATGCCGACGCGCTGCTGGATGCGAACCAGCTCGTGGCGCGTCTCCTCGCGCAGCTTGCGGTCGAGCGCGGTCAGAGGCTCGTCGAGGAGCAGGAGCTTCGGCTCCTTGACAAGGGCACGCGCCAGCGCGACCCGCTGCCGCTCGCCGCCCGAGAGCTGGCTCGGCCGCCGCTCGGCGAGGCGCGTGAGCTTCACCAGCTCGAGCATGGCGCGCACGCGCTCGTCGGTCTCGCGCCGCGGGCGCTTCTCCTGCTTCAGGCCGAAAGCGATGTTCTCGGCCGCGCTCATGTGCGGAAAGAGCGCGTAGGACTGGAACATCATGTTGACCGGCCGGCGGTAAGGCGGAACCTGCGCCATGTCGTCGCCGGCAATGAGGATGCGTCCCTCGTCGGGCCGCTCGAACCCGGCGAGGAGGCGCAACAGCGTCGTCTTGCCGCAGCCCGACGGCCCCAGCAGCGCGAAGAAAGCGCCCTCGGCGACGTCGAGCGAGACTTGGTCCACCGCCGGCGCCGCGCCGGGGGCGAAGCGCTTGACCAGCCGCTCGATGCGGAGATGGGGGCGCGCCTCGGCGCTATTCACCCGTCTTGACCCTCGTCCAGGCGCGGGTGCGCAGCCGCTCGTATTGCGGGGTCACCGGCTGGTCGAAGAAGAGGCGCGCGCGCACCTCCTGCGGCGGGTAAATCCCGGGATCGTCGCGCAAGCTCGCATCGACCAGCGTCGTGGCGCGCGCGTTGGGATTGGCATAGGCGACGGTGTTGCTGATCGCGGCGATGGTCTCCGGCCGCAGCACGTAGTCGATGAAGGCAAAGGCGTTCGCGGCGTGGGGCGCGTCCATGGGGATCGCCATCATGTCGATCCAGATCATCGCCCCTTCCTTGGGAATGGCATAGGCGATGGCGACGCCGTTCTTGGCGTCGCCGGCGCGGTTGCGCGCCTGGATCACGTCGCCCGAATAGCCCCAGGCGATGCACAGATCGCCGTTGGCGAGATCGTTGATGTATTGCGACGAGTGGAACTTGCGCACGTAGGGCCGGATCGCCGTGATGACGGCGGCGGCCTGTTCGAGATCGGCCGGGTCGCGGCTCATCGGATCGCGGCCGAGGTAAGCGAGCGCCGCCGGGAAAATCTCCTGCGCGCTGTCGAGGAGCGAGATGCCGCAATCCTGGAGCTTCTTGGCGTTGGCCGGATCGAACAGCAGGCGCGAGCTGTCGAGGGGCGCCGCGTCGCCCAGCCGCGCCTTGACCAGCGCCGGGTTGTAGCCGATCCCGGTGGTGCCCCAGAGATAGGGCACGCCGAAGCGGTTGCCGGGATCGGCATTGGCGGCGGCGGCGAGGATCTGCGGATCGAGATTGCCGTAGTTCTTGAGCCTGTCCTTCTCGATCGGGAGATAAATCCCGGCCGCCGCCTGGCGCGCGAGATAAGGGGACGCCGACGGCACCACCAAATCGTAGCCCGATGCGCCCGCCAGCAGCTTCGCCTCGAGCACCTCGTTGCTGTCGTAGACGTCGTAATTGACCTTGATGCCGGTCTCCTTCTCAAAGCCGGGCACGGTCCCTTCGGCGATGTAGTCCGACCAGTTGTAGATGTTGAGGAGCTTCGCGTCGTCGGCACGCGCGGCGGCGGCGCAGGACAGGGCGATCAGGACCGAAAGGAAGCGGGCGAACATGGCGGCAATTAAGTGACCGCTTCCGCCCTTGTCAACGCCGCCGAGGCTGAATCACGGGCGCGCGAACGAGTCGATCTCGGTGTCGGTGGGAAAGCGCCCGAGCCGCTTCTTGGAAAAGACGAGCGTGCCGTCGACGGAAATCTCGAACACGCCGCCGCGCGACCGAACCAGCGCGACCTGGGCCTTGGCGAGCGCTTCGAACCGGGCTCTCGCACGGAGAGCGTGGGGCTCGTAGCCTCATTGCCCGCAGTATTCGATCTCGACCTTCATGGCACGTCCCGTTGCTACAACGCATAGTCTAACACACTTCGTGCGTCATTCGACCGTGTCGTGGAAGCGGCTGTAATCCACCACCGGCGTCGGCCCCAGGCCGCGCGTCAGGATGTCGGCGAGTCGCCTGCCGAACAGGATGTCGGCGGCATCATAGACGTGGCGCGCGTGGATCGTCTGCGACAGCGTCTCGTCGAGGCCGATGATGGTGACGATCGCCTGGGCCTGCTGCGCCGCCAGCGAGTCGGAGCTGGCGCCGTGGAGCGGGCTCGACGCGTCGATCACGTGCATCACCGACCACGACAGCACGAAGAGCGGCGTGCGGCTGCGCTCCACTGCGAGATTGTGGAAGCGGCGCATCTGGTCGCCCTCGGCGGTGACCTCATTGCGCGCCAGGGTCAGGCTCACTTGCGCCTCGAGGATGCGGTTGGCGCGCTGGTTGGCGGCGCGGAACATGAGGGTCGGCTTGCCGTCGTGGCGCGTCACCACCGCGACCTGGCTGAACATCACCCGCGCCGTCGGCCGCGAGAAGCGCGCGAAAATGACGCCCGTCGCCAGCGCGAAGCCCAACAGCCCCAGCAGCACCTCGGCCGAGACCAAGAGGTTCGCATAGAGCGTCGCCGGGCGCATCTCGCCATAGCCGATGGTCGCCATGGTCTGGACGCTGAAGAAGAAGGCGTTGGCGAAGGACCGGCCGGACTCGGCGATACTGCCGTCCTGAAGACGGTAGAGCAGCGCGAAGATCGCATTGAAGGCGACATAAGCGGCGGCGAGGAGCGCGAAGAACCCGGTCCACGGCATGGTCAGGAGCCGGTGATAGAGATCGACGCGCCGCATGACGCGGTTCAGCATCCGGACCGCCGGCGCCGGCCGCTGCCGCTGCCGCGGCATCCGCTTGATCGGCTCGATCGGTTTGACCTCGTCCATCGCGCGCGACGATAGAGAGTCTCGCCGCCGCCGCCAAGTTGCCCCGCGCCGGCGAGGTGATAGAGTAAGGCAACGAATCGAGCCGGCGCGGACGGGCTCGACCACAGCGGAGGGAACGACATGAATCGCATTCTCGGCACATCCGCGTTCGCGGCCCTGGTGCTGGCCGCGCTCGCGCCCGCCTTCGCCGCCGGCACCTACGATCCCGGCGCCACCGATACCGAGATCAAGATCGGCAACACCTGGCCGTTCTCGGGGCCCGCCTCGCCGACCAGCCCGGTCGAGCGCCAGATGGCGGGCTATTTCGCCATGATCAACGACCAGGGCGGCGTCAACGGGCGCAAGATCAACTTCATCGCCCTCGACGACGGCTACGCCCCGCCCAAGACGGTCGAGCTGACCCGCCGCCTCGTCGAGCAGGACCAGGTGCTGCTGATGTACGGCCAGCTCGGCACGCCGACCAACGTCGCGGTGCGGCCCTATCTCAACGCCAAGAAAGTGCCGCAGATGTTCGTCACCACCGGCTCGCAGAGCCTGATCGATCCCAAGAAATATCCGTGGACCATGGGCTTGCAGGCGAGCTACGCGGTCGAGAGCACGGTCTTCGCCCGCTACATCCTTGCCGAGCGCCCCAATGCCAAGATCGGCATCCTCGCCCAGGACGACGATTTCGGCAGCGACCATGTCGATCCCTTCATCGCCGCGCTGGGCGA
>Ga0209415_10012314_pt1 | contig 14269 bp, 12 predicted proteins | sample PeaSoiSIISIP2007_FD_187696 | JGI IMG/M metagenome (GOLD analysis project Ga0209415, IMG submission 187696) | Peat soil microbial communities from Weissenstadt, Germany - SII-SIP-2007 (SPAdes) (version 2) | ecosystem: Environmental > Terrestrial > Soil > Wetlands > Peat | place: Germany... | reverse complement strand
CCCGCAAGCTCCGTGACGCCCTCAAGCCGGGGTTCCGGGTGCACCTGGACGATGATGATCAGAACACGCCGGGCTGGAAGTTCTCCGAGTACGAGCTGCAGGGCATCCCGCTCCGGGTGGAGATCGGCCCCCGGGACATGGAAAAAGGCCAGTGTGTAGCGGTGCGTCGGGACACCGGTGAGAAGATATTCCTCCCCGTTGCGGAGGCGGGCGTTCGCCTGCGCGCGCTCCTGGAGGAAATCCAGAAGTCGCTTTTCACGCGGGCCCTGGAGTTCCGCACCGCGCACACTTTCCGCGTGAGCGACTACACGGAGTTCAAGAAGCTGCTGGATGAGCCCGGAGGGTTCATCGAGGCGGGTTGGTGCGGGGATGCAGCCTGCGAAGCGAAGATCAAGGAGGAGACGAAAGCCACCATTCGCCTCATCCCCCTGGACGGGACCCAGGCATCCGCCGCACCGAAAGGCACCACATGCGTCATTTGCGGAAAGACCGCACGCCACCTGGCGATTTTCGGGCGCGCGTACTAGCGCTCCTTGTCCTCGGTGCCGGCCTTTTTGCGGCCCTCGACTCCTGCGCGCCCCGGCAGGCACCCGCCAGGGTTGCCGCCGGCTCGTGGTACGAGCTGGCATCAACGGTCTTTCAGTCAGTCGGCGCCGCGGACGCCGCCCCCGCGGTTCCCGCTCTTCCCTGGACCGTGCAGTCCAGGATCACGGACATGGCGTTCCTGGGAAATACCCTGTACTGCGCCGTCAACGGCGCGGGTGTGGTGGCGGTGGATTCAGCGGCGGCCGGGACACTGTCGTTCAGCTACCACTACGACGCGCCCATCTTTGCTCACCGCACCATTACCACGCTGATCCCCCGTCACGGGGACCTCATGATCCACCTCTACTACAACGCTCTCCTGAACGATGCGAAGCCCGAGGAGCTTCTGCTGCGGGGAATCAGCCTTGTCACATTCCTGCCCGGGCAGAAGGACTTCTCCTTCCTCATCCCGCCCTATCAGAAGAAAAACCCCGAGTGGGAAGCCGTTGGGTTTGCGCCGATCTCGGAGAACGAGTTCGATTTCGAGTGGAAGTTCACTGACGCAACGGAAACGCGATTTGCCTACACGCGCTACCGCGCGGACCTGCAGCTGGAGGCCGGCAGCAACAGGGACGCCTATGTTGCCGCGCTTGGCACGCAGTCCCTGACTGGCCCGGATGTCCCGGCTTCGTACAGCGCATTCTTCCAGGAGTGCCGCTCCCGGATCCAGGGGCTCAGCGCCGCCACGGCTCTCCATTTCAAGGTGCGCTCGCCCCTGGTGCCCGTGCAGAGGTACTTCCGCACCGGCGTGGAGCAGGACTCGATCCTGCTAGTGCACGTTTTCGATGACGGCGGCACTCTCTACGCGCTGCTCCCGGACGGCCAGGTGCTGACAAAACGGCCGGGAGCTGCCGTGCAAACGTCCTTCCTCCCGTCACTCCCTGACGGATTCCGCTACACGGACCTCGTGAAGAAGGACGCCATGTTCGTTTCCTCATGGGAGGAGACTCAGTTCACGCAGGTGGGGAGAGCGGGGATCCTCGCTCTCAAGCTGCCTCAGTAGGCGCAGACCGCTCGGCGGCGCAGTCCTATACTGTTCCCTTGACAGCCGCGGGGACGCCGCCCGGCTGGCTTGATGTCCGCAGGAAGCTTGCCAGGTCGAAGATCACGGGCTCCTCGATGAAAAAGCCTTCCGCATGGGAAACTCCCAGCAGGTTCCCGTAGGACTCCCTGAACCGGCGCAGCCCGTCCAGGACTTTCCCGTCCCGCAGGCTCATCTGCGACTCGTGGCAGCGCGCAATTGCCTCCCATTCAGTCATGAAGGCGGAAACGTCGTTCAGGAGATTCGGCATGCGCGAACGCGGAACCATGTAATAGATGAGATGGTCTGCGTTCCAGGGCTCGCCTTTCGCATCCTTGAGACCTGAGAACCGTGCGTAGCGCACCGCGGAGCGCACAATGGTCCCCGTTGCCGTGTGGTCGGGATGGGCACCCCCATCCTTGTGGTAGCTGGGATTGGTGTGGTACGGCGCAAAGACGATCTTTGGCCTGAACTTGCGAACCACCTCCGCAAGGCGCAGGCGCGTTTCAAAGGTGTCGAAGATCCTGCAATCCTGGAAGGACAGGATCTCAAGCTCGCTGCCGAGCTTCTCCGCGGCCACCCGCATCTCCTGCTCGCGCTGCTCCGCCGTTCCGAAGGTCCCCGCCTCGCCCCTGGTCAGCACGCACACTGCAACGGAGGCGCCGCCGCGAACGAACTTCACCAGGCTTGCCCCCATCCCGAACTCTGCATCATCGGGATGCGCTCCGAAAACCAGAATGTCCGCCATCAGGGAGAAGATACGCGCGTGCCGCAGGCGCGTCAACAAAGGGCCGCGTTCGGCGTGCTCGGCGTGTCCGGGCCGGGTCCGGGCGCTGGCGCCTTGACACCCGCCGTGAAGCCGGGGGATTCTGGGCTGCGCGAGATGGACTTACGGCCCCCTTCTGCCCTGACAAACAGCAAGCTTCTCTCTGGCCTCTCGGAAGAGCAGCTTGCCCTGCTGGTTCCACTCATGACCCCGCAGGAGTTCTCACACGGCGACGTGATTGTCCGCCAGTCCCTGCCGCCGGAGCGCGTCTACCTCCTCCTGGAGGGACGCGCCTCCGTGAAGAAGCGGATGCCTGACTCCGTGGAGGTGGAGCTCGCAGCGCTCTCCGCGGGTGATTTTTTCGGAGAGCTGGGGATCATCCGAGGCGCCCTCGAGCATTCGGCAAGCGTAGTCGCCGCGAGCGACGTGAAAGTACTCTCCCTCGGCAAGGATGATTTCAGCAGGCTTCTCGTCGACTATCCCCCCATTGCCAGGAACATCCTTTCCAACATCGTCCTCCAGCTCCAGGACATGAACCAGCGGTTCGTTTCCAGCCTCCGCGCGGAGACGCAGGAGCTGGAGCGCCAGGTCAGGGAGAGGACTCGGGAGCTTGAAGCGGTGGGGGAGAGGCTGCGCAGGGATCTCGTGCTTGCCCAGACCATCCAGCGAAATCTCCTTCCGGAGAAGACCAAGACCTTTCACGGAATCGTCGTCACTACGGACTATGTTCCCTGCGAGGAGCTGGGAGGGGATATCACCGGCGCGTTCTCTGTGGATGAGAACCATCTCGCGATATACGGAGGAGATGTCTGCGGCCACGGCATCTACGCTGCCCTGATCATGAGCTACGTGAAGAAGCTCATCGAGACCTCCGTGAAGCGGTTGCTCAGCGGCGGCCGCTACGTGATCAAACCGCCGGGAGCGGTGCTCACCTCCATCAACCACAGCTTCATGACGGAGATCAGCCAGGGAGACCCTGAGATCTACCTCACCCTCTTCCTTGGCGTGCTGGACACGCGGGACCTTTCCTTCGCGTACTCCTCCGCGGGGACCCACGTGTCTCCTCTTGTCGTTTCACCCGGGCGGGCCGCGGAGCTGTTCGACATCTCCGACTACCCCGTGGGGCACGTGCCGAACCATGAGTACGAAACGCGCAGGTACCAGTTCTCCCCCGGCGAAAGCTTCCTGTTCCTGAGTGACGGGGTTGTGGAGGCGTGGGGAGAATCCGGTTTCTTCGGCATGGACCGGGTCAAGGAGGAGGGGCTTCGCGCAATGAAGGCGGACGGGCGGCCGGACGTGGAAGCCATTGTCGCATCAGTGCGCGCCTTCCTCGGCGACGCGCCGCCCCAGGACGACATGTGCCTCCTCGCCATGTCGTTCATGCCGGCCGGCGCGGGACCCTGATGGCCCCTCTGCGCCTGGAGGTCGTCACCCGACACGGGTTTGAAGACGGCAGGGCGCGTCGGCTTCTTCCCGCATTGCGCCACGAGCACGACGGCATCCGCGAGGTCCGGATTGCGGACGTGTACATCGTGCATGACGCGCCGTCCCTTGGCCGGGAGGACGCGCGGGAGGTGTTCTCCGACAGCGTTGCCCAGGAGGTGCGCGTGCCAGGGCCGCAAATGGACGGCCCTCAGGACTGGGACTTCCTTGTCGAGATCACCGTAAAGCCCGGTGTGACGGACCCTGTTGCTGCCACCGCCCTGCAGGCCTTGCGGACATTCCTGCCATCCATTGTTCCCGCCCAGGCGCGCGTCCAGACCGCCACCCAGTACCTGATCTTGGCAGACGCGTCTGCCGGCAGGCTTGACCCCGGCGAGCTTGCCTCCTTCTTTTTCAATCCGCTCATTCAGTCCGCATTCGTTCTCACTCGCGCTCAGTGGGAGGGAGGCTCCCGCCCCCCGTCCTCCTATCCTCACGTGGTGGACGCGCCTTCTCCCGCGGTCAGCGTGGTAGACCTGGCGGCGCTGGGTGACGATGAGCTGCTCCAGCTGTCGCGAAGCCGGCTCCTTGCGCTGTCTCTCCCCGAGATGAAGGCAATCCAGCAGTACTATTCCCGGGACGACGTGACCCGCCTGCGCCTGGCGCGCGGCCTTCCCCCGGCCGCAACGGACGTTGAGCTGGAAATGATTGCCCAGACCTGGTCGGAGCACTGCAAGCACAAGATCTTCAACGCGACAATCCGCTATCGCGAAGCGGGTCGGGAGGAGATCATCCGTTCTCTTTTCCGCACCTATATCAGGGACACCACGGAGGCGCTGCGGAAGAGGAAGAGATTCCTGCGATCTGTCTTTCATGACAATTCGGGGGTGATCGCATTCGACCGGTCCACGCTGCTGTGCTTCAAGGTGGAGACCCACAATTCGCCGTCCGCGCTGGACCCCTACGGCGGGGCCATCACCGGCATCGTCGGGGTGAACCGCGACATCCTTGGCACGGGGATGGGCGCGCGCCCCATCTTCAACACGGATGTCCTGTGCTTCGGCTATCCGCAGACTCCGGCTGCCCAGGTGCCGGAGGGCCTCATGCACCCAAGGCGGGTGATGGAGGGGGTCCACCGCGGAATCGTGGATGGCGGCAACCAGTCGGGTATCCCTGTCGTTGCCGGGGGTTTTCTCTTTGATGACAGCTTCCTCGGCAAGCCGCTTGTCTTCTGCGGCACCGGGGGGGTCCTTCCCGCCCGGGTCCGCGGCAGGCCGGGGTGGGTAAAGGGCGTGCGTCCGGGAGATCTCGCTGTCATGGTTGGCGGGAGGGTGGGCAAAGACGGGATCCACGGTGCCACCTTCTCATCAGAAGCCCTGAGTGAAAGCTCCCCGACCTCGGCTGTGCAGATCGGGGACCCCATCACTCAGAAGAAGATGCTGGACATGATCCTGGAAGCGCGGGACCTCGGCCTCTACCGCGGAATCACGGACAACGGCGCCGGCGGGCTTTCCTCTTCCCTGGGGGAAATGGCAGCCGTCAGCGGCGGCGTGCGGATCCACCTGGACAAATGCCCGCTCAAGTACCAGGGGCTTGCACCGTGGGAGATCCTGGTCTCGGAATCCCAGGAACGGATGAGCCTTGCAGTCCCGCCAGCGCGCGTGGCGCGGCTCCTTTCCCTTGCCGCCCGCAGGGACGTCGAGGCAACTGTTGTGGGGGAGTTCACCTGCACCGGTATGGTCGAAGTGACCGCGGGCGGAAAAACAGTTGGCCTGCTGGAGCTTCAGTTCCTGCACAACGGCCTCCCCGTCATGGACCTGGAAGCCCAGTGGGCGCCTTCACCTCCGCAAAGCGAAGATCTTCTGCCAGCCGCCGAGCTGCCGCCCCTCATGCTGGAGCTGCTTGCCGACCCGAACATCGCCTCCCGGGAGGAGTGGGTCCGGCAGTTCGATCACGAGGTCCAGGGACGGTCGGTGATCAAGCCGTTTGTCGGCAAGCGGCGCGATGCCCCCTCCGACGGGGGCGTGCTGCGGGTGCGGGCGGGCTCCGCGCGCGGCGTCACGGTGACGCACGGCATCTGCCCCTGGTACGGAGATGAAGACACCTACGAGATGGCCCGGTGCGCCGTGGATGAGGCGGTGCGCGCTCACGTGGCACTCGGGGGCGACCCGCGGCGGATGGTTGCGCTTGACAACTTCTGCTGGCCGGACCCGGTTGAAAGCCCTGAGACGCCGGACGGGCAGCGCAAGCTCGCGCAGCTGGTCCGCGCCTGCCGCGGCCTCGCGGATGCCTGCCTGGGGTACCAGCTGCCTCTCATCTCGGGCAAGGATTCGATGAAGAACGACGCGAAGGTGGCGGGGAGAAAGATCTCCATACGGCCCACGCTTCTTGTCTCACTGATGGGCATCATCCGCGACGTGCAGCGCGCGGTGACGACGGATTTCAAGGGCGCCGGAGACATCATCTATGTTGTCGGTGAGACCAGGGGAGAGCTCGGCGGAACGCGCTTCCAGAGGATCTCCGGGCGGAGGCTCGGAGCATTTCCGACCGTTGACGTGGAGAAGGCGCGGGCGAGCTACCATCGGCTGGCCGGCTCCATCTGGCGCCGGCTGGTCCGTTCCTGCCACGACCTTTCGGACGGCGGACTGTGGGTCTCTCTGGCGGAGAGCTGCCTTGGCGGGGATTGCGGCGCTCGCATATCCCTGGACGGCCTGGCTGTTTCCGCAGGCTGCTCCCGGGAGCCGGCCCGACTGCTGTTCTGCGAGACTCCATCCCGCCTTCTCGTGAGCGTCGCCCCTGAAGCGGACCCTGGATTTCGAAGGGCCATGAGAGGCACGGCCGTGTCGCGGATTGGAGAAGTGGCAACGGATGCCATAGTGCGCGTGCTGGCAAACGGCCGGGAGATCGCCGCGGTTGATCTGCGCGAGGCGCGGGCCGCCTGGCGGGGAGCGCACGCGTGATGCGCGTGAAAGCGTGCGTGCTCACCGGGTTCGGCATAAACGCAGACGAGGAGCTCGCCCTGGCGTTCCAGATGGCGGGCGCGCGGGCATGCCGGCTGCATGCGCGGGACCTCGTGGACAGCCCGGACCGCCTCCAGGGCTTCCAGATCCTTGCGTTTCCCGGCGGCTTCTCCTTTGGAGACCACCTGGGCTCCGGGAAGGTTTTTGCAACGCTTTTCCGCCGCAGTCTCGGCCCGGCCCTGGAGAAACACGTCCGGCGCGGAGGCCTCGTCCTCGGGGTCTGCAACGGTTTCCAAGCCCTGGTGAAGATGGGATTCCTTCCTGACCTCTCGGGGACCCACTCCCAGGAGGTCTCGTTGATCCACAACGACTCGGGCAGGTTCGAGGACCGCTGGGTGCGCGTGCGTTTTCAGGGAGCGTGCAATTGCCTCTGGACTCGGGGGCTCACCGGGATGGACCTGCCCGTCAGGCATGGGGAAGGGAAGCTGGTGGTGGATTCACCGAAGGTGCTTGCGGAGCTGGAGCGCAGAAGCCTGGTTGCCCTGCGCTACGCGCCGAATGACACTGCCCAGGACATGGATGAAGCCGTGAACTACCCCAATGATCCCAACGGATCGGTCAACCACATCGCCGGGATCTGCGATCCCACGGGCCAGGTTTTCGGGCTCATGCCGCACCCGGAGGCCTTTCTCTATCCTGAGAACCATCCGCAGTGGTCGGCGCGTCGGTCTGCGCGTCGGGCGGCAACGGGCCGGGTCGCAGCGAGCCGCACGGTCCACGAGGGCCAAGGCCTGGCCATCTTTCGAAACGGGGTGCAGGCGGCGCGCGACAGCCTCCGCTAGAAGACCGTAAGGGTTGACAGGCGGCCAGCCCCCTTCGTATGATGACAACTGAACGGGGGCGTAGCTCAGTTGGCTAGAGCGCTTGAATGGCATTCAAGAGGTCGTGGGTTCAATTCCCGTCGCCTCCACTAGAACCCAATGGATGACAAGGTAAAAGAGTCGACATCGCAGAGTGAGCTGGATCCTGATCTGGCGGAGCTTCTCGACATAGAGACCCCGAAGCCCGCGCCGGAGACGCGCGCGGAAGGGGGACCGGACTTTCATACCCTTTTCGGCGAAGAGAAGTCCACTCAGCAGGCGGAGAAGCCGCCCGCGGAGCAGATCGACACCACCAAGAAGAGCTTCCCCATCATCGTCAAGCTGGAAGAGGAACCGAAGCCCTACTTCCAGGACAAGGACTTCTACAAGAAAGTGCTTGCCGGAGAAGGGGACACCGGGACCCGGGTCCATGACCTGCTCGGCAAATACATGAAGGCCGAGGACCCTGAGGAGAAGTCGAAGTTCCGGGCCCAGCTCATCTCCGCGTACTGGGACCTCGGGTCGGCTATTGCCTACCGGGCCAACAGGGAGCTCATAACTCCCAAACGGCTGCTGCTTCGCTGGGGCATCCTTTCCCCGGGCTTCCTTTCCCCCGAGCACCGCGAGGTTGTGTCCCGCATCATTCATGGAAACACCACGGGTGAGCCGGTGTACTACGTGGATGAGTGGCTGGAGATGATTGCAAGGGGGCAGGTCCGGCCTTCCGCCATCGACGAGGTGAAGCAGAGGACAAAGGACACGGGGCAGAAGATCCTGGACGCCGTCGAAAAGAGGAAGGGACAACGCGACAGCGAGATAGCAATCCTCCGCGCCAAGATCGGCCAGCTGGATGAGCGGGAAGAGCAGCTTCGATCCCAGGTCGACATGCTCCTCCGCCATGACCGCCTCGAGGAGCTGGGCGGGCTGAAAGCCCCTTTCAACCAGGCCCAGAAGATGGCCCTGGCCCAGATCCAGGAAACGCTGCGCCAGCTCTCGGGACTGGATGGGCAGATAGCGACTTCCTACGGGGACCTTGCCAATATAGAGAAAGACCTCGAATCCCTCAGCCACAAGACTGAAGGGATCAGCGCATCCGGCGTGGTTGATGCCAAGGCCGTGGTGGATGAGTGGGGCTGCATCCGGCAGATGGCAAAGATGTGCGTGGGGCGGCAGGGAAACCATTTCCCCATCTTCCTTGCCCAGTTCGTGAGGGCCAACATCCGGGAGATCGGGACCCGGGAGAACGTCATCCGAGAGATGGCGCAAGTCGAGGCCATGGACCCGGGCCTGTTCCTTCGCACGCACAAGAGCCAGACTACCCGCATCGTCCCCAACATCATCCTCCTTGCCTGTTACGGAGACACGGGGATCTGCTGGGAACCCTTCGAGAAGTTCAACCGGGCAACAAGCCGCGGCAGGGTTGCCATCCCCATTTTCCCGACCAAGAGCGTTCCCCTGGCGGTCCTTACCGCCATGGCAGACCTGCGATGGCAGGTGGCCAAGGAGAAGGCGGCCTACTACTGGATGGAAGAAGGCATCACCGGCAAGTACTACCAGTGGTTCAGTGAGCGCAAGCTGCGCGGGGACGTGCGGGAGTACTTCATCCGGGACTACGCGCTGTGGATCAACAAGGAAAGCCAGGGAATGCAGAAGCTGGACAAGGACGTGCGCGGGATCTTCTGGCGCATGATGCCGTTCCCCCAGCACATCAAGGACAACCTTCGAAACCGCGGATTCGTCTACAACGACCTGTACAAGAGAGACCAGAACATCGCCAAATCAGACGGCTATTGAGCCGGCCTGCCCGCCGAAAGGCCTCGCCTGGACCTCACAGGTGCGTGATAACCTCTGCCAGCGTCTTCCTTTCCTTGCGTATTTTTCTTGAGTACCCTGCTCTCGGATACCCCAGGGGGGATATGGTGTACACGCGCTCGTCCGCCGTCAGGCTGAGGGCGGAGCGCAGGACGGTGGGGTCATAGGCGGCAATCCAGCAGGTCCCGACGCCCTCGTTCTCCGCGGCAAGGATAAGGTGATCCATGGCGATTGCAACGTCGGTCTCTATGGAGTTGTAGCCGTCCTGCCGGGTCCAGGCGTCCCCGACCTTGCCGACAACCACGAGCACGTGCGGCGCGTCCTGGAACCACGTTCGAGAGTAGCACTTCTTCAGCTTCAGGAGGTTCTCACGGGAGGAGACGAGGAGAAACCGCCAGGGCTGCTTGTTGGCCGCAGACGGGGCCACGCGGCCCGCCTCCAGGATCCGCTCCAGGACGAGCTTGTCCACCGGCCTGGTCGGGTCATAGCTGCGAACGCTTTCCCTCCCGCAGATGACGTCCCTGAAGTCCATGTTTCCTCCGAAAGTCTTTCAGCCCTTTCTCTTGCCCTTGAAGAGCTGGGGTATGTGTTTCTCCAGCTCGAACCGCGTCGACACTTTCTTCATGACCCATGCGTAAATCATGAAGGTGAGCACAATGGAGGCGATCAGCCCGATGAAGACGAGGGCGATCCGCAGCGCATTGACGGGCACAAGGGCTGCAAGGAGAAAGAAGATCACGATGAGCGCGGCCATGACGGCCAGGTTGAAGACCGTGGCGGCAAGAAAGAAGAGCACCATCTTCGAGCCGGAGGTCATTTCGCCTCCTCCCGGGACCGCGACGGAATGAGGAAAGAGATGAAGAGGAGGATGCCGGACACCACCACGGTGGCATCCGCAAGGTTGAAAGTGGGCCATCTCTCCATCCCCAGGATTCCGTAGAAGCGGAAATCCAGGAAGTCCACCACGCCGGCCGGCCGGAAGATCCGATCCACGTAGTTTCCCAGCCCGCCGCCCAAAAGCGCGGCGAACGTCCATCTCTGAAAGCCGGTGAGCTGCTCCCTGGTGAACAGGTAGTAGAGGAACAGAAGCACGATGACCAGAAGCGGGAGCAGGCCAAAGAGGGTCCTCTGCGTCCCTGCAGCGAGGTTCCGGCCGATGCTGAACGCGATTGCAGGGTTCTGCACGTGGATGATGCGGAAAAAGTCATCGATCATCGTCACGCTCCGTCCCCGGGGGATGGAGAGTGAGACGATGAGCTTCGTCGCCTGGTCCAGGATGATGATCCCCGCCGTGAGGACCAGCGAAACGAGGCGAGGCTTCATGTCTCTTTTCTGCACGTTCAACAGCATCTACAACCCCGTGGGAACGTCGACATACGTGGTGTCCAGCCCGGTGTCCCGGGCAAGCCTTACGCTGAGCGATCTGACCCCGAAAGATTCTGACTGGTAATGTCCGGCAAAGATAACATGGATGTGTGACTCGAGGCAATGGTGGTAGATGTCGTGCAGCGGCTCCCCGGTGACGTACAGGTCCAGACCCTCATCCACCGCCTGGGCAACATCCCGCGCGGCCCCGCCGGACACGATCCCCACCGTACTGATCAGCTCCGGACCGAAGGGGAGGGTCCTCATCTGCTCGCCCTGCCTTCCGGAAAGGCGGAAGACCACCTCGTCCAGGCGCGCGGGGGCCGCAAGGGTCCCTTTGTATCCAATCTTGATTCCCCTGTAGGCGCCAAAAGGCTGGATGTTCACGAGACCCAGATGGCGGGCGATCCCGATGTTGTTCCCGACCTCCGGATGCTGATCCAGGGGCAGATGCGCCGCGTACAGGGCGAGGTTGCCCTGGATGAGCGCGCTGAGGCGCTCATAGAACGCGCCAACCACGCGCTCTGGCCTGTCCCACAGGATGCCGTGGTGAACAAAGAGCACCTGGGCGCCCCACTCGATGGCCCTTCTGAAGCTTTCCAGCGATGCGTCCACGGCGAAAGCCACCTTGGTCACCTCAGAAGCCCTGCTGGCCACCTGCAGCCCGTTGCGGCTGTGATCTATGGCATCGAATGCCGCGAGGTCCAGGAGCCCTCGCATCCATCTGTCCAGATCGGAAAGTGTCATACTGTTCACCGCCCCCCTCTTGACGACCCTGCCTCCGTAGGGCAGAATAAAGCATACCTAAACAGTAAAGATTGTCGACAAGAGGAGACCCCACGTGAACTATTTCCTCACTGAAGAGCAGACCATGATCCGTGATCTGGCCGCTCAGATTGCGCGCGAAAAAATCGCCCCCATTGCGGCGGAGCTGGACGAATCAGCGGAGTTCCCCTGGGACGTTGTGCATACCATGGGGAAGGCGGATCTCTACCGGGTGTTCATCCCGGCGGAATACGAAGGCCTCGGCGGGGGCTGCTTCGAGATGTGCCTCGCCGTGGAGGAGCTCTCGCGGGCCTGCGGCGGGATTTCCCTTTCCTATGCCGCTTCGGCTCTTGGCACCATCCCCATCATCCTGTTCGGGACAGATGAGCAGAAGAAAAAGTACCTTCCGCGGCTCGCGTCGGGAGAGGTTCTTGCCGCTTTCGGGCTCACGGAGCCCAACGCGGGAAGCGACGCCGCGGGGATCAAGACCACGGCGCGCCTGGACGGTGATTCCTACGTGATCAACGGGACCAAGCAATGGATCACAAACGGCGGGGAGGCCTCCGTCTACACTGTGATTGCCCTCACGGACCCTTCCCGCGGAGTGCGCGGGTCTTCAGCCATCCTGGTGGAGAAGGGGACCCCCGGGTTCGAGTTCGGCAAGAAGGAAAACAAGATGGGCATCCGGGCGTCCGCCACGCGCGAGCTCATTTTCCAGGACTGCCGGGTTCCCAAGTCCAATCTCCTGGGGAAGGAAGGCATGGGGTTCCTTGTCGCCATGCGCACGCTGGACCAGTCACGGCCGGGCGTTGCGGCGCAGGCGGTGGGGATTGCGCAGGGGGCCCTGGACAAGGCAATCGAGTACTCCCGTGAACGCCAGCAGTTCGGCAAGACCATCTCATCCTTCCAGGGGATACAGTTCCTCCTTGCCGACATGGCCACCCAGGTGGAAGCCGCGCGGGCCCTGACGTACGCCGCGGCACGCAGCATCGACGCGGGGGACAAGGACGTCTCACGCATGTCCGCAATGGCCAAGGTCTTCGCATCCGACACCGCCATGAAGGTGACCACGGATGCCGTGCAGGTCTTCGGCGGCTACGGCTACATGAAGGAATACCCCGTTGAGAAGATGATGCGGGATGCAAAGATCACGCAGATCTACGAAGGCACGAACCAGATCCAGCGCGAAGTGATTGCCTTGAACCTGATCAAGGAAAGCGTGAGGGGCGCCGCCCGGGGCGCAGCCGCCGCAAAGAAGTGAGGGTTCGGCCGTGAAGGTCTTTGTCTGCATCAAGCAGGTGCCTGATACCACCAACGTGCGCATCAACCCGGAAACCAACACCCTGGTGCGCGAAGGGGTGCAGTCAATCATCAATCCTTTCGATGTCTACGCCCTGGAGGAAGCCGTCCGCCTGAAGGAAAAGCATGGCGGAACGGTCACCGTCATCACCATGGGGCCGCCGCAGGCGGAGAGCGCTCTTCGCGACGCAATAGCCCTGGGCGCTGACAGCGCGTACCTCGTCTCGGACCGCGCTTTTGCAGGCGCTGATACCCTGGCAACCGCCTACGCCCTTTCCTGCGCGGTCCGCAAGCTGGGCGGCGCGGACATCATCCTCATGGGACGGCAGGCCATAGACGGGGACACCGGCCAGGTCGGGCCGGGAGTCGCGGAGAACCTTGGCATCTCTCACATCACGGACATCCGCAAGATCGAGGAGATCACGGACTCCCGCATCGTTGTGGAGCGTCTGCTGGAGGAAGGCTATGCGAGGCTTGCCGCTCGCCTCCCCGTGGTGCTGACGGTGGTGAAGGAGATCAACAACCCCCGCCTCCCATCGCTCAAAGGGAAGCTCGCGGCAAAGAAAGCCGAAATTGCGGTCCTGAAAGCCGCGGACATCGAGGCGGACGTCCAGCGTCTCGGGCTGAACGGGTCTCCGACACAGGTGATGAAGATCTTCACGCCTGCCCGGCCTTCCGGCGGCAAGAAGTTCACCGGCGAGCCGGCGGTCACCGTGGGCGCGCTTCTCAGCGAGCTCACCACGGCCGGCATCTCCATCCGCAAGAGCGGCAAGTAGAGGACTCACATGGATCCCATCCGCGTCATTACGCAGAACTGCGTAGGCTGCAAGCTCTGCGTCAAAGCATGCCCGTACGAGGCAATCACTCTGACAGGGCCGCTGGTCGAGGGAAGGACAGACCGCAACACGGCCGTCATCGACCTGGGGAAGTGCACGCTCTGCGGTGCCTGCGTGGAAGCGTGCAAGCGCTACAACGCAATCGTCATCACGCGAAGGACTTTCAAGGGCCAGGACGTGACGACATATTCCGGGGTCGCCATCTTTGCGGAGCACCGCAGAGGCAGGATCGCTTCCGTGGTGCCTGAGATCATTGGTGCCGCGCGGGAGCTGGCAAAGCAGCGCGCATCCACCGTGAGCGCCATCCTCGTTGGAAACGGCGTGCACGCGTTTACCGACGAGCTCCTGTCGTACGGGGTCGACGAAATCTGGATGATCGACAACCCGGCCATCGGAGACTTCGATGAAGACGTCCAGGCGGACCTCGTCTCCGAGATCCTGCTGGAAAAGAAGCCCGAGGTGTTCCTGGGTGGAGGCACCGTGGTGGGGAGGTCTCTCCTGCCGCGCGTTGCCGCCCGCATCCTGACCGGCCTCACCGCGGACTGCACGGAGCTCAGCATTGACGGGGAAACCCAGCT
>Ga0209415_10012313_pt1 | contig 14270 bp, 10 predicted proteins | sample PeaSoiSIISIP2007_FD_187696 | JGI IMG/M metagenome (GOLD analysis project Ga0209415, IMG submission 187696) | Peat soil microbial communities from Weissenstadt, Germany - SII-SIP-2007 (SPAdes) (version 2) | ecosystem: Environmental > Terrestrial > Soil > Wetlands > Peat | place: Germany... | reverse complement strand
ATCTACCACAACGGAAGGCCTTCTCAGCCTCTCCGCACCTTTCGTCATGCAAAATTTCTGTCACATCAAGGTTAGCTAACCCTGATCTGACAAAAAGTTGGACCACCAAGACACCAAGAACACGAAGAAGGGCGGCGTTTTTTCTGTTTCTTCCCGGAATTCCAAAGGTCATTTCCTATGAGGTGAGAATCCTGCGATACCGTCAGCGCCACTCTTCCTCTGCCCTTGGTGTTCTTGGTGCCTTGGTGGTTTTATTTTGTCTCATTGAGGCTAACAGGCCATTGAAGAGCCGGAAGAAGCCCTTCAACGGCCCAAAAGTGTGTCGTTACGCGGCGCTCCTCAGCTACCGCCGCCAAGCACGATGCGCTTGTGATCGATGCGCGCGCGCTCGAAGACGCCGAGCCCCAACGCGCCGGCGAGGGCGATGTGTTGCGGGTGCCGATGGCTGTCGGTCGCTTGGGGCTTCTCGTCCGCAGATCGTGGACCGAGCTCGGTGGCGTCGAGTCGCGCGTAGGCGTCAGCCACCACCGGCAGCCGCATTGCCTGCCGCTTGGCATCGATCGCCTCCCAGCCGATCCGGTCGAGCGCAACCGGATCGGTGGCGAAATACAGCGTCGCATGGTTCCACGTCGTCGGCGGCGCCGCGTGGGGTCCGCCCTCGAAAACCGCCCGAGTGCCGTCGAGAATGTGCAGCACGACCTTCGAGCGAATCACCGGCAGCGACACGATCGCCGGGATGAACATGTTGCACGCATTGGTGGCGGAAGTCGCGTGGGAGCGGGCGACGTTGTTGACGAAGCCGTGCGACATGTTCTTCAACGCCAGCGTCACGCCGGCGAAGCTGTGATCCTTCAGCACGGGCAGGTTGATGATCTTGTTGACGCGGCGCGATACGATCAGGCAGACGTGGGAACGGCGTGCGCGCTCGTCCTTGGGATCATGACGGGTCGCGGAGACGAGATCCATCTCGCGATAGACGTCCGGGTCGTACCCGTCTATCCCAAGTTGCGCCGGGTCGTAGTCTTCCACCACGGCATCCCAACGTATGCCGTCGGGGAGGTTCGCCGGATACCCGGCCTGCCGGAACTGGTTGCGGTAGCGATCGAACACGATGATGTCTCGCGGCTTGACGCCGGCGCTCTCGAGCCCGGCGACGATCTCGTGGACCAGCGCGTAGCTGGAGATCGCCAGCGGCGCGCCGACGGGATTGACCTTGATCCCCACGACGTCGCCCGGTCCGAACCAGCGGCGCCATGCCGTCGTGACGTCGTCGGCCCCGGTCAGCTCGCGGAGGCCGCGCGCGACCATGTCACGTACCGGGTCGCGCGCGACGCCGTCGTTGATCACGCATCCCGGGTGATGCACCTCGATCACCCGACCGGGGAACGGTCCCGGCATGGCGATCGACCGGTCATCAGCGGGCAACCCGTGCACCTCCGGGGCCGAGAGCGGAACGAGCAGCGCCGCCGCAACCCCGGTGACGGCAGCGCCCAAGAAGGTTCTCCGTCCAAACGGCGGGCTCTGCTCCTGTGGCATCGTCTGGCTCCGCGCCGCGTTGTATCGCAGGGAGCAACTACGGGTCAACGCTCGACTCGGGCCGTTCGCCGATGTCCTGAGACCGCTTGCGCCGCCAAATCGGCGGGGTGCAGATTTTGTTTGACAGCGGCCCTTCAATTGAACCACACTCGCTTCGAGGAGCCTGACATGACACGACAAAGCATCCGTTCGTACCTCGCACTCTGGCTGATGGTCGCCGCGCTGGGTGTCGCCCAGAAGGCCGGCGCGGCCAGCGTCTCGTATCCGGTCAACGACTGCGTCGACACGAAGCAGACGCAGGCCGGGGTCTACTGTGACAGCGTGCTGAACGCGTGGGCGACGTTTGACGGAAACGGCAACGCCAGCAAACGTGACACGGCGCTGCAGAAGGCGGCCACGACGCTCGCCAGCCAGTGGAGCACGGCGGAAACCAAGGCGTCGAAGAAAGGCGTCAACTGTGCCGAGACGACGGTGTCGTCCACGCAAGCGCAGAGCACGATCGACACTGCCGTCAACACGCTCGTGGGCGAGGTCAACGGCGGGCTCAACCTTGGTACGCAGAGCGATGCGACCTGCGGCAAGACAATTCTCAAGGCCGCGGCGACCGACTGCAAGCAGCTGCTCCAATTCGACGGCAGCTTCATCAAGACGCTGGCCAACGCCGGCAAGCGCGACCAGAAACAGGCCACAGCTCGTAGCAACTTCCTGGCAAGCTTCCAGACCGCGGCTGGCGGTTGCCCCACCACCGCCACGGGGGCGGGAGTACAAAGCCTGCTCGACGGCATCGATGCGAACATCGTCGCGGGCACGATCGTGTCGCCCAACGTCGATGACACACAATTCACGACGATCTCGCCGACCGGCACAACCACCTACGAGAAGAAACAGCTCACACCGCAATGTGTCGCCGGCGACCAATACTCGTTCTTCGTCAAACGCGGCTCCGTCAACAACATCCTCATGTACTACGAGGGCGGCGGGGCCTGCTGGGATGCGACGACCTGCGGGGGCCCAACCTGCACGACGCACGTGGACGAGACGAGCAGCATCAACAATCCCGCGCCTGGGTTCGCCGATTTGACCAACCCGAGCAACCCGTTCCAAGACTGGAACATCGTCTTCGTCTCGTACTGCAGCTGCGACATTCACTTCGGCGATAGCGACAAGCAGTACTCGCCCAGCTTGCTGATCCACCACCACGGATACGACAACGCCAGGATCGCTGAGAAGTGGGCGCGCGAGCACTTCCTGAACCCCGACGTGGTCTTCGTCACGGGATCGAGCGCTGGCGCGTACGGCGCGTGGTTTCACGCTCCGCTGCTCGAAGCGGTCTGGCCGGCGTCGCAGTTCCACGTGCTCGCCGATGCCGGCAACGGCGTGATCACTACGGACTTCCTGAAGAACTTTTTCCCGAATTGGAACTTCACGGCCAACCTGCCGAAGAACATCCCCGGCGTCGTGCAATCGATCAAGAACCTGACCGGCATCCCCGCCTACACGGAGGCCGTCGCCAAATTCTTCCCGACGACCACCTGGGCGCACTATGCGACGGCGTACGACGGCGGCGAGGGCGGTCAGACCGGCTTCTACAACCTCATGTTGAACAATAACAATCTCTCTGGCGCCGTGAACTGGTGGACCGGCAGCTGCCAGTTCAACCAGGTGATGACCCAGCAGGTGCAAGACACCGCAACCGCCCTGACCGCAACCAACAACTACCGCTACTACATCGGCACCGGCTCACGGCACACGATGTGGGGCTCGGACAAGGTCTACGGCGACACCACCGGCGGTGTGCCGACGCTCGTCGACTGGGTCAACGCGACGCTCAACAGCTCGCCGCCGTCGAACATCGACCCGGGCTGGACGGACGTTGAGTGCACCAACTGCGGGCTGTTGCTGCCGGGTGACCCGCAGCCCAGTCCGTTGCAGTCACCATTCGTGCAGGTGGGGTCGGACGTCGTCGTGCAGTGTCCGCAGTGAGCGAAGCGGTCGGAGCGGGGTGAACGTATCCTTCGGGTCTCGGCCCGCTAGTGCGGCAGCTCCTGCTCCGAGGAAGAAGGCTAACGCGCCAGGAGGGATTCGAACCCCCGACCCAAGGGACGCCCAACGTCAGGCGGAGGTGGAGCGCCTCGTCGCAGGGCTCCACATGCTGAAGGACTCCCGCCGCCTTCATGGAAGCCGTGGTGGGGCAGATCTACAAGCAGGGGAGTACCGAGGTCCGGGTTTCCGCCGTGGCCTTCCGCGAGCTCCTCAAGCTCCACAGGGACCCGAACTGGAAGAGCTGCGTGGACGGGGGGTCTCCAGGCCCTCCGGCGCCTGTGAGTTTGCACACGCGCGGATCGGTTGGTAAGAGCTTTGGCTGGAACGGAGGAGCACGTCGCAGGATGGTTGGCGTACGCGAGCGCATGATCGAGCTGGTGAACCTAGCCGCGCCGTTTTGGGCTGGGGAAGCGGAAATTGTCCGGTCGTATCTCACTCGCCCGCGGACGTCGGATACGGACCTGCGCTGGCTCAAGGCGCAGGCGTTCAAGGAAACCCGGCATTTGCGCATTCTTCCTCGCCGTGTGCAGGACGAGTACTGGAGAACCGGGACCGTACGGAACCATCCACAGGGCTCCGAGGCGGGAGCGAAGCTCGCCGAAGAGATGAAGCACTTCCGGCTCATTGCCGAGCTCATCGAGTTTCTCACCGTGACACCGGTGGGGATGACCGATCTGCTTGAGCTTCCCGAGGAGACGGCGCTGCAAGATTTGCGACAACCGTACCGCGGCGGCACCAACTTCGAGCGCTGCATCGTCGACTTCACCGAGGGCGGCGGCGGCGCGATGTACTGGGTCCTGGCTCGCGTCGAGGGCGGAGACTTCGAACGCCGCACCGCCTCGGCCTTCCGTCTCATTTACGACGACGAAGTCTTGCACGGGCCCGGTCAGATCCACACCATCGGGCGGCTCGCCAACAGCGCTGCGGACTGGGAACATGCCGAGGATATCGTCGCGCGCGTGTGCGCGCAGCGGCTGCGCATGCGCAACGAGATGTTCAGCTGGCCGGTATCCGTCGAGCGCATCGCCGCGATCGGCGCCGGGAACATCGACCCATGGCCAATGCCTGTGGCGGTATGAACGATCGAGCGTCGACCCGCTGCGCCGACCCGCCGCTGAACGTTCTCGCGCTGGCTCCGCTTCCCTATCTAGAAGACGGAGTTGCTGCGTTTACGGGGGGCGCCTCCATCTTCTACGCCGAGCTGCTGCCGCGGTTGGCCCGGCTCGGTCACCGCGTTCGCGTCATTGCAGAAGCCCCGCCGGCTCGGAACGAAGAAGTCCGGACGGGCCTGCGGTGGGATGAGCCCAATCTCACGGTCGAGTGGTTTGTCTACGAGTACCGCTCCAGCCTCTCACCGCCGCCGGCTGCGTTTCGCGCGCAAGCGAGCCTGACGATCCAGCGTGTGTTCGACCGACTCGTCGCGGATCGTCGGCCTGATGTTGTGCTCCTCGGACGCGAAGTCACGTCGCTGTACGTGCTCGAGCGCTGCCGGCACTACGAGTTGCCGGCCGTCCTGATCTCGCATGGCGTGGCCCCATCGGCCCTGCTGCGCGGATTGTATCCCGACGGGCTCGCCCGCGAAGTGGTGGAGTGTCTCTGCGCAGTTGAGGCGGTTGTGGCGATCGCTCGCCACGTCGAGGAGATGCTTCGAAGACTGGGTGTCACAGCAGTCGTCACAATCCCCAACGTCGCCGACACCGAGAAGTTCCATCCGCAGCCCAAGGATCCGCGCCTCCTGCGTACGCTGCGTCTATCCCCGACACAGCCGGTTGTCGGACACGTGTCCGTCCTCCGACCTGCAAAGCGCACTCTGGACATTGTCGATTCGGCGGCGGGCGTCCTGCGCGCACGGCCAGACATCGTGTACATCGTCGTCGGCAACGGTCCGTGCCGCCGCGAAATGGAAGAGCGTGCCAGGCAACAGGGCATTCTGGCGAGCTTCCGGTTCGTCGGTGAGGTCGGGCACGAGCAGGTACCGCGCTACGTGAACCTGTGCGACGTCGTCGTGCTCTCGTCTGAACGTGAAGGCCTGCCGCTGATCGGCCTCGAAACACAGGCGTGCGGTCGCGTGCTGTTGGCGAGCGACATTGCGGCATCGCGTGAGCTCATCGTCGAGGGCGAAACCGGGGCGCTCTTTCAGACCGGCGACGTTGGCGACCTGACCGCGAAGACCCTCGCGCTGATCGAAGACCGTGGATTGCGAGACGCAATCGGTCGTCGCGCGCGGGCCGGAGCCGAGCAGAGAAGGCCGGCGGATTGGAGTCGGGCGTACGCGCAGGTCTTGCGGCGCACGGCGGCGCGCGGCCCTGGCCGCGGCAAGCATACCGCGCCGCGGACACTTCTCCGTGCGGCCGACACTTCGGGGGGGCTTTGATGCAGAGCGTTGCCTACGGGGCTCAGCGTCCCGGCGGTCCTGTCGACATCGGTCGCATCGCCGCCGCGTTGGGGCCCTTTCCCAATGTGGCGTACGAGGCGGCGCACGTCTACCCGATGTCGGCGCCGGATTTCCGGCCGAACCCTGGGGCGCCACGCGAACGACCGCTTTCCGGCCCGCTCAAGCTCTATGTCCACATTCCGTTCTGCAACTATGCCTGCCGCTTTTGCTTCTACGCCAAACGCGTCGGCTCGCGGCGGGACCAGATGGAGCGCTACGTGCGCGGACTCCAGCGCGAGCTGGAATGGGTCGAGAACACTACGCCTCTCACACAGTTGTACATGGGCGGCGGGACGCCCACGGCGCTCGATGCCGATCTGCTCGACGAGCTGCTCGCAACCATCTTCGCCACGATGCCACCGGCGCCCGGCGCCTCACGGAGCGTCGAGTCGTCGCCCGAGTCGCTGTCGGCGGAGCACGTACGCGTGCTCCAGACCCGCGGCGTTGAGCGTGTGAGCATGGGGATACAGTCGCTGGATGAGCACGTACTCGAGGCGATCAACCGCCGCCACAGCGCGCGGCAGGCCATCGAGGCGTGCGAGCTGCTCGTTGCCAGCGGGTTCTTCGTGAACGTCGATTTGATGTACGGCCTTCCCGGGCAGAGCGAGGCGAGCTTTCGGAGCGACCTCGAGGCGTGTGCGGCGCGCCGGCCGGACTCGTTTACGATCTACGATCTCCGACTCAACGAGCACGCGCCGCTGGGAAGCGGCGTCAGCGCCGCCGACCGGCTCGACCTTGCCAGGCTGATGCAGTGGCGAGCGACGGTGCTGGCGGCGACGCACGCGCTGGGGTACGTCCAAACGCGGTGGCACACCTTCGTGCGCCATGATCACCCGCCGTCGGCGTACGACCGTGCCCCGTGTGTCGACGGCTTTGCCGCGGGCCGGCAGCTGGGCATCGGCGTGAGCGCCGTCTCGCACTTGGGCGAGACGATCTACCGCAATCACGGCGGCTTCGACGGCTACCTCACGCGGGTGGAGCGCGACAAGAGCCCGGTGGAGGAAACCTTCCCGCTCACCGAGGAGGATCACAAGACGTTGTTCGTCATCCGCACACTGGGCGACGGCGCGCGCCTGCACCGCGCCGAGTATGCGGAAGCGTTCGGAAACGCGATCGAGGAGGACTTCGGCGCAGCGATCGACTGCCTCGGCGCGGCGGACTTGATTCACGAAGAAGCGGGCCAGCTGTTTCTCTCCGAAACGGGACGACTGGTGTACGATCTCGTGACGGTGGCGTTCTATCCGCCACGCGCCCAGCGCTGGCTGCGCGAGCGGCAGCACCTATTCGGCAGCAACTGAGCATCGCGGCTTCCGGCGCTCTACCAAAATCTCATCGAACACCCGGGCGAGCTGCGCAGTCGTGCGCGGGGCTGAGAAACGCTCGATGGCAGCAGCGGTCGGCCGGGCGTTCGTGCCCCCAGGCTGGCGGCTCATCGCAGCGGCAATGATATCGGCAATCGCCTGCACCTCATCGGGCGCGGCGCAGTGCCCGCTTCCGGTTTTTTCCACCAACCGGGTCAACTCGCTCGGATGAGCGATACACAGCATCGGTGCGCCGCTGAGCAGATAGTCGAACAACTTCGCGGGAACATAACCGGGTTCATCGCCGTAACCGAAGAGCAACTGCAAATCCGCGCCCGCGAGCAGCCGTAGCCCTTCCGTGTACGGAAGCATCGGACGGTACTCGAAACAGTCCCGTATGCCGAGCTGCTCGGCGAGCCTTAGATCCGATTCCAGCACGCGCCCGAGATTGAGCAACCGCAGCTGAGGTGCGAAACCGTGACCGCGCAGCGCGGTGATGGCACGAAGAGCAGGCGCCAGACTTCGCGGACCGTAGCAGTTACCGAAGTGGACGATCGTCGGCCGTTCGGGGCGTGGTTGCGGCGGTGGCCGCAGCGACGGGTCGAAGCTGTTGTAGATGACCGCGAAGTGCTGCGGGCAGATGGCGGCAAAGCGAGCCCGGTAAGCGTGCGCGATGTCATCGCAGGTGAAGATTACCCGGTCTGCACGCGCGATGAGACGCGCTTCCGCTGCGCGCTCCACACACTGGACCCAGCGCGCGGCATCGCGATGCAAGAAGCCGAGCGACCACGGGTCGCGCAGGTCCAGGCAAAGGGGGGCGCCGGTTGCGCGGCTGGCGGCGAGCCCGTGCACCAGCACCGCCCAGGGTGGGGCGGTGGCGAACACGATGTCGATCGGCGTCGATCGGGCCAGACGCCGCGCCCACAGCGCCGTGCGTGGTGCCAGCAGGACATCGCGCTTGAGGGGGAGCGTGGCCTGCGCGCCGAGCCACCGGTGCACCCCGCCACCGTTGCCGGCGGGAATCGGGTCGGAACGCGTTCCGTCTGCCAGGCCGCTGCGTCGGTGCCGCCACCACGGCGGCGCGTAGTCGCGTATCACTCTGACCGGCGCCGCAAGGTCCAAGGGTGTGGGATCCACCGGGTGCCCCGAGGGGACGGCGCCTGTGAGAACGATTGGTTGCCAACCATGGTCCGGTAGGTGCCGCGCGAAGCGATAGGCGCGCTTGCCACCGACGTCATAGAGCGGCGGGAAGTAGCGCGAGATCATCAGGACCGTGCGCCGGCCACCGTGTCGCCGTGCATCGGGCTTCGTGGCATCCGTCGTCACGTCAAGCCCGCCCCATTGACAGGGTACCGGCGCTACGCGCATGCTCCTGTCCCTGGGCACGCTGCGTTTTCCCTGCGCAGTTTCCCGAGTAAGAGCAAATGAGCGAACATTTCGAGATCATCGACGCCGATGGCCACGTCTACGAACGCGACGCGGACCTCTTTCCGTACCTCGGCGGCGCCTATAAGGACAAGCGGACGCTCTTAGGGTTTGCCTTCTGGCCGACCATTGACGGGTTTCAGCGCGGCGCCATTCACGCGCGCCTGGGCGTGCACCAGTCGTTCGAGACCAACGCGCGCGTCTGGCTCGATCTGCTCGACCAGGCCGGCATGGCGCTGACCGTGCTGTATCCGACTGCCGGCTTGGCCACCGGGCTCATCCGCGATCCCGACTGGGCGGTGGCGCTGACACGCGCCTACAACGATTGGTTGGCGGATCAGTATTTGAACGTGAGCCCGCGCCTCAAGGGCGTGGCGCTCCTGCCGCTGCAGGATCCGCCCGAAGCGGCCGAGGAACTCCGGCGCGCCGTCACGAAGCTGGGGATGGTTGGCGGCGTGTTGTGCGCCGTCGGCTTCCAAAAAACCCTGGGGCATAGCGACTTCGACCCCGTTTACGCCGTGGCCGAGCAACTCGGCTGCCCGCTGGGCGTGCACGGTGGTCCGTCGCATGGCCTGGGTCTCGATCGGCTCGACAAGTTTGCCCAAGTGCACACGCTCAGTCATCCCTACGCGCAGATGACGCAACTCACCAGTATCGTCATGAATGGCGTGTTCGACCGCTTTCCGCGGTTGCGGGTGGCGTTCCTCGAAGCGGGCTGCGGGTGGGTGCCGTTCATGATGGACCGCATGGACCGTTCCTACGAGGCGCGCAAGCTTGAGGAATACGTCGGGCCGGTGAAGCGACCGCCAAGCCACTACCTCACCAGCGGCAACGTCTTCTTTGGTGCCGACCCTTGCGAACGCACGCTCCCGTACGTGATCGAGGTCCTCGGTGATGTCGGACTGCTGTTCAGCTCGGACTTTCCGCACGAGGCCAATCTCCAGAAGTGCCGGCAGGAAATCACCGCCATCGCGCAGCACACCCGCTTGGCCAACACGAGCCGCGTGAAGATTCTTGCGGCCAACGCGCGGCGTTTCTATCCGCTTGCCGGCGCCGCGTCTACTTGAACGACAGGACCACGCGCTGCGGCGACGGCGGCAGTGGCCGTAACTCACTGCGCGCGAAGCCGGCTCTTCGAAACATGCGCTCGTAGTCGCCGAAGGTGTAGGCGTCGCCGTGCGGCGTCGTCACCAGCATCGCCAGGCTGAAAAACGCTGCCGCGGGGGGCGACACACGGTCTTCGTTCGGCATGAAGTCGAGTGACAGCACACAGCCGCCGGGCAGCAAGGCCGCGTGGACCTTGCGCAGCAGTCGATCGCACGTGCTCAAATCGAAGTGGTGCAGGAAGTTCATCAGCAAAACCAGATCGTAACCGCCGCCGAAGTCGACCGTGAAGGCGCTCCCCTGCAGCGCGCAAAATCGGTCGCCGACACCGGCGGCGCGGGCATTCTCGTTCGCGACCTGCAGGACATTCTCCCAATCAACGGCGACAATCTCGGCACGTGCGAAACGCTTGGCGACGGCGATGCCGAAAAGGCCATGGCTTGCACCGATGTCGAGCACCCGGCAGGTCCGCGTCGCGTCGAGGGCCACGGCATCGGCGAGCAGGTCGCCGGTGAGTGCGGCACGTGGCGCCATCCCGTGAGCGAACTCCACCCAGACCGGGTGATCCGGGCCGAGGGTGCCGGCATCGTCGATCGCCCCACCTTTGCGCACGGCGGCGGCGACGTCCTCGAAACCGCGGCTGATTGTCGGCGAGTTGAGGAAGTCGGCGAGCGTCCCCATGTACAGCGGCGCGCGGCGGTCGAGGAACGCCGCGCTCTCCGCGCTGAGCACGTAGCGGTCAGCATCCTTGGTCAGAAACCCCAGCACCACCAGGCAATCGCACAGGACGCGAATACCGCGCTCCGATGCCCGGCAGCGTTGGGCGAGGGCAGCAACCGTCGCCGCGCCCTCGGCGATAGCGGTGAACACGTCGAGATCGATGGCGCCGCGCAACGCCGCGGTCTGCCGATACGCCGTCAGCGTGTCGAAGATGAGCGTCGGGTAGAGAAGCCCGTTGTCGGTCATTTTTAGTCGGTCACGCACTTCCAGTCGCGGCGCGCCCGAATCGTCGTCCGCATTCTTGGTATGAGAGGTCGTACCAAAGGCCGTGCGCAGGGCACACCATCTGGTCAACCTGCCTTGGTGCGGCGATTGCCAGCGTTGTCGCGCAACTCGATCGCGTCGGGCGGAACCCAAACCGTTTGCCCCTTCTGCCATACAGCGATGGGGAGACCGGCCTGCTTGTATCGTCGCAGAGCTTCCTGGACGCCCCGCGCGAGCGCGTCATCGATGAAGGGTCCCTTCGGCGAAGATGCGTTCGATATCCTTGCCTCTACTGACTTTGTTCTTCGTTTGCTTCACGCTCAACTCGCTCTTGATTCCGGCCCACACGACCTCGTCCAGCACTCTGGTCACTTTGGCTGCCCGGCCGCTAGCGATCAGGCGGGGGGCCGAACTCCTCGAATTATCATAGATCCGCCAGCCGTTTGCCAGCGGCCGATACAGGGGAAAAAAGCTCCGTAGACCGGCGGCGTAGCGCCGGCGAATGGCATCCTCAGGTACGACGTGCCCACCCAATCCGAACGCGGTCGGCAACCCGGGCAACCGCCAGGTCGAATTGCACTGCGCTATGCGCACCCCTCGCCCGGACACTTGTTACGCGTCGCGGTGCGCCGGTTGGTTTTCGAAACCAACCGGCACCAGAAGCGGCACCAAGACTGGTCGACCCGAAAAAAAGGTAACGCGCCAGGAGGGATTCGAACCCCCGACCTACGACTTAGAAGGCCGTCCCAGCACATTCGAAAGATTGAGCAGTTACAACGTTTCCGGTGGCAACCCAGACACTTAGCCGTTGGCGATAGGTCTGAGGTGTTCATCGGTTTTCATCCGTTTTCATTGTCGTACCGGCACCAGAACCGGCACCGGATATATCCCAACTGCCCTGATGCAAGAGTGGGGGAATCGAACCCGCGTCGCCACTTGAAATGAATTGAGGAATTTTGCACGCCGTGTGGCGTAGATTGGACCCTGGGGTCCAACCTCCGAAACTAGCTACTTGGCTTCCGTCGAAAGCCGACCCAGCAGCGAGCGAATGGCTGCTACGACACGTCTCGGTTGAACAACGATCGGTGCTTCCGTCCGCTTCTGATAGTGACGCACGTTGAATGTCGCCAAGAAGTCGGCGCCGCTTGCAACCGCTGCCGCGAGGATTGGAAGATCCTTTGGGTGCGCTTGTCCCGCGAGGTTCCGCACAAACGAAGACGTCGCCTCGGGCACACCATCAACGGCCGCAGCAAGGATCTTCCGAAACGCTGAAGATGCAGCGGGGAGCTTCGCCGCTATATTGCGGTCCGCTTCGGCGATGGCTGCCGGAGAACTGACGCAGTCGATCAGCGTGAGTTCCGAAAGTTGGAGGAGAATGTGACTTGCGCCCCTCGTCGATGCCGCGCCTGCGATCAGCACATCGGCGTCGCAGAAGACACGCACTAGCCGGTCCTCGACGGGGCCGCCCTCAGCTTCGCTTGCGGGAGCCACGGCGCCTCGATCGCAACACTCGGCGCGAGGTCAGCAGGTCGGCGACGTCCAGCCCCGCTGCAAGGCGCAGCCGCTCGATCTCGGCCGTGAGCTTGGGAACCGTCGTTGCCTGCGGAGAAAGTAGGATGTTGCCATCGAGGTCGATGACGGTGAGGTTGTCCCCTGCATCAAGCCCGTACTTGGCGCGGAGCTTGGCTGGGAGCACGACGTTTCCGCGAGGTTGAATCTGGATCGTTGCCGAGCGCATTAGGGTTCCTCCGAACTGGTCACAATTCCTTGTAGCAGACACCATGACCTTTGGGGAACCCGTCGCGAGCGCGGCAGAGCGTGCGCCGCGCGATTGCCGCCTCGGTTCCAGCCAACCGCATAACAGAACCGGCTCGATTCGACAGTCGTGCAGCTACTGCCGGAGTGGCGTATACGGCTGCTGGTCGGAACCGTGTCGCAATGGCACTCACCTCTCCGCCGATCGGGGTCGATCCGGACACCGCTTCACAGCATATCGCCCTTATACGGCAGATCAGGTCCTCGCACGGTGCTTTCCAAGCCTCGCCTACGTCGAGACCCGGAGTCCACTTTCACCGACCCTACTCTCGGCGCGCCCTACGACGACTCCGCGGGCATGGGCTGCACCTCCCTGGGTCCCAAACGTCTTCTTCTATGAGATTGAGCGTACGCTTCGATGTCCTTCTCCCCCGAACGTAGAAAATCGAGGAAGTCCAGGCCCTGGTACTTACAGGTTTGGCAGATGCTCAGAAGAATAAGGTACTCTTCAGTACCGGCCCGGGTTGATGTCCCTTGCATAACGTCTCGCAGGGCTGCGTATGCCTTAATGCCGTGCTCGGCATTGTTGTTGTTCCACGGAACCCCGTCGTACTCTAGAAATGTGAACAATCTGTTCCGGTTCTTCTCGAAACGCTCCTTGCACTTCAACGCTGCTTCACTCTGGTAAACCGTCATTGCCAGCCCTTTATAGAAGCGTCCCACGAACGCCCTATGCTTTCTCAGGAAATGGCGCTTCAATCCATACCGATCCACGGTTTCCACCATTGGCTTCACTAGCCCCGCGAAGGCAATCACCAAGTGCTTCAGCTCTTCATCGTATGGAAAGCTCAGGATTTCATCGTTCAGATCCCGCAAGAGGTGAGTGAGGCACCTCTGCTGCGGGCAATCCAAGGAGTCGTAGGCTGCGTAGAAGTCGGAGACCAGAACACCCTTGAAGGCGGCCAGAGTAATGTGCAGTAGTTCAGCCTCCCGGGTGTCCGCATACACATAGGCAACTTCGCGGAGGTTCGTGAACACCCAGACATAAGCCGCCTTCCCCTTCACATTCGCCCTTGTCTCATCTGCGTGAACCAGACTGCCAGCGACGACTCGTCCAAGAATCTTCTGAAAAGTCTCCTTGTAGAACTCAGCTGCTCTAGACTTGAAGCCGTTGGTTGTATTGCAGTTCAGATCAAAGCCAAAGAGACGGTTCATGCTCCGGGTGGCGATGCGCTGTGAGATGGATAGGTCGATGGTCTGATAGACAAAGTAGGCAAGCAAGTTCCATCCGAACTTGAGTTTTGTCCGGAAGCGCTTGTCCAGTCCGAAGATGAGTCCACACCGCCAGCAAAAGTACGTCTGGAAAACGTACTTTACGACCCATCTCTTGATGCTGAACTGACCAAAGTGGAGATCGTAGAGAATCCTCTCACGACGAGCTTTCGGTGCAGTGGATATCCGCTTGCAGGTTGGGCATTCAGGTGACACTTTGTTAACGACAACCTTGTTGATCCGCATGGAGGTCCTGTTGCAGGCAGCAAGAATCTTCCTGGCTTTGCGAACCCGTCGCTTGGAGTCTCTGAAATGGACCCGGTCACGTTGGTAACTCCAGTAGGCCGCTTTCCGCAAAAAACTCCATCTCCTGTATTGAGCAAGCCTTGTTGCCAAAAGAAAACGGTAACCGGCGT
>Ga0209415_10012311_pt1 | contig 14271 bp, 20 predicted proteins | sample PeaSoiSIISIP2007_FD_187696 | JGI IMG/M metagenome (GOLD analysis project Ga0209415, IMG submission 187696) | Peat soil microbial communities from Weissenstadt, Germany - SII-SIP-2007 (SPAdes) (version 2) | ecosystem: Environmental > Terrestrial > Soil > Wetlands > Peat | place: Germany... | reverse complement strand
CATATCTCGAGCTTGGGGTTCTTGTCCTTCGCGATCTCCTTGATCTCTTCCTCGCTCAGTCCAGACTCTAGCAGGAACCGTAGGTAGTTCACGTCGTGCCTGAGAGCATGGTCTTCGTCTTCAGAATTCATATTCAGCACTTTTCGTGAACAAACGAACTTTTTCCATATAAGTCTTTCCTCAAACTGTTCTGCTATCGACATCTGCGAATGTCAATTACTCACGCAGTGGCGTTCGAGCGACTCAATCGTCCATTCTTTTCTCTCTTTTCTTCCGGAGACAGAAGGTCCGCTCGTCATCATTCTTGAGGGAGCCGCGGCCCCGAAAGCCCGATTCACCCTTCTTTCTTCGCTAGTCTCCGGACAGCGCGTCCAGCCAAGGCTAACACGAAGTACGTCCCCCAAAGGTAGAATCTCAAGATCCCGATTGGCGTGCTCACCCAGAAGATCGGAAGCGCCGAGATGAAGAAGACGACACCGACCACGACATCGAGTTTCATCAACCTTCTGAACCTTGCGATTACGACGGGATGCACGCGTTGCTTGCCGCCCAACCCCTCCTTTCCCTGCTTGACGACTAGGTAGGCCAACGCAGCTTGCAGCAGGAACAAGCCTCCCAAATCAAGGGCGTACGCAACGGAGGCTGGATCCGCCAGGTCGGCGGTCTGAGCCGACTCCAAGACGTAGAATAGGTACGGCTCGAGGGCGACCACGAACAGCAGCACGAGGTTCGTGAACAAGGCGAAAGGAGCCTCTTGGGGGAGCACCGCCATAGCCCGAGAGTATCCAAGCCAAGTCAACACGACGATTAGGAAGCCGAACCCGAAGAGTAGGACGTAGACCTCCAAGTCTTGGCCGGTCTGCGGCATCCTGTTGACCAGGAAGAGGGACCCTATCGACAGCGCTAGCCCAAAGACCAGGTCCGAGAGAGACTCTATCCTGACCTTTATCCGCGGTGATGGAGCGCCTGCCTCTTCTCCTGCAGCCGCCATCGAGTCTCGAGCCAATGTTCCGGGCAGACTATTTAGATGGTCCCGAACCAACCAAAACTCGGTTCGACGGCCATCTAGACTTAAGAACCCGCCAAAGGGGCCGCGATTCAAGGCGAGGACTGAGTCCACAAGCTGTCCACAGGTAATCCTCCCGGTGGAGCGAAGAACAAACAATCGAGGGGCACGGCCTTCTCAAGGCTGGGAGAGCTCGTCGTCAGGAAGCACAGGATCGTGGTCGTCCTATGGATTGTCGCCCTTGTGGCCCTCATACCTGCGGTGCTCAACGAGGGCAACGTTCTTTCGCTCTCCCAAGGTTCGGCCTCTGGTAGCAACCTCGAGTCGGTCCAGGCCTCGAAGATCATCCGGGCGCAATTCGGGAGTTCCGTTCCCAACAACACCCTGATCATAGTGGTGACGGGCAAGAACGTCACGACGCCCGCTGTCCAAGACGCCATCAGCAACCTCGTTTCCCAGGTAAAGTCCGACAAGAATGTCACCGGTGTCCAGAGCGTTACAAGCGTCTACTCGGTCCTCTATCCCATTTTGAACAGCACGGGGGGGGACCCGCCCACAAGGTCCTGAATCAGACGCAGCTGGAGTCTCTGGCCGGGGGCGTCGCATGGAAACCCTCGCGCTATTCTCTAGGTCCGCAGCTCGACTCGCTGATATCCTCCTTCGTCTCGCCAAACGCCAACACCACTAACCGGGCGAGACTCTACTTCGCTGTGACCATCGCAGGCATCGCGCTCTACGTGATACTGGACGCGGTCGCCCAGTCGCTCCCCCCGCACTATAGTCCAATCGGGCAGGCCGAGAGCGACCTTGTGGTCGGCCCCTATGGGTACGTCATGGCGGTCAACTTCGTCAACCGCGGCCTCTTCTCCCTGCTCTTCCTCTACGGCCTGATGAAGAGCCTCCCGTCTAAGGCAGGGCTTCGGGCTGTTCGGGATGTGGGCGGTGGGGGCCCTGGTCCTTGCCGTGTCGCCCACCGACGTCAGCGGGCCCGCGACTGTGCACGGGGTCGTCCACCTCGTAGTGGCCACCCTCGCGTTCCTGGGAGCGGCCTTCGGAACGCTGTCTATTTCGAGGGCATTCAGTCGGGACCCCACCCTCAAGGATCTGGGGCGATATGCGATGCCAACAGCGGTCCTCGCGTTGGTCTTCTTCCTCGTGCTATATGGCGGGCCGTTCGTCCTCCCGCACCTCTCTGCGCGGGTGGGCGGGCTGACGGAAAGGATCTTCATAGGGCTCGTCTTGGTCTGGATGCTCGCGGTCTCCGCGACGATGTTGAGGCGCCCCAGTCAGAAGGCTGCTCCTGAGCAAAAGACAGTTCCGGCTTGAATCCAGCAGGCTCGTTCTAGGTCAGTCAGGCCTGGGCGCTGGGCTTGGGGGGCATGACGTCGGCGACCGGGCGGAACTCGTTCAGGAGCCTCTCGCAGACCGTGCAGATCGAGACCTCCCTAGGGAAGTCCTTGAACTTCACCGACCTGAGCTTCCATATGGGCCTGCGCCTGCTCGCGGTCATCCTCGCCTTTTCGCGCGCTTCCAGCTGGAGGTCGTAGTAGAACACGCCCGCGTCCCTCAGGTAGTCTATGCCGTCGACAAGCTTCAGGCCGCTCAGCCTCGCTATGTAGCCGAGGCTCTGGTACTCCACGTCGTGAAGGTCCTGCTCCCTCTTCAGCTTCCGGTTCGTCCTCTTCTCGAACTCGTTCAGCCTCGCGGCGATCGATGCCCGCTGCGACTCGTCCGCGGTGGTCCCGCTGATTCGGATGGGGGCGCCCTTCCTGACGGCGTACGACACCTCGTCGAGCTCGCGCACCGTGTTGCGCCCTTCCTCGAGGAGGGTGGTGAGGAACTGCATCGACTTGAACTGGTCCGCGTTCTGGAGGACGAACGCGAGGTCGAACTCCTTGAAGGCCTCTTGCACCCCCTCCTTCCACTTCGCCGAGTTCGCCACGAGGGCGTCCCTTGCGGCCTTGGTGGCGGCGATCTCTTGGGCAATCTTGACCTCATCCTCCGTGTCGCCGCTCAGCGCCGAGTTGATTTCGCTCGACGTCCTTCGGCACAGCCAGCATGTAGCGTCATCTGATGCCGTCTCCACGGCTATTGCTTCCTTCGGCATTGGGCTCGCCTTGGCCGTAGGACATGGTGAGATAAGCGTTGTATCTTCCCTCAAGCCTACGCAAGTCGTCCTTCGCCAGCCTTCCAAGGCGCGCCGACAGAAAGCGCTACTAATCACCTGCGCGGTGCCTTGAGGGCTGCGCGCGAGTTGACCATCAGGATACACGTCGCCGGTCACCTGAAGGATTTCACTGGCGAGTCGGTCGACCTTGAGGTCCAGGGGGCAAGGGACATCCTCGACGTCATCATGCAGCTCGACGCGAGGATTCCCAGCATCAAGGACAGGATCCTCGACGAGCACGACCGAAGGAGGCGCTACATCAACATCTATGTCAACGAAGAGGACGTCAGGGAGCTCGAAGGCGAAGCGACGAAGACGAAAGATGGAGACGTTATCTACATCCTCCCCTCGGTAGCTGGTGGGAAAGGCGCGTTGTCACCCGAGGAAGGGACAAGATGAAGCCGCGGAACCTAGTCATGCTCGGCACGAAGAAGGGGGCCTTCGTCTTCGAGTCGCTCGACGGCAGAAGGACCTGGAAGTCGTCCGGGCCCCACTTCAAGGGCACCCCCATCTTCCACGTCACCTTCGACCCCAGGACCAAGACGATGCTCGCGACTATCAACAACGACTTCCAGGGCGCCAGGATCGCCAAGAGCCGCGACAACGGGAGGTCTTGGAAGGAGGGAAAGAAACCCCCCAGATTCCCAAAGGCCTCGGACTGGACCGTCAAGCAGCTCTGGCACATAGAGCCCGGGGTCGAGGATGAGCCCAACGTCCTCTACTGCGGCGTCAACCCGGCGGCCCTGTTCAAGAGCAACGACGGCGGCGAGACCTGGGCCTTGAACCAGGGGCTCTACGGCCAGGAGACCAGGCCCAAATGGAATCCCGGCGCAGGAGGGCTCTGCTTGCACTCTATCTTGGTCGACCCGAGGGACCCAGACACCTTGCTAATCGCCATCTCTGCGGTGGGGATACTCAAGACCAAGGACGGCGGGGAGTCTTGGTCCTTCAGGAACAAGAACCTCCTTGCCGACTTCATGCCGAACAAGTATCCAGAGTACGGGCAGTGCCCGCACCACATCGTCCGCCACCCATCGCGGCCTGACGTCATCTACCAGCAGAACCACTGCGGCCAGTACAGGAGCGAAGACAACGGCGAGACGTGGAAGGAGATGGTCGGCAACCTGCCGGCGCGCTTCGGCTTCCCGATCGCGGTCGACTTCAACGACCCCAAGAGGGTGTACGTCGCTCCCGAGGAGTCGGGCGCTGCCCGACTGCCCCCCGACGGCCGGTTCCTGGTATGGGCCTCGGACGACGAGGGAAGGAAGTGGTCCGCCCAAGGGAGCGGCCTTCCACGGCGCTCTTTCTACACAGTCTTCAGGGAGGGCATGGACACGGATGAAGAGGAGCCCTCAGGAGTATACGTGGGGACCGGGAACGGGCAGCTGTTCTTCAGCAGGAACGCGGGGGAAAGGTGGAGCCTCGTCGCCGACGGCCTTCCGCCCATCCTTTCCGTCAACGCGGCCAGTGCCTGAGCGGGCGCGGTGCTCCGAGAGCTTTAACGCCGCCCATTACGAGGAGAAGAGCGGGAAGCGGGAATGGCCAAAGTTACCGTCCGGCACAGCCGGCTCTCGCGCGCTTCGAGCCTTGGCATGATCCTGCTCGGGGTCGTCACGTTCTTGTTCGTGAGCGGAGGCGTCGGGTTGATCCTGATTGTCATAGGGCTCGTGATGTTCTGGTTCTACCGACGCCAGACGAGGGGGGCTTAGCTGCAGTCAGCGAGCCGAAGGTCGAAAAGGGCGCAGCCAACTAGCATCAAAGCGTCTTCCCGGACTTCTCGTGTAGCCGCCAGATCTCGTCGTTCGGCGGCCCCCTCACCTCTTCGGCCTTCCCACCCCTAGTCAGGATGACCTTCCCCCTTTTGAAGCGCCCTATCGTAGCAACGCTCGAGCCGACGGAGGCGACCGCCTCGCTGACCAGCGTCTCCTTGCCCCTCTCGACGGCGATGATGAGTGTCCCCGAGCTGATTAGCTTCAGTGGGTCTACCCGGAGCAGCGACGAAATCCTCTTCGTCTCTTTGGCGACTGGAATGTCCCGCTCTGCGACCTCGAGCCCTAGCCCGGAGGCCGTCGCCATCTCGTAGAGGGCGCCGAGCACGCCTCCCTCCGTGCAGTCGTGCATCGCGTGGACCACCCCCGTCCGGTATGCGCCAACGGCCTCGTCCACAACGCTGATCTTCTCGAAGTACCTCGTGGCCGCGGCGACCGTCTCCCTGTCGAGCCGTTTGTTGAAGCGGGCGTCAGCCCCGATTATGGCCGTCCCTTCCACGCCGGCCGTCTTCGTCATCATCAGTGTGTCGCCCTCTCGCGCGCCCGCCGCGGTCACGTAGGAGTCAACCACCGCGAAAGCGGTCGTGACTACGATGGGCCTGTCGAGCCCGGGGCTGAGCTCCGTGTGCCCGCCGACGATGGTGATGTCCAGCCCCTTTGCGGTCCTGTGCATGTCCGATGAGATGCGTTGCACGTCAGACTCGGTCGCGTCCTCGGGCAACAATATTATCGACTGCATGAACTCCGGCCTGTTCCCGCTCGTGGCGACGTCGTTCGCGCTCACGTTGACGGCGTACCAGCCCGCCCTCTCGCGGACCCCCGTTATCGGGTCAGACGAGACTATGAGGTATCTTCCCTTGGACTTTTCCCCGCCCAGCCTCACCACTCCGAAGTCCAGCCCCAGCGACGGCTTCACGACGACCCTCTTGGACGAAGCCCCTGTCATCCCGAAGAGGTATCTCGCCATGACCTCCGGCGGGAGCTTCCCCAGTGAGAGCCTCGGCCGCTTTTCCTTTTTCAAGTCTACCGACAACGACAGAGATCTTACTGTCCCTTCTGCTGCTCCTTCAGCCACTTCGCGGCGGCGCTGTAGACGGGGTTGTTGCTCAGGTCTATCACCGGGATCGTGACGCTCGTCTCCTTGTACACGAGGCTGGGCTTGTATTCCAGCATCTCCGAGTATCCCACCCAGAGCCAGTGCACCCGCCCGTCTAAGTTCTCCTTCGTTATCATCTCGTTTTGCGGGAACGTCTCTCTCCACATCACCAGGCCTTCCGCCCACTGGAAGTTGGGGGCGATGCTCCCGACCTGCATCCCCGTGCACCTCAGCCTGACCATGTCATCGAGCGCGAACCGCTGGTGCTCGTGGACGATCAAGTCCTCGTACGGTTTGAACGTGATCTTGACCAAGATAGTCGGACCGCTCCGAGCGCCCGGCGCTTTTAACCTTCTCAGCGCTCGAGGAGCGAGCGGTGAAGCAGGATGGGCGCGTCGTAGAAGAGCGCCATCGCGATCGCGTCCGAGGCTCGGTACCCGCGGAGCAACATCTCCTTGCCCCTCCCCACGAACTGGAGGTCTGACCTCAGCACGCTCCCCGACGGATAGACCTCGATCCCCGCGAGATGGAGGCCCTCCTTCTCGGCGAACTCCTCGATCATGTTGTAGACCGATGGGATCGACGAGCGGTCGCCCTTGTCGAACCTGGACATGTGCATGGCGGTCTCCCCCGAGAAAGCGCGCATCGTGAACGTCTCGTCCGTCTGGGCCTTTAGGAGAACGAGCCCCTCGAGCCCGTCCTCATCCGCGAACCCCACCTCGGAGACCTTGACGACGACGAAATCGGTGACCTTCGCCTCTGCCATGCCGGGCGAAATAGGCGCGGCCTTCTAGATAAATCCTTACGGCGAAGGGGGGAACTCTTTCTTCATGGCCTTGATCGACTCCTCCGTGATGGAGAGCCCCTCGCGCAGTCCCGCCATCCTCCCGTACTTGATCCCGACCGTGACCATGTTGACGTAGGCCTGGAGCTCCTTCATCTTGGGCATCGTCTTGGGCTGCTCGCGTCCGAGCCTGCCGATCTCGTTGTTGAGCGCAAAGATGTCCTGGAAGACCTGGTCCTTGGAGGCTTCGTCCCCTGCCGCGAACCTCTCCGCGGATGACTTTACCCGATAGAAGGCTGCCTCGATGCCGTCGACGCTTCCTGCCATGTCTTACGCCTGATATGGTTTCGCGAAGGAGCGCGATCGCTCCGACCTACCAACGCGCCACTTGCCGTCACTTTGTCTGTTGAGGCTGCTGGGGCGGCTGGGGCTGGGGCTTGTTGACTTGCTTGTTGACCGCGTCCGCAAGGTAGTGTCCCTTGACCGTGACCTTGACGTCCTTGACTCCCTTCACCTGCTGGGCGTAGTTCTTCATGTCCTGCGATATCTTCAGGGCGAAGATGGGCGGGCAGTAGGGCGTCGTCGCGTGGTACTCGATGTTGACATTCCCGTCTTGGACCTCCAGCTTGTCGATGAGGTTCATCTCGACGATGGGCATCCCTATCTCAGGGTCCACGACCTTCGCCAGTTGGCGCTGGACCTCCTTCAAGTCGACCTCTTCGACAGCGGACATGACAGAAAAGAAGCGTTTTCGGAGTTATTTAGAGCTTTGCGAAGTCGGCCTTAGCCGTAGATGCCCCCGCGCTCGCGGCGGACCTCCGGGAGGGCCTCCTGCGTCCCCTCGCGCTCCATGTCTTTCGCTCGGGCCACGAGCTCCTTGAGGTCGAGCTGCAGGCCTAGCATCTCAGAGAGCACTCCGATGATCTGGATCAGCGATTTCGGGTGCGGGCTGGGCTCGCCGTGGTCCACCCCGAGCTTGAATCCCCTCATCCCGTACGCCTCGGCCATCCCCACGAGGAGGTTGGGGAAGAAGGGGCCTGGCTCGCTCTTCGTGATCGTCACGCCCAGCCCTTGGAGCTCCGTGATCCCGGCGGCATCCGAGGCGAACCCGACGGTCCTCAGGAGGGACCTTGCAGGGACAGGCGACTCGGACCACCTCGCGCCGATGGAGATGACCTCATTGGCCCCTAGCTGGCGCGCGAAGGAGAGGACGCTGTGGGCGAACTCCTGCTGGTAGTCGAACGGGGATCCGTCCCCGGCGAGCATGATTATCCGCCTTCTTCCGGCGAACGAATAGAACGAGTTCGAGTTGAGCCGCGCGATGCCCTCTTCCCCTATCACAACGGCAGGAGGGAGAGCGGACGAGTAGAGCGTGGCGAACCTCCTGAACTCCATCTTCCGCAGCAGGAACTTGGATAGCTCTCTTGCGTGCGAATAAAGGGCCATGTACTGGGGTGCCATCGTGGACAGCGCGACAAGGAGGACTGACTCCTCCACGGCGGGCATCTCATCTACCTCGAGCCTTTCCCACATCTGGAGCCTTACGGGGCGATGGACCGTCGTGTCGGATAAAAAAGCATCGATTCGCGAGGGCTTCATCGCGTCTTCGCGGCTATCATGTAGTACCTGCCTCCCCAGCTCTTCAGCTCGACCTTGGTGCCGAGGCAGCGCGTAAGCCTCCCGCTCGTGAGAGTCGCACCTATCTCGCCCGAGCCGACCACCCGCCCCTCTCTGAGAAGGAGGGCGTGCGTGAACCCGGGAGGGATGTCCTCCGTCCTGTGGGTCACCTCTATGAAAGAGGGGCCTCCCCTCCTCGACAGGAGGGGCGCGAGGCCATCCAGGAAGCTCTCCCTCGATGCGATGTCCAGCCCTTCGCAGGGCTCGTCCAGGACCAGGAGCTTCGGCCCCGCCATCATGGCCCTCGCGATGGCGACCTTCTGCCTCTCCCCCTGCGAGAGCTCCGCCAGGACCTTTCCTCGCTGCGCCACGCAGCCCATCGCCCTGAGCAGGGACGCCGCCCTCGCGACGTCGCCCGCCGCCACCTTGTTCCAAACCCTGGTCGAGCCGAACTTGCCGCTCACCACCAAGTCTATGACCTTCTCGTCGCCGCCGATCATCCTGTCGAGGTAGGAGCTCACGAGGCCAGTCTCCTGCCTGAGCTCTCGAAGGTCCGCCTCGCCGAACTTCCTTCCCAGGACGTAGACCTCGCCGCTCGAGGGCCACCTGTACCCGTTGATGATGCTGAGGAGGCTGGTCTTCCCCGCTCCGTTGGGCCCTATCACCACCCAGTTCTCGCCCGGCATCACCACCCAGTCGATATGGCTGAGCACCCTCTTGCCGTCGAGCACGAGGCTCACGTCGGCGAGCGAGACGACGGGGGAGAGGCGAGGCATCCGAACCAGGCGGCCGGCGCGGCCGCTTTAACCTTAGTCTCGCCTCCGTCCGGGAAAGCAATAACAACGGCGCCGGACGAGGACGCTCGGGCACGTTGGAGCTAGTCGAACTGGCGAGGTCTCTCGTCGCGTTCAGGACGGAGATCCCGCCCGGGAACGAGGAGGGTTGCGCCCGATACATCTACGACTTCCTCGCCGACCTCCACATCGAGGGGACTGAGCTCCGCCTCGACTCTTTCGAGGCGGGGAGGGCCAACCTCGTCGCCAGGTTCGGGCCGAGCGAGCCGGGACTCCTCCTCGGCGGGCACATCGACGTCGTCCCCGCGGGGGACGAATCCGCCTGGTCTCATCCCCCGTTCGAGGGCTTCGTTGGCGGGGGGAGGCTCTACGGCAGGGGTGCGGCGGACATGAAGACGGGGCTCGCGGCGATGCTCAAGGCCGTCGAGGCGACGTCGAAGGGGAAGATGCGCCGTGGCCTGGTATTCGTCGCCACGGCGGGGGAAGAGGTGGGGTTCGATGGCCTCAAAGCGCTCTACGCGCGCAAGTTGATTCCGGAGGGTGCAGCAAGACTCGGCATCATGGGAGAGCCGACTAGTCTGCGGCCGATTCGAGCCCACAAGGGCTTGGCCGACTTTAGGATATCCGTCAGCGGCAGGAGCGGCCACGCGAGCAGGCCAGAGCTAGGGGTCAACGCGATAGAGAAGTGCGCGAGCATCATCGAGGCGCTCTCCGCTTGGAGGCGGACTCTCAGCAAGACCCCCGATAGAGACCTTGGCTGCACGATCGCGACGCCGACCATGGTCAGAGGAGGGACGAAGAGCAATGTGATCCCGGATTCGTGCGAGCTCATCGTGGACACGCGGTGGGTGCCCAAGCACGGGACCGCGTTCGTCGAGAAGGGCCTGAACTCGATAATCGCCTCCCTCAAGACAAAAGACCCGACCCTGGATGCGCAGGTCGAGTTGATGTATGACAGCTACTCGTTGAAGCTCCCGCAAAGCCATCCAGCCGTGAAGCTCGCCGAATCGATCACCGGGTTCAAGTCGGAGGTTGCCCCCTACGGCACGGAGGCCGCGCTCTACACGAAACACGGCGTTCCTTCCATAGTCCTTGGTCCGGGAAACTTGAAGCAGGCCCACATAGTCGATGAGTTCGTGCAGGTCTCGGAGGCGAAGAGGGCGCTCTCTATCTACACGAAGATGATCCAGTCCGTCTGCCAGCCTTAGCAGGTCAGACGAAGACGAAGGCGCTGCCGATGACGTAGAGGATCGCAGCCGCGGCGGCCCCGATGAGCATGGTCTCGAGCCCGCTTCTCAGAGGCTTGCGCTTCACGATGTGCCCCTTCCACTCTCCAGCGGCGAACAGGAAGATCAGCGACACCACGACGGAGATCGCCACCGAAAGCGACCTGCCCGAGATCAGGTAGTATGGAGCGAGGGGGACGAACGAGCCGACCAAGAAGGAGAGCCCGATCACCGCCCCAAGCTTGTAGGGGCTCTGAAGGTTGTGCTTGTGGACGTGCAGCTCGTTCACGAGCATGTCCTCCAGGAACTTCTCCTTGTTGGTGAGCAGCCTCGCCACGACCATGTCGGCCTCCTTTTCGGTCAGCCCCTTGTCCATGTAGATCCACTTCAGCTCCCACTTCTCCTCGTCCGTCTCGTGTTCCATCTCGTAGGCTTCCCTCTGAGAGTCGGCCTTGAAGAGGTCGTGTTCAGACCGCGCGCTCAGGATCCCGCCGAAGAACATGGAGACCGTCCCCGCGAGCATCGCGGCGAGCCCCGCGAACCGTATGAGCGCGTCGCTCGACACGGCGCCGCTGAACCCGGTGAGGAAGGCCAGGTTCGTGATCAGGCCGTCGGCCAGGCCCAGGGCGGAGGCTGAGATCAGCTCTCTTCCAGTGATGTGCGGATGCCTCTCCACGTACGCGTCGTGCACCGTGGTCTGCGACGACTGCGACGAGCCCCCGTCGCTGGGCAGGGTGGAGGATTGGCCAGCCGCGCCGGGGTCGCGCTCTTCTACCATCCGGAAAACAAGGCCTGCGAACCCCTCTGACCTTATAGGCGTTTGCCGCGCGTTCAGGCTTATATCGCTGGGCCGAGGAGACCTGCTCCTGCAATGTCGCTCATGGACAGACGGGGCGAGTACAAGTGGCCGAAGACGGCGCTCGCGGACGTCAAGATAATCCTTGACAAGGGAGTCGTGTCGCTTGATGAGGACATCGGGCTCACCGTCGGCTTCCGCGTCGTGGGAGGGCTCAGGGAGTCCTTCACCCCCAGCGTCTGGACGATGGCGTGGGAGGACAACGACAAGCTGGTTAGGCTCATGATGGACAGCACGGTCTCCTCGGGGAAGCAGCTGGCCACCACGGGGAAGCAGGTCAGGAGGGCGCGGTTCTACTGGAGCAGGGACCCAGACCTTCCCTTCAGGATCTGGACGGCAGTCGTTCACGAAGACGGAGGCGCACCCATCATCCCCGTCAGCGTGGAGGACGCGCGCTCGAAGTTCCTCGACGTGGTGAAGAGGTTCGACGTCCCCGCCAAGTCCCTCGGGAGGGGGACGCACAGGCTCGTCGCCAGCGTCAACGCGGCATGGGGGCGGAGGACCTACATTGAGAAGGGGAAGACCTCGGGCAAGTCCAAGCCTGTCGAGGTCAAGATAGAGTGAGCGCCGAGGCCGCCACAACAACCTCTAGGGTCGAAGTAAAGTGGGTCGAGGAGAACCTCTTCGTCGGAAGCGACGAGGAGGGCCACGCCGTCGTCTTCGACTCATCCCTCTCCGCCTCGCCTTCAAAGAAAATGGCACCGTCAAAGGGCATAGGGCCCATGAACGCCCTCCTCACCTCTCTCGGCGCGTGCTCTGGGATGGACGTCGCCGCGATCCTGCTCAAGAGGAGGCAGAAGCTTCGCTCCCTCACTGTCGAGGTCTCGGGGAAGCGCCCGCAGCATGGCTATCCGAAGCCCTTCACCGAGATCCACCTGAGGTATCGCCTCGGCGGGGCGACGTTGGAGGATCGGTACGTGAAGGAGGCTGTCACCGACAGCATCGTGAAGTTCTGCAGCGTGGCGGCCACCATCGGCGCAAAGGCGAAGGTGAGCTTCTCGTACGAGATAGCCCGGGCCTAGGTCGTCAGGACTATCTTCCCAAAGTGTTCGCTCTCTTCCATCCTGATCTGCGCGTCCTTCGCCCTGCTCAGCGGCATCGCGATGTCAACGACCGGCCTTAGCCTCCTCTGCTTGAACAGCTCGAGGACCCGGAGCAGTTCCCCGCTTCCTCCCACGTAGCTCCCGAATATCGTGATCTCCCTCGCGAAGACGTACCTGAGGTCCGTGACCGCGTCGAAGCCGGTCGTCGCGCCGCAGGTGACGATCCTCCCTCCCTTCGCGACGGACTTTACGCTCTCCTCCCACGTCGCCTTACCTAGGTGCTCGACGACCACGTCCACGCCCCTCCCCTCCGTGTACTTCCTCGCCTCCTCCGAAACCTTCTTCGTGCTGTGGTTCACGGTGTAGTCGGCGCCGAGCTCGACGGCCTTCCGCAGCTTGGACTCGCTGCCCGCGGTCGCGACGACGTTCGCGTTGTACGCCTTCGCGACCTGGATCGCGGCTATCCCGACCCCGGAGCCGGCTCCCAGCACGAGCACCGTCTCCCCGGGCTGGACCTTGGCCTTGGTCACGAGCATGTGGTAGGCCGTCAGGAACACTAGCGGGACGGAGGCGGCCTGCACAAAGTCCATCCTCTCGGGCTTGGGCAGGACGTTCCTGGCGGGGACCGCCACGAGCTCGGCGTATCCCCCGTCTGCCTCGTTCCCGATGATGGAGTAGCGGCGGCACTGGTTGTCCATCCCGCTGAGGCACTTCTCGCACCTCCCGCAGCCCATCCCGGGGCTCACAATCACCTCCATCCCCTTCCGCAGCTCCTTCTCCTGCGATGAGACCTCCTCGACCACGCCCGCGATGTCGCAGCCGGGGATGTGAGGGAGGGTGGGCTTGGAGTACGGCGGCCCTATCCGTCCCCAGATGTCGAGGTGGTTCAGGGCGCAGGCCTTCACTCTGATCAGGGCCTGGTCGGGGCTCCCCAGGACGGGGTCGGGAGCGTCCTCGTACTGAAGGACATCAGGCCCGCCGTGCTGGTGGAATCTTACTGCCTTCATGCGTCTGTCCCGCCGGACCGCTCCCTTATACGAGCTATCACTCCGGTGGGCGCATGCGGGTGAAGAGCAGGCCGAGCGCGAACCCCCCGACTACGCCGAAGAGGTGCGCGTAGTCGTTGACGCCAGGCCCCGAACTCGCGATCAAGATGAAGACGGCATAGACGAGCGCCAGCGCTATGTTGCCGAGGCTGTGGTTCCTGGCCGCGTAAGAGCCTACCAGCCCGAAGATGGCCCCCGAGGCCCCGCCGGTCTGGACGTCGAGCGGGATCAGGAATAAGGAGAGCGCGTTCCCCAGCAGCCCCGCCCCGAAGTAGATCGAAAGGTACTCGCCCCTCGAGTAGGAGATCTCGTTCAGCCTCCCGAAGTAGTAGAGCGCGATCATGTTGAAGCCTACGTGGAAAATGTCGAAGTGCACGAACATCGCCGTGAATATCTGCCAGTATGCTCCTGCGAAGAAGGCGTTGCCCGTCTGCGCCAGCGCCGCGTAGAACGGCTCCCCCCCGACCTGCATCACGACGTAGACCGCGACGTTCGCCGCCATCAGGGAGTAGGTGACGAGCATCGAGTGCCTCTGCCCGTATTGCATCGGGGAAGGGAACATCAACGCGCTTTCAGCTGGCGGCCGTTTGTTTCCTTAAGAAGCCTTGTGGAATACTTTCACTCTACTCTCCCCCAATCACGGTTAAATACAATCGACGCCGAAATTTTCTTCTGCGATGAGCTTCCATCACTCTCTTTTCAAGAACGAGAGCGTGCTCGTCCCTGAATACGTCCCCGCGACGACCCCGCACCGGGGGGTCCAGATGAGGGAGCTGGAAGCCTATTTCCAGGGAGTGGCAGAGCGCCCTCAGAGCGTCAGCCAGAACGTGCTCCTGTACGGGCCTGTCGGCTGCCATAGGAAGGGAC
>Ga0209415_10012310_pt1 | contig 14276 bp, 9 predicted proteins | sample PeaSoiSIISIP2007_FD_187696 | JGI IMG/M metagenome (GOLD analysis project Ga0209415, IMG submission 187696) | Peat soil microbial communities from Weissenstadt, Germany - SII-SIP-2007 (SPAdes) (version 2) | ecosystem: Environmental > Terrestrial > Soil > Wetlands > Peat | place: Germany... | reverse complement strand
GTCGAAAAAGCCGCCTGATCGACCTCGCGCTAAGAAACACAATGACAGCCACTTACAACGCCGTTACTTAGAAGGGCACCCGGCGGGGCGTCACTGAACTCTGAAGTATTGGGCGCCGTGGCCGATGGGCACGGTCATGGGGTTGGCCGGGTTGGCCCAGGCCTGCTGGACCCAGCCGGCGCCGTTGGTGCTGAAGTAGGCGGCCAGGGTGGCGCCGCTCCGCTGGAGGCGGACCCAGGCATGGGGGTACGCCGGGGCCATGCCGTTGGTTTCGATTTGCCAAGGGCCGGTGGCGCCGCCGGTGGTGTTGCGGGCGTTGCACTCGATCAGGCTGGCGCCCGGACCGCCGCGCCTCCAAGCGCGCCAAGGACGAGGCCGACCTCGTCCGCCTCTCTGAATCCCATCCCCGGCTCCTCGCTCTGGTCCCCCCCGGCCTGATCCCCAAGCTCGACGAACTCCGTTCGGGCGGCCCCGGCCAACCCCCGGACCCCAACAACCCGCAATGACCCCGCGCGGGTTGTCCCGAAGGGACATCCCGAGAATAGCCCGATGCTTCAGCGTTGGGATCGCCCTTAATAAAGAACCGATGCGTCCCGAAGGAACGACTGAAACACGTTCGACTCCACTAGTCCTTTCCTGACGAAAATGACCCTGAGGGACACCGGATATAGCGTTCCCCACCCTTAGCTGCCTGATGCATCCCGTCTTGCGCCCCAGCGTGATTGTGGAGGAGCACCAGGCTCGGCAATCTGAGGTCGCCGCCGCGCGTCCCCCGGGACTCTAGCACACCAGATGAAACGGCCCATTTGTGCATAGGACCAGTCGAGCCGCGGCACACTATGGACCCGTGGAAACCTGGATGGCCCGATAAAACCGCTCGCTATACAACGGCGCGTAGTAGTCGGTAAAGTGACCCGTCGAGTTCGTCAGCACCAAGTACTCTGCGGGTTGCCAGTCGAGCAGGTTGGTCGAACACTGTATCAGGTAGCCGTATCCCGGTGTGCCTTCCAACTGGAGGGTAAATCCGTCCGATAACACCCCGGTAGCCGGCCCCGGGCCAAGCCAGACCGGTGCCGCTTCGAGAAGATATGTGCCCGAGAAGACTTGGCGGCTCCCGCCTCCCATGCTCAAGACGCCCGTGATCGCGTAGGCGCCTGGCGCGAAGCCGCCGGGCAGGGTGTAGGCCAGATTCGTGGCGGTTTGGCCATCGACGGAGAACGACATGGAAAAGTTGGTCACCGCACTCCCGTTGCTGTCGGCCAGGGAGATGAGGAGCGACCCCGCCTCGCTTGCGGTCGTAAAATTCGTCACCGCCAATTGCGCCGCCGTACCCGCCCCCCACGTGCCCGTCGGGATGAAGTTACTCACCCCAACGGGAAACAATCCCATAAAGCTCGCGGCCACGGCCGTCTGGGTGAGGCTGTTCGTGCCCGTTGAATCACTGAGGACGAGCGTTGGCGGCGGCAGGTTGGTCACAGCGCCCGGGGGCACTGGGAGCGTAAAGCTGAACGACTGCTCCGCCAGGCCGTTCGTGGCGACACTGTTGGTCCAGACTATCGTGTCGGGCTGCAGCACGCCATCCGTGCTGACCACGGTAAGCCCGGGCGGCAGCGGCTGCGTTACCCTCGCCAGAAGCGGAATAGCGAAGGGATTCACAACCCAAATCTGAGCCTGATACGTTTGGTTGTTTGGATTCTGATATGCCACGCACCTTATGAAGGTCTCGATCGGAACCAAGTTCGTGCTCCCGTCAAGGGGAACTGGACCCCTCGGTCCTCTCGGACGACCGTGCCCTCCGAGGACGGCCCCACCGGCCTGCTGCCAAAGCATAGTCGAGGAGGTCTCGCCGACGAAGAACAAGCCGCCCGTCCCATCGCTGCCGAGCACGTAGAACGTAATCTCGCTGCCGGCGTCCGGAATCCCGCCCGTCGGATTGTCGAAGTAATCGAAGGTAACCGGTTCCGATTGGCCGGCGGGGATGGTGGCAACCCGGGCCGCGACGATAGGCACCTTGGCTGTCCCGGCGATCATCCCGGCGTCGTTTATCAGGTCAATGGTGTTTGTGAAAAAGGCATAGACGGCAAACTGGGCCGCCTGGGCCCCGGTGTTGGCTATTGTAATCGTCGAGTTCGCCCCGACCGGCTGAGCGAGCGTGGTGTTCGCAAACCTGCTCGAAAACCAGTCCAGGACGCTTCCCACGATCCCGCTCGCTGGCGTGTAGAGCATCCTGGAATCGGCGCTCACGATTTTTCCCGTCACCGGCGCGGGCGGCTGGCCCAGCGAGATGGCATCGAACGCCGCCTTGGTATTGGCGTCAACTATGCTCGACAAGTACGAGTCCCCCATCAGCGCAACATAGGCCGAGTTATAGCCCTGTACGTCGAGGGTCAGGCTGCGCGCGGCCGACTCAACCTGGACAGCCGTCGCGCCCGGGCTGACTAACGCGCTGCTGCCCGGAACAAACGCATCCGCTGCCGCTGTGGCAATATCCACCCCGATAAACAGCCACTTCAGCCAAGTCGTGCGCGAAGAGTCCGACTCCAGCATGAGCGCGTCAACCAGACCATCCTGGGCCGCCGCGACCTGGCCGATTACGTCATTGGCTTGCGTCCGGAGGGCCAGATCGGTCACGTACGAGGCCGCCAAGCCAGCGGCGGACGGCGGAATGCCCGCCAGCAGCCCCTGCTCGGCCGAAAGCTCGGCCTGCTGAAGCGTCGCATTGTTGTCCGAAACGGCCTTGGCGTAGGTGCTCAGGCCGCTCGAGGATGATTCGATCGTGTTCAAGGCGCTCTCAAAGCTGCCGAATGCGATTATTTCGTCCAACTGCTCTGCTATCTCCTGCGCCACCTTCTCGGTGAGCTGCTTCGTGGTGAGCTTCATTACCGCGTCGCCGGCGTCCGCCGGGCCCGCCGCATCGAACATTGCCGAAGCCACGGCGCCGATGACGCTGATGCCCATGCTCACGGCGTCCTGGCCGGCCCTGTTCCAGAACGTGTCGCCCTTTTGGCCCTCGTCGGCGGCGTCCGCCGCAAGGGATTGTGTCAGCAGCTTACCGCTGTCGCCCGCCAGCGCGGCTATAGCGTCGGCCAGGTCCTGCCCTGGCGCCACGAGCGCCGAGACGAACTGGACTTTCGGCTGCTCCCCCAGCGCCACGCCGTCGGTCACATCCGTTGCCGAGATAAGTGCCGTTCCGGCCCTGGCTGATGTCAAGGTCGCCGCCGCTCGCCCGCTCGAATCCGTGACGCCCGCGGGCTGGATTACCGTGGAGAGTGGCCCAGCCCCGCCGGAGGCCAACTGGAGCACGGCGCTAACCGTGACCTGCCTGCCAGACAACGGGGAACCATTTGCGTCCAGAAGCGTCACCGTCACGGTGGCCGGGGTGTGGCCGTCGGCGGGGAGCGAGCTGGGCGAAACCTCCGCCTGCGAAAAGCTTACCCCAGAACCTCCGCCGCCAAACGGGTAGAAATAGCTCACCAATAGACTGCTATCCAACCGGAGAACGCCGCTCCCCGGCCATTCAAAATACTGATAACTGGCAAACGGGGACAGGATGCCGCCGCCGGTCAGAGCTTCGGTGCTGAAGTCCTCCGTGAATTGATAGCTCACAAATGGGCTGGTGACGCCTCCATTCGTAAGGGCTTCGCTGGCGGCATTGTCAGGGTATTGATAGCTGGCGATCTGCGACATGATGTTTGTAATCGCGTCAGCGCCAAACGACGAAACTGCCACGAACAGGAAAAAGGCAAGACCTACCCGCAGAGAAATGCGCTGTGAGCACCTGGGCAACGCTGGTCTCATCGGGATCTCCTAATTCCCCGTTGCAGCCGTTGCGTAAACCAGCCCGCCACCACGAGGCATATTCAACAAAACCGTAGCCGTGCTGGAGGCCAGCGTTCCCGTATTGTGGCCCACCGCATTGACCGGGGAACCATTCATTGGCTTCACGCTCACGGTTATTGCAGTGCCGAGAGGGAGATTTGAGCACTGAACCATGATGGGGATCGGGTTGGCCTGCTGGGCAGAGAGCACCGCGTCGGGAGTGGCCAGCACACCGGTGGGCGACGCAGAGACCGGCAGGCCGCCGACGCTCGCGATAACGAGTCCTACGCCCTGCCCGGCACCTGGCATGATAATCGGCTGGAAACCTTCGGTGACGACCCCATAAATCTGTCCGCCGAAGTTGTCATCGACCACGTCCAGCCTGACTCTTCCCAATCCCCCGGACTCGGCGTTTCCGCCCGCTCCGCCATCGCAATTGATTACGCCAGACCCCACGAGCGTCTCGGAAACCAACCTCACGGCTCCTCCGCTGCCGCCGCCCCCGTAAAGCGGGGCGTAGCCTGGCGTGCCTCCCTGGCCCCCCACCGCAGTGACGTTGCCACCGATGTTGATTTGGCCGGATGCTGCAATCAAAATGGCGCCACCGCCGCCGCCACCGCCGCAATAGTAGTTGTAGTTAGGGGCGTTTCCGGAAGCGTTGGTGCATCCTCCTCCTCCCGAGCCGCCGATGAGAGGAAGAAGATATTGGTTCCCGTAAACTTGGGTGCCATTGGGGTGAGGAACCGGGCCCGTCATGGGGACCGCGCCGAATGCTGCCGACTCGCCAACAGGGCCACCCGCCGCGCCTCCTCCGGGACCTTGTCCCGCGCCTGCGTGCGCCCCAGCATCCCCGCCGCGGTACCCACCAGGCCCACCTGCAGCTCCAGCCGCTGAGAGCCCCACGCCGTATGAAGCCGACCGCCCGGACACATCCACGATGCCGTTAATCATGCAATTGCCCTGTACCAGCCAGACAACGGGCGTATTGGCCGCGTTCGGAGTGAACGTGACCGTCACACTGGCCGGGATATTGACGGATGTGTATTGGTAAATGCCGTTCGGGTGCGTGGCCATGTTGATCACGGTGTTCACCGCGGGATTGAATGCTCCATCGCTGCCATTGCTGCCAGTGTTTACCTGCGCTGAGCAGGCAATTGGGAGCAGCAGCCCGGCGAGCAGCAGCGCGCCATGCGAGCTTGCTTTTGCGCAAGGTTGGCAAGAATGGGGGATCATCGAATTCTTCATAGGTTCAGTTTGGTGGCTGTTGAAACCGGCAAATCGGCTCTTGAGGCGCCCAGGGCAGGAGGACCTCACCGCCGCGGGGTGTCGAAACCTGGTCGAAACTGTGACGTGAGGGGTGCCTTGGTCCTCGACACCAACTTTGCTGCGTGGTGGCCCAGGATTTTCGCCCTGCGGGCTGAAGCGACCCATTTGCATGCAGTACCTTTCCGAGCAGTGCCATTCGAGACACGGGCGCTTTGTTTTGTCAAGCGCATTTTTCACTTTTTTTGTAACTGTTTAGCCCGCCGTGAGACGCGCCGCCGCATAGGAGCGCGGACATTCCTGTCCGCTTCGGGCGACCTACCACGGCCGGCGGACAAGAATGTCCGCGCTCCTACGCGCGACCTGAGTAGTTACCTTTTTTTCGGACTCGCCGGGGCTGTTGCGCGGAGGCCACAGGCCTTCCTCACATATAGAGAGGCAATGGTCGGCCGAGGTTGCCGGGATTTTCGCGCGGAGCGGCGCCGGGACCGTGCGGGCGTCCGGGGGCCACGGCGCCGGCGGGTTCAAGCCGCCGGCTTTATGGGCGGGTGAGGCCGTGAGGAACTGGGCGGTGCTGAGAAGGGCGGTTAATCGGCCGGGAATTGGTTGAGAATTCGAGCAGTCTCATCATCATCCACGCCGTGCGGAGCTCTGCGCGGGGCCATCGCCAGGACCCATTCTTATTAACACCGCCGCTTCAGCGCGGTGTGTGCGGGCGGCGAGCCATCCCAGCCGTTTTAACGGCTTTCGGCCTCCGAGGCAAACCGTTGAAAACGGTTGCAGCGTCCCGGGCGCCTCGTTACACCGGGCTGAAGCCACGGTGTTAATCAAATGCCTCGCCGGGGCGTCAAATAGCGTGGCTGTAGACGGTTTTGGACTGGGCCGCCATGAAGAGGTTAATCGCCTCGGCGTCATCATCCGGTTGGGCGTAGAGCGCCCTGGCCACATTGGGCGGAAGGGGATTCACGTTGGTAACCCTGGCTTGGGCGGCTCCAAGCTGTTCGCGCAACTGTGGGAGCCCGAGTTTGGAACAAATCAAGCGCAAATCCGCATCGGCGCCGCGGGCTTCAAGACGAGTTGGCGCGCGTGTTCGGCCGGCCGGCCGTTCAAGCAGGTTGGAGCTTCCTGTTATGGACCGGAATGAAGCGGATTTCCACTCGCCGGTTAAGGGCGCCGGCAATCCTCCGCAGCATGGCCATTGAGTGGCCCTCATAATCGGCATCTTCAAGCCGCGAAATGACCGAAGGCGTCGTGCCAACCAGCGCAGCAAGTTGCTTTTGGGTAAGGCCGGCCCTCCGGCGAAGGGCCTGGAGCTCACGCGCGACCTGGTCGTTTGCGCGGGCTTCCTCCAAGGCGGCGAGCCGGTCCGTCCGGCCAGCGTAGAAGCGCTGGTGCAGGATCCTGACCCCGTCGCTTGTTTTTCGATTCGGCGTTTTCATAGCGATTCTTCGTAAGTGTGGCTGATGGGATCGGCGCTGAACTGTGCCTTCCGTTGCAGGGCGAGCTCGATTTCCCTTTGCGGCACCAGCCGCTCCTTGACGATCCCGTGTGAAACCACGACTGCCTCTCGGCCATGGAAGAAATAAAGCATCCGATAATTGATGCCCTGAAGCCCCGCCCGGAGCTCATAAATGCCGCCTCGCAAGAAGTCAGCTTCCGGCCGCCTGAGCTCGTGCCCGAGCTGTTGCAGGCGCTCCAAACGTACGCGGCATTTGTCCTGCGCCTTGGGCGGGACGGCGGCGAACCAGTCCAAGAACGGCACGCCTCCGTCCTCGGCCTTAAACAGAATGACATTCGTGCGCGGCATTCAGCACGACTAGCTTCGCAAATTTGCGATGCCCCGTCAACACGCTTCGAGCGGGACCTTGCCAGTTTTCAAAATCCCCCAACGCGGTTGCGCGGAAGCGACGTACCGTCATTACGTAAAGAGGAAACGGCCCGCCGGGGTTGCAGGAATTCTCGCGCGGAGGAGCCGCTCAGGCGCGGAAGACGGGAGCGTAATGAGCGGGGATTGGCGGCTGACGGCTAATGGGCGGCGAATCCGCGGTCCCACCGTCTGGATGCGCGAGGGCGCGGGACAGAATTCTTCGCTGCCGCCTGAAGGCGGCGTTCCGAAGCCAAGCGGAACGCCGCCTTTAGCCGCAATGCCTTTCGGAAATTCAAGCGGCCCTTTGTCCCGGAGGGACACTACGACAATAGCCCAGCGTTTCAACGCTGGGACAGGCCAGTTTTGTGCCGCACCCGTCCCGAAGGGACGGCTGAATCCCTCGAGTGCGGGGCGCGCGCCTTTCAGGCCGGCTCTCGGCCGTCCCTTCGGGACTTGGGGTCATCTGACCGCAAAACCCAGCGTTGAAACGCTGGGCTATTCTCGGATGTCCCTCCGGGACAAGGGCCGCCGACCGGGGCAAGGCCATTTTCGAGAGGCATTGCCTTTAGGCGGCAGGGTGTACCTGCCTGGTCGCACCTGCGGATTGGAAATCCGCGATACGGCAGACTGGAAGTCTGCGCTACGCCTTCCGGCCGGCGACACCCGTGAAACATCCGGGCTAGTTGGCTACTGAACTCTGAAGTATTGGGCGCCGGGGCCGATGGGGAGGGTCATGGGGTTGGCCGGGTTGGCAACGGGCTGCCAATTGGCTTTGGCGCCAAGGGCCGGGCTGGCCTCGAGCGTGCCGCCGGCAGGCGCCCAGGAGATGAGGACTTTCGAGCCTGAACGTTTGATCGTCAGCTTGACCGGCGTGGTGACGGGCGGCACATAAGCGGCATTGAAGCTATCGTAGTCCGTGGTGTCGACGAAGACGAGTTGGTTGAAGGGCGGCAACGGAGCCGGATCGTTGTTGTGGGCGGACTGACAGATGCCGACATAGACGGCCGCGGGCAAGGGGGTCTTGGCGCCAACGGTGGCCGGGTTGTCCCAGGCCTGCTGGACCCAGTCGGCGCCGTTGGTGCTGAAGTAAGCGGCCAGGGTGGCGCCGCTGCGCTGGAGGCGGACCCAGGCATGGGGGTACGCCGGGGCCAGGCCGTTGGTCTCGATTTGCCAAGGGGCGGTGGCGCCGCCGGCGGTGTTGCGGGCGTTGCACTCGATCAGGCTGGCGCCCGGACCGCTGCCATCCAAAGCCATGAGGCCATCGGCACTGTCCGGGTCGTTGACAATGCTCCAATTGCGGCTGCCGGCGGCGAGAGTTTCGCGGACCATCAACCCGGCCTTGGCTCGGTTGGAGGTGTGGGTGGTGTCCTTGACGCGCACGACGACGTCGAAGTCATTGGTGAGCTGCATATAGCTGAAGTTGAAGCCGTCGGCCGCGTTATAGATGTCGCTGCCTTCGCACTGGATGCTGTAGGAGCCGGGGCCATTGACCCAGAGGACGCCCGGCACGGACGGGTCAGTGCCCAGCGGCGGCACACCGATGTCCTGGTTGATGAGCGGGCAGAGATTGGCCGACGCCGCATTGCCGGGACTGGCGAGCGGGTTGCCCCAATAATCCTGGGCGCCTTTGACGGTGACGGCCAGCGGGAAGGCGCGTGTGCCGGCAACCGTCAGGAGCACGCTCGAGAAGTTATTGCTCACCGCCTCGGAGGCAGGGGAGAGGTTGAGCGAGACATTCGTATAGACGGTCACGGCGGTGACCGTGAGGCCCGCCAGGTTATAGGTCGCCCCGAGCAGCGAGCCGGGGTCCATCGGTTTATTGAACTTGAGGTCGAGGAGCTGCGCCGGGCCGGCAGGCAAGTTGTGGTTGGTGTAGAAACTGGCATACGCGATGGCCGGGGCGCCGGGGACGACCGCGGGTGCGGGCGGCACCGGCGGCGTTTCCACGAAGTTGGCCTTGAAGCCGGCATAGTCAACGGTGGCAAGGTAGCTCAGGGCCGTCCAGGCCGGCACGGGAGTACTGTCGTTGGCATGGGCCGCCTGGCAGAGGCCGATGAAGACCGGGTCCACCAACGCGGTCTTGTCGCCGACCACGGCCGGGTTGTCGTGTCCACGGGGGACCCAGTGGAGGCCATCGTTGCTGTAGAAGCAGTATAGGTCTTGACCGGTCCGCTTGAGGCGGAGCCAGGCATTGGGGAACTGCGGGGGCGCGTCAAAGTAGGAGGTTGTCCAAGGGGCGCTGCCGCCGCTGGTGGAGTTGCGGCAGTTGTCCTCGATGGTGTTGGCCCCGTCGCCGCTGCCATCGGCTGCCGCGATGCCATCGGCGCTGCTCGGGTCGCACACGATGTTCCAGTTGCGGCTGCCGGGATCGAGGGTCTCGCGGACCATCAACCCGGCCTTGGCCGAGTTGGAAGTGTGGGTGGCGTCCTTGACCCGGACGACGACGTCGAAGTCGCCCGAGACCGGTTGGCAAGCGAAATTGAAGCCGTCGTTCGCGTTCCCGATGTCGCTGCCTTCGCACTGGATGGTGTAGCTATCGGGGCCGTTAATCCATAGGAGGCCCGGAACGGCGGGGTCACCCGGGACGCCGATGTCGGTGTCAGTAAGCTGCGGGGTCTGAGCGATGGAGGCGGTGGCCGTGGGGAGGGGGTGGCCCCAGGCATCCTCGGCGCCGGTGACGGTGACCGTGAGCGGGTTGGTGGCGGAGCCGACCAGTTGCATTTGAATGCTGGCGTATTCGTCCAGGGTGAGCGCCTCGGAGGTGGGCGAGAGGTTTTTCGAGGCGTTGGTGAAGACGTTCATCGTCCCGAGTGTAGCGCCGGGGACGGTGTAAGTGGCGTGGAGCAGGGAGGCGGGGTTCATCGGCTGGTTGAACCGGAGATCGAGCATGAGGTTGGTTTGCAGGTTTTGCTGGAAGACGCTGGCATAAGCGAGCGCCGGGACGGCGCTGTTGCTGCCCAGGACGGTCAGAAGCGCGGGCGTGCTGTTGCTCCAGAGCGGGGCGCCGGCCGCATCCGCGTAGCCCAGCGCCCTCATCTGGCAGGCAATCCGGGCTTGATTGAGCCACGGATCGGCTTCCATGCTGAAGCTGCCGCCGTTGGCGCCCGGGACGGCAGCACCGTTGATCGTCCACTGAAAGTACACGAAGTTGTTCGTGCCGGAGGCGGGGTCGTCCTGGCCCATGATGCCGACCTGCGAATCGGTGACGCCCCTGGCGGTAAAGGTGACGGTATGGAACGGGGCGCCGGAGACATTGGCAGGCTCGTTGGCGAAGGCCACGTAGGCACACCGAGGGAAGTAGTCGCCGATGTAGCTGCCGGCAAGGGCAGGGAGGCTGTAATCGGTGGGAGGCGATCCGGTGGGGGTGGCGGTGGCTTCGCAGTTGTCGCCGGCGGTTCCGCCCACTTGGTCGAGCTCGAGGTAGTATCGCTGGCCGGCGTTCAACTGAATGCCACCGGCGTAGGGCGGCGCGGTGCCGGCAGGCGCGCCTGGCGGGATGAAGCCGTCGGAAGATTTCTGAGCGAGGCTGCTGCCGCCCGCGGAGGATAGCCACTGCAACGGGCTGCTCGAGGCCGTTTCCTGGGCGATCAGGCTCCGGTCTGCCGGGGCGGCGTCCGGGCTCAGGAACAGGTCGGCCTGAGCCGCGGAGCAGACATAGAAGGTATAGAGGCCGCTGGCGGGGGGAACGACCCAGCAGGTGATTCGGCCGTTGTCATAATTCGGGCCCACGTCATTTAATCTGGCGCCAACCTGGGGCGACGCCACGATAACCTGCGCCGGCCCCAAACTGCCGTTCTCGAGGGCGGCGAGATTATTCACCCCGGCGGGGTTGTTGGTGTACCACCATTCGACCTTCGCCCAGCCCGGTTCCCATACGCCGCTCGCCACGGTGAGACTGGCCACCGAACTGGTGCTCGACAGACCGCCCTCCTGGGTGCCGGCCACGACGAAGAATTGGGCGCCATCGTCGGCCGGTTGGGTGATGGGCGTGCGGTAGCTGGTCTCGTTCGCGCCGGCGATCGGTTGATTGTCCCGATACCACTGATAGGTTAGCGAGAACTCGCCGTCCGAAACCGCTTGGGCGGTGAAGAGGGCGGCAGACCCTTGGTTGGCGGTGACGTTGGCGGGTGGCATCGCCCATTTCACGTAGGTCGCCGCCCAGGTGGCCAGCATGAGGTTGCCGTTGGTGCCCGCGAGTTGGCTGGGCGTGCCGTCGGTGAAGGTTGTCGACCAGGCTGCGTTGGTGGTTTGTTCAAGCGTCTGGTAAGTGGCGCTCATGCCGTCGGGGCCGCCGCCGGCGTGGTGATCGAGTTCGATGTAATAGGGTTTGCCGCCGGTCAGGGGAATGCCGTTGGCATAGGGAGGATTGATGCCCGAAGCGTCAGGGGTCCACTGGTCAGAGCGCTTTTGCGGGTCATCGGTTGGGCCGCCGGAGCCGGAGTCGAGCCAGGAGTCAAAGGGGCTCCAGCCGGGCTCCTGGGCGATCAGGGTCTTGTTCGCCATGCTGGCATCGGTGCTCAGGAAAAGGTCCGAATCATCCGCGCTGGCGACGAAGAAGACGTAATTATCGGTGGCGGGCGGGATGAACCAACCGCTGTTGCGCGTGGCGTAGTTGGCGCCGAGACCGCCGGGATTGTCAAGGGCCTGCTGGACGCCGATCCAGTTGGCGGGTCCCGTGTTGCCGCTCTCAAGGTCCGCGCGGACGTGGCCGGCAAAGTACTCGAGCTTGACGCCGTTGGTGTAATAGACCGCGCCCCGCGGGACGGTGAGCGTGCTGGTCGTGCTTTTCAGGCTCCTGACGGTCGTTCTCCAGAGCGGCTGCACCGTGGCCTGGCAATAAACCTGGGCCCCCTTTTCGGCCGGGTTGGAAGGATCGATGAGCCAAGTCAGGTTCGTCCCCGTAGCGCCCGCGAGAGGCGCACCGTTCTTGAACCATTGGTAGTTGACAATGTTGGCGGTGAGGAAGGGAACGTAGGGCGTTGGGCCGCTATTGGTCACCACGAAACTGAAAGAGGCTTCGCAGCCCGCGTAATTGGTGCAGTTCTGGTTCTGGACCGAGGGGCCGAAGGCCGTGGGCGGCGTGATGCTCGGGAAGTTCTGCTGAAGGTTGGAGACCTGCACCGAGGCGCTGCCGGTCGCGGTGTTGTCATGCGAGGAGACGGCGATGCCGACGGTGACCGTCAATGGAAAGGGTGTGCCGAAGGTGGTCCCGCCGGCACCCGCCTGGGTATCCTTCGAGGTATCGAGGTCGATGTAATCGGTCCAGTTGGTGCCGTTGAGGCTGTAAAAGCACGAGAACACGTTGGCGTTGCGCACAAGTTTGAGCCACACGGGAGCCCGGTAGGCGAACGGGGCGGAGGTAATCCGGTCGGCTTGCCCATGAGCGACGCTGCGGAACTGGTCACCGAGGTAATTGGCCCCAACCGCCCCGGCGGCGTTGGTATCGGTGGCAGGCTTGGTGTAGATGATGGAGATGAAGGCGTCCCCTGCCTGAGGACCGAGGACCGGATCGGACGCGCGGACCATGCAGGCGCACTCGGCCCAGGCGCCGTCGCCTCCGGTGATGTCCGAATCCACTTTGAACTGCATGGACCATTGGCCCGCGGCAACCCAGGTGTAGTAGTAGTTGCATTGGTCGGCAGTGCCCTCAATGCCGGCGCCGTTGCCGGTAAGGGTGAAGGAGCCGTCGGCGTTGGTGACGATCGACCCGGCGGCGGACGGGCCTCCGAGATCCACGTCCGCGAATGGGACCGGCACAGTTTGAGCGGAGAGGCTCGCGCCGAGGGCCAATATGGCAGCGGCAAAGGGGGCGCACGCCAAGCGCCACCGCGCGATGATTGTACTTGGTTTCATGACCGGCTTTGGTTTCTCAAGGCAACATCCTGGAAACCAAAAATGCCGAACGACGGCAAGAAGAATCGTAGCGGTTCAGGGCTGCAGCGTACTTACATCTTTGGTTTGATTGGTTTGATTAGGTCGGATTCGGTCGGATTCGGTCGAACAGAAGGAAACGAAGGCACCCAGGGCGAGGTGGCCCGGACCGAACGGGTGACGCGACGCGCGGCGAGAGGTTATAATTGCTCGCAGGGGTTGAGAGACGCACCAAACTGTGCTCCGAGCGCTGGCGAGGGCAAGAGCAGCGCAAGCCCCGCTTGACAACCTTCAAGGAATGGGTTGGAATAATAGCAGTTCTAAAGCACGAGCGCGCAAGGTTATGGTTCATCGTCACCTCAACCATGAGCAACTGACCCTCGCGGCGATCGATGATGCGATCTCACGGGGCAACCGTGAGGACTGGGCCGAGTTGCGGAAGGCCGTTCTGGCCGACGGGGCACTTTTGAAGAAAGTGCTTCAGGTTTGCCGCGCTCACGTCGCCGATCCTCGGGCGCAGCGTTATCACTTCTGGATGCACTATGCCGAAGAACACGCCGCTGCCTGAATGGGAACGGGTTCTGTCCGCCGCCGCCCATCTGCAAGAGTTGTTGCCGGAGGCGGTGCTCGTGGGCGGGACCGCCGCGGCCATCCATGCGCGGCATCGGTTCTCGCGTGACGCGGATCACGTGCTGACCGATTTGCGGGAACGGTTCGACAAGATCCTCGCGCAGTTGGAGTCGGTGGCCGGCTGGAAAACGGCGCGGGTACAGCGGCCGGTTCAAATCCTGGGAAGCTTGGACGGTATCGAAACGGGGATTCGGCAGTTGATCCGCGAGGCGCCATTGGAAACGACGGCGATCAAACGCGGAGGCCAGGCGATCCGGGTTCCGACGAAAGCGGAAATCCTGCGGATCAAGAGCGCGCTCATCCTCCGACGGAACGCGACGCGCGACTATTTGGATTTTGTGGCCCTGGCGGATCAGTTGGGGGACGAACAGACGACCAAGGCATTGCGCGATTTTGATCGGCTGTATCCGCAGCCCAACAACGCGTCCGCGTTGCAGCAATTACAGATCCAGTTGGCCAACCCACTGCCTTACGATTTGGAGGCGACGAGGCTCGCGGAGTACAAGAACCTGGCGCCAAGGTGGCAGGATTGGCAAACGGTGGCCAAGGCGTGCGCGCGCTGCGCGATCGCCATTTTCGAGGGTGCTTCGGCTCGCGGACAGAGGCGACAGAAAAAGAAACGGTCGAAATAATGCAAGCCCCCTCCCCTTGTGGTCCCCCACGGTTGCAGGTATCCATTCTTGTGGAGCCGGTTCGGGACAAGGGGGGCCGACCATAGCTTGGCTCGCCTGCAGGTGGGTCTCAGTGACCGTCGGGGCGTGGCGTTCATGGTTGGGGCGTTTGGCGCGCAAGGCGCTGACGCGCCCGAGCGGCTGAGCGAGAGCCT
>Ga0209415_10012309_pt1 | contig 14277 bp, 9 predicted proteins | sample PeaSoiSIISIP2007_FD_187696 | JGI IMG/M metagenome (GOLD analysis project Ga0209415, IMG submission 187696) | Peat soil microbial communities from Weissenstadt, Germany - SII-SIP-2007 (SPAdes) (version 2) | ecosystem: Environmental > Terrestrial > Soil > Wetlands > Peat | place: Germany... | reverse complement strand
ATGGACAGGGAAACGAAAAGATAAGGCAGAGAGAGGAAGGCGAGAAGAAACACGCTGCCATGAATGGGAACCTGAAAGACGAAACGCATGAAGGTGACAATCAAACACAATTCGGAAAAACCGATCGCGAGATAGGGCAGGAGCTTGCCGAGAAGAAGACCCATGGGGCGAACAGGAGTGACGAACAACTGTTCCAGCGTGCCGCGCTCTTTCTCGCGGACGATGGAGAAGGCGGTAAGAAACGTGGTGACGTTCAGCAGGAGAATGGCGGTCAAGCCAGGTAAAAAAAAGTTTGGGGAGCGGGAATCGGGGTTGAAAAGGATTTTAGGGCGCATATCGACGGCAAAAGTGGAACGGTCCGGCAGAACGCGCCGGAGCGATTCATCAAGGCCGATGGCCGTAGTGACATTGATGGCCTGGCCGGCGACCGAAGAGTCCGAGCCGTCGATGAGCACGAGGACCTGCGCGCTCATGTTGTGGATAAGCCGGTCGGAAAAATCCACGGGAATTTTGATCCCGACGCGGGCTTTGCCGGCAATGATGGCGTCGTTGAGGTCCTGATCGTTATCAACGTAACGCAGAATATGAAAAGTGTCGGAATTCTTCAGGCGGTCGAGGAGTTCACGGCTTTCGCGGCGGCCATCGGCGTTGTAAACGACAGTGTTGACCTGGCGGATGTTGGTATCAATGCCAAAACCGAGCACGACCATCTGCAAGAGCGGAATCACGAGAGAAAAAAAGAGCGTTCCGGGATCGCGCCGGACATGAAGGACCTCTTTGTAGAAAACAGCGCCGAAGCCGCGAAAGGTACTAAACATTGGCGGACTCGAGCAGTACTTGATGCTTGGCGGTGAGCTCGACGAAGACGTCTTCGAGGCTGGGAGCGAGAGGGCGAATCTCGGCGACGGCAATGCCGTTCTTCAGGAGCTGGTTGCGGAGGTCGTCAAGATTGAAAGTATCATCGATGAGCGCGTGGATGGATTGACCGAAAATGGTGGCGCTGCGAATGCCGGGAAGCTGGCGGGCGAAACGAAGCGCGCGGGTAACTTCGGGCGTGGTGATTTCCACGCGATAAGTGCCATGCGGCTGGACGTCCGGGAGTTCCCGCAGCGAATTGGGCGTGCCATCGGCGATAAGCTTGCCGTAATAAATGTAAGCGACGTGGCTGCAGCGCTCCGCTTCGTCCATGTAGTGAGTAGTGACAAAAAACGTGATGCCATGGCCGGAGAGCTCGAATAGAAGATCCCACAACTGGCGGCGCGCTACGGGGTCGATGCCGGCAGTGGGCTCGTCGAGGAAAAGAAGCTTTGGCTCGTGCAACATGGCGCAGCCGAGGGCCAGGCGCTGCTTCCAGCCGCCGGAAAGTTGCGAAGCCAGGCGATTCAAATACGGTTCTAGGCCGTTGAGCTGGACGATTTCGTCGATGCGGCGCTTGAGGCGCGCGGGCTCCAGGCTGTAAATGCGGCCGTAGAACTGCAAATTTTCCGTGACCGTCAAATCGTAGTACAAGCTGAAATTCTGCGACATGTAGCCGATGCGTTCCCGGACAGATTCGGAGTCGGTGCGGACGTCGAGGCCTTCGACCAGAGCTTCGCCTCCGCTTAGTGGCAAAAGGCCGGTAAGCATTTTAATGACCGTCGTTTTTCCGCTGCCATTGGGGCCGAGGAAGCCAAAGATTTCGCCCTTTTCCACACGGAAGCTGACGTCATTCACGGCGGTGAAGTGGCCGAAGCGCCGCACAAGATTCTGCGCGGAGATGGCGACTTGGGGTATGGATTCCGGGTAAGTTCCCATCGCGTCAGCTTTCCGCTTTCAATTTCACGTCGGCGGCCATGCCGGCCAGCACGCGGCCGGCGGGGTCGTTGATGCGGATTTTTATTCCAAAGACCTGGTGGACGCGCTCTTCACGGGTTTGTACGTTGCGCGGCAGAAATTCGGCTTGCTGGTTAATTTGCTCGACGACACCATCGAAAACAGTCTTTGGAAAAGAATCCACGCGGACCTCCGCTTTTTGGCCGACCTTGACGCGGCCGATTTCGGTTTCGGGGATGTAGATGCGGACGTAGATTTGATCCTTCTCCAAAAGCGTGGCGACCGGAGTGTTGGGAGCAATGAGGTCGCCCGGTCGCACGTCGAGAACCTCGACCGTTGCGGCGGAGGGAGCAGTAACCTGGCGCTCGCGGAAACGGGCTTCATCGTAAGCGAAGGCGGCTTTGGCGAGGTCCACGTCTTCGCGGCGGTTGCCTCGTTCGAGCTTTTCCATATTGGCCTGCGCTTCCTGATAATGCGCCTGAGCGGAGGCGATCTCCTCGGGACGGTAGCCGCGTTGCAATTCGTCCAGCTTCTGCCTCGCGTTTTGCTGCTGCGCTAACGCCATTTTCCAATTGGCTTCGGCGGAATCGCGCTGTTGTCTTGAGACAAGATCCTTCTTTGCCAGAGCTTCGTAGCGGTCGAAGTCCAGGTGCGTGCGGATCTCGTCAGCCTTGGCACGATCCAGGTCGGCTTGGGCGGCGGCAATGTCTTCCTGTCGATAACCGTTCTTTTTTAGCTCGTAGTCCGCTTTGGCCTGTGCGGCGGCGGCGCGGGCCTCGGCGATCTCCTCGGGCCGGTAGCCGCGCTGGGCCTTTTCTGCGTTGGCGCGGGACTGCTCCATGGAGGCTTGCAGTTCCTTGTCGTCAAAGGTGATCAAAACCTGGCCGGACTGGACAGCATCGCCTTCGCGTACCAAGACCTTGTCAATGCGGCCGCCAACCTCGGAGCCGACGCGGATATCGCGGGCTTCGACGGTGCCGGAACCTTGCAGCGTGGTGTCGCGGCGGAACCATCCGGCGTACAGCCCCGTGGCGGCCAGCGCGACGGCGGCAATCAGTAAGACGAGGATACGCTTGCGGTTCATGAACTAGTCTCCTGACGTGAATGAAGGCGCTGGCAGCGGCGGCGCCGAATTCCCTCGCGGTGCCAAGCCGGACCAGAGCAAATTGAATGCGTTTTCAATTCGAGAATGCAGAGTCGCATCGCCATACAGCGACCAAATCAATAAAGTGCCAAAAATGGTTTGCCGAAAGACCTGGGCGATCTCCGAGGCCGGAAGGTCATTGCGGATCTCGCCGCGGTCCTGCCCGAGTTGAATCATCTGGGTGTGGAGGGCATGGACACGCCTCTGTAAGTCCATCATCGCCGCGCGAACCGGGGTTGTCGAAAGATAGGCTTGGAGCAGGGCTCTGATAATCGCAGGGTTGCGCGTGGGCTCCTGGGTCATGCGGACACCCAGCGAACGGAGAAACTCCGGCATGGGCTCACCACTGCCGCGCGCAAGTTCCACTGCCGACTCCAGCTTGCTAAGCTGCATTTCTCCAAAGGCCAGCAAAATGTGGTCCTTGCTCGGGAAGTAATTGAAAAATGTGCCTTTGCCCACATCCGCGGCCTCCGTGATGTCCTCGACAGTTGTCTCGGCAAAACCCTTCTGGGCGAAAAGAGCGAGGGCTGAGCGGAAAAGACGCTCGCGGATGTCGGCGCTGCGGCGCTGGCGACGGTCGGAAGCGGGGGCGAAAGCCGGAGTGCCTGAGCCCGAGTGGGAATGAGAATGTCGAGTCATAATGACTAATCCTCATAAATGACTATAGGTCATGACAGAGCGCATGTCAACCCTCTTTATTCCCCCCATGGCTGCTGACCGCAGTTCTCCCGTGGTTATGCGCGTGGGATAGAGATAGAACACCCCGGTTTAGACCGGGGTGTCGTGGACAAACGGTGGATTTCGGTGGTTACTTACTTAAGGGAATCGGGGTCTGAGGTGTTCTTCGGCGATTTCTGGTTCAAGTACGCAACCATTTTTTGCGCGGCGGGCGGGACAGCCACGGCACCTTTGAACACGATGGATTCGGCCTCAACTTTTTTGCCGTAGATGCGCTCATTGGCGTCATTGTCCGGCCGAACCGTTGAGCCTTCTAGCGAGATGCCGGCGAACAGGCCGCGAGATCGGGAGTAGCTCAATACTTCCGCACGCATGGTGACATCGGTAGAGGCATCTGCCGTGCGTCCCTTAGGACCTGCGGCTGCAGAAGCATCGGCGCCGAGCTTTACCTTACTGCTCAGTATGGCCTTAGCGCCGCGCGGATTCATGACGAGCAGAACAAAATCCGTGGCCTGGCCGCCCAGTTGAAAGCCAATGCTACCGCCTTCCAGAGCCATCATCGTGGGGGCGCTCCACGGCCCGGTAAAATGCTCACCGCTGCGGCAGATCATCGCGCCGCGGCCGTAGCTGCCGCCGATCACAAAGGCAGCTTTCAGCACGGACGGGAAAACGATGATGCACTCCGCTTTATTAATAAGATCTTCGGGAATGTCATCGGGAATATCCATCACTTCCTTGACGACCATCCCGCAATTTTCCAGGCGATCGGTTTCCTTTTTGTCTCCGGCTGCCAAGAGCGGCAGGGCAACAAGCAGCAACGCCATCAGGGAAGAAATCATTCGCTTAATCACAATTCACCTCGTCGTAGTGTTCTGGGCTAGAGCCATCATAGAGTGCCCGCAGGCCGGGCGCAACCTCAAGCCGCCAAAACGGGGCCTGCGAGACGGGGCTTGAAACAGGGGGTACTTCTGTGATTTGGACGCGCGAGGGATGGAATGCGTTGCCTTTCGACTATACTTTTCCCAAGGGCTCTGGGCGTGGATAAGAGATGAAAAACGAAAAAATATTGCAGCGATTTGCGGCGGCGGTGATGGCGAGTGCCTTGTGCGCATTTGGAATGGGCGCGCCTCACTTGCACGCACAATCGAACCCAAAGACAGAGCCCGCCTGCTGTGGCGCAAAGAAACCAAGCGTGGCTTCCAAGAGGGCCGCGGCGAAATTTGCGGCGCGCGCGGAAAAGTTGCTTGGAACGCCGCCGACGAGCAAGGGGGAATGGGGATTGCTCATCGTCGATGCGCAAAGCGGCGAAACGCTCTACGAACAGAACGCGGACAAGTATTTCGTGCCTGCTTCCAACATGAAACTGTTTACCTCGGCGCTGGCACTCGCAAAACTGGGGCCGGACTACCGCTTCCGTACCACGCTGGAAACGCGCGGCGCGATTTCAATCGATGGGGTGCTGGGTGGTGACCTGGCGCTAGTGGGACGCGGCGATCCAAACCTTTCGAATAGAAAATTCCCCTACGAACTTAAGGAAGAGTTCGATGGTCCGCAGGAGAAGGCGCTGGTGGAGCTTGCCGACGCGCTGGTGGCCAAGGGCGTCAAGGAAATCTCCGGTGATGTGATCGCTGACGACAGCTACTTCCCTCGGGAGCGTTATCCGAATGGCTGGCAAATCGACGATATGGTGTGGGAGTACGGAGCGGCCATCTCCGCGATCGTGGTGGACGACAACACCGTTGCGCTGACGCTTACGCCGGGCGAACAACCGGGCGATCCCGTGCAAGCATCCGTGGCTCCGGCGACGCCGGATTTCACGGTTGAAAATGATATTTTCACATCTGCGGCAGATGTGAAATCGGATCTTACGCTCACGCGGGAGCCGGGCGCGAATTTCGTGGTCGTAAAGGGAACCCTGCCGGCGAAGAGCGCGCCGCGAAAACTGGTTCTGGCGATCGAGGAACCGGCGCTGCACGCGGCGGTGGTGTTGAAGCGGCTGTTGGAAGAGCGGGGAGTGAAAGTGGCGGGAGTTGCGCGAGCCCGGCACGATTCAGCGGAGCCCGGCGGTGATCCTCGTGTTTTGGCAGAGCATGTTTCCGTGCCGCTGGGTGATGCGGTGAAATTGATCAATAAGGTCAGCCAGAATCTGCATACGGAAATGCTGCTCCGCACGGCGGCGCGACAAAGCGGGGTGTGGGTTACGACGGACGACCTGATGAAAATTCCAGCGGACTTCTACGCAACAGCCGGAATCGCTCCAGGCGACGTGATTCAAACCGACGCCTCGGGATTGTCGCGCCACGATTTGGTGACCCCGCGGGCCATTGTGACTCTGCTGGGCTTTGCGCAGAAGCAGCCCTGGTTCGGGCCATACTACGCGTCGCTTCCGGTCGCCGGACAAGACGGCACACTGGAAGACCGCATGAAAAACACTTCGGCGGCGGGGCGCATTCACGCCAAGACGGGCTCGGTCGAACACGTCCGGACACTTTCGGGGTTTGCAGAAACTCCCAGCGGCCGGCGGCTGATCTTTTCGTTCTTGAGCAACAATCAGGGAGGAAAGAGTCACGAAGCGGCCGATGCCTTGACCGGGCTATGTGTGGCGATGCTTGAGGAGTTCAACGTGACGCCCCCGCAGCGCGCGCTGGAGCATAAGCACCCGCAGTGAGTCCGAGGATTGCCGAAGTGAAAGAGTTAATTGTCACCGTGTTCGGTAGTTCGCGGCCGCGCGAAGGCGACGCGGACTACGAAGAAGCGCGTATCCTGGGGCGAGCTTTGGCCAAGCACGGTTTTTCTGTTTGCAGCGGCGGCTATGGCGGCGTAATGGAAGCGGTATCCCGCGGCGCGAAAGAAGCCGGAGGAAAAACAGTTGGCGTAACCGCGGATTTTTTCAAGACCGCGAAGCTCAATCGCTGGATCGACGAGGAAGTGCGCCTGCAAACCTGGGAAGAGCGGCTGTTTGAGTTGATCCGCCGTGCCGACGCTTTTGTGGCCTGCAAAGGCGGGACCGGCACGCTCGTGGAGCTTGCTGTGGTGTGGGAAATGCTCAACAAGGCGGTGATGACCGCGAAGCCGTTCGCCGTGCTCGGCAATTTCTGGCAGCCAGTACTCGATAGAGTCCGGGAAGTCGAGTTGGGGCATCCGGCGCCGTGGGGCGAGGCCAACGGGCGCCTGGTGTATGTCGCGACGACGCCGGGCGATGTGGCCAATCATCTGACCACGAGCTTGAAGCAGGGCTAACGATGTCACGAACAGCGCAAGACGTTCTGGAGTTCGACAAGCTGCGGGAATTGCTGCGGCTGAGGACGACGTGTGCGCCGGGACGTCGCGCGGTGAACGCCTTTGCGCCCGCTGCGGACCGCGCGGCGCTAGAATCGGCTTTCGCATTGATTCGCGAAGCAGCCGAGTGGCTGCGCGCCGGGCGCGAACTGGGATTTGGCGCGCTGGCCGATCCGCAGGGCTGGCTCGAACGCATCGAAGGTCCAGGCATGGCACTTGAGCCCGGCGAATTCCTCGATGCAGCATCATTGCTGGAAACGGCAGGATGGCTCCGGCAACAGTTCCGCGAAGAGGCCGTGAAGTTTCCCTTGTTGGCCGCGCGAGCCGCTTCCCTGGGTGATTTTCGAGACACGCACGCAGCGATCCGGCGGTGCGTGCTCCCGAATGGCGAGATCAACGACGATGCGTCATCGGCGCTGCGGCGCATCCGGGCGAGCATCACGGAGACTCGCGACGCGATTCAGAGGAGCTTGAAGCAGATTTTGCGCGCGCGAAATGCGGAAGCCGGTGAAGACTACGTCACGTTGCGCAACGATCGCTTCGTAATTCCTGTGCGAGCCGAGCACCGGCGGAATCTTCCGGGCGTTGTGCACGGAGCCAGCGCCACAGGGCAAACCGTATTCATGGAGCCGTTCGAGACGGTCGAGTCGAACAATCAACTCGTGCAGCTTGCCGAAGACGAAGCCGCAGAGATTCTGCGAATCTTGCGCGAACTCACGGAAAAGCTGCAAAGAATCCGTGAACCATTGCTAGCCGCCGCCGGGACGATTGCAGAACTCGATAGCGTGTTTGGCCGAGCACGATTCGCGAGGGATTTTGAGGCCGCGATGCCGGAATTCTCCACCACAAATGAATTGCGACTGGAGGGCGCGCGCCATCCGGTTTTGGAGGACAAGCTGCGCAAAGAGAATCGCGCCATCGTTCCCATGACGCTGACTCTCGGCGGTGAAGAGCGCGTGCTCGTCATCAGCGGGCCTAACACAGGTGGCAAGACCGTGGCGCTGAAAACAACGGGAATGGCGGCGCTCGCGGCGCAATCAGGAATTCCTGTGGCCGCACAGCGAGCGGTGCTGCCATTATTCGACAGCGTGCTGGTAGACATCGGCGACGAACAATCCATCGCGGCCGATTTGTCCACCTTCTCGGCGCACATGCTGAACCTGAAAACCATGTTGGAGGAAGCCACCCTTAATTCTCTCGTGCTCGTCGATGAAATGGGCACGGGAACCGCGCCGGAGGAAGGCGCCGCGCTGGCAGTCGCGCTGCTCGACGAATTTCGCGCCAAGAACTGCATCGTGCTCGCGACCACGCATCACGACCGGCTGAAAACGTACGCTTCGACTACGCCGGGAGTGGTAAACGCTGCGGTGGAGTTCGACGACGTAAACCTGCGGCCCACCTATCGCTTAATGGTCGGCGTGCCGGGCGGCTCGAGCGGCATCGCCATCGCGCAGCGGCTGGGGCTTGCCGCGGGAATCATCGAGCGCGCCAGGTCTCTGCTGACGCCGGAATCGCGCGAAGCCGCGGACTTGATCGCTTATTTGCATCGCAGCCGAGACGAGCTGGATCGCCTGCAGCGGCAGATGACCGCGGAGCAGCACGCTCTAGAAGAAGAACGCAAAAAGCTGCGGAGCGAATGGGTCGAGCGCCAGCAGAAGCGCATCAAGGAACTGGAAGCGCAATTCGCGGAGATGCAGAAACGTTTCGAGGAAAACGTCGCGCGCGTCCTCGAAGCCGTGAAAGAACGGGAACTGCGCGCACAGGTGGAGAAAACGGCAAGACGGAAGATGCTAGATGTCCGAGGCCAGGCACGCGAAGAACTGAACGCCGCCGTCGTGCAAACCATCTCCGATTCGCAAGCCGATCTCGGCGTCCATGCCGTGTCCATGGAAGCGGTCAGCGCCGACCAGCTGCAACCCGGCACGAAGATTCGCGTGCGCGGATTCAGCAAACCCGTGGTCTTGCGGCGGATAGACGGATCGTCCGCCGAAATCGAGGCTGGTCCCCTGCGCATGAAAGTGGCCCTCGACGAAATCACCGGAATCGAAAACGCACCGCAGCCATCCGCTCGCGGTGCCGTAGGTGCGGGGCTTGCCCCACCCGTTCCTAAAGTCACCGTGACTTCGCAGCGCGGGGATGCCGGCGCTGCCGAAGAAATCAACGTGATCGGGATGACTGTCGAAGAAGCCACGGACCGGCTGGACAAATTCCTGGATGACGCTGCTCTAGCGCACCGTTCACGAATCCGGATCATTCACGGACACGGAACGGGCGCGCTGCGCAAAGGCATTGGCGCGTTTCTCGCTTCCCACCCGCTGGTCGAAAAACATTCCTTTGAAACCGAGGAGCACGGCGGCAAGGCTATCACCATCGTGGAGTTGCAAAGATAGAAAATGGAAATGGGAAAATAGAATTAGACCGTTATCCAAATTCTGGTCTGCCGAGATTCAGCCGCACTGCTTTGCTATACTCGCGTCCCGAAAGCCAATTCACAACGAGGTGCGTGGATGAAAGTTTCAAAGAATTTGGTTTTGCACAGAGAAGCCGTGAAAGAGATGCGCCGCTGTGGAGCGGCCATGGCGTTCGTTTTGGCCGCGATGGCTGGAATGGCGATTATGGCCAGCGCACAGTCGCCGGCCCCGAAGAGAACAGTGATCCGCGCAGGGCATGTGCTCAATGTGCGCACGGGGGAATTGCAAGCCAATCAAGCCATCGTGATCGAAGGCGACAAGGTCGCGAAGATTGCGCCCTCCCGCGAAATCGCTGCCGCTCCCGGCGACACCACCATCGATCTGCCGGATGCCACGGTGCTGCCCGGCTTGATCGACATGCACACGCACTTGACGTTCGATTTGAACTCGCTGGGCTATTCGGGGCTGGGGATTTCGACGGCGCGCGAAGCGCTGCATGGCGCGAGGAATGCGCGGCGCACGCTCGAAGCGGGTTTCACCACCGTACGCAACGTTGGCGCGAACGACTACTCGGACATCGCGTTACGCGACGCCATCAATGACGGCGACGTCATCGGCCCGCGCATTGTCGCCTCCGGCCCGGCGCTGGGAATCACCGGCGGACACTGCGACGAAAATCTGCTCCCGCCGGCGTTCCATTTTCAGGGCGGCGGAGTCGCGGACGGCATTGAGGCTGTGCAGCACAAAGTCCGCGAGAACATCAAGTATGGCGCGGATGTGATCAAGATTTGCGCCACGGGCGGAGTGCTCTCCAAGGGCGATGATCCGAACGCTTCGCAGTACACGCTCGAAGAAATGAAAGCGATTGTTGCGGACGCGCACCGCCTCGGCCGCAAAGTCGCCGCGCATGCGCACGGCGCCGAAGGCGTGCGCTGGGCTTCGGAGGCCGGCGTCGATTCGATCGAGCATGGCCACCTGATGGACGACGCGGCCATCGCCACGCTGAAGAAGAACGGAACGTATCTCGTGCCAACGCTCTTTCTCACCGAATACATGCAAAAGAACATGGACCGCAGCGACGTACCTGAGTATTCCAAACAAAAAATGCGTTGGATCGCATCCGTTGCCCAGCAAAACGTAAAGAAAGCTTTCGATGCCGGCGTGAAAGTGGCCTTCGGCACGGACGCGGCGGTGTATCCGCACGGACTTAACGCGGGCGAGTTCCACGTCTACGTGAATTTGGGAATAACTCCTCTGGCGGCCATCCAGACCGCGACGATCAACGCTTCGGACTTGCTTGGATCGAAGTTCCAGGTCGGTTTGCTCGAGCCCGGCAAGTTTGCAGACGTCATCGCCGTCGATGGTGATCCGACAAAGGACGTCACCATACTGGAGCATGTAAAATTTGTGATGAAAGGCGGGACAGTTTACAAGAACGATTATTTAAAAAAGTAGTTGTTACGCAACGGCAGAATGGCGGAAGCAGGATCATTTGCGGAGAAAGTGAAACAGCAGGCGGACATTGTTCGCGTGGTGGGCGAATACGTCCCGCTGAAGAAGGCCGGGCAAAATTTTCGCGGGCTTTGTCCATTTCACGCAGAGAAGACGCCTTCATTCAACGTACATCCGACCAAGCAAATCTATCACTGCTTCGGCTGCGGCCAGGGCGGGGACGTTTTCAAGTTCGTCATGGAGATGGAGAAGTGTGCGTTTCCCGAGGCCATCCGAATCGTCGCGGAGAAATGCGGGATTGCCGTCCCGCGGCAAAAGGAGCGTTCCCCGGAGGAGCGCAAAGAAAACCAGCAGCGCTCGGTTCTCGTGGAAATGCACCGCGAAGCGCAAACGTTTTTCGTGAAGCAACTCGAAGGTACACTCGAAGGCCAAGCGGCGCGAGCGTATCTTGAGGATCGCGGTCTGGATAAAGAAGCGATCTCGCGTTTCGGAATCGGCTATGCGCCGAGCGGCGGCGATGCGCTGCTGCGCCACCTCAAATCCAAATACAACGAAAAGCTGCTGGTCGAATCAGGACTGGTGTCACGCGATCAAAGCGCCGGGCGATTGTTCGACCGCTTCCGGCGGCGCATTACATTTCCCATCTCCAATGAATCGGGAAAGATCGTGGCGTTCGGCGCCCGCGCATTGGGCGACGATATGCCAAAATATCTTAACTCGCCTGAGACGCCGATTTATTCCAAGAGCAACGTGCTGTACCACATGGACCGCGCGAAGGAAGGCATCCGCCGCCAGGACTTTGCGATTCTAGTCGAAGGGTACATGGATGCCATCGCGGTAGCGCGCGCGGGAATCAGCAATGTGGTAGCGAGTTGCGGCACCAGCCTCGCCGAGCCGCAGATCAAGTTGCTTGGGCGTTTTACGCGTCGCGTCGTCGTGAATTACGATCCCGACACCGCGGGGCAGACGGCCACGGAGCGTTCTCTTTCACTTTTGCTCGAACAGGATTTCGAAGTGCGCGTGCTGGCGTTGCCTCCGGTCGGAGACAAAAAAGCCGACCCCGATTTGTTTATCCGCGAACGCGGAAAAGACGAATACCTCAAGCTGCTGAAAGAAGCGCCGCCTTACGTGGATTACTTGATTGCGCGCGCCCGGCAGATGGATTTGACGACCGGGGAAGGGAAGCAACGGGCGCTCAATTTTCTCTTGCCGTATATACAGAAAATCCCGAATGGCATTTTGCGTTCGGAGTGGGCGACCCGCATCGCGCAACAACTGCGCATCGAAGAGCCGCTTTTGCGCTCAGCATTGAGCAAAGCAGCGAAGGAGCGGCGCAGCGAAATCCAGACTCGTCCGGAGTTGATCGGGCGCGCTGCAAAACCGGTGGAACGTCGTCTGATTCGCATGCTGGCGGAGGCGGAAGGCTTCCGACAGGAACTCGCCACGCATCTGCAAAATGCGCATCTGTATCACGGTCTGGAGACGGAGAAAATTTTTGCAGCGCTGGTGATCGCCAGCCTGTCCGGCCAGCCTTTGCAAGCCCCCGAAGTGGGGGCCTTGCTGGAAGAGCGCGACCGGCGGCTGTTTTTCGAGATTCTCTTCGAAGAGGCCAACGAGCCAACCTGGGAAGAAGCCATGAGCTGCATCGAAGCGCTGCAGCACCGTCAGGCCGAACGAGAGCTAGCCGACGTGCAGCGCAGCATCGAAGCAAACCCATCGGCACCGGAGCTCCGTGGGCTGCTCGAAAAGAAACAGGAATTGATGCGCCGGCTCGCTGCAGCCCGGTGAAAGTCGGTGGGTTCAGTGGGCAAGATTATGCACTCTGAAACAGCCACCCTATTCGTCCTTGCCCTCATAAGGTCGAGGCGGGCTAGGGATCGCAGCACTCGGGCCTAACCTTCGCGATGTTCGGCTTGACTTACAACTGGATTACGCCACTTGTGGACCGGTACATCAAGCGGAAGGGCTGGCCACTTCGATGAACGGTCCCCACTTTCCACAGAAATCCACGAATTAAAACATTGACGCCAAGGGACTTAAACGTGTAGCGTAATAGGGTTTCGCGAGTAACGGTTTTGCCGTTAAACGCATCTATATAGGTGTATTTTAATGGCAGGGGCCGGGCTCCCAAAGTGCGGAATCGGGCAACGCACGGGGCCACCGGCGGGCAAGCGGCGCGGCGCAGAGGCTTTCAAATCAAAAAGCGAGCGATCTTCTGGGGAGATTTCCCCGTGGTTTGCGCCTGCGCGCCAGCCTGTGCGTGTCTCTGCGAATAAGATGGTCACCGATGTGCCTCGTAGTTCTTGGGATGGCAGTTAGAAGCGGGAGGAATTTGTGGCAGCAGTAGGCCTTGAAGAGAAATACGATGCGGTGCGCCAGCTCATTGCCGTAGGCAAGGAGCGTGGCTACCTGCTCTACGACGAAGTAAACGATTCGCTTCCGGCAGAAGTCCATTCCTCGGAAGAAATCGACGATCTGCTCACTACCTTTGAGCGGAACGGCATCGAAATTTATGAGGACCAGGCTTCGGCTAAAGCTGCGCGCGCCGTGGAAGTTTCTGCAGATGGCGCCGACCGCGACGTCGTCGTCAAGGACGATGCGCATTCCGATGAAGGCAGCAGCGATCTTGACCTGACTCCCGGTTCGCTGGAAAAAACAAACGATCCCGTGCGCATGTATCTGCGCGAGATGGGCACCGTGCCGCTGCTCACGCGCGAAGGCGAAGTCACTATCGCCAAGCGCATCGAGCGCGGGCAGCTCGTGGTGATGAAGTCGATCACGCGCTCGCCGATCGTCATCAAAGAACTGATTGCCGTCGGCGACGATTTGCGCAAGGGCGTGCGCTCCATCAAAGAGATCGTGCAGTTTGACGATGAAGAGCTGACCGAAGAAAAAATCGCCAACAAGACCAAGCAGACCCTCAAGTACATCGATAAGATTGCGAAATTGTACGAGACCGCCCTGAAGCAGGCCGCGAAGCTCGATAAAACGCTGAAATCGAAGAAGAGGTCCTACATCCGCGCGAAGTGGGACGTAGCCCGGACCCGCGTGGAAATTTCCGTCGCCATTCGCGACATCGATTTCAATCCGTTTGAGAAAAAGCGTCTGATCGACAAAATGCGCGGCACCGTCGAGCGCTTGCAGTCGCTCGAACGCGAGGCCGGGCGCCTGGAGCGCCGCGCGGACGTGGCCAAGGGCGACGTCGCGGCGGAAGCGCGCAAAGAACTGCGCACGCGCCGCACCGAGCTGAAAGATATCGAGGAAGCCAGCGAAGTCGGGCTGACCGAACTGAAGCGCACGCTGACGTTCATTCACCGCGGCGAAGCGGAAGCCGAGCAAGCCAAAAAAGAATTGATCGAAGCCAACCTCCGGTTGGTCGTTTCGATTGCCAAGAAATATACCAACCGTGGATTGCAGTTCCTCGACCTGATTCAGGAAGGCAACATCGGCCTCATGAAAGCCGTGGACAAGTTCGAGTGGCGCCGCGGGTACAAATTCTCT
>Ga0209415_10012307_pt1 | contig 14278 bp, 9 predicted proteins | sample PeaSoiSIISIP2007_FD_187696 | JGI IMG/M metagenome (GOLD analysis project Ga0209415, IMG submission 187696) | Peat soil microbial communities from Weissenstadt, Germany - SII-SIP-2007 (SPAdes) (version 2) | ecosystem: Environmental > Terrestrial > Soil > Wetlands > Peat | place: Germany... | reverse complement strand
TGTCGGACAAGGTCTCGCATCCTGCCCACGTTTCGCTCCTTCCCTAGGTGCTGCCGCTACGTCGAATCATACGGAGGGGAGGTAAACAGCAGGGGTCCGCGATATGACAGCTGCATTAACGATCAACATCAACGATCAACACGTGGGTTCGGTGTTGGGCAGTCAAGGAGGCGGACAAGCCCCCGCCCCTGGGGAACCTCAACGGTTGATGCGCTCCCTCGCCTTCGCAATCCCGCTGATTCGCGATTGGGTGTCGAGCCACTCACTGTTCCGCACCAACTGTGCCCCACGCGGGGCGTGTCCTCCGTGGGGCCCATCGGTGACGGCACCGCATCGTCGACACACCGCCATCCGTCCGTTGGTCTCCGGGAGATGGTCCTCGTCGAGTCGAGTCCCGAGTTGCCGCTCTTCGGTTGACGCCATGACTTCGTCCGGCCCGTGTGGTCTTCCCCGACCACCGATCCGAAAGGAGGCAGTTCGTTCGAGGTGGGCGAGCCGCCCTTCAGCTCCAGCCTACGGCGCGAAGCGTGGCTCCCGGAGCGATCGATCTCGACAGAACCGGCACGGGCCCCTGACACAGCCGTCAGTGATCGGCCATACTGGCCCCGGAGACGGCTCGGGAGGCGGCTCGAGAGACGGCTCGAGGAGGGCGAGAATGTCCATCATCATCGACTCGGATCAGCACCTCTACGAGAACCGGGCGCTGTGGGCACAGCACATCGACCCCGCTTTCCGAGACGAGGCGCTCGCCATCGTCGACGATGATCTCGGCTACCCCTGGCTCACGTGGCGAGACCGTCGGCTCGACGTGGCCGACGTGCAGATCCCCGGCGATACCTCGGTACTGGGACGGCACCGGGAGCGGTTGCGTCAGCACCTGGCGCCGGAGTACGACTACGACGAGGCCCTTCCCGTTCACTACTGGGACCCGGCCGCCCGGGTGAAGCAGCTCGACGTCATGGGGCTCGACGAGGCTGTGGTGTTCCCGAACTTCGGCCTGTTGTGGGAACGTCGGCTTTCGGAGTCACTGCCCGCCCTGACTGCCAACATGACGGCCTGGAACCGTTGGTGTTCGACCGTGGTGACAGAGAGCGGGGGACGCCTCCATCCGGTCGCCCACCTGACCATGCGAGACCCGGCTTGGCTCGAAGCCCAACTGGCCGAGCTCTCCTCGGCGGGCGTCCGCCTCGGGATGATCGCTCCGGCCGCCATCGACGGTCGCCCGATGTCACATCCCGACCATGACCGGATGTGGGCCGCCTTCGTCCACCACGGGATCACTCCCGTGTTCCACGTCGCCGACCAACCCCGCGTCCTCGACGAAGCCTTCTACACCGACCCCGACGACAGCTTCGTCCCCGTGATCGAGTCCGTCTTCTTGTGGGTCCAACCCGCCATCGCCGTCACCGATCTCATCGTGAACGGAACACTGGCGCGGCACCCAGGACTACGTATCGGGATCATCGAGCTCTCATCGATCTGGGTTCCTCAATATCTGATGATGCTCGACGGAGGCTGGGAATTCACCACCGCACTGAACGGTCGGCCCCTCGCCGAGCTCGACCTGCGGCCCAGTGAGTATTTCCGCCGCCAGGTACGCGTGGCGTCGTTCTCCTACGAGCAGCCCGCCCGGCTCACCGCCAAGTCCGCAGACCTGTACATGTGCTGCAGCGACTTCCCCCACTCCGAGGGCACGGCCACACCCATCGAGGACTACTCGCGCATCGGCTGCCTCCCCGATCAGGCCGAGGGTCTGTTCCACAGCAACGTCGCTACGCTGCTCACGCACTAGCCGGCCCCCGTCGGCGGGTCGGCGACTTCACAAGCCGGAGCGCACAAGCCCGAGTACGGTGCGATTCCGTGCCTGAACGGCTGGATGCGGACGTGTGCGTGGTGGGGGCGGGGTTCGCCGGGCTCACCGCCGCCCTGCGCCTTCAGGAGGGGGGCCTCAGCGTTGTCGTCCTCGAGGCACGTGACAGGGTCGGGGGCCGTGTCTGGACGCAGCCCTTGTCCGGCGGCTCGCCCGTTGACCGGGGGGGAGCATGGTTGGCGCCGAAACACGACGCGATCTTCGGGCTCGCACGAAGCGTCGGGGTCAGCACTTACAAGACATGGGTCAAAGGCGCGCATCTGCTCGTGGACAAAGGGCGGATGCGACCCTACCGAGGTCTCATTCCGAAGATCAGTCCGCTGGCGGTGGCCACGATCGCCTTGGCCCAGACCAGGATCGACTGGTCCTCCAAACGCGTCCCGATCGATGCCCCGTGGGCGGCGAAGCGTGCCGCGACGTGGGATTCGCGCTCGGTGGCGTGGTGGATCGAGCGTTCGGGGATTCGGACGGCCATCGCACGTGACCTGTTCGAGATGGCCGTGCGTGGCCTGTTCACGGGGAACCTGGAGGAGACATCGCTCTTGAACCTCCTCTTCCTGGTCCGGGCCCACGGAAGCATCAACACGCTCTTCGCCATCAAGGGCGGCTCCCAGGAGAACATGGTGGAGGGAGGTGCGGGCTCGATCGCACAACGAATTGCCGACGCCCTAGGGGACTCGTTGCATCTGAACGCACCGGTGCGATCCGTCAGCCAGCGCCACGATCACGTGCGCGTCGAGGCGAACGGGGTCTCGGCGTCGGCGCGTCACGTCCTCGTCACGGTTCCACCCGCGCTGGCCCTCGAAGTAGAGTTCGACCCGGTACTCCCCGCGGACAGGACGGCCCTGTACCGCGCCGCGGTGGCCGGTCCCGAGACGAAGACGCTCGTTGTCTACGACGAGCCGTTCTGGCGTGCCAAGGGATTCAGCGGGCAGAGCGCCGAACCCGGCTCGGTGTCCGAAGTGACCCTCGACGCGTCGCCGGCGTCGGCAAGCCCTGGTGTGATCGCGTCGTTCTCCTTCGGACCGGTGGCCGAGCGCGCCGCCAAGCTCGACGAAGCCGAGAGGAGACGAGCCGTGCTCGACGCGCTCTGTGCCAGGTTCGGCCCCGAGGCCTCGTCGCCCGCCGACTTCATCGAAACCGCGTGGTGGACCGAAGAGTGGACCAGGGGGTGCTCGATGGCGCATTTCCCCCCGGGGATCCTCACGCGCTACGGGCCTTTGCTCCGTGAGGCGTTCGGTCGTGTGCACTGGGCCGGGACCGAGACCTCGACCACATCACACGGTGCCATCGATGGCGCCGTCCGTTCGGGGGAACGCGCCGCGGCCGAGATCCTGGACCGGCGGTAGGACTGCCCAGCGCGTCCGCAACATTGGTCCGAGCCGCGATGGAAACACCCGCCCGGACCGACTCAGGGGTCGGACAGCCTCACCGGGATGTCATTGGCGGGTGCCAAGATGTCATGCTATTGTGACACCTCGCTGGTCGACCCGGCTTTTGCAGATATGCCTCGTTTGCGCGGGGCATGTCTGGTACGGGGGCAGCCGCGCGATGGGGCGTTGGGACCGCCCGCCAAGGTCCCTACGCCCCCGTCGCGCCTCCAGGTGGGTGCCGACATCTCGATCCGAGAGCGCCCACCGGGCTCGGAGGCCGCAATGTGGGGACCGCCAGGCTTTGTGACCTTGGGGGCAGAGCCTGGCGGTTCCCGCATCGCTCTGTGCAGCGTGGACTTGGACGCTGCGCAGGGCTTCCTGTCGTGGGAGATCATGACCCCCCGGCAGGATCGGTGTCATCCTCAAGAATGACGAGCACCGCGCTCTGTCGCCGCGACAGGGGCCACTGTCACACGACCTCGTGCTCACACCCGTCGACTCGGAAGAACCCCGTCGAACGGCGCACGCATCTAGTGCCGGCCGGCCGAGCTCCTGGTCGAACGATGCCACGGAACCCGACGGTTGTACCTGCCTCGGTAGGCCCTCGCCCTTCGATCGGATCGTCCGGCCGCGAGCCGTGCCAAGACCCTGGAGATCTCGGCGCGGGCGCCGTCGGCCCGCTCCAGCAGCTCGACTGGCGATCGCGACCTACACAGCCCCACCGTCTTCGGAAGGATGTCCTCCAGCCCGATGATCGCCTGGTTCAACACGTCGCATTGCGCCCGCGTCCTGGGCGACAGTCCGTCGACATCAGCGTCCATCTGCGACGAGAAGGAGACCTCCTGGACCAGTTCCCCTACTCGTTCCACGCGATGATGCAGGCGCGCGCGTTCTGCTGATCGGCGGGACATGAGTGCGAGCTCGGCGGCCCGCGCCGCCGCAGCTCTCGCATCGCCTGCTGCTCGAGCCGATGCCCGCGCGTACCAGAGGCCCAACCCTGCCGCGAGTGCCGCAACCGAAGCCGCTACCTCAACAATTACGTCAGCCCGCACAGTTCACGTGCCCCCACGAGAATTGCGAATACCCCGGCCATCCGCTCCCGAAACGGAGGCTTGATGGCGCGAAGAGACCACCACTGTGTCATGAATCTCCCCCGAGCGGGAGTCGGCCTCCGCGGTATTTCATCTGCTGCCGAGCATTTCGACACACGACCGGCCGCTGCGCCACGAGTGTGAAGAGAAACGGCGCAAAATCCCCCGTGGGGAGGCCCCGCGACCCATCGGCGCTCCCCCGATCCGGTGGCCGGGACCGCCGTGCCCACCAGGGTAGGATCTGCGGGCGATTTCGCTTCGCATCCACCGCGCCGTCCCCGTGCAGTCCGGGTCACCGCACCGACTCGATGCCTGGGCACAGGGAAAAGGCGAGGATCAAGTCGAGAAAGTGTCAATGACCATGAACCTCCTAGGACAGGTTCCGACAAACCGTGGCCGGCAAGGAGGAACCGATGGATGACGTCCCCTCCTCCCTCGCTGAGGAACGACAGAACCTCACGCGGCTACGGATCAGGCGTGCGGCCATGGAAGTCGTGGCCCGACGGGGTTTCGACGCCACTGTCGAAGAGATCGCACAGTTGTCCGGCGTGAGCCCGCGTACGATCTTCCGCCACTACAAGAGCCACGACCGTCTGATCGTGGCCACCGTCAAGGACATGTGGGAAGCCTGTGGGCAGAGGCCGATCGAAGGACTGCCCGATCCGAGTGACGACCTCGATGGCTGGCTCGAGGGATTGGCATCGACGATCCACACGAGAAACGCCGAGATCATCGGGGATGCCTTCTGGGACATTCACGCTCCGAACCACAAGGACTCCGAGGTGCTCGCCGAAGTCCCCGATCTCAGACGGGACTACCGGGTCCGCGGCGTTCGGTACCTTGCCGCCCTGGCCTGGCGGACAGCTGGAGGCAGGGGTGAACCGCCCGAGACGCTGACCCTGGCCTTCGCCCTGCATTTCTCGGCTTTTGCGACCCACGCGCTCATGATCGATTTCGACCAGACTCCCGCCGAGGTGGGAGAGCTCACCGCGGAGCTGTTGAAGGCCGCACTGGGGCGCGCCCTCCAAGCGCAGTCGGTCGACCAACCGTCAGCCGCCACCGAATCCGAGCGCGGGGAGGGCTGATCCCATCCCGAGGTGTTCGAAAGCTGCCACGCAGTGGTCCTGAGCTCACTCGAGATCACATCTCGTCTCGTCGTCTCAACCCAACTCGGCATGGGCCCGAGCGATGGCCCGAAGCGTGTCTTCGGCGATGGGTGCCAGCCACGGCGCCCCCCGCCACCGCCGACGCTGTGCGGACACGGACAGCGCGGTCCATACAGCCATCACGCCGACCACGGACCACAGCCGCTCGGCGCGTGCCCGGACGGCGCGCTGTTGGCCACCGCCGATCGCCCCGGCGATGTCGCTGCGGGTGTACATGGTCCCTGAGGACAAGGAGATCTCCTGGTCCACGGCGGCAACGGCACTCGGTGGGATCGTCGCCTCGACCCAGCTCCCACCAGTGGTGCGCAGGTAGGCGACGGGAATGTTTGCTTTGCCGAAGAGCACCGACCCGCCCGCAACCTGGTGCTGCGCAAGGTATTCCCCGGCGCGCAGAGCGGAGACAGAGTGCACGGTGGTCGACGGAAACCACCAAGGCTGCATGCTGCCCAGGACACCCACCGCGGCGGTGAAGGCGAAGAGGAGCCCTATGCCCCAGGCCCCGACCCTCCCTCGGGAGACGATGGTCCGGGCGTGGCGCCAACGGGCGGTCGCATAACCCGCCGCTCCGGCCGTGACCGTCAGGGCGAAGACGCCCCCCACCAGGGTGAGCACCACCCGTTGGTCGCTCGATGTGACAAGTGTCGGGATCCTGTGGAGCACGAACCACCCGCCGATGACCCCGGCGACGAATGCTCCGGATCCGGCGAGCGCGGCGGCCTCGAGCGCCACGACGGGTGACCTCCGGCACAGCAGTGTTCCTTGAACCTGGCGGACCCGTGTCACGCGCTCTTGAAATGGCGACGACGAACTCGTCGGCCCCCTCCCCGCGGGGCCCGACGGGTCCCAACCCACACCTGGGGGGGACGAGGTCCTGTCGATCCCCACGACCGACGGTGCGTCCGTGGCGCGCACTGCGGTGTGGTCGGGAGGCCGGACCCAGAGCTCGCCCTCCGACATCGACGATCAGGACGAGGCGCGATCGCCGGGGCAGGATCGAGCCGTTGCCACGGGGATTGCACGTGACCACGTCACGAGAGGGTGTCCTCGACGACCACCATCTCAAGGACGTCGTTCCATGCACTCCATCAGTTCCACTTGGGCCCCCTACGGGGGCGTTCTCCTAGCGCGTTCCTGATCCTCGTCACGTCGCCCTTTGCCTCGGTTCCCGGGAGATCAGCCGGCCGCAGGCGCACTGTGGGCCCGAAAGCGGCCCCTCAGCCTTCTCGGAACCACACGTTCCGACGGGGCGCCTCAGGGGAGGGCTCCGCAGCGGACGTCACCCAGAGCTCGGCGGCGTGCGGGGTCGGTGCCTGGCCTCGGGGCGGGGCCCCGCTGCCTTGCGCCTGGCGCCGCCACCGTCGGGCCCGGTCACCGAGCTGGCCGAACGTCGCGAGGACGCGGCGCGGCGCGTCGACGAGGACGAGCATGACGACCCCCAACAGAAGAAGCGCTACCCCAAGCACGCCCGACCACCCGATGTCACGAGTGTATGCCGAGGCAACGAGTTGGCTCCCGTGGCGCCGCCAGCGGTCCGCTGGCAGGCGGGCCCGGGCCGAGACACATACCCTCTCGTCGGAGCGAGGGGGTCATGTCCGCGTCGGCACGCCCTGGAAGTGGTACGTGCCGGCGCCCACACCCAGCACGGTCGTTCCGGCCACCGAACGTGCCACATGCACCCCGGGCAGGTGCGCGACCGGCACCCCGCTCTCGGTGACGGTACCGGGGCGCAGGCCGGACAGAGAGACCGTGGCGGCGGAGTTGGGAGGCACGGTCAGGTCGAGACTCGTGGCCGGCCCCCCCGTCGCGGCCCGTCGCCACCCCACCGCCACCGTGCCACGCGGCGTGGGCAGCGTGCCTTCGACCCACGCCGGGCCCACGGGCGGAGGAGCGACGTCGAACGTGGCGTATCCCGGGCCTGTGGGGCGGACACCGAGGAGCCAGCGCTGGATCTCGACGAGAACGTTGGAGCCCCACCCGTGCGACATGCTGTCTCCGTTGGCGTCCGAGGGCTGCCACACCTCCCATGTGAACGTGGCGCCTCGGGCCAGGATGTTCGCCCAGCCGTTTGTCGTCGCGTCGGTGAGGCGGGCCAGAAGCTCGTCGTAATTGCCCACGATCGCCAGGGTCCGGATCACCTCGGCCGCGGTCTGCGGCTCGGCGTGCAGGCCCAACCCGGCGACGTGCGCCCCTACCGCCGAGAGCCGACGGGCGGGGACGACCCCGTAGACGACGGCGCACGCGTTGACCTCCTGGGACGCCCGGGCGACACGGGTGTTCGACCCCACCAACCCGTCGAGGTAGATGCCGTCGGACCGGGTGAGGTGCTTGTTGAGGGCGGAGATGAGCGATGCCTGGCGCCCGCGCTGACGAGTGACCTCGACCGACGGCCGGCCCAGGACCTCGGCCACGTCGGCCGTCCGGCCAAAGACGTTCGCGCCCAGGATGTTCAGCCTCGTGGCCACTCGGTAGGGATAGGACGCTTCGGTCGTCTGGAGCGCAGTGACGAGACCCATGGTTCGGTCGATAGCGCCGTGGACGTAGCCCGACAGCTTCACGAGGACCGGGTACACCTCGTGCAGCAGGAGCCGGTCGCCGGTGTTCATCCAGTACTGCCAGACCCACTCGGCATAGATCTCGGAGTATTCGTCGATGTCCTCGGCACCGAGGCCGGTCGGATAGATCTTGTTCACCGCACCGCTCGGCCAGTAGCGAGCTTGTGACTGTGCGAATTCCTGCAGTGACTTTCTCGACAGGTTCTGATCGGCCAAGGCCGCCATGGCCGTCTGGGATTCGTTGAACCCGTCCCACAACCACGGGCCCTTCTCCCGGGTGGGCGTGTCGATGAACTGCTCCTGGGCGCCGAACAGGGCGGAGTGCCGGCTGAGCTCGAAGATGGCGTCGACGGTGGGCTCCGACGACGCGAAGGTGGCGGCGTGCTCGTCGGGCACAGCGCTGTGACGGGTGAGGGCGACGACATCAGATGGGGCGAGCGTCTCACCCGGGTTGTCGATCTGGAGATACCGGAAGCCCAGATAGTCGAAGGGGGTGAATTCCTCCACCCCGCCGCGCTGGATGTACGAGTAGCGCATGTTCGTGTGCTGGGTCCCGTGCTCGGTGGACACTTGGCCCGGGACACCGGCAAAGACCCCACCGGGCTCGTCGAGCAGGTACCCGGCCCGCATCGTGATCAGGCGCCCGGCGACCCCTTGGTGGAAGGTCACCATGGGCACCGCCGCGTAGACCTTGCCGAAATCCGCGACCACGGCACCGGAGGAGAGCGTGGTCAGCGACACCGCCACCACCGGCTCCTGGACGATCCGGGTCCGCACCGAGACCAGATGCGTCCAGGGACCCACGCCGGCAGATCCGAGCACCGAGGCTGGGGCCCAAGTCGTGTCGTCATACCCCGGGCTCTCCCAGCCGACGGGGATGTCGGGGCCGTTGATGTTCTCCGTGTAGTCGACCAGGTCACCCTCGAGGTCCCGCTGCGTCGCCGGCAGCCACGCCCCCTCACGCACCCGCCACGTGCCGTCGGTGGTGATCACCTCGGTCGAACCGTCGCTGTGGAGCACCGACACCTGCACGATGCAACCCGGATGGGCGGCGGGGTGGCCCTTGGTCGCCCCTTGCCAGCCGTACAGGACGGCCAGGGCGTTGGAGGTGCCTGGAACCAGGAGGTTCGTCACATCGAGGGTCTCGTAGTACTGGGAGTCGGGATAGCAATACGCCTGGCCCTTCCCGGCACGGGTGCCGTTGACGTAGAGCTCGTACTGCTGATCGCCTGAGACGTAGGCGCGCGCCCGCACGATCGGTGCGGCGCCGAGCGTGACCTCCTTGCGGACGTAGGTGTACTGGCCGGGCTCCAGGCCCGTGGGGCGCCAGATCCACTTCGCCTGCCAGTCTCCGTCCCGCAGGCCGGTCTCGAAGGTGCCGGCCGGCGCGAACGGCCCGGGGCCGCCCGAGGCGGCCCAGGTCTGCACCGTCCAGCTGTAGACGGCGTCGGATGTCAGGGCCCGCCCCCCGTAAGCGACGAACGCCTGTGCAGAGGACAGGATACGGCCGCTGTCCCACACGGCGGTAGGCGGGCTGCCGGAGCCTGCCGCGGTCGGACGGGACACGACGATGCGGTAGGCACTCTGCAGCGCACCCCGACGCGAGTCTCCCACCTGCCATGCGAATTGGATGTCGGTCGGATCGAGGCCGATCGGGGAAATGAGCCCGTCGACGGTGAGCGCGACAGGGCTCGAGGGAGACCCGGGGGCTTCGTCGGAGAGCGCGCCAAGGATCGTGGCACGGATCGCTCCGGCGCTTCGCCCCGTCTGCCCGGTGAGATCGACGCCCACCACTCCCGCCACACCGAGGGCGCCGCCTTGGAGCACCTGGCGGCGGCTGAGGGGCCGGCGCTGGCTCCGCCGTGGTTCGCCAGTCGGACGGGGTTGTGGGGTCACGGGGTGAGGTCCACAGGCATCGATTGCCCGTCATCGAAGTACACCGTCACCGTGGCGGGCTGCAGGGTCGCCGCCACCGGTCCGTAGCTGAGCGTGATCTGCGTGCGCGAACCGGGCGCGAGTTGCGTAGCGGGACGGTTGTCGTGGTTGGCGGAGTCGGAGTCCACCGTCAGTCCCTGCCCGAGACTGATCGGGCACAGCGAAGGCGGATAGACCTGCCGGACCCCACACGCAGAGGAGTCGCCCGCCGTGGCGGCGTCGGCAGCACTCATGACGAAGTCGACGTCGTCGGCGAGACCACTCGACACATTGTCGAAGTCCGACAGGTTCTCAGCGTGTCCTCCGGAAGGATTGGTCACCGTAAGGGTTGCAGTGAGGAAGTCCTGACCGGGAGCCGCGCTCCAGAGAAAGGAGTTCACGTTGACGTAGAGCGCGGAGGTGACTGGTGTGGCGTTCACCAGAAACGTCGAACCAGCGCCATCGGATACGGCGACCGATCGAGCGATCGGAGCGGACGTGGAGGAGCTCGACTTGCTCGGGGACGTCGTCGGTGGATTCGTGGCCGGCGCCGAACTACCAGAACGGGCGGCACTTCCCCCACAGCCGGCCGCTACAGCCGACGCAGTCAGCAGCAGGGTGGCGCCAGCGATCACCCGGCGCGCCATTCGCCAAGCACATGGGTCGAGGATCATCATCGACGGGGCCAACCGTTCGGACGAATGAAAGTGACCCTACTCCAACTCGCCACCACGCCTCCTCTTGCCTACGAACGGCGTCCGCGACATTGAATGAATCAGCACCTCACGGTGACAACCTTGGTGAGGCTCATTCCCACCACGGGCTGGTTGAGGCGCATGTTGTCGGTCGAGCTGTAGAAGATGGCGCCGGCCGCAGGCCTCGATTCGACCTTGCCCCCTAAAGCGCATGGAACGGAATACACTTCGAAGCGGACCATTTGCTTTCCCCCGCGGTTCCCGGTCCACTGAGCCCTCGGTCGTAATCGGCGATCTCGAGATCTGCCACCCTCGGCTGAAAGGAGCTCAGAGATGAGCCATGATGAAGCCCCGGTCACGCTCGTGCTGGCCACCGACAGTTTTCTGATCGGTGATGGGCTTGTCTCTCTGTTTGCCGACATCGACAGCATCGAGGTGTTGGGCCGAGCTCGGGACCACGACGACATGCTGAAGCTCGTCGACGAGCTTGGCCCCGAAGCCCTCATCATCAGCATCCGCACCGCGCTCATCACCACGATGGCCACCATTGACGCCGCCCGACGTCTGCGAATGGAACACCCCGAGATGGGGATCGTGGTCATATCCGACAAGGTCGATGGATTCGCCCTCGAGCTTCTGCGTAGCGGGGCGGCGCGGGTCGCCTATCTGGTCGACGAGAGGCTCCCCACCATGGACACCGTGCTGGACGCGCTGCACCAACTGCGGGCCGGCCAATCGGTGCTGGACCCCTGCGTGGTGGACTCTCTCGTCCATCGCCGGAACAACCTCTCCATCGACGATCTGACCGCCCGTGAGGTCGAGGTCCTGGAACAGATGGCCCACGGGCTGTCGAACACCGCCATCGCCAACGCTCTGTGCATCTCCGTCAAGGCCATCGAGAAGGGTGTCACGACGATCTATCGCAAGCTCAATCTCACGGACCAGAACCTCGTCGACCGTCGCGTGGCCGCCGCGGTTGCCTTCCACCGTGCCCAGACGAACCCGTTCGCCGCCCCGCAGCTCCCGGCCGAGAGTGCCGGGGCCAGAAGGGCGTAGAGCCAGTCGTACCGCTGCCCGTCGGTGAGGAGAACGTTCCCCGAGCCAGGTCGGTCCATGGACACAACCTTCCGGGGTACGTGCCCGCGACTGGTGATCCCTGCCCCCGCCGGGACTCGTCGGGACTTGGGCCTCATTTGGGTATCCATTGACCACTCTGTGGGAATGAGCCGCCACGATGAATGGCGGAGCTCTGCCGGAGGTGTCGTGGCACCCGGGCGGTGGGGCACGAACGCTGGGAAGCTCACGTGCAGAGAACTCGACGCGTCATGACCGGCGCGGCTACCCGCGCGGTGGTCGGCTCGAGTGGACTGCGGCGACGCCTGGTGACAAGCGTGGCGGTGATCGCCACGGTCACCGGTCTGGGGTCAGCCGGGTTGGTCGTGGCAGTGGGCGCCACGACGCCGACGACACCCACCGTCACCGTGGTGAGCCCGAGCTCGGGGTCCACTCAGGGGGGTAGTTCGGTCACCATCACGGGGACCAACTTCACCGGCACAACCGCCGTCACCTTCGGCACGGTTCCGGCCCAGGGCTTCACCGTGAACAGTGCCACCCAGATCACGGCCACCTCTCCGATGGCGACAGGGACGGTCGACGTGACGGTGACCACCCCGGCAGGCGTCTCCGCGGTCGACGCACCGGTGGACTGGTTCACATTCGTCGCCACACCGCTCCCCACCGTCACCGCTGTGAGCCCGAGTTCGGGGTCCGCCGCTGGGGGCACCTCGGTGACCATCACCGGCACCAGCTTCACCGGAGCCACCCAGGTCAGGTTCGGGACGACGCCAGCCTCCTCCCTCACCGTGAACAGTGCCACCTCGATCACGGCCACCTCGCCGCCCGAGCCCCTCGGGATCGTCGACATCAGCGTGACCACCGGATCGGGGACCTCGAGCCCCAACCCCTCCTCCGACCAGTTCACCTTCCTCACCGGGCCCGTCGGTACCTTCGCCTCGATACAGGGGACGGGCATCACCACCTTGGCGGTGTCGCCGCAAACCCCAGGTGACGTCCTCGTGGTGTGCGCCGAGGTGGGCGCGACCACGCCGACCGTGTTGTCGATCTCCGGAGGCGGGGTGACCACCTGGACCAAGGCGGTGCAATTCGAAGGGTCCGGTGGCACCGACGAGGAGATCTGGTACGGCCCGGTCAACACGACCGGCGCGTCGACCGTCTCGTTCACGTGGTCGAGCCCCATCACCGCCGACACCGCCGAGTACGGCGTCCAGGAGTTCGCTGCCGGCCTGGGAACGACCACGGCGTGGACCCTGGACAAGACCGGCACCCTCGACAACACATCGTCGACGACGATCTCGTTCCCCGCGCTCACGCCGGGCGGGGGCACCGAGCTCTACTTCGGCTACGCCGTACCCGGCGCCACCGCTTCGGCGGGAACGACGTCGGGCTTCACCTACGCCCTGACCGCCTCGGGCAACGTCGCCGCCTTCGATCCCGACGTCTCGAGCGCGGTGTCCCCCACCGCCACCCAGTCGTCCGCCGGCGGCTCCTCTTCGATCGGGGTGCTCCTGGGTGTATCGAATGGTGCTCCTCCGCCCGCGCCCACCGTGACGGGTGTGAGCCCGAGCACCGGCTCGACCGCGGGAGGAGAGCCCGTCACCGTCACGGGCACCAACCTCACCGGAGCCACCATCGTCAAGTTCGGCACCGTCCCCACCACCTTCTTCCCCGTGTCCGGGACCCAGATCTCGGCCCTCGCACCATCGGAGCCCGCCGGCGCAGTCGATATCACCGTCACCACCCCGGGAGGCACGTCGGCGGTCAACACACCCGCCGATCAATTCACCTTCGCAGCACCTCCACCTCCGACCGTCACCACGGTCACCCCCTCTTCGGGACCCACCCAGGGGGGCACCACGGTCACCATCACCGGGACCAACTTGTCCGGGACCACCACCGTCAGCTTCGGCACGGTGGCGGCGGCCGCCTTCATCGTGAACACCAACTCGCAGATCACGGCGGCCTCGCCGGCGGGGACGGACACCGTCGACGTCACGGTCACCACGGGCGAGGGTACGTCCGCGATCAACTCCCCAGGGGACCAGTTCATCTTCACCTCCTTGCCACCGCCACCCTCGTTTCCCGCCATCACCGCCGTGCTCCCCTCTTCAGGGCCGATGGCCGGCGGTACCTCGGTGACGATCAGTGGGACCAACTTCACGGGCACCGTCGCTGTGCGCTTCGGCACGGCGCTGGCCCCCACCTTCACGGTCAACTCGGCCACCTCGATCACCGCCACGACCCCGTCGGGCTCGCCTGGCACGGTGGACGTCATCGTCGTCACCCTCGAAGGAACAAGTCCCACCGGTCTCGCTGACCGGTTCACCTACCAGGGCCCGGGCTACTGGATGGCCGGGAACGACGGCAGCCTGTTCGCATTCGGCGGAGCGCCCTTCGAGGGATCACTCCCGAGCCTGGCCGTGCACGTCCATGACATCGTGGGGCTGGTGCCCACCGCCGACAGCAGGGGCTACTGGATGATCGGCGCCGACGGCGGAGTCTTCGCCTTCGGCGACGCCGGGTTCGTGGGATCGCTTCCG
>Ga0209415_10012305_pt1 | contig 14280 bp, 9 predicted proteins | sample PeaSoiSIISIP2007_FD_187696 | JGI IMG/M metagenome (GOLD analysis project Ga0209415, IMG submission 187696) | Peat soil microbial communities from Weissenstadt, Germany - SII-SIP-2007 (SPAdes) (version 2) | ecosystem: Environmental > Terrestrial > Soil > Wetlands > Peat | place: Germany... | reverse complement strand
AAACCGATGAGCACCACCGAAAACCCGATGCGGCTGTGCATCCACGGCCATTTCTACCAGCCTCCACGCGAGAATCCGTGGACCGGCAGGATCGAGGCGCAGGAAAGCGCCTCTCCCCACCACGACTGGAACGCCCGCATCGCCCGGGAGTGCTACGCGCCCAACGGCGCTTCGCGGCTGCTGGACGGGTGGGGCCGCATCCGGGCCATCTCCAACAACTACCGGTGGCTCTCCTTCAACTTCGGGCCGACCCTCCTGAACTGGATCGCGGAGAACGACCCGGAAACCCTGGAACGGATCCTGGAGGCCGACCGGCAGAGCATGGTAGACCAGGACGGACACGGCAACGCCATCGCCCAGGTCTACAACCACGCCATCCTGCCGCTGGGCACCAAGCGCGACCGGCGCACCCAGATCCAATGGGGTCTGCGGGATTTCCAGCGGCGGTTCGGCCGGCCCGCGGAGGGCATGTGGCTCGCGGAAACCGCCATCGACATGCCGACGGTGGTGGACCTCATCGAGGCCGGAGTGAAGTTCACCATCCTCGCGCCCACCCAGGCGGAACGCGTGCGGTCCCTGCGCACCGACGAATGGACGGACGTCTCCGACGGGTCCATCGATCCCGGACAGGCGTACCGGATCTATCCCCTGGACGAACACGGGGAACCTCTTTGCGGAGGCCATCTGGACGTGTTCTTCTACGACGGTCCGGTCTCCGCTGCGGTGGGGTTCGAGCACCTGCTCCGCGACGCCAAGGGCTACTTCGACCGCCTGAAGGCGGCCTGGGTTCCGGATTCCGTCCAGCCCCGCCTGGTTTCGGTCGCCACCGACGGGGAGTCCTACGGCCACCACGAGGCCTTCGGCGACATGGCGCTGGCCTACCTCTACGAGAACCTCTGCCCCCAGCACGGGACCATCCCCACGAATTTTGGACATTTCCTGTCCATCCGCCCACCCGAACACGAGGTGCGGCTGAAGAACGCCCACGGCGAGGGGACCGCCTGGTCCTGCGCCCACGGGACGGGAAGATGGCAGCGCGACTGCGGCTGCCACACCGGGGGACCCGACGACTGGAACCAGGCCTGGCGCACCCCCTTGCGCCAGGCGATGTCGCTCTGCCGCGACGAGGCGGAACTCGCCTGGGACGCGCTCTCCCCGGGGCTCTTCAAGGATCCCTGGGAGGCAAGGCTGGATTGGGTGTCCACCAGGAACGGAGGATGCTCCCGGGAGCAATGGCTCGCTGCGCACCTCCGGCCCGAACTTCCAGAGGCGTCCGCGGGGATCGCGCTGCGGCTCGCGGAGCTGGTGCTGATGGGCCAGTTCTGCCTGACCAGCTGCGGCTGGTTCTTCGACGACCTCGGGGGATTGGAACCCGTGCAGAACCTGCGCTACGCGCGCCGCGCCTGCGAACTCGTGGAATCGCTCGGACGCCCTTCCCCCGAACGACGGATCCTGGCCATCCTGGAGAAGGCGCTGTCCAACGTGGAGGCGCGCACCGGCAGGTGGATCTGGGAACACTGGGTGCGCCCCGCCTGGCCCATCGCCCACCTGGTGGCGGCCCACGCGGCCTTCGAACTCCTGGTGGAGACCCCCGCGAACGAAACGCCCGTCGCGATGTTCCACCAGACCGTGCGATTGGAACTGTCCAGTCCGGTGCAGGGCGTCTGGCAGGGAAAGGCCGTGGTCCTCGACGCCTCCCTGCGCGAGACCACCACCATCCGCCTCCTGGCATGGCAGGACGCGAGGAATTCGCCCGAGGTGCGGATCCTCGAAGACGGAGACCTTCCCGGGGTGGACTGGTCCCTCCCCGCCGAGCGGATCCGTTCCGCCGTGGAGCGCGCCTGGGCGTGCAGACCCTTCCGGCTGACGGACCTGCTCCTGGACCGTCGACAGGATCTGGCAAACCGCCGGATCCGCCGCGCGCTGGACGACCTCCGCCCCCTCCACGAAGGCCTGGACAAGGCCTCCCAGGACGCGCGCGACGACCTTGTGCACCTGGGGATCCCCGCGCCCGCCTTCCTGCTCTATCCGAGGCAGGTGCTCCTCGAACACCGTCTGCGCGACGCGGTGCGCATCACGCTGGAGGCCCCGAACCGCGCCATCGTGGCCGAAGTCGTCGAGGCGCTCGAGGAGGCCAAGGCCCAGCGCATCGCCCTGTCCACCTTGCTTCCCGACGGAGCCCTGGACGCCTCCCTGCAGGCGCGGATGCGCGCCCTGTCCACGCGCGCGGACCCGGTGGAGGCGGATGCCCTGTCCATCCTCCTGGACCTCGCCGACGCCGCCCACCTGCAGATCTCCAAGGCTCCGCTGGAGAACGCCGGACTGGTCCTGCGCGAGGGCAAGCTCAGGCCGCTGTTGCGCAAGGCCCGGATCGACGCGCAGGAGAAGGCCGCCGCCCTGATCTGGATCGCGGTCCTGGAACGACTCAATTTCGACATGACGGTGGAACGCGAAGCGGCCCGCTGGGGAGACTCCGCCAAATGACCTCGCCGGTACCGCTGCTCACCGCCCGACAGATCGAGGCCAGGATCGCCCAGATCGCCCGCGAGATCGACCGACACTACGACGGGGAGTCCTTCATCCTCCTGGTGGTCCTCAAGGGCGCGGTCGTCTTCGCCTCGGACCTGATGCGGCAACTGCGCAATCCCTTCGAGCTCGAATTCGCCCGGTCCCGCTCCTACGGCGATTCCACCGCGCCGGACGGATCGCCGCGATTGGTCGTCCCGGACCCGGAAAAGGTCGCCGACAAGCACGTCCTGGTGGTCGACGACATCCTGGACACGGGTTCCACCTTCCTCGCCCTCAAGGAATGGCTCCTGGCCCACGAGGCCCTTTCGGTGCGCGGCTGCTTCCTCCTCGACAAGCCCTCGCGCCGCATCGCCCCCATGAAGCCGGATTTCTTCGGGTTCGAAGTCCCCGACGTGTTCGTGGTCGGTTTCGGACTGGACCACGCCGAGAGGTTCCGCAACCTTTCCTTCATCGGGCGGTTGCCGGAAGAAGGCGCATGAGGGTCGTTCCGTTCCTCGCGGCGCTCGCCGCCGGAACCTTCGCGGGCGGCTGGCCGGCCACCATGGACGGATTCCGTCACGATTGGTCCTTGTCTCCCGTTTCCAGCTCGCGGCGCGGAACCTGGGAGATCGGCCGTCTCTCGGCCGACACCGCCCGGATCCTGGTGCGACCGGATTCCCTGCGCGGCGGCGCGTTGGAAGGGGTGGACTGGTGGGCCGAGCGCTCCGGACGCGAGCTGGACCTCCCCGACGGCGTCTTCTGGAACATCCTGGACGGACTGTCGGCGGGTGCGGAATGGACGGAATCCGATCCGGACGCCCTTCCTCCCGAATTCCTCGCCACCATGCCCGGCAAGCCGGCCCAGGGGTTCCTCTGCCGTTCGTGCGATCCCCCCTTGGCCGCCGCCACCTGGGTGAGCTCGGGCTCCACCAGGCTGCGCACGGGGCGGACCGCGATGCCGAAGGGTCCGACCCTCCCCGGATTGGCTTCCGGAATCACGGAGAAGGGGCTGGAATCCCTCGCGAACGACCTGGGCCTGGAGTTGGAGTCCAACACCCCGTGCCACCGTGGAACGGGCGCTTGCGCCCTGCGGTTCTCGGGACCGAAGGGCCAGCGATGGGTTTTCCGACGGGCTTCGGGCGATTCTCCCTGGTCCAGCGTGGAGGCCACCTTGCAGGCGGGGCCTTGGTGGTCTCCCCAGTGGAATTGGGATTCCCTGCGCATCGCGAATCGACACGAATTCGCCAACACCCTTTCGGAATGGCTGGGGGCCGATGCCGACGTGTCGGCCCGGAACCTCCTCGGGCCCATCGAACCGGTCCTGAATTTCCCCGTTTCGGCCTGGATCCGACGGGGCCTTCCCGGGCTCCGCTTCGAGGCCCTGGGCGATTCGCTTTCCCACTTCGACACCCCCCCTTCGAACCTCGTGCTCGTCCGCATGCCCACTCTCGAAGCCTCCATCGACGCCTTCGGCCGGCGCGTCATCCGGGTGGGTCCCTGATGGCGCCCCTCCATCCGTCCCGAGCCGGTGCGGCGGTACTCGCGTGCGCGCTCGTCGTCCACCCCGCGAATTCGCGGAAAGCCAAGACCGGGAAGGCGAAGTCCACGTCCTCCTCCCTCCTCGCGGCCGATCGGGCCTGCTCCAGGAATTTCGCGCGAGGCGACCTCGCCTGGGCCCAGCGTCGCTGCGCGGACCTCGAGCCTTCCGATTCCCCCATCGCCACCTATTGGCGACTGGCCCTGTCCGACGACCCGGTGGAGCTTCGCAAGGGCCTGTCCGCAGTGGCCCTCAAGGGGATCGAAGCCGAGCCCAGGCTCCTCCTGCTGGCTGGACGCTACCAGTTTTCCAGGGGCGAGTCCCGCGAGCTGTCCGACCTGGTGTGGCTCTGCGCCAAACGCAAGCTCAAGGGGCCCGACATCGACACCCTCCGGCGCTTGTCCGCGGGCAAGTAGGTAACTTGTTGACCCTATGGCCAAGGATTGTTCCTTCGACATCGTCTCCAAGATCGATCCCCAGGAGGTCCGCAACGCCGTCGACCAGGCGCGTCGCGAGATCGGGTCGCGTTTCGACTTCAAGGGCAGCAGGTGCGAGGTGGACTTCGACGGCGAAAAGCTGAAGCTGGTCGGAGACGACGAACCCAAGCTCGAGCAGGTGAAGGACGTCCTGGACACCAAGCTGATCAAGCGGGGTGTGAGCACGAAGGGGATCGAATGGGGCAAGGTCCAGGCGGCCGGCCACATGACCGTGCGCCAGGAGGCGACCCTGAAGGCGGGCGTGCCCCAACCGGACGCGAAGAAGATCGCCGCCACGGTCAAGGAGGCCAAGCTGAAGGTCCAGGTCTCCATCCTGGGGGACCACCTGCGGGTCGCGGGCAAGTCCAAGGACGATCTCCAGGAGGCCATCCAGTTCCTGCGCAAGGGCGACTGGTCGGTGGACCTCCAATTCACGAACTTCCAGGGATGATCCGACCTCTCCTCGTCCTGTTCGCCGCGGCCTCCGCCCTGGCTGCGGACAATCCCTTCGATCTCCCCCTGGGTGGATCGGGCTTCAAGCTGCTCAAGACCTCCGCTTCGCCCCGGGACCAGGCCCTGTCCAATGCGGGTGCCGCCGACCCGGGCGCGGAGCCCTCCGCCAATCCGGCCACGGATTCCCTCGACCACACCACCATCTCCGCGGGATGGATCCAGAACTACGGGCAGATCGGCGGGTCCCAGCAGGAGGCCGCATGGATGGCTCCCGAGGGATCCTGGACGGTCCAGGGACGGCTTCGCTACCAGGGAATTTCCGATCTCCAGGGGAGGGACGACGCCGACCAGCCGACCGGCTCCTACGCCGCGTCCACCTGGGCGGCGGAAGGAGGGGCCTCCGCCCCGCTCCCCTGGGACGGGCTTCGAGCCGGCTTCCTCGTGGGCGCCGGAATGGACGCGGTATCGGACGCCACCTCCTGGGGAGGCTGGATTTCGGGAGGTTTGCGCTGGGCGCCCCAGGCGCATCCCTGGGCCGCGGGCATCGAGGTCCAGAACCTGGGGATGGGAACCCTGTCCGGCCAACACCGAGAGCGTTTGCCCGCCGTCGTCCAGGCGGGCGTGTCGTGGACCCAGCGCTGGGGAGATTGGGCGGTGGTTCCCATGGCCGACCTGCGCCTGGTGGCCGACGAGTCTCCGGTCGTCCCACTTGCCTTGGAGGCCCGCTGGAACGGAATCTCCCTGCGCACGGGCTTTCCCGTGGGGAGGCCCGAGGCCATGCCCTCCTTCGGGCTGGGCTACCTGGGAGATTCCTGGGGCATCGACGCCGGTTTGGGCTGGCACTCCGCCCTGGGGTTCGCTCCTTCCGGACAGCTCACCTTGCGGTTTTGAGGGATCGATGTCCCCGGAAACCCCTCTCCACCGCTGTCCCTGGGTCGACCTCGGGAAGCCGGACTACGTGGACTACCACGACCGGGAGTGGGGCGTGCCGGTGCACGACGACCGCCTCCTGTTCGAATTCCTGACCTTGGAAGCGGCCCAGGCGGGACTGAGCTGGTACACCATCCTGCGCAAGCGCGAAAACTACCGGGCGGCCTTCGACGACTTCGATCCGGCCAAGGTCGCCCGCTACGACGAGGCGAAGGAAGCCGAACTCCTCGCCGATCCCGGGATCGTCCGCAACCGGGCCAAGATCGAGTCGGCCATCCTCAACGCGCGGAAATTCCTGGAGGTCCAGGAGGAGTTCGGCAGCTTCGACGCCTACATCTGGAGCTTCGTGGGCGGAAAGCCGCAGGTGGGCGAATTGCGGGGGATCGAGGACTTCCGGGCCACCAGCCCCGAATCCGACGCCCTGAGCAGGGATCTCAAGCGCCGCGGCTTCAAGTTCCTGGGGTCCACCGTCTGCTACGCGCACATGCAGGCCACGGGGATGGTGAACGACCACGTGGCCTCCTGCTTCCGCAGGGAACAGATTCTGTCTCTCCGCTGATCGGCGGACGGCTTCCGCCGCAGCCCGAACGCCTTCGACGGATGCGCCTCGCGCTTGACCAGGGATGCTTCCGGATGGTACGGTCTGGGGGATGGAAAAGCGGAATCTCATCGGGCTTCTGACCAACGACCTCGTGGGTTCCTACCAGTACGCGCTCTGGGCCGGGATGAAGGCCGCGGCGCGGGTGGAGGATTGCGACCTGGTGAGCTTCAACGGCGGGGAGATCGGCTCTCCCGACCGGACCAAATCCATGCGCAATGTGGCGTTCGACCTGGTCCGCCACGCGAAACCGGACGCCTTGGTCCTCATGGCCCCGGTCGTGGCCAACTCCTCCGGGATGGACGAGATCGAATCCTTCATCCAGGCCCTGGCACCGATCCCCGTCGTGATGGTGGGCATGGTCTTCCCCGGCTACCCCTCCGTCCAGGTCGACAACGCCGCCGGGATGGAGAACCTGGTGGAGCACATCGCCAAGGTGCACGGGCGCACGCGCTTCGCCTTCCTGGGCGGACCCAGGCTGAATCCGGACGCCTCCCTCCGGCACCTCGCGTTCCAGAGATCCCTCGAACGGCTGGGTTTGCCTCTGGATCCGGCGTTGGACATCCCCGGCGAATTCGACTTCGGAATCGCCCGGGACCGGGTGAAGGCCCTGCTCGACGAGGGCGCGTCCTTCGACGTCCTGGTGGCCGCCAACGACGAAATGGCCCTGGGGGCGATGGAGGCCTTGCGGGAGCGCGGCCGGCGCATCCCCGACGACGTCGTCGTCACCGGTTTCGACGACATCGAGGACGGCCTCTGCTCCACCCCCGCCCTGACCACCGCCCACCAGCCCGTGTTCGAACAGGGCGAAGCCTGCCTCCGCCTGGCCCTGGACCGGATCGACGGCATCCGCGTTCCGCCGGCCACCCTCCAATCGGCCCACCTCGTCCGCCGTGGTTCCTGCGGTTGCCTCTCGGTTTCCCAGGAAGAGATCCGCACCGGAGCGATTGCCGTCCCGACCGAGCATCCCGGAGCTCCCGGCGGTCCCGAACATTGGGCCGCGGTCCTCAAGGCGTGCGCCGCGCAGGAACCCGGGAAGCGCATGGACGGCCCGCTCGGGAAGCTCGTCGAGGCCATGTCCCGGGAAGCGGTCCACGGAGGAACCCAGGAGTCGTTGGGCGCCTTCCTGTACCTGGTCGAAACGTCCAACCATCCCGAGGAGGACCAGGACCGCTGGCAGATCTTCCTCTCGCGGCTGCGTTCGGCCTCCCTCCCCTTCTTCGCCCGGGACGCGGCGTCCTGCACCGCCTTCGAGGGATTGCTGCACCAGATGCGCGTGGTGGTCCACGAACGCGCCGTGCAGTCGGCCGCCTACCGCTCCGTGCAGCTGCAGAGGTGGGCCAGGAGTCTCCAGGAGACCGGTTGCGAACTGATCAACAGCTTCGAACTCTCCGACCTGGTCGAAACCCTCGCCCGGGACCTGAAGGCCCTTCAGATCTCCAGTCTCCATCTGCTGCTCCAGGACCCCATGGCCTGCCAAGGGGAGATGCGACTGGCCCTGTCGGTCCACCACGGTGTCCGGGCGAACCTTCCGCCGGGGGGCAAGATGTTCAGCCTGGATCGACTGTTCCGCCGCATCCGGCGTCGCTCTCCCATCCGTTCCGCGCTGGTGGTGGAGCCCCTCTTCTTCGGGGACGTCCAACTGGGGTTCCTCCTCCTGGAGCTGGTCAACCGCAAGGGAATGCTCCTGGACGCCTTCCGCGGCCAGATTTCCGCCTCCATCATGGGTTCCCGCTTCGCCGATGCCAGCCGGAATCCGCTGCCGGTGCTCGGCGAACCCGCCCCCAGAAGACGCCGCGAAACCGCGCTGGCCTGAGGCTTCGGAGAAGGCATCCCGCTTCGGGCCCGCCCGATCCGGCTATCTTGGGGGGCATGAGCGGGAAGACCTACGACTTCGACGACCTGCGGGAGATCATGGCGCGGCTTCGCGCCCCGGACGGATGTCCCTGGGACCGCGAGCAGACCCACCAGAGCATCAAGGAATGCCTTCTGGAGGAGGCCTACGAGTTCCTGGAGGCGGTGGAGAGCGGCAACGACCTCCACATGCGGGAGGAATTGGGCGACCTGCTCCTCCAGGTGGTCTTCCACGCCCAGATGGGCTCCGAGAGGGCATCCTTCGACCTGGACGCGGTGATCCAGGAATTGTCCGAGAAGCTGGTGCGCCGCCATCCCCACGTCTTCGGGGACGTGGAGGTCGCGGGCTCGGACCAGGTGGTCGCCAACTGGGAGGCCATAAAGAACACCGAGGCGGGCAAGGAGGAGCGCAAGAGCCGGTTGGACGGGATCCCCGTCACCTTCCCGGCATTGCTTCGGGCAAAGAAGCTCCAGGTGCGCGCGGCCAAGGACGGATTCGACTGGCCATCCGCGGAACCGGTCTGGGAGAAGCTGGACGAGGAGATGGGGGAGGTGCGGCAGGCGATCGCCGAAGGCGACGCGGGGCACCTCGAGGAGGAGGTGGGCGACCTGTTGTTCGCGGCCGTGAACCTCGCCCGCAAGTTGGGAGTGGATCCCGAGATCGCCCTTCAGCGGGCCAACGCGAAGTTCGACCGCCGCTTCCGCGCGATGGAATCCTTCGCCGACGCGGAAGGACGCAAATTGTCCAGCCTGGACCTCCCCGCCCAGGACTCGCTCTGGGACCGCGCGAAGGCGACGGAGAGGATCTAGCGGAATCGGTTCGCGAATTCCGCTCATCCTGAGGAGGCCCCCAGGGGCCGTCTCGAAGGGTGGCGGAAGGCCGACACTTCCGCAGGATGTTGGTCTACGGGTGGGTGGCGCCAGCCTCCCGCAGCGTCTTGTGGAGCCGCTCCACCTGGAGGCAGAAGGCCTCCACCCGGGTGTCCACGATCTGGGGGAAGGGGTTCCCGTCCGACTCGATGGAGAGGAACGGCAAGTGCAGCACCTCGTCCGGGAGCGCGGCGTTCCCGAGTCCCGTCCGGAGGTCGTGCCTCCGCTTGGTGGCGGCGGAGGTGTCGGAAGAGACCATCGATTCGATGATGCGGGTGGGCATGCAGGCGAAGGGTCCGATGGAGACCAACCCCTGGGCGTGCATGGGCAGCTCCTTCCAGAACGAACCCACCACCAGGATGGACTCCCCCGTGAAGCGCACGTCGAAGTACTCCTTGGCGTACTCCACGATGGCCGGGATGTCCAGCATCTCCAGCTCGTAGAATCCCGACCGCGCCAGGGCCTTCTTGATCTTCGATTCGTACCCGTTCTGCAGGTGCATCTTGATCTTGTGGACCGCCCGCTTCTTCAGGCCGAGCTTGTTCTGCCAGAGGTTCTGGTCCACGTTCCAGTCGGAGTAGGCGAGGTATTCGTAGACGTGGGCCCGCTTGGCCAGGATGCCGCGCTTCGCGAACCGCGCGGACAGGTCCTGGCAGGAGAATTCGTCGCGGCGCACGTACATCTCGCCGGTGAGCGAGACCTTGGGGATGTCCTCCAGTTCCTTCGCGCGGGGGATGCGGGAGAGCACCTGCGCGACGTCCTCCAGCAGTCGGAACAGCCCCTTGCCCCGCTTCTGCCGGAAGCACAGGAGGAGGCGCTCCCATTGCTCCCGGAACACGACGCGCGCCTGGACCGGGTCCTGGGCGATCACGTCGATGGCCGCCCCCACGTCCTCCATCACGTCGGAAAGGATGATGGATTTCAGCGCGTTCAGGACGTCCGAGGTCTCCAGACCCCCGTAGCCGTTGGTGTTGGTGAGGGAAAGGAACGCGACGTTCGGGATCCGGTGCTTCTCCACCAGCTTTCGCAGGTAGACGCTGTACTGGGTGAGTCGGCATCCTCCCGCGGACGTGGGCATGAAGAACACGAGGTGCTCCCCGGCGTGGACCCGGTCGCGCAGGTAGCGCAGCAGGCTTCCGCACACCAGCTGCAGCGGCAGGCACTCCTTGCACGAGCTGTGGCCTCTTCCCAGGCGCAGGGCGTCCACGTCGGGCATCGGGAGCGGCGTCGCCCGGAACCCGATCCCGTTGAAGATGGCGGCCAGGCCTTCGGTCCCGAGCTGGCCCATGGAAGGGAACACCACGTGGACCTTGGGGTCGTCCTTCATGGAGGTCTCGGCCCCGTCGGAGGACACGAACCATCCCTTGCCGTCGCGGATCCGCACTTCGGCGGGGCGGAACGGTCCGAGCGGAACGGAGGTCTCGTGGACCTGACGGTACTTCTCCACCACGTCCAGGAACGCCTCGATGCGCGTGTTGACGCCGGCGTCCGCCGTGTGGCTGTCCAGTTCCAGGGTGAGCGATGGCTTTTCTCCCTGCAGCTCCCGGAAGTAGCCCACCAGGAATGAGTCCGGCCCGCAGGAGAAGTTGGTGACCCAGGTCCCGAACAGTTGCGGGTGCCGTTCCACGACCCGCGCCGCGCGCAGCAGATTCTGTCCGATGGCCCAGTTGATGTCGGGATCCACGTCTTCCAGGTGCCAGTCCAGCGCGTCCCAGGGGATGACGTCCACCCCCCGCGAGGCGAACTTCGCGGGGATGCCCATGTTGGCCTCCTTGGCGAAGGCGTTGTAGGGGCGCCCGAAAAGCACCACGGCCATCCGCTCGGGATGCGCCTCCAGCCGCTCCAGGGCGCGCCGCCCTTCCTGCCGGAGCGCATCCTGGAATTCCGCCTGGGCTCGGGCCGCCGCCTGCGCCGCCTTCCTTCCCTGGGTGCGGCTTCTCCCCATCTGGACCGCCAGCGCCTCCAGCACGGACGCCTGGGTGTCGAACCCCTTGGAGAAATCGAATTCCGGCGCCAGCACCCGGGTTTCGCCCAGGTCGCGGCGGAAGGTCTGCTGGATCCAGTACGACTCGCTCATGAGGAGCAGGCAGGTGGACTGCCAGGCGCGTTCCCCGCTGCCCCCGGGCACCGGTAGGGAGAAGATCTTGGGAAGGAACACGAAGTCCAGAGGCTTCTTCAGGAGGTTCGCGATGGCTCCATGGGCGATCTCCGCGGGATAGCAGAAGTCCGCGTGCTTTCGGCGCATGCCCTCCGCGTCGACCGCGTCGGAGAGGACCATCTCGCAGCCGAGTCCGGCGAAGTACGCGGCCCAGAAGGGATGGATCTGGTTGACCAGGAATGTGCGGGGAACCCCCACGCGGGGCCTGTTTTCGAACTCCGGCGCGACCGCGTGCGGTTCGAAGACCAATTCCTGGCGCCTGGCGGAGAAGTCGTGCTCGGACCGGTCGGACTTCGCGCTCCTGCCCTGGTCGTAGTACTTGTAGCAGGCGCCGCCGAAGGGGATCTTCTTCCCGGCGATGCCCAGCATGGCGATCTCGCAGCCGCGGTCGCACTTTTCCGCGCCGCCGCGGCAGATGAAGGGCTTGAGCCGGTCCACCTCCCGGGCCGCGAGCCCGGCCAGGTCGAATTCCCCCCGATCCAGGACGCCTCGACGCAATCTGTCCTTGGCTTCCAAAGCCACCCCGAAGGCGCCCATCAGGCCGGGACTGGGGGGCACCACGATCTCCACGCCCAGCAGGTTCGCCATGGCCAGGGGCACGGCCCTGTTGTAGCAGACCCCTCCCTGCATGAAGACCTTGCGGCCCACGGCGCGCTGTCCCTTCACCCGGTTCACGTAGTTCTGGCAGATGGAGTACACGAGCCCGGCCGCGATCTCCTCGCGCGTGAGCCCTTCCTGGCAAGCCGTCTTGATGTCGGATCCGATGAACGCCGCGCACTGGTCGGAGAAGTTGGGGGAGCGCTCGGCGGAAAGGGCGATGGGCGCGATGTCCTCGGTCGCGATGCGCAGGCTCTCGTGCGCGGCCTCCTCCAAGAACGACCCCGTTCCGGCGCTGCACGCCTCGTTCATGGCGTAGTCGGAGGGAACGCCGCCCGTCAGGTGCGTGTACTTGGCGTCCTGGCCCCCGATCTCGAAGATGGTGTCCACCTCGGGGTCGAAGTGCGCCGCTCCGGTGGCGTGGGCCACGATCTCGTTGATGACCGCGTGTGTCCCGGCGTGCAGCCCCGCGATGTGTCTTCCCGACCCGGTGGTGGAGATGGCCAGGATGGACACCCGGGTCCCCACCTGTTCGTGCAGGGCCTGGTAGCAGCGGCGGGACGCCCCCACCGGGTCGCCGTTGGTGCGCAGGTAGACGGAGGCGAGCACGGCGTCGTCGGAAAGGCGCAAGACCACGGCCTTGGTGGTGGTGGAACCCACGTCCAGCCCCACCACGCATTCGTCCCCGTCCTGGAGCACTCCGTCGGCGCTCTCCGCGAAGCGGACCAGGTTCGCGCCCGCAAAGACCGGAGGGAGGAACTCGAAGGAGGTCTTCCCGGTCTCGAAAAGATCCTTCAGTGCGAAGGTTCGCTCGGTCCCCTGGCGAAGCGCCCGGTAGGCGGCTCCCAGGGCCTCGAAGCAGTCGGCGTGGGGCGGAGCGGAAAGGCCGGGCAGATCCTTGCGCAGATGGCCCAGGATCACCTCGTTTCGGGTCACCCCGCCCACCGCGAGCACCCCGGAGGCGTCGGCCTTCTCCAAAAGCTGCAGGACCTTGTCGGCCATCATCCGGCAAAGTCCCGCCGAAACCTGTCCGATGGGCACACCCTTGTTCAACGCGTGGGTGCAGTCGCTCTTGCAGAACACGGTGCAGCGGCCCGAGACCTTGTAGGGATCCTGGTCGCGGGCGAGCACCACCGCCTCGGCGGGGGAGACGTCCATGCGTCCCACCTGCTGCAGGAAGAATTCGCCGGTGCCCGAGGCGCACTTGGAGCCGGTTTCCACGGTGCCCACGTGGTCCGCGCCGTCCATGCGGTAGACCACGAAGTTCTCCGCGCCCAGCGACGCGACCGCGGTGACGGGTTCCGTCCAACCCTGCTCCACCCGCAGGTAGGAGAGCCCCCATTCCAGGGCCTCGGGTTCGGAGATGGATTCCGCCGAGAGCCTGCGGCGCAGCTTTCGTCCCGTGAACAGCACCGCATCGGCGCCCTGCGCATCCCACTCGGAGAGCAGGTCTTCCAGGATCCGGCGCGGGTCTCCTTCGTGGACCACGACCCGGGTTCGCACGACGTCCACGGGCTTGCCGGGGATCTCCAGCAGTTCGGCGGCCTGGATGGAAGAAGCCCCCAGGCAGAATCCCAGGGACCGTCGAGACGGAGGCGAGGTTTGGGTCATGCCAAAAATATAAGAGGATCCAGTACTCCTGACTATTCCAGGTCTCTCCCGCTGCCCTTATGGAAAATCGAGCGAACGGGATGCAGACGACTCGACTCGGACCCGGAGCCGTACGCCCAAACCCTCCTCTTCCGCTGCGCGGAACGGGAACCCTGGGTACGGCGAGCAGTCCGAGGAGGGGAGTATGCGCCCGCGCAGCCGATTTTCGCTACGCGTACCAATCCTGCAGGCACTTGACGCCCAGGTCCGAGCTTCGCAGCGTCGCGATCGCCTCGGCCGCCGCGGAGGCCGCCGACAACGTGGTCGTGTACGGCACCCCGGCGCGCAATGCGGCCTGGCGGATCACGGCGTCGTCGCCCTTGGCGTCGGAGCCCATGGGGGTGTTGATGAGAAGTGCGATCTTCTTCTCCAGGAGCTGGTCCACGATGTTTCCCGCCCCTTCGGAGACCTTCTTCACCGTCTCCACCTCGATCCCGCGCTCCCGGAGGTAGGCCGCGGTCCCCGACGTGGCCACGAGCTTGAGGCCCAGGCCCGAGATGCGGCGCGCGACCTCCACCACCGCCGGCTTGTCCCGGTCGTTGACGCTGATGAAGACCGTCCCCTTCAGCGGCAGGCGGCAGCTCGCTCCGATCTGGCTCTTGGCGAAGGCGGCCCCGAAGGTGCTGTCGATGCCCATCACCTCGCCCGT
>Ga0209415_10012302_pt1 | contig 14282 bp, 12 predicted proteins | sample PeaSoiSIISIP2007_FD_187696 | JGI IMG/M metagenome (GOLD analysis project Ga0209415, IMG submission 187696) | Peat soil microbial communities from Weissenstadt, Germany - SII-SIP-2007 (SPAdes) (version 2) | ecosystem: Environmental > Terrestrial > Soil > Wetlands > Peat | place: Germany... | reverse complement strand
TGGGAACAATATGAAGACGCCGCAACGGGCTCGGCAGCCGGTTCGCTGGGCGCGTATCTTGTGCGCAACGGAAAATTGGCTCCCGGCCACACTCTAAGCATTCTTCAGGGAGTGGAAATGGGACGCCCGAGTCACCTCGGGGTGGAGGTAACCCAATCTGGAAAAAAACTGATCCCTCGCGTGAGCGGAGCGGCCGTGAAAGTCTTCGAAGGCTCGTTCCACGTCTGAAGCAAATTCTCGCTGAATAACAAAAAGGGCCGAACGGATTTATTTCCGAGCGGCCCTTCTTCTTTCCAGATTGAAAACTTACTTGTGTCCCTTGCGATCCTGCCTCAAGTCCTTGCGGTCCTTGTGCAGGTCTTTCTTGTCCTTATTAATGTCCTTCTGGTCCTTGTTGCGATCCTTACGGTCCTGCTTCAGATCCTTCTGATCGCTGTGCAGGTCCTTCACATCCTGATTCCGGTCCTTGCGGTCCGCACTTAAATCCTTCACGCTCGAGTTGCGGTCCTTGCGGTCGGCATTCAGGTCTTTCACGTCTTCGTTGCGGTCCGTGCGGTCCTTGGAGATGTCCGTCTTATCGTGGTTGATATCGCGCTGGTCGGCATTGCGGTCCGTACGGTCCTGATGCAGATCTTTGCGGTCGGCCTTGGCCTGCGCGCTGTTGTCGCCGTATTTCGCGTCATCCTTGGCCAGCTTGTTTTTGTCCTGATTGATGTCGTGCTGGTCGGCATTGCGATCGGCGCGGTCTTTGGAGAGGTCGGTCTTGTCGTTGCGGATGTCGCGATTGTCGCTGCGAACATCGCTCTTGTCCTGGCGGATGTCCTTATTGTCTTGATGAATGTCGCGCTTATCCTGGTTGATGTCCTTGTTATCCTGGTGAATATCCTGTTTGTCGTTTTTGATGTCGCGTTTGTCTTGATTGATATCGCGCTGATCGGCATTGCGATCGGCGCGGTCTTTGGCCAGGTCTTTCTTATCGTTTTGAATGTCTTTCTTGTCCTGCTTGATGTCCTGCTGCTGCGGGGTCGGATCCTGGCTCTGGGCATAGGCACCCCCGCCGAGCAAACCGGCAAAAGCAACCGCGAGCACAACTCGACGCACTATGAATTCTGCCTTCATATGCTTCTCTCCTGTTGAACGTGTTCCTGGAAATACCACCACACTTACGAAACCCAACCCTCGGAGGACCGCAAAGTTGCGCCTACCTCGCAAATTTCTTGAGCAGGGAAATGAAGGGAGTGGAAGAATACCTATCTAGCTTTTTTTCAATGACTTATGGACGGAGTCAAGGATCCCGTTCACGAACGACCCGGACTCTTCGGAAGAAAACTTCTTCGCCAGGTCGACCGCTTCGTTCAGAACGACTTTAGGCGGAGTGTCCGAGCTCTTCATTTCATGGATCGCCAGTCGCAATATGGCGCGATCGATGGCTGAGAGCCGTTCGAACCGCCAGTTGTCAGAATGCCCGACGATCAGTGCGTCGAGAACGGCGACATCCTTGGCCGCGCCCTCAAAAAGTTTGTTCGCGAAAGCGCGCGTTTTATCCGCTGCTTTGGCGCTTTTCCAGAACTTGGCTTCCAGCTTGGAGAAATCCTGCTTGCTCATGTCCCATTGAAACAACATCTGCATGGCAAACTCGCGGGATTTGGTGCGCAGTGACACGTTACTTGCGCCGCGGCTTTCCGGCAGGGGCCGCTTTCGAAGGACCGGCGCGCAGCTTGCGCGATAATTGTGCCATTTCAATCGCCGCCAACCCCGCTTCAAATCCCTTGTTCCCGCCCTTGAGTCCCGCGCGGTCGATGGCCTGCTCCAGCGTGTCGCACGTCAGCACGCAAAAAATAATCGGCAAGCCGCTGTCCATCTGCGCGAGCTGCAGTCCGCGCGCCGTCTCCGAGCAAACGTAATCGTAGTGTGTCGTCTCGCCGCGCAGTACACATCCGATAGCGATGAGCGCGTCGTACTTTCCCGCCGCTGCCAATTTCTTCGCCGCCAGCGGCAATTCGAACGCTCCCGGGACATGCACCACATCCACATCCTTGCTCGTCGCTCCCGCCCGTTCCAGAGCGTCCACCGCCGCCGCAAGAAGCCGCTCGGTAATAAAACTATTGAAGCGGCTCACCACAACACCGTAGCGAAATCCCGCCGCGCTCAAACCGCCATCAATCTTCCCGGGTTGTATTTTTTCCGCCATCGCCAAACCTCGCCACTCGCCGTTCCGATTCTATACTTCCTATACCGTTACTTCCCCTTGAACTGCGGCGGCCTTTTCTCCAAAAACGCTTTGGTCCCTTCGCCTTTGTCCTCCGTCGCGCATACCAGACCGAACAGCGAAGCCTCCAGGAAGAGCCCTTCTTCCTGCGGCATCTCGACCCCCCGTTCGATGGCTTCCATGGTGTATTTCACGGCAAGCGGCGCGTTGGCGATGATCTTCTTCGCCATCGCTTCCGCGGCCGGAATCAATTCCGCCGGTTCGTAAACATGATTCACCAGGCCAATGCGCTGCGCTTCTTCCGCTGAAATCATTTCACCGGTGAGGCAAAGTTCATGCGCCACGCCCTTGCCGCAAAGCCGGGCCAGCCGTTGCGAGCCGCCGAACCCCGGAATGATGCCCAGCTTCACCTCCGGTTGACCGAGTTTGGCATTGCGGCTGGCGATTCGAATCGAGCAACAAAGCGCAATCTCGCAACCGCCTCCCAGAGCAAATCCGTTGATCGCGCAAATCGAAGGCTTGCCCATCGTTTCGAGCAGATGCGCAACGCCCTGGCCGGAAACCGAAAACTCTTTTCCATCAACCGGGGTGCGCTGCGCCAGCTCGCTGATATCTGCTCCGGCCACGAATGCTTTTTCTCCCGCCCCCGTCAGAATGAGCACGCGCACGGAACTATCATCCCGCGCATCCACCAGCGCCAGTCGCAACTCCTCGATAGTCTTATTATTCAGCGCATTCAGCACCTTCGGCCGGTTGAAGGTGATGTACGCAATCCCCTCCTTTTTCTCGTACAGTAGATTGATGAACTGCGGTGGCATGAAATCAGATCCTCGGCTGATGTCCCTAATGGGATTAGTTTCTATTTCCCTCGGTTCGCGCGGCCCTTGGATAATAACCCGGTAGCACTGGCACCACCAAAACCGTAAAAATTAAAAGGGTCGTAGTCCCAAGAAAAACGTACGGGGGACGTCCAGTTGGGTGATGCTCTGTACTTCGGATGCCATACGCAAGAAAAAAAAGTCCAATCGGCAAATACCAGATGGCCGCCGCTCGGCACGCTCCGATCGAGCGCCGGGACATCAGACGCAGTCCTGAAACCACGCCCCACACGTCATACAAGAGGACCGGTAGGGCCAAAGCAATCCCTTGGTAGGCGCCAAAGGCAAATATTAGAGAGACCAGGTAAGCAAACACAAGGCCAGCGCAACCCACCTGAAACGCGCCGAGGACGATTAGAAATATGTCGCGTCCGTTCAACTTTGACAAGCAACGCTCCCAAAATGAAGCCAGGTCCATGGCTTGCATCAAAGCTTGCAGGCTTTTGGTTTTTGCGGATCGCTGTAATCGTAAAACCCGCGCCCCGACTTCCGACCGTTCCACCCCGCCAGCACCATGCGCTTCAGCAGCGGCGGCGCCGCGAATCGCCGCTCTTTAAACTCCTCAAACATAATTTGCGAAATGTAATAGGTCGTATCCAGCCCCACGAAATCCAGCAGCGTCAGCGGGCCCATCGGATGCCCGCAGCCCAGCTTCATGGAATTATCAATATCCTCGATCGACCCCACGCCCTCTTCCAGCGCGCGAATCGCATCCAAAAGATACGGCACCAGCAGCCGGTTCACAATGAACCCGGTGCTGTCATGCGCGCGCACCGCCGTCTTGCCGAGCTTCTCTCCGAAAGCTACCATCTCTTCGTAAACCGCCGCATCCGTCGCGATCGTTCGCACCACCTCGACCAGCTTCATCACCGGCACGGGATTAAAAAAGTGCAGCCCGACAAATCGTTGTGGCCGCTTGGTAGCCGTTGCAATTTCCGTGATCGTCAGCGAAGACGTATTGCTCGCAAAAATCGTCGACGCCGGACAGATCGCATCCAGCGCCCCAAAAAGTTCGCGCTTCACCGGGAGCCGTTCGATAATCGCCTCAACCACCAAATCACAATTCTTCAAGTCGTCGATCGAAGTCGTCCCCTTCAATCGCCCCCGGATTTCCCCACGCACCGCATCCGTGATCGTGCCTTTCTCCACCAGGCGATTCAAATTCTTCTCGATGCCCTTGATTCCCTTCTCCACCAGCTCCGCGCTCACTTCGCGCACCACCGTTTCGAATCCCGCCGCCGCCGACACCTGCGCGATTCCCGAACCCATCAGCCCACACCCCACGACACCCACTTTGCGAATCGCCATTTTTTCCTCTTGGAAATACCACCCACCACGCCAGCAGGAGGGGCATGCAATCTTGCGTACCGTTGGGCTACGATACAACTTGTCCCGACTTCTGTCGGGATCGTGCCCTCTTCGTCTGCGACCAAATACTACCAGAGACGAAGTTCCTTTACGTCCTTTACTTCCTTTGCCTCATTTACCTCGCCTAGTTCAGCGCCTCGACGATCATCGCCATCCCCTGCCCGCCACCGATGCACGCCGTCGCCAGCCCGTAACGCAACCCATTCCGCCGCAGCTCATTCAAAATTGTAATCACCAGCCGCGTCCCCGAAGCTCCCAGCGGATGCCCCAGCGCAATCGCCCCGCCATTCACATTCGTCTTCTCGCGCTTCAGCCCCAGCACTTTTTCCACCGCCAGGTACTGCGCCGCAAACGCTTCATTCACTTCCACGCGATCCATCTGCTCCAGCGTGAGCCCGGCGAGCTTCAGCGCCTTTTGCGATGAGGGCACTGGCCCAATCCCCATGATGCTCGGATCCACCCCCGCCACGGCCCACGACACGATGCGCCCCACCGGTTTCAATCCGCGTTCCTGCGCGATTTTCTCCCGCGTCACCACCACCGCCGCCGCTCCATCCACAATCCCGCTGGCATTTCCCGCGGTCACAATTCCATCTTTCTTGAAGGATGGCGGCAATTTCTCCAGCGTCTCCATCGTCGTTTCCGGCCGCCGGTGATCGTCCTCGCTCACCACCATCGTTTTCTTGCCCTGCTTCACTTCTACCGGCACCAGCTCCTCACGAATCCGGCAAGCTTTGTAAGCCGCATCCGCCGCCTGCTGGCTGCGCAGCGCGTAAGCGTCCGCACCTTTCCGCGTGATCCCATGCTGCTCCGCCAGTTTTTCCGCCGTCAGCGCCATTGGCAATCCGCAATATGTATCTGTCAGCCCGGCCATCAACGAATCTTCCAGCGCTCCGCCGCCCAGCTTCAATCCCGTCCGCGCCCCGCGAACCACAAACGGCGCCTGCGTCATGTTCTCCATCCCGCCCGCGAGCACCATGTTGGCTTCGCCGAGCAGCAACCGCTGCGCCGCCTGCGCAATTGCCTCAATCCCCGACCCACACAACCGGTTCACCGTCACCGCCGGCGTTTCAATCTTCAGTCCGGCCTTCAATCCCACATGCCGCGCGCCATAAAGCGCATCCGCGCTCGTCTGCATCACGTTCCCGAAAATCGCGTGATCAAACTCCCCCGGATCCACACCCGCCCGCCGAATCGCCTCTTTCGAAGCGTGCGCCGCCAGCTCAATCGCGCTGACCTCCGAAAACGCCCCGGTATACCGCGCCATCGGGGTCCGCGCTCCCGCCACAATCACCACATCCGTCGGAAACATTTTGTCCTCACTTCTATAGATTCTTCGCAGGGCGCCAGTGTGCCCAGTCGGGAATCGGCGATTCAATATCGCCAACAATCTCAAACCGTCCTGTCATAAATCCGAACAAGTCGTCCTTATTTTGCTTCCGGCGCTTAGATTTCGGTGCAGACCCGAGGCGTCCCTTTGCGTGTTTCTTGATTCGTTTCACGTGTACTTTCTTCTTACTCATTTCGGCTATCTTAAGACAGACGAACCTTCTACAGCTTCGGCGTTTCTAGCACCACCACGGTATCCCCGCCCCGCTTGCGCGCTTCTTCAATCGAAAACTCCGCGCGGTTGATCAAATCGGTCACAATGTCTTCACTGTCGTAATCCGGCTTCGGCACGGCCTCAACAATTCCCGCGCTCAGCGTGATCTGCGTCGAGTCCCACGGCGGCCGCAGCCCTGAAGCCGCGCGCCGCAACTTATCCGCCAAGTTCTGCGCGCCCGCCAGCGTGGTGTCCGGCAAGATAAACGCCAGCGACCACGACGTATACTTCACAGCCACATCGTTCTGCCGCACGATGGGCTGCAACGACCGCGCCAATTGCTCAAGAAACCGTTCCAGCGGCGATTCTCCCTGCTGCCGCAGCAACTCCGCCCCGCGATCGATCTGCAAAATCGTCAGCGCCAGCGGCGTCCCCTGCGTCCGCGCGCGATCCGCTTCCGTCAGCAAACAACTCTGGTACGAGCTGCGGCTCAGCAATCCCGAGCGTTCATCCGAAACGCCCATCCGCCGCACCAGCGACCGCAGCCGCGTGTGGCTCACGCTCATCAACATCTGATCGCCAATGGCCTGCAAAAAATACGCCTCATTGGGCCGCCACTTATGCGGTTCCGCGTGGCCGATAATCAACATCCCCGCCGGCATCTGCGTCTCTTTATCCGTGATCATCACGCCCAGCGCCGTCGCCAGCCCCAGATCGCTCAAGATCGATCCCTCCGTCGCGTGCACCACCAGCCCGCCCAACTCGTCCGGCTCGGCCTTCTCGATGTGCGCGAGCAGAAGAACAACCTGCGCCCCAGGCGCGGGTTTCACTCCGGGCGCGCAAAATTCCGCCGCCATTTCCGGTGGACGCCCCGGCGCTCCCACCACCGCCAGCGCCCGCGTTCCGCGCAAGTACGCGCCGACTTCGCTGACCGCCGTGTTCAGCATCGCCCGCGGCGTCTGCTGACGGAATATCTTTTGATTGACCTCGGAAATCTTGGAAAGATCCCGCAGCGTCTCCGCCGAATAAACTCCAGTCTTCGTGGTGATGGGCGCTGGCGCTTCCACAACAGGCGCGGGAGGCGCGACCGGCGAAGCAGCCACCACGGGCGCCGCAGGTGCAGCTTCTGTCTTCAGCTTTGGCGATCCCGGCGGCCACCAATTCGCCATCTGATAGAGATTCGAAAGCCGCGCGCTTCGCTCTTCTTCCCCCGGAAACATCGCCGCAATTCTTTGCAAACGCTCCAGCGCTTTGTTCTGCAGCGAGTACTGCAAAAAAATCTCCGTCTGCACGATCAAATCTTCCAGCGCCTGCAACTGCCGCCCCTCTTCGCTGCCCGGAGATGGAACCGCGGGAGCCTGCGCCGCCGGCGGATGCGGAGTATGCCCCGGCGTCGGAGTGCTCGATTTCATCAGCCGGCTGGCGATCCGTTTCAGGTGCGTCTCATCTACTTTGCCGCGCAGCAGTTCCAGCCGCTCTTGATTGCGGTAATCGTACGCATCGATGTCCACCAGCCGCTCGAGTGATTCCGCCGCTTTCTTGACGTTTCCCGAGGTCAGGTACACATCGAACAGCTTGATCAGCACTTCGAAGTATTGTGATTCGCGGTTCAGTTCGTTGTGAACGGAAGCCCAAAACTCCAGAATGGCCTGCGAGTGCGGATACTTTGCTCCCACGCCGTCCATCAGCGTGGCGAAATCATTCTGACGTTTGTCGGCAAACATGCGCCGTTTCAGGGTTTGCAGAATTTCCGCCGCTTTCTGGTCCTGCCCCGCGGCGACATAACGGTCCGCCAGTTCGAACAGCTGCGTCATACCCTCGTTTTTTTCCCGCAGCAGCTTGTCCAGCAGCTCGCGCGATTTCTCGAGGTTTCCCGAGCGCATCAGCGCATCGCTATACGTCGCGAGAAACGCCGCGTCACTCTCGGAAGTGGCAAACGGTTCCAGCAGCGCGGCCGCACGAACGGCATTGCTGGCTTGCAAGTTCGCTTGCGCGTAGAGCAGCGCCACGCTGCGCTCCTGCGGCGCAAGCTTGTACGCGCGCCCGAGAATTTGCAGCGCGTCGGCCGAAGCGCCGCTGGCGGTAGCCAGCTGCCCGGCCCTCAGAAACGCTCTTGCGGCCAGCGCATTCTTGCCGATGCGCTCGGCTCCTTCGGCAAGTCGTAATTGCCGCGAAAGATTTTCCGGATCGAGCTGCGCAATCCGTTCCCAGCAGAAAAGCGCGTCCTCGTCACGGTTGGCCGCCGCAAACAAATCCGCCGCCTTGGTGTACTGCTCGATGGCTTCATCCGGGTGATTCTGCTTTTGTTGCAGGAAGGCGTATCGCGCAATCCGCTCCGGCGGCTGCGGGCTAAGACCACCGCGCAGAAACCGGTTGTAGATCGCCAGCGCTTTGGACTCGTCCTTAGGCTCGATCAACAAGTCGAAAAGAAGGCCGTAGTAAACCGCCGCGCGGTCCGGCTGATCCATTCGTGCATACAGATCGCCCAGCGCCTGCGTCGCTTCCTGATGCTGCGGCGCCTCGGCGATCACCGCCAAATACGCTTCGATGGCGTCCTCGACGCGGTTCTTCTCGAGGAAACGCTTGGCGCGATCCAGATGTTTGCTTACGTCTGCGGCCATCCGTCCAGGTTGCCTCTGCGGAGAATGAAAACTGTCAATCCGGTGCTGACTAGTCGATGATTCCGCGCTGCACTCTGCGTTGCGCGCGAACTACCCTTGTTAACTATATACCCCCGGCCGGAAGCGGCCAAACACCCGAAAATGCGTTGATGCGGTATCTATCACCGGAATCGCCGCGCCCCGCCATCTTCAACCGCGTTGTCGCAGTCTTCTTGGCAGCAGCAACATGAGCGTTGCCGATACGAACAGAGAGACGCCCGCAACCGCCAGGCCCCCATACAAGCTGCCGGTCTGGTCCTTAATCCAGCCAATTGCGTATGGTCCAGCAAACCCCCCGAGATTCGCGAGCGAACTCACCAGGGCAATTCCTGAGGCCGCCGCAAATCCCGTTAGGAAATCGCTCGGGAGCGAGTAAAAAGGCCCATACATGCTGTAGATGCCCAGCGCCGCTAACGATAGAAGCGCGATGGTCGGAAAAACTGAATGCGTTGCGCCCAGTGACGCCAGAGCGATTCCCGCCGCGATGGCCGGAATCGCCGCATGAAATCTTCGCTCCTGTTTTCGGTCGGAACTCCGCGAGACCATCACCATCACGGGTAAGCCCACAAGATGCGGAATCATTACCAGAAGTCCAATCAAGCTGTTGGAGATTCCGCTCGAAAGGGACTTCACCAACTGCGGCATCCAAAAATTCATCGAGTACATGCCGGTATTCAAAGTGAACCCAATGAATCCCAGATGCCATACTCGCTTGTTCAACAGCGCCCGTCCCGCCGAAATGTTGTGGTTCGTCAGTTTTTCCTGTTCTTCCCGCGCCAGTTCCGCCGCAATCCATTCCTTTTCTTTGTGGTTCAGGTATTTGGCTTCTGCGGGCCAGCTGGGCAGCAGAAAGTAGGTGAGCACACCGCCAACGACGGCCGGAAATCCCTCCAGAATCAGCAACCACCGCCAACTGCTGACATGCATCCAGTGCACGTGGTCCAGTAGGAATCCGGAAACGGGAGAACCCAGTATGCTGGTGACCGGGATGCCGGCCAGGAACAACGCGATGGCCTGCGCCTGATCGCGTTGGCGAAACCAATAGGTCAGATACAGGGCGATTCCGGGAAAATAGCCCGCTTCCGCCAGCCCCAGCAAAAAGCGCACGGCATACAACTGATGCACCGAATGCACCAACCCGGTCAGCGTAGCCAAGATTCCCCAGGTGATCAAAATGCACGCGATCCAGATCCGTGCCCCAATCTTGTGCAGCATCAGGTTGCTCGGAATTTCAAACAGGAAATACCCAAAAAAGAAAATCCCCGCCACCCATCCAAACTGCTTGCTGGTAATTACCAGCTCCTGGTTCATCGTTAACGCCGCGAAACTGATGTTGATGCGATCAAGAAAGGAAATGACGTACAGGACGAATACAAACGGAATAATCCTCGTTCGCAGTTTGTGAATCGTTTTGGCTTCGTCGGGCAGCGCGACGATGTCTGCTTCGTTGCTCACGGTCACCTCAGCGAATTTTCCGCAGCCCGCGGGACGCCGTTCGTTTTCGGAAGTAGCAGCACGAGCACAGCAGAAGCCAGCATGCATATTCCTGCGAATGCCAGGCCGCCGCTCAGGCTGCCGGTCTTCTGGCTGATAAATCCAACCACCGCCGTTCCGGCAAATCCCCCGAGGTTTCCGGTGGCATTGATCAGCGCGATGCCGCTGGCCGCCGAGAATCCCGTCAAAAATTCGCCAGGCAATGCCCAGAAGGGACTCAGAGAGCTGCAAAACCCAATCGCCAGACACGACAACAGGATGACGGTAACCGCCGGGGAATAAATTCCGGTCAAAGCCAGAAATGCCAATCCTCCCAACAGCAAAGAAAATGCCGCGTGATACCGGCGCTCGAGCCTGCGATCCGAGTTGCGCGAGACCAGAATCATTCCCGCAACCGCCGCAAGGTATGGAATCATCACCACGTATCCGACGAAACTGTTCGAGTATTCACTCGACAGGGCTTTCACCATCTGCGGCATCCAGAATGCCGTCGTGTAGCCGCCGATCATCATTCCGAAATAAATCAGGACAAGTCGCCACACGTTCGAATTCCTAAGTCCCTCGATTGCCGATTGCTCCTTTTGCTCTAGTTTCGGCCGCTCTTCGCGTTCCAGCTCCGCTTGCAGCCAATCTTTTTCTTCGCGCGTCAGGAACTTTGCTTCACTTGGATGGCTAGGCAGCACATAGTAGGTGAGGAATCCCAGCGCGATTGCAGGCAGCCCCTCAAGGATCAGCAACCATCGCCAGCTTCCCATCCCCAGCCAATGGGCGTGGTCCAGAATGAACCCGCAGACGGGAGCTCCCACAACGCTGCTGATCGGGTTGCCCGTCAGAAACAGCCCAAGCGTCCGCGCCTGATGCCTCTGCGGAAACCAATAGGTCAGGTACAAGATGATTCCTGGAAAATAGCCCGCTTCCGTGACGCCCAGCAAAATGCGTGCGGCGTAAAACTGATGAACGCTCTGCACCAACCCGGTCAGCGTGGCCACCAAACCCCAGCTCAAGAGAATGCGCGCAATCCACACGCGCGCTCCCACCTTATGCAGCATCAGATTGCTGGGCACTTCAAACAGAAAATATCCGATGAAGAAAATCCCGGCGGCCAATCCATACTGCTGGCTGGTGATCCCCAGATCTTTGTTCATCGTCAGCGAAGCGAACCCAATGTTAATGCGATCCACATACGCAACAACATAAAGCAGGAAGAGAAATGGAATCAGCCGGATTTGTAGCTTGCGAATCGTCCTGGTTTCGAGGCGTTTTGCGTCAGCACTCGTGTCGTTCCCCAATTTCACCTCTTCGTAATTCATTGCCACGCGAATAAATGCCCGGGGAAGTCGCCAGGCAAGGAGGCCAGTGGTTTCGCGAACTCTATGCTGCGAACCCACGAGCGTCAAGCGAATCGAGCCTTATCCGCCACGCCGGGCAGGCTGACGCGGCTTGTGAATTGTGGCAAACTGGTTGTTTATACGGTACGGTTTTTGCACTGCAAATGTCGCGCGTTCGAAAGCAGCAGGCCCGCGAAAAATCGCGCGGGCGGTTTGCTTCCTGCCCGCCATCGAGAAAACTGGTAAGCGAGAAAAATGGACCCGCAGTTCATACGGAATTTCTGCATCATCGCGCACATCGACCACGGCAAATCCACGCTCGCTGACCGCTTGCTGGAAATGACCGGCGCGCTCAGTTCGCGCGAAATGCACGAACAAGTGCTCGACTCCATGGACCTGGAGCGCGAACGCGGCATCACCATCAAAGCAAAAAGTATTCGCCTGCACTACAAAGCGAAAGATGGAAATACGTATCGGCTGAATTTAATTGACACGCCGGGCCACGTAGATTTTTCCTATGAAGTTTCGCGCGCCCTTTCCGCCTGCGAAGGCGCGCTGCTCGTTGTCGACGCGTCGCAGGGCGTGGAAGCACAGACGGTTGCAAATACTTTTCTTGCTGCGGGGCACAACCTCACGATTATTCCGGTGATCAACAAAATTGACTTGCCGGCCGCGCAGCCGGAATTTGCGAAAGAACAAATCGAAGGCGTGCTCGCGATTCCCGCGGAAGACGCTCTGCTGATTAGCGCAAAAAGCGGCCTCGGCGTTGAAGAAGTTCTCGAAGCGATTGTGGCGCGCGTGCCGCCGCCGAAAGGCAGCGCGGAAAATCCCTTGCAAGCGCTGATTTTCGATTCATGGTTCGACATTTACCGTGGCGCCGTCGTGCTCGTTCGCGTGATGGAAGGCCGCGTCAAGAATCACGTAAAAATAAAACTCGTCGCCGGAGACGAAACCTACGAAGTCGAGCAGCTCGGCACGCTCACTCCGAAACCTGTGGCCCTCGAGGAACTCGAAGCCGGCGACGTCGGCTTCATCGTCGCCAATATCAAGCGCGTGGCGGATGCGCGCATGGGTGACACAGTCATCGAAGTGGCGCGTCCAGTTCCGGCGCTGCCGGGATTTGAAGCCATCAAGCCGATGGTTTTCGCCGGGTTATTTCCGGTGCTGGCCGACGACTACGAGCCGCTGCGCGACGCGCTCGGAAAACTGCAATTGAACGACGCGGCGTTTTTCTACGAGCCGGAAAATTCCGTGGCGCTCGGTTTCGGTTTTCGCTGCGGCTTCCTGGGCTTGCTGCACATGGAAATCGTGCAGGAGCGGCTGGAGCGCGAGTTCGGCCTGAACCTGATCACCACGGCGCCGAGCGTGCGTTACCGCATCACGCGTGTGACCGGCGAAGTGATGGAAGTCGACAGCCCGTCGAAGTTTCCAAATCCCAGCGACATCGAGAAAATCGAAGAGCCCATCATCACGGCGATGATCATAACCAACGAAGATTCCATCGGCGGAATCCTGCAGCTTTGCCAGGAAAAGCGCGGCACGCAGAAAAAGTTCGAGTACCTCTCGCCGACGCGCGTCATGCTCACTTACGAATTGCCGCTGAACGAAATCGTGCTCGATTTTTACGACCGGCTGAAATCCACTTCGCGCGGCTACGCTTCACTCGATTACCACCTCGCGGGCTACAGCGAATCCGATCTTATCAAGTTGGATGTGCTGGTCGCGGGCGAACCGGTCGATGCGCTGGCGTTGATCATCCATCGCGACTTTGCGACGGAACGCGGACGCGACCTGGTGACGCGTTTGCGAAAACTGATTCCGCGGCAAATGTTTGAAGTGCCGATTCAGGCCGCGATTGGTAGCCGCGTCATTGCGCGTGAAACGGTGGCGGCCATTCGCAAAAACGTTCTTGCCAAGTGCTACGGCGGAGACATTTCCCGCAAACGCAAACTCCTCGAAAAACAAAAAGAAGGCAAGCGCCGTATGAAGCGCGTCGGCCAGGTCGATATCCCGCAAGAAGCTTTTCTCGCCGTCCTGAAGGTTTTCTCTTCCGACGAGGAATAGGTTCCGGTTTTCAGTAATCAGTTTTCAGTTGTAAGTTTTTAGTTCTTAGTAAGAAAATGTGCCTGTTCTTTCCTAGCTTGAAGGCGTTGCTCTTTTCCGGCTTTTCTAAACACACTCGGCATTTCCCGGCCTAGCCATTTGGAGTAGAATCAAATTCCGCAGGGAAGTTGGAGTCCTTCATGATCGTCACGATAACTCGTGTGTCCCTGTTTCGTTCCCTTCGCTCCCTGGCCGCAGTTTCCCTTCTGGCTTTGCCCTGGTTGACGGCAGGTAGATGCTTCGCTCAGGAGAGTCCACCGCAAACCGAAGAGCAGAGGCAGGCGCGCGATGCACTCAACAAAGGCATTCAAGACTTCAAGAATGCTCAATATGAAGAGTCCACGCGCGACTTTCTCCGTGCAAAACAACTCGACCCAAAGTTGTTGAATGCACGTTTGTATCTCGCGACTACCTACGCGTCGCAGTACATCCCAGGTGCCCCGAGCGAACAGAACATTCGCATGGGGCATGCTGCGATCGAAGAATTCCGAGGCGTGCTGAGTCTAGATCCGCAGAACATCTCCGCAATCGACGGATTGGGTTCGATGCTGTTTCAGATGGCCGGCGAGCCTTTCGATCCCGATCTCTTTCAGGAGTCGAAGTCCTATCATCAAAAACACATTTATCTCAGGCCCAATGAGCCCGAGCCGTACTTCTGGATTGGAGTCATTGACTGGACGCTTGCGTTCCGCGCAAACG
>Ga0209415_10012300_pt1 | contig 14283 bp, 11 predicted proteins | sample PeaSoiSIISIP2007_FD_187696 | JGI IMG/M metagenome (GOLD analysis project Ga0209415, IMG submission 187696) | Peat soil microbial communities from Weissenstadt, Germany - SII-SIP-2007 (SPAdes) (version 2) | ecosystem: Environmental > Terrestrial > Soil > Wetlands > Peat | place: Germany... | reverse complement strand
AGCTGTTCACGATGCACGGCAGCCTGATGCTGTACCTGTTCGCCGGCCCCTTCGCCTTCGGCGGCCTGGCCAACTACGTGGTGCCGCTGCAGGTGGGCGCGCCGGACATGGCCTTTCCGCGCCTGAACGCCCTCTCCTACTGGCTGTACCTCACCGGCTCCATCACCATGATGATGGGCTTCATGGTGGCCGGCGGGGCGGCCAGCTTCGGCTGGGTGGCCTACGCGCCGCTGTCTTCGGCCACCAACTCGCCGGGGGCGGGCGGAGACGTCTTCATCATGTCGCTGGTCCTCACCGGGTTCTCGGCCATCTTCACCGGCGTGAACCTCGTCGCGACCATCTTCTACCTGCGCGCGCCCGGCATGACCATGTTCCGGATGCCGATCTTCACCTGGAACATGCTGGTCACCGGCATCCTCATCCTGATCGCGTTCCCGGTCTTGACCAGCGCGCTCATCATGCTGTTCTGCGACCGGCACTTCGGGACCCATATCTTCTCGGTGCAGGGGGGCGGGTCCCCCATCCTCTGGCAGAACCTGTTCTGGTTCTTCGGCCATCCCGAGGTGTACATCCTGGCCCTGCCCTTTTTCGGCATCGTGACCGAGGTCCTCCCAGTCTTCTCCCGCAAGCCCGTCTTCGGCTACAAGGGGATGGTCTTCGCCACGATGGCGATCGCCGCGCTCTCGACCGGGGTGTGGGCCCACCACATGTTCACCACGGGCCTCGTGCTGCTGCCGTTCTTCTCGCTCCTCAGTCTCCTGATCGCCGTGCCGACCGGCATCAAGTTCTTCAACTGGATCGGGACGATGTGGCGGGGGCAGCTCCGCTTCACCTCGCCCATGCTGTTCTCGATCGGCTTCCTGTTCGCCTTCCTCATGGGCGGGGTGACCGGCGTCATGCTGGCGGCGCCGCCGATCGACTTCTTCGTCCACGACACCTACTTCGTCGTGGCCCACTTCCACCAGGTGCTGTTCGGGACGGCGGTGTTCGCGGGCTTCGCCGGCCTCTACTACTGGTATCCCAAGATGTTCGGCCGGATGCTCAACGACAAGCTGGGCAAGTGGCACTTCTGGCTCATGTTCATCGGGTTCTGGGTGACGTTCATTCCCCAGTACCAGGTCGGACTGAAGGGTATGCCGCGCCGGGTGGCCAGCTACCCGGCGGGTCTCGGGTGGCAGATCTACAACCAGATCTCGACGATCGGGTCGTTCATCATCGCCATCTCGTTCGCCATCTTGCTCTGGAACCTCTGGATCTCCTGGCGCCGACCGGTGCTGGCCGGGGACAACCCCTGGGACGCGCACACCCTCGAGTGGTTCACCACCTCACCGCCCCCGCACCACAACTACACGCACCTGCCGCCGATCCGCTCCGAGCGCCCCACCTGGGACTACAACCATCCCGAGGCGCCGGCCATCCTCGGGCACGGTGACAGCCACCGCTTGAAGCAGAAGGTGGGAGCCCCGTGAAGATCGAAGCGTTGTTCCTCATCGGCGTCGGGGTGTTCTTCGGCATCGTCGGCGCCGTGTACTGGTTCACCAGCTACGAGGACGGCGGCACGATGATGCTGGTCGGCACCTGCCTGCTCGGCCTGGTCCCCGGCAGCTACTACATGTTCTGGCACCGCAAGATGGGCAACCGCCTGGAGGACCGCAGCGACGCCACCATCGAAGAGGGCGCCGGGGTCATCAGCTCGTTCCCGGGCTCGAGCATCTGGCCGTTCGTACTCGGCATGGGCGCCTTCATGACCGTGCTGGCGTTCGCCTTCGGGATCTGGTTCATCTTCCCGGCGGTCGGGCTGATCCTGACCGCCCTGGTCGGCGTCACCGCCGAGAGCCGCCGCGGGGGCAACGTCTAACGGGTGGCGCGGTGGTGCGGACCGGGATCGCCGTCCGCCCCGACCGCCGCTCGTCAGCCGGGGGGCTCGGGCCCCTCGCGAAACAGAGCGGTGGGCCACCGCGGCCCGCCCGTCGACCGCAGCAGCCCCTCTTGGGCGATGGAGGCGACCAGCGTCCCCGCCTCGGTGTGGAAGGTGCCCAGGGCCAACCCCCGGGCGCCGTAGTTGCTGACGGCGTCCACGCTGAAGAGGAGCCATCGGCGGATGTCGAACGGCCGGTGGAACCAGACCGAGTGGTCCAGACTGGCCCCGCCGCCGCCTAAGCCCATGCGGTCCGACGGAGCACGGGCCGAGAAGACGACCGCCAGGTCCGAGACGAACGTCAACGCGCAGGCCTGCAGCATGGGGTCGTCACCGATCGGCTCGACCAGCCGAACCCAGCATGGATGGAGCAGCGGGCGCGCCGTCGACCCCGACACCGGCTGGATGAGGAAGGGGCTGTCGCGCCAGAAGGTGGCGAACGGCTGACCGAGGGCAACGGGCTCCGTCCCGGGGAGGGCGACCTGGGGGGCCGGCAGCTGCCAGTCGGTGCCCTCTTCGGGCGCGTGGAACGAGGCCGTCAGCGTGAAGATCGCCTTGTCCTCCTGGACGGCGGTCACGTGGCGCGTCGTGAAGGAGCGGCCGTCGCGGGTGCGCTCGACCGCCAGTTCCATGACCGAGTCGGGGCGACCGGGCCGGATGAAGTACGAGTGGAGCGAATGCACCGGGCGGCCGGGCTCGACGGTCGCGCAGGCCGCCCGCAACGCCTGTGCGGCCACCTGCCCACCGAAGAGCCGGGGCGGGCCCTCGGCCGGGGTTGGGGCGGTGTAGCGGTCCGGGCCGGTCTCCTGGAGCGCCAAGAGCTCTCGCATCGATCGGCGCGCAACGTCGTCAGCCATGGCCGCTCAGTCTGGCCCAGCGGGGGCGTCACCATGCCAATCATCCTGGTCCGAGGCGAGTCCGGCGCCCGATATCGTGCTCGCATGCCCGCGGTGCTGGGAGCCCACCCCTCCCGAGCGCTCGAGCGGGCTCTCCGTCGAGCCCGGGCCGACGTCGTCGGCCGGCAACGCCAACTGGCCGCCGTGGCCGAGTCGACACAGCAGGTGCCCGACGACGAGCACGACGCCGAGGGGGCGACGATCGGCTACGAGCGCGCCCGGCTGCGGGCCCTGGTCGCCCACACCGAGCGGGAGGTCGGCGACCTGGAGGCCGCGGTCGCCCGGGCGGCGGGCGGCGACTACGGGCGTTGCCTCGCCTGCGGGAGACCGATCGCGCCCGAGCGCCTGGCCGCCCTCCCGGCCACGCCGGTCTGCCTCCGCTGCGCCGCCCTTCCGGACCGCCGGTGAGGGCGCCCGGCGCCAGCGCGTTGCGAGCGGTCGTCTTCGACTTCTACGGCACGATCGCCTGGCACGGCCAGGCGCCGGCCTCCCCCTACGCCCAGGTGTTCGCCCGCCACGGCTACCAGCTGGACGAGGCGCACGAGGCCGCCTACTTCGCCAGCTACGACGGCGTGGCCCACCTCGAGCACTCCGCCAGCCAGGCTGCCTATGAGGCGTGGGTGCGCCGCCGCCACGAGGAGCTGGCGAGGTCCTGCGGCGTTCCCGACGACGACGTCGCCCTGGTGGTCGAGGGCCTGCGCGCCGAGGACCACCGGCCGGTCGTCGCCTACCCCGACGCAGCCGAGACGCTCGCGGCCCTGCGCCGGCGCGGGTTCCGGCTCGGCGTGTGTTCCAACTGGGGGTGGGACCTCGACGTCTCGATCGGGCAGGCCGGCCTGGCCCACCTGATCGACGCCGCGGTGACGTCGGCCCGGGTCGGCTTCCGAAAGCCGCACTCCCAGATCTACGTGGCCATCACGGACCAGCTGGGCGTGTCCCCGACCGAGACCCTCTTCGTCGGGGACTCCTTCCATCCCGACGTGACCGGCCCGCTGGCGCTCGGCATGCAGGCGGCCCACGTCTGGCGCACGACGGCGCCGTCGGGCCGTGAGCCGCCGCCCCTGCCGACCGAGGCCCGTCGCGTCTCGCAGGTGGGGGAGCTGCTGGCCTGGCCGCGCCTCGCCGCGGCCGCGGCCGGACCCGGGGACGGCGCGCCGCCCGAGGCGGGGGCTCCATGAGCCGCCAAGGCGGGGAGGCGACCGCGGCCCGCCCGGCGGACCCCCCGGAGCTCACCAACCGGTTGGCGACGGTCATGGCGATCGCCACCGGCGCCATCGTGGCCAACCTCTACTACGCCCAGCCGCTACTCCATCAGGTGGCGCTGAACTTCTCGGTCGGATCGGGCGTCGCCTCGCTCGTCGTCACCTGTGCACAGGTCGGCTACGCGGTTGGGCTCGTGCTCGTGGTGCCGCTCGGCGACCGGCATCCCCGGCGGACGCTGGTGGTCGGGATCTTCGTCGTGAACGCGGCCTGGCTGTCGGTGGCCGGCGCGGCCCCGTCCCTGTGGATCTTCGAGGTCGCCAACGTCGCCATCGGGGCCGCGTCGGTGGCGGGCCAGGTCATGATCCCCTTCGCCGCCGACCTGGCGGACCCGGCCCGGCGGGGGCGAGCGGTGGCCCGCCTCATGACCGGCCTCTTGATCGGCGTGCTGGCCGCCCGCACCGTGTCGGGCCTCGTGGCCCAACTGGCCGGCTGGCGGGCCATCTACTTCATGTCGGCCGCGCTCATGCTCGTGTTCGGCGGCGTCCTGCGGGCCGTGCTGCCGCCGGAACATCCCCGGCCCCAGATCTCCTACCGCGCGCTGGTGGGCGCCTCGTTCTCGCTCCTGGCGACCGAGCCCCTGCTGCGACGGCGGGCCTTCGACGGCGCCTGCCAGTTCGCCGCGTTCAGCGCGCTGTGGACCTCGCTGGCGTTCTTGCTGTCGGGCTCCCCCTACCACTACTCGAAGGCGATGATCGGCCTGTTCGGCCTCCTCGGGATCGCCGGGGTCTTGGCCGCCAACGTGGCCGGCAAGCTGGCCGACCTCGAGCGAACCCGGGTCGTGACGACCGTCTCGGCGGCCGTGCTGACCGCCTCCTTCGGGCTCCTCGCACTCGGCCGGACCTCGGTCGTGGCGCTGCTTTTCGGCGTGCTGATCGCCGACGCGGGCGCGCAGGGGATCCAGATCACCAACCAGGCGATCATCTACACCGTCTCGGACGCCCGCAGCCGCATCACCAGCGCCTACATGGTCTGCTTCATGGCCGGCGGCGCGCTGGGCTCGGTCACCTCGGGCGTCGTCTACTCCGCCCTCGGCTGGGACGGCGTGTGCGCCCTCGGGGCCGGCTACGGCCTCCTGCTCCTGCTCGGCGCCCTGAGGGACCACGCCCGACCGCTCCCGATCCGCGCCGGCACCGGGACGGCGCTCTCGGGGACCGAGGTCTCCGGTGCGAAGGCGCCGCCGATCAGCGGATGACGCGCCGCACGCCCTCGGCGTCGGGGCGCGTGTTGCCCGCGGTGACCTCGAGGGACCCGTCGTCGAGGTCGATGAGCGCGGGCACCGGCACCGGCTCGAGTTCGCGGTGCTCGTCGCCCGGCCGGATCTCGGAGGGGACCGCCCGGTACTCGCCGGCGGCCGTGCGGGTGACCACCATCGCCCGCTTGCGCTTGCCCAGGTCCGGTCCCCCGTGCTGGAGCTCGAGGCAGATCTTCCAGGTGATCACGCCGACCAGGATCGGCACCACGATGACGAGGACCCGGAAGCTCCACAGCACGGCGTTGAGGGAGACGTGGAAGAAGTTGGCCAGCACGTCGGTGGCGCTGGCCCCGAAGGTGGTGAAGAGGAGGGCGGCCACGGCGGCCCCGGCGGCCGTGCGCTTCGGCCGGTCGCGGGGCCGGTCGAGCAGGTGGTGGATCTCGTTGTCCTTGGTGAAGAGCCGCTCGATGGCCGGCCAGCCGAAGCACAGCGTGAAGATGATGCCGGGGAAGACGACGGCCGGCAGGAACACCTCGAAGGGGATGGTGTGGCCGAACCCGGTGAACTCCCACGAGGGCATGATCCGCAGCACGCCGTCGAGCCACCCCATGTACCAGTCGGGCTGGACGGCGTAGGAGATCTTGGCCGGCCGGTACTGGCCGAACTGCCAGATCGGGTTGATCTGGGCTAGGCCGCCCAGCAGGGCGGTCACCGAGGTGACCATGAAGAAGAAGCCGGTCGTCTTGGCGATGAAGGTGGGGAACATGGGCGAGCCGACCACGTTGTGCTCGGTCTTCCCCTTGCCCGGGAACTGGGTGTGCTTCTGGCGCACCAAGAGGAACAGGTGCCCGCCGATGAGCGCGGCCAGGATGGCCGGCAGCACCAGCACGTGGATGATGAAGAGCCGGGGGATGATCTCGTTCCCCGGGTAGGGGCCGCCGAAGATGAAGAAGGCGAGGTAGGACCCGAGGAGGGGGATCGACAGGATGATCGAGTAGAGGATCCGGATGCCCGTCCCCGAGATGAGGTCGTCGGGCAGCGAGTAGCCAATGAAGCCGTTGGCGAGGGAGAGGAGCAACAGCGTGAGCCCGATGGTCCAGTTGAGCTCGCGCGGCTTGCGGAACGCGCCGGTGAAGAAGATCCGGGCCATGTGGATGACGATGGCGCCCAGGAACACGTCGGCCGACCAGTGGTGCATCTGTCGCATGAGCAGGCCGCCGCGCACGGCGAAGCTGATGTTGACCGTGGTGGCATAGGCCTCGGTCACCCGCTGGCCGCGCAGCGGGGCGTAGACGCCGTGGTAGATGACCTCCGCCGTCGACGGCACGTAGTACAGGGTCAGGTAGACCCCGGTGACCATGAGGATGACGAATGAGTAGAGGGCGATCTCGCCCAGCATGAAGGACCAGTGGTCCGGGAAGATCTTGTCGAGGAACGTCCGGCCGCCCTTGGCGATGCCCAGGCGGTCGTCCAGCTCGCCGATCGCCTTGCCGAGGCGCCCGTAGGGGCCGAGGGCGGCCGTGGCCTCGCGCTTGGTGCGCGGCCGGCGGAGCGCGGTCGGCGTCACGAGCGCTCCCAGAAGCCCGGCCCGATCGGCTGGTCGTAGCCGCGCTGGGCCCGCAGGTACCCCGAGTCGTCGAAGTAGAGGGGCAGCTGGGGCAAGGGACGCGGGGCCGGCCCGAACTTCGGCACCGCGCCGTCCAAGATGTTGAAGATCGACTGGTGGCAGGGGCAGACGAGGAGCTTCAGCTGCTGCTCGTAGAGGCCCACCGGGCAGCCGAGGTGGGTGCAGACCTTCGAGTAGGCCACGTAGCCGTCGGGGGCCCAGCTGCCACGACCGGGCTCGGTGACGAGGTCGCCCGTCTGGGCCCGGATGAGCACGGTCTGGTCGACGGCCTGGGTCTCCTCATTGGTCTCGTAGCCGGCCGGGAACACGGTGAGGAGGCCGCCCGGCTGCAGCTCGTCTCGGCGCACCGGCCGGCCGTTGGCGTCGACCACGAGCGACCCGCGCCGCCAGTTGGTCTTGGTCAACGTCGTCTTGGGCAGCGGCCCGAGCGATCGGATCAGCGGGAACGCGGCGACGATCCCGAAGATGCCGAGGCCGCCCGCCAGGAGGCCGCCCAGCAGCTTGCGACGGCGCACCACGACGGTCCCCCGCTGGAGGACGGCCGCGGCCATCGAGTCGCGCTCGGCCTCGGTCGAGGCCAGCACGTGTCGCTCCTCCACGAACGGGCCCTGGGGCATGAGGTACTTGCCCCAGGCGATGAGGCCGAACCCGAGGAAGAACGTGCCGGCGCCGAACGTGAGGCCGAGGATCCAGGGCGCCCAGTTCTGCCAGAACGCGGCCCCGAAGGCACCGACGCAGAGGAGCCCCAGCAAGAAGTTGAGGGCGATGATGTTCTCGGTCCGGCGCGGGAACCGAGCGGCGATCTGGAGCTGGGGGTCGTCCAGGCTGGCGACCGGCAGCGGGCTGCGCGCGGAGTGCGTCTCGTCGCTCACGACCGGTCCCCGATCCAGAACCCGACGAGAGCGAGCCCGCCCACCCCGAACAGGAGCGCCACAAACCCCTCGGCCACCGGACCCACGCCGCCCAGGGCGAGGCCGCCGGGGTTGGACTGGTGCTGGATCTCTTCTGTCACGTAGGCCACGACGTCGCGCACCTGGGCGTCGGTCAGGTTGCCCGTGAAGCGCGGCATGTTGGCGGGGCCGGTGCGGATGGCCTCGGCCGCCTGCGTGGGGGTCGCTGCGCGCAGCGACGGCGCCGACGTGCTGTAGGCGAGCTCGTCACCCGCCCCGGTGATGGTGTGGCAGGCGGCGCAGTTGAGGGCGAACAGCTCGGCACCGACGGCGAGATCGGCCCCCTTCGTGTTCACCGTCGGAATGGCCGGCTCGGACGGGTCGAGCGAGTTGACGAAGGCCGCGATCTCCAAGGCCTGGAGGTCGCTTAGCTTCGCGGGCTTGCGCGGCGCCTCGACCGCGTTCTGGTTCTCGGCCGGCATGCGGCCGGTGGTCACCCAGAAGTCGATGGTCGCCGGCCCGAGGCCCACCAGGTTGGGCGCCCGCGTCGAGCCGGCGGCCTCGGTGCCGTGGCAGCTCGAGCAGAACTCCTCGTAGAGCGCCTGCCCGGCCGGGACGTAGGAGGTGGGCGGATAGCTGTAGCGGATGGCCTGGTTGCCGTAGGCCACCAGCCGGCCGTGCTTGTACACCTTGACCGAGGAGTTGGAGGTCCCGGTGTTCGGCGGCTGCACCGGCGCGACCGGCGAGTGCGCGGTGCCCTCGGTGCCCGCCCCGTTGAGCGACGAGAGCCCCGAGGAAGACGCCGCCGCCGCGTCGGAGGCGAGCGAGAGGAGCCCGCCGATGCCCACCGCTACCAAGAGCGCGGCCGGCAGAAGCGCTCGGAGCTGCCGGGCGCGCGTCATTTGAGCAGGAAGAGGCAGCTGAACAAGCCGATCCAGACCACGTCGACGAAGTGCCAGTAGTAGCTGACGGCCTGGAAGACGGACAGCTCGCCCGGGTCGCCGGCCGGGCCCTTCATCCGCCCGAGGAGGAAGGCCATGGCGATGAGCCCGATGAACACGTGGAGCCCGTGCAGCCCCGTCATGATGAAGAAGAGGGAGCCGTAGGCGTTCGTGCCCGGCCGCGTGGGGAGGAACAGCCACTCGGTCATCTGGTTCCCGATGAAGCCGATGCCCAAGATGATGGTGGCGGCCACCCAGATCCGGGCGCTGCGCCGGTTGTAACGCTCCTCGTCGAACACGGCCTTTTGCATGGTGAAGCTGGAAGAGACGAGCACCGCCGTGAAGATGGCGGCCCGGATGGTGTCGAGGTGGGTCCCGGGGGGCGGCCACACCGAGTGTTCGGAGCGAATCGTGAAGAAGGCGGCGAACAGGCCGCTGAAGAACATGAGCTCGGAGCCGAGCCAGATCATGACGCCGATCGCCAGCATGGGCGGTCGGTCGTGGGTGATCCGGGGCCGTTTGGCGGGCTTGGCCACCGAGATCGCCTGGCTCACGGGCCCTTTCCTACTCGACGGCTACGTGAGGGCGCCAACATGCTGGTGAGCGCGCCGGGGCGCGACGGGGTACGGGCGCGTCGGCCGGGAGCCCGGTGCCGAGCCCCGATCAGTCGTTCGTCAATTCGACCGGGAGCGGCATCGCGTGCACGACGGCCAGTTGCTGGGTCAGCCGGGTCAGGGCCACGTAGAGCGTCCGCAGGCCCCGGGTGGTGGTGACCGGCGGGAGCTCGGCCGCCGCGGGCTCGGCGGCGATCAGTGCCGGCTCGACGACGACCACGCAGTCGAACTCGAGGCCGTTCGCCTGGTCGGCCGGCAGGAGGACGAGGGGTGAGGCCAGGCCCTCGCCGCTCGGGTCCCGCGGGTCGGTCCAGCGGAGTCCGCGCTCGCTCAGCGCGAGGCCGATGTCCGCCAGGAGCCCCGGGGGCGACAGCACGGCCACGCGACCCGGTCCGGCCGCCGCCAGCTGCGCGGCGGCCACCTCGGCCACCCTGGCGAACAGCGAGGCGCTTGGCACGGCCTCGATGCGCGGGGGGATGCCGGAACGACGCACCGCCCGCGGCGGGCGCAGTTCGGGCGCCGCCACCTTGAGGACCCGCGCCGAGACGGCGACCGCTTCGGCGGGGGTCCGGTAGCTGACGGTCAGCTCGACGAGGCGCGCCGGTCGCCGCGGGCTGAGATGCGCGATCACCTCGTCCCAGCTGCGCGGCGTCCACGGGCCGGTCGCCTGGGCGATGTCGCCCACCACGGTCATGGATCCCGAGATCGAGCGGCGCGCCAACATGCGCAGCTGCATGGGAGAGAGGTCCTGCGTCTCGTCGACCACGATGTGGCCGAAGGAACGGATCTCCTCGGTGGGCACCGGTGCCGCCGGGCCGGTCGCGCCGGAGAGTCCGGGTGGCCACCCCGCGGCGTCCGCCCGGCGAGCCGCCCGCTCACGGGCCTCGCCGCGGGTGCGCGGCTCGCGCGGCCCGAGCACCGTGCGCGCCTCGTCGACCAGGGCGGCGTCCGCCGCCGTCCACTCGACGGCGTCGAAGCTCTGGCTCCGGGGTCGGAGGAGCGAGGCCTGCTCGGCCTCGCTCAGCAGGTTGCGGCCGGCCGACGCCAGGAGCGGCCGCGCGCCGAGCAGGTCGTGGATGAGCTCGTGGGGCGCCAGGCGGGGCCACATGCGGTCGAGCGCGAGCGAGATCTCCGGCAGGCGGCGGACCTGTCGGCTGATCTCGGCCAGGTCCAGCTCGTCGTCCGCGCCGGCGCCCTCCCCAGCCAGCGAGTCCGGATCGTCGCCGAGCGGGTCCGCCTCGCCGCCGATCCGTCCGGAGGGGACGTACCCCGACCATTCCTCGGCTTCCTCGCGGAACCGCCGGTACTGCTCGGCGAGCAGCGACCCCACCTGCTGCTCGATGAACCGTCGCCGTGCGTTGTGGGTCCCCGGTCGCCGGCGAGCCATCGCCACGATCCCGTTGGAGTCCTCCACACTCAGGCGGAGCACCGTCGCGCCGAACGGCGTGGCCACCTCGTCGCGTAGGCGCCGCTGGCGGTCCCGCACGGCGCGCTGGATCACGCGGGCCATGCGGGCCTCCCCCTTCAGCTTGGCGACCCCCGGCGGGTCGACACCGCGCGGCCGCACCTCGGACACGAGACCGGACACCGTCGACAGGGTGACGCCGGTCTCCCCGAGCGAGGGCAGCACCTGCTCGATGTAGCGCAGAAAGAGCGGGTTGGGCCCGACGACCAGCACCCCCTGACGCTCGAGGGGGAAGCGGTGCGTGTATAGGAGGTACGCGGCGCGGTGCAGTGCGACGGCGGTCTTGCCGGTGCCAGGGCCTCCCTGGACGAGCAGGAGCCCGGGGAGCGGGGAGCGGATGATCTCGTCCTGCTCCCGCTGGATCGTGGCGACGATGTCGCCCATGTGGCCGGTCCGGACCCGGCCGACCGCGGCCAACAGCGCACCCGGCCCGCCGAGCTCGATGTCGCCGTCCAGCGTGCCGCCGCCCGACCCGACCTCGCCCACCCGCTCGACCCCGCGTTCGGGTCCGGACTCGTGCGGGACATCGAAGTACTCGTCCTCCAGCCCGACCACGGTCTTGCGCTGCACCGCCAGGTGGCGGCGCCGCGACAGGCCCTGCGGTGAGAGACCGGTGGCACGGTAGAAGGGCTCGGCGACCGGCGCCCGCCAGTCGACGACCAACGGCTCGTGGGAAGGGTCCGAGACCGCAAGGCGTCCGATGTGGAAGGACTCGCCTACCCGCCCGTCCTCGGGTGCGAGGTCGATCCGACCGAAGCACAGCGCCTGCTCGCCGATGTCGAGCTGGGCCAGGCGGGCCAGGCTGGTGCGGACGACGATGTCACGCTCGGTGCGGGACTGGAAGGTGCCGCCCCGGCCGAGGTCGAGCACGGACTCGAGCATCTGCTGGGCGTCGGCCCGCATGGCGTCGAGCCCCGCGTGAGCCCGATCGAGGAACTGCTGCTCCTCCTCGAGCTCGAGATGTGCCGCCACCAGGCCCCTTCCGTTGGCGCTCCCGGCGCCAGGGAGAAACGCTCCATTCTATTGGGTCGCCGGTACTGACCGGACTGGCCGGTCGATCCCGGTCGGGGAGGCTCCGGGCCGGCCGCCCGCCGTCCGGGACGGGCACCGCTCGGCCTCAGAGATCGAGCAGGGTGACGAGACGCTGACAGAGGTCCCGAAGCTCCTCAGCCGTCTCCGAGAACCGGGCCGGAGACCCCCCGATGGGGTCTTCCACATCCTCGGCCGCTGACGATCCGAGCAGATCCTGGCGTTGGCGGCCCCGGCCGACCGACTCCAGCCAGTCCCCCAGTGCCTGGCCCGGGACTCGGGGACCGCGCAGCTCTCCCCGACGCACCAGCTCCTTCAGAGTGAAGGACTTTGACCATGACCCGGGAACGAGCGCGATCACCTCGCGGACGTGCGCCCGGGTCATGCCCAACACCAGGTCCGCCTGCGAGATCTCCGACGCACTCACCGTTCGGCTCCGGTGCCCGCGCATATCGCGACCACTGCCCTCGACCGCCGCCAAGGCCTCTGGCGCCATCGGCCGGCCGGCCGGCAGCAGCCCAGCGGAGACGATCTCGGTCGGCGGTCGGCGGTCCGCCAGCAATCCCGAAAAGATCGCCTGGGCCATCGGGGAGCGGCAGACATTGGCTGTGCACACAACGAGGATGAGAATGCCGGTCGAGTGTACTGACCACCTGCGTCGGAGCGATCGGTCTCGGGCACTCGCCGGGTGCGGTCCCTCGGTCCCACGATGAGCTCAGAAACGGCGACCCAGCAGGTACATTCGCGCAACCGTGAGCCACAGGGTGCGCTCGGAGCGGACTCCGAGTCCTTGGTATCAACCGACGAGACCGCGGATCGCGATTGGGGTCTTGGCGGTGGCGGCCGCCGTCGGTGGGGCCTTCGCCGGCAGTCATCCCACCGGCACCCACGTCGTCGACCCCCTCGAGACGGCGCTATTCGCCGGGCTCTTTTCCCTCCTCTGCAGCCGGTCCGCTCGCGGCACCTGGCTGCTCGTGGGCGTGGCCGCGGCGCTGCTATCGAGAGGTTGGCTGCTCGCACCCGCCGCCGCGACGGCTCTGGTGGCGTTTGGATCGGTTGTTGGCACCCGAGTCCGAAGCGCCCCGCTGGGAGCGCTCGTCGGAGCGCTGGGTGTCCAGGTCATGTTGCGTTGGCCGCCGCGGTACTTCCATGGGTTCCCCACCCTGGCGGCGGCTGCGGTGGTCGTGGTGTGCACGGCCTCCGCATGGTGGAGCTCCTCACGTCGGTGGCGGCGGCGCACCGTTCTGGCTGGGATCGGGCTGCTGGCCGTTGGCGCGCTGCTCTCGCTCCCGCTCGTGATCGCGGCGTTGTTGGTGCGCGGCGATGTCTCGCGGGGTCAGACCGCGGCCAACGCCGCCTTCCACGAGGCCGGCGGCGGCAGCTCCACTTCGGTGGCGACACAACTCGAGGTGGCCAAGACGGACACCTCCCGGGCGTCGTCGGCCCTCGGAGCCTGGTGGACCGCCGGGGCCCGGTTGGTGCCCGTGGTCGCGCAGCAGGGGCGGCTGCTCTCGGTGGCGCTGCGGGCGGCGCGCGACGCCTCTTCTGTTGGAGTGCAGCAGGTCTCGGCGCTCGACTACCACAACCTCGAGTACCACCACGGACACATCAACCTGATCCGACTGCGGGCCATCGCGGTGCCGGCTCGCTTGGTCGATCAACAGCTGCACCTGGCGAGCGCGGAGTTGAGGTCGGTCGAGTCGTCCTGGCTGCTCGGACCGATCCAAACCCGGGTCCGGACCTTCGGCGTCGAGCTGCTGCGAACCACCCACACCGCCGATCTGGCCCGGCAAGCAGTGCGCGTCCTGCCCGGACTGCTCGGGGGCGACGGCGTCCGCAACTACCTGATCGCCTTCATGTCGCCATCGGAGAGCCGCGGCTATGACGGGTTCATCGGCAGCTATGGGGTGCTGACCGCCGACAACGGTCACGTCACCCTGACCCAGTCGGGCCAGGCGACCGACATCGAGGGCGGCCTGCCGCCGTCGGGGGCGCAACTGACGGGGGTGCCACAGTTCCTGGCCCGCTACGGAGCGTTCGACCCGGGCAAGTTCGCCCGCGACGCCACCTACTCGCCCGACCTGCCGACGGACGCAGATGTGTTCGCGCAGATCTACGAGCAGTCCGGAGGCGGGCACATCGACGGGGTGTTGGCGATCGACCCCTACGGCTTGGCCGCTCTCTTGCAGTTCACCGGCCCCATCGACGTGCCCGGCCTGCCCGTCCCCCTTACCAGCGCCAACGCCGCCCGCGTGCTCCTCATCCAGCAGTACACGACGTTCGGCATCGGTCTCAGCTATCAAGACGTGCTTCGGCACGACTTCCTCCAGGCAGCGCTCCACCTGGCCTTCGACAAGCTCCTGGCCGGAACCCTGCCGTCGCCCAAGAGCCTTTCGGCCATGCTCGATCCCGAGGTGACCAAGGGCCGCATCTCCTTCTGGAGCTTCC
>Ga0209415_10012298_pt1 | contig 14287 bp, 15 predicted proteins | sample PeaSoiSIISIP2007_FD_187696 | JGI IMG/M metagenome (GOLD analysis project Ga0209415, IMG submission 187696) | Peat soil microbial communities from Weissenstadt, Germany - SII-SIP-2007 (SPAdes) (version 2) | ecosystem: Environmental > Terrestrial > Soil > Wetlands > Peat | place: Germany... | reverse complement strand
CCGCCGGTATCAACGTCATCAACCTCAGCACGCATCACGTGATCATCACTGTGCCGGGAATTGGAGGGAGCGATAACCCTAGTAACAGCGCGACCCTCACTCCAGACGGGGCGTTCCTCTACGGGCTTGAGTATAGTGATTGCTCAGAGCCGACTCATTCAGACGAGCAGTGTCCGGTGATTCCGGTCATGGATACGGCCACAAATACCGTGAGCGCGACAATCTTCAGCGGTGGAGTGAACGAAAGGATCGGCGGGATCGCGATCACCAGTTTTCCATGTCGTTCGGTTCCCTTGCAGCAAGGGACAGTAACGCCAACCCCAACTCCGGTGCCATGTGTTGGCGACTGTAACGGCAGCGGTCAGGTCACCATCGATGAGATCCTCAGCCTCGTGAACATCGCCCTGGGGAATGCCGAGGTCGCATCGTGCGAAGCCGGAGATGCAAACCTCGATGGGCAGATCACCATCGACGAGATCCTCACCGCGGTGAACAACGCGCTGACCGGATGCGGCTGAGGAGAGGCGCCCGCACTCGGACTTCAGCTCGACCTGGAGCGCAGGGTCGACAGTCGCTTGGTTGTCCCCGCGAAACTGAGGTAAGATCCTGAGTGGAGCAGAAGGAAGCGCCATGCAAGCCTATAAGGTGAGAGTCACGATTCCCGATGACCGGATGGTGAGACTCCCGAATGAAGTGCCGATCGGACCCGCAGAGGTCATCGTCCTGCGCGATGGCACAGCGGAACCGCAGGCCCCCTCGGTGAAGGAGTTCTTGCACTACGTCCACGACGCTCAGAACCGCCTCAGGTGCCGGCGTACGAAAGAAGAGATCGACCGCTACATTGAAGAAGAGCGCGACGGTTGGGAGGACGATTGAGGGCCTACGCCGACGTTTCGTCGTGCTCCGCCGGCGACGCCAATCACGACAACTCGATCACCATCGACGAGATCCTCACCGCCGTGAACAACGCGCTGAACGGGTGCGGCTGAGATTGCGGATTTCGAATTGCGAATTTCGAATTGCGGAAATGAACGACCTGGGGACATCGATAAGCAGTGAAGAATCGGGAAGGGTCGCATGACGTAGCACCACTCGAATGACTACGGTGCGACTCGCCCGCGCTTCGGTCTTGGAACGCCGCGGCGTCACGGCTGGCGCACGCGCGGGGGGTGTGCTTTTCTGAGGGCGTGGTGATACCGCTCTCCGCGAGGTGATGACATGGCCGAGCTGTATAAGATTCCCCTGGTCTTGAGTCCGCAGCCCGAAGGCGGGTACACGATAACCAGCCCTGTCGTTCCCGAGTTGGTGACCGAGGGGGATACCGTCGAGGAGGCGCTGGAGCATGTCCGCGACGCACTCAAGGCCGTCTTAGAGATCTACGAGGACACGGGAAAGCCCCTGCCCGCGAATCTCCATCAGCATGCGGCGGCTGATGCCATCTGGTTCGAGCATCTTGTGTCTGCGGCATGAAGTATAGCGAAGCGGCCCGCAAGCTGCAGCGCCTCGGATGCCGCGAGCTGCCGCGCCGCTCCGCGGGTTCGCATCGTAAGTGGATCAATCCCACAGTGATCGGAAAACGTGGGAACGGGCGGATTGCGGCACGAGCAAGAAGCGGAGCGTCGATCCTCCGGAGTGAGCCAACGGCGGCAGCGCCGAGGTTATCATCGACGAGTTGCTGACCGCCCCGAAAAACGCGTTGACGGGCGGAGGTTAGGCAGAAGCCATGGTTACAAGTATTCCTCAGGCGTCTTGTAGGGAATGATGTGAGCAATCGCTTTGAAATGATGATCGTACGCAACGATCGCCTCGCAGCGATATACCAGGGCGGCGACGGCACGCGGAAGGTCACTGGCGTCGCGCAGCTCCGATAGCCGGCGCTCGCGAAGGCGTCGCTCCGTTCTTGGTACAAGAGGAATGATCTGCAACGGCAACGCGAGGACTTTTGTCAGCGCCTGTTTTCCGAATGCTGCGCCCGTCGGGAAATCGGGCGCGTTATCGAGCGCGAAGACGTACAACTCGTGCAGCGCGTAGAATGACGTGGCTGCCCTCAGCGATCCGGTGGCGATCTTGTTGAACAGCCAGGTGGTCGCGGTGAAGCGGCGCCTTTCCAGTGCTTGTGTGAGTGTGTAAACGAGCAGCACGGAGGTGTCGATATAGACCACCTACTTCGCCCCGGCTCGTCTTGGCGTCGGCCGCTGACCCCGGCCCACGTCCTCCTGCGCGACTATCCGCTTGAGACTTTCCTTCCGCGCCCGATGCAGCAGATGGGGTAAGGACTTCCCTTTGAGGTACTTCGCGAAGTCCTTCAGCTCCATACGTGTATCGCTACCAACCCCGTCCGCATGAGTCAATCATGTCCTGCCTGCGCATCGACCGCGCCGGGCGAATACGAGATTCGCCACTACACCCACTGCAAAGGAAAGGGCGGACACCGTCCGCCCCTACGAGGCACGGAAAGGGTTTGTAGGGGGCGGACGGCCGTATGCCCCTGCGATCAACCCATCGGATACAGGATTTCCTTCGTCACTTGATGACATACCTTCAACAGATCGGCTGATACGGTCACGTCCGCCGCGGCGAGCGAGTCCTTCAGCTGCTCCGGGTTCGTCGCCCCGATGATCGTTGCGCCGACGAAGTCGTGGGTCAGGGTCCAGGCGGCGGCCAGCGTGATGATCGACATCCCGGCCTCCTGCGCGATGTTCGTGAGCCGCGCCGTCGACTCGAGCGTACGCTCGTTGACGAATCGCCTGGTCATCGACTGCATGCGCGGGTTGCCTTCGGCGTAGAAACTGAAGCGCGCTCCCGCCGGACGGGCGCCGTCTTGATACTTGCCGGTGAGAACACCACCGGCCAGCGGGCTGTACGGTAACAGGCTCACCTGCTCGCGCCGGCACACCTCGGCGAGCTCGTCTTCGAAGCGGCGGTTCAGCAGGCTGAAGTTGTTCTGGATCGTGTCGTAGCGCGCCAGCCCGCGCGTGTCGCTCATCCACAGACTCTTCGTCAGACCGTATGCGGTCTCGTTGCTGCACCCGGCGTAGCGGATCTTGCCGTCTTCGATGAGGCGCGTCAGGGCTTCGAGCGTTTCCTCGATGGGCACACCGCGGTCCGGCCAATGGGTTTGATACAGATCGATGTAATCTGTGCGCAGCCGGCGCAAGCTACCTTCGACGGCGCGCGCGATGTGGTGGCGGTCGAGCGAGCCCTTGTTGGCGCGCACCGGCGAGAGGAACCAGCCGCCGCCGGGACCCGCGACTTTGGTGGCGACGAACAGCGCATCGCGCGGCTTGTCGGCCATCCAGCGGCCGACGATCTCTTCGCTGCGGCCGGCGTACTTGACGTCGGGCGGTACGGGATACACCTCGGCGATATCGAGGAAGTCGATGCCCGCGTCGTAGGCGCGATCGAGGATGGCGTGGCTGGTGCGCTCGTCGGCTTGATTGCCGAAGGTCATGGTGCCCAGACAGATCTCCGAAACCACCAGGCCGGTCCGGCCGAGACGGCGACGCTTCATGCAGCTCCTCCTGTGATGACGGGCGGATGATACCTGCGCGCCGGGGTTAGGCAAGACTGGTCACGTAAACCGAACGAGTGTGCTAGCCTGCGCGCATCTTAACCGCGAGGTGCGCAATGGAGCAGTCGATTCGACTCACGGGCTGTGACGTCGAGCTGCCGGTGATGGGTTTGGGCACGTGGGCGTGGGGTGACAAGTCCACGTGGGGCATGAACAGCTACGACCGCAGCTACAACTTCGAGACCATCCGCGACGCCTACCACGCATCGGTGGCCGCCGGCATCACGCTCCTCGACACCGCCGAAGTCTACGGCAGCGGCGAGAGCGAGCGCATCATCGGACGGCTGCTCGAAGCCGATGGACGGCTGCTCGAAACCGACAAACGGCTGCTCGAAACCGATACGCAGAACCGTGCGCGCATCGTCATCGCCACGAAGTTCTTGCCGGCGCCTCAGAAGCTGTGGTTGTCGTCGGCCCTCATGGCGGCGCTCAAAGCCTCATTGCAGCGGCTGAAGCTGCCCTGGGTGCACCTGTACCAGATCCACGGGCCGATCAGCTTGCGATCGCACGCGGCAATGGCGGAGGCGCTAGCGACGGCCCATCGTGCCGGACTGGTCAAGGCGGTGGGCGTATCGAACTACTCCGAGAAGGAGATGCGCGCCATCCACGCCGAGCTCGCCAAGCACGGCATCCCACTGGCGACCAACCAGATCGAGTATTCTTTGCTGCGCACGATGCCCGAGGCGAATGGGCTGTTGGCCGCCTGCAAGGAGCTGGGTGTCGTCGTGCTGGCGTACTCGCCGCTCGGTCAGGGGCGATTGACGGGCAAGTACACCGCCGGCAACCCGCCCCCGGGCCGCCGCAACTTTTCCGATTTCCCCATGCAAGAGATCGATCCGATTGTTGCCGAGCTGCGGCGGATGGGCGAGCGCTACGGCAAGACGCCGGCGCAGGTGGCGCTGAACTGGGTGATCTGCAAAGGAGCGGTCCCGATTCCCGGCGCCAAGAACAGAGCGCAGGCGGAGCAGAACGCCGGGGCGCTCGGCTGGCGTCTCTCGGGCGACGATCTTCAGGCGCTCGACCGCGTCAGCAAATCCGGGCAACGCAAATTGATGCATCGGTTCTGGCAGCACGGCTGAGTGCTGCGCACACTGTCCTTTCGGCGGGTTCGCTCCCGTTGGTCGCTGCGAGCGTCCGCGGAGGCGTGCGCTCGCGATGTGGGTCAGTCGATTTGATCACGACCTCTGACCAGATTGCGGTTGCGCACGCCGAGCCCTCCCGTGTAAAAAGAGAGGAAACGCTTGGGGGCTGTGACATGAAACAGCGCGCCGCACTGGTGCTTGGCTTGTGTGCATTGGTACTGCAACTCATGGGTTGCGGATCGGCCGACAGCAACGGTTCGCCCTCCGGCGAAGTGCCGGGAAGCCGGATGTCGATTGCGATGGCGCAGCGTGGCTGTCGAATCGTGTGCCCGACGTGCCCGGCGGACGTTCCCTGTCCGCAGTTCTGCGTGATCACGTGCCCCCCCAATGTCGTACCGTGCGGGCCCACCACGTGCAGCAACGGCGAGGTCTGCTGCAACTCGAGCTGCGGCATCTGCACGCCGCCGGACGGCACCTGCTCGCAGCAGGAATGCGGACCGACCGTGCCGTGCGTCGATACCGTGTTGTGCATCCGCGGCTTCCACTGGTCACCGGAGCAGTGCATGTGTGTGCCGGATGTCTGCGTCGACACCGTGCTGTGCATCCGTGGCTCCCATTGGTCGCCGGAGCAGTGCATGTGCGTGCCCGACACGAGCTGCAGCAGCGACGCCGACTGTCGCCTGTTCTCGGATGACTGCACCGGTTGCGATTGCCGCGCGCTGTCGGCGGATGCGCCTGATCCGAGCTGTTCGGGTCCCGGCGTACAATGCCTCGCCGATCCGTGCCTCAACGATGCCGCGCAGTGCGTCAGCGGCCAGTGCACGGTAGTGTCGCGGCCGCGGCTGCATCAACCGCATCCGCCGCATGCCCCACACGTCCCGCACGCGCCGCACCACTAGGCCTGCGGCCGGCGTCATTTCTATGGCCCGCTCCCCGTTGGGTCGCTGCTAGCGACCCATGTGCGACAGGGTCTAGCCACGGCAACACTCAGGCGCCGCGTGCCGCTTCGCTGGGTGGAGCGACGCCGGCGGAGCGCAGGCGCTCGAGACCCGCAAGGGTGCCGACAATCACGAGTTCGTCGGCGGCGCCGAGCGGCTCATTCGGATCCGGCAGCTGATCCTCCCCGTCCGCGTTGCGGCGGATGGCGACGACCGTCAGGTTGTAAGTGGCGCGCAAGTTGGCATCGCGCAAGGAACGCCCGACGAGCGCTGGCGGCGTCGACACGCGCGCGATGGTCAGCCCGCGGGTCAGGCGCACGTACTCGCGTACGGAGCGTGCCGCGCCGTCATGCCCGGCCAGGCCGAGGAATTCGTGCCGCAAGAGCTCACTGCTGTAGACCCGCAGCACGTCCCGGCGCGACACCACGCCGACCAGCGCGCCGGCCTCGTTGACCGCGGGCAGCTCGTCGTGCGCGCTCAAGATGAACTGCTCCATGCAGTCCGCCAGCGTGTCCTCGGGCGCCACGGTGTGCAGGTTGGGCTCGGCGACGTCGCGGGCCAGCACCAGGCCACCGAGCTGGGTGCTCAGCTCGCGGACCTCGGGATCCTTGATGTCGTGGATGGAGATGGCGCCCACCAGGCGCTGCTGCGCGTCGGTGACGTAGACGCTGACCGCCTCGTGTTCCAGGAAGTAGCGCAGCGTCTCGGCGATCGGCGTGTCGTCGCGCAACACCGGCGGCGGCGGTTGCATGACCTCGCGCACCGTGTGCGTGCGCATGATGATGTCCTCGCGGCGGTGCAGTGCGATGCCTTGGCGGCTGAGCTTGAGGGTGTAGAGCGAATCTTCCTTCAAGGCGCGCCCGACCATCGTGGCAAGCGTCGCCACGATCATGACCGGCAGAATGATCTTGTAGTCGCCGCTGACCTCGAACAGCAGGATCATCGCCGTGATCGGTGAATGCGTGGCCGCGGCGAGGACGCCGGCCATGCCGACCAACGCGTATGCGCCGGACCCGGCGGAGAGCGGCCCCAGCAGGTAGTGCACCGCCGTGCCATACAGACCACCGGCCACCGAGCCGATGTATAGCGAGGGCAGGAACACGCCGCCGGACCCGCCGGACGCGAGGGTGAGGCTGGTGGCGACGATCTTCATCGGCACCAGCGCTGCCAGCCGATGCCAAGGCAGCGTGCCGCTCAGTGCGGCGTCCATGGTTGCATAGCCGACGCCGTACAGATTCGGTACCACCACGATCATCGCGCCGAGGACGAGCCCACCGACCGCCGGACGCCAGATCTTCGGCACCAGCAGCCGCGGCGCCAGCAGCTCGAACTGATCCATGGTCCACACAAACGCCACCGCCACCAAACCGCAGCACACGCCGAGGCCGACGTACGCCACGATCTCGACGACGCTTTGCAGCTCGTACGGTTGCACGATGAATGCCGGGTGATCGCCGAAGTAGGCGCGTGAGACGACCGTTGCCAAGACCGAGGAGAGGATGACCGGGCTGAACGCCGGCATGGCGAAGTTCCCGGCGATCACCTCCAGCGCGAAGAACGCTCCGGCGATCGGCGCATTGAATACGGCGGCGATGCCGCCGGCTGCGCCGCAGGCGGCGAGGGTTTTCATCTGCTCCGCCGGCAGGCGGAACGCCTGACCGATCGCCGAGCCGACGGCGGCGCCGATCTGGACCACCGGCCCCTCGCGTCCGACCGAACCCCCGGTGCCGATGGTCAGCGCCGAAGCCAGTGACTTGACGGTCGCCACACGCTTGCGGATGCGTCCGCCCCGCAGCATCACGGCCTCGATGACCTCGGGGACGCCGTGCCCCTCGGCTTCGGGCGCCAGGAAATGCACCAGCGGCCCGACGATCAGTCCGCCGAGCATCGGTACGACCAGCACGTGATACCAATGCAGCTGTGGCAGGACTCTCAACGGCCATGCCGCGGAACCGATCGCCAGCCTCTGCACCATGTTGAGCAGCTCCACGAAAGCGATGGTCGCTGCGCCGGTGAGCACCCCCGTGCAACAGGGGATCAGCACCAGCTTGGTCATCTGCAGGCGGCGAAAGGACTCCCGCCAGACGGCGCCGTTCCGAGGAGTGTGCGACATGCCATTCGCAGCTTATCGCAAGTACGGACAACGGCGCGAGCGCCTGGGGTTTCGCCCGTTGGCGATTTTCGATATATACAGCTGACTTCGACAGGAGACGAACAATGGCCCGGATTACGGTGGAAGACTGCCTGGAAAAGATCCCGAATCGCTTCGAGCTGGTGCTGCTCGGTGCCCGCCGCGCCAAGCAATTGCTCAAAGGTGCGCGACCCCTGGTCGAGAGCGACAACAAAGAAGTGGTGACCGCGCTGCGCGAAATCGGCGACGGCAAGGTCGCCATGCATTACCCGGAAGAGTCCTGAGCAACCAGTCCTGAGTCCTGAGTCCGGAGTTTAGGGAGAAAGAAATCGTTCCGGCGCTCTCGGCTCAGGACTTAGCACTCAGGACTCAGCACTTTTCTCGATGGCTGACAAGGAGGACCTCTACGCCGTTCTCGGAGTGAAGCGCGGCGCGAGCCCGGAGGAGATCAAGAAGGCTTACCGCAAGCTCGCGCGGCGGCACCATCCCGACGTCAATCCCGGCAACAAGCAAGCCGAGGAGCGCTTCAAGGAGATTTCGCAGGCGCATGACGTCTTGAGCGATCCCGAGAAGCGCAAGATCTACGACGAGTTCGGGAAGCAAGGCCTGCAAGCCGGCTTCGACGCTGCCAAGGCGCGGGCCTACGGCGAGTGGAAGGAACGGCAACACGCGGGGGCGGAAGGGTTCGGCCGCGGCGGCTTCGGACGCTACGAGAATTTCGAGGACATCTTCGGCGACGTCTTCGGCGGGGCCGCCCGACGGGGGGCGCAGCCCGGACATGACGTCGAGGCATCACTGGAAATCAGTCTGTTGGACGCGATCCGCGGGGTCTCCACGCAGATCAGCATCGACCGGCCCGAGACCTGCGACCGCTGCGGCGGGTCGGGGCATGAGCCGGGCTCGGGGACGGTGTGCCCGGAATGCCACGGCAGCGGACAGGTACAGATGGGGCGCGGGCCGGTGGCGTTCGGACGGGCTTGCCCCCGCTGCGGCGGCGCGGGCCGTGTGGACCTGCGTGCCTGCACCGCGTGTAACGGCCGCGGCGAAATCGCGCGTCAGGAGCGCCTCAACGTGCACATTCCCGCCGGCGTAGATAGCGGCTCGCGCGTGCGCGTCGCCGGCAAGGGAGGTGCGGGACACGAGGGCGGGCCGCCGGGCGATCTGTACATCGTCGTGCGGGTCCGTCCGCATCCCGTGCTCGAGCGGCGCGGCAACGATCTGTACCTCGATGTTCCCGTCACCGTTGGCGAAGCGGCGTTGGGCGGTACCATTACGGTGCCGACGCCGGATGGGGAGCGGCGCGTCAAAGTGCCACCCGGCAGCCAAAGCGGCAAGCTGTTGCGCATCCGTGGACACGGTGTGCCCGCGCTCAAAGGCGGCGAGCGCGGCAATCTGTACATCCGCCTGATGATCCAAGTCCCGGTCGACAGTGGCGAACAGGTGCAGGAAGCCATCCGCGCCATGGAGTCGGCGTACGGCAAGGATCTCCGCAGCGACCTGCATCTGTAGAAGGGTGCAAGCATGTCCGGCCGTTACCTGAAGGTGTCCGAAGTGCTCACGGAGTTGCACGTCGACCTGGAGTTCCTGCACGTGCTCGAGGCGGAAGAGTTGATTCACCTGAAGCGGACGCTGGATGACGACTTGGTGATCTCGTCCGAGGACGTTGAACGGGTCCACATGGCGCAAGTGCTCACCGGGGATCTCGACGTCAATCTGCCCGGCGTCGAGGTCATCATGCACATGCGCGAGTCGATGCTGGCCATGCGGCAGCAGTTTTCGGAGATTCTGGACGCGCTGGTTGCCGAGATGCGGCGGCACATGGAGCGCTGAGCACCGCTACGAGCCACCCTCCTGCGACCCGGGGGCGCTGCCGGATCTGTCCGGATCTTGCCGGCGCAGCCATAAGCCGTTAGAGTTTTAGCTTGCTCGAACGCCGCCCCTGGTGCCTGTGGACTGCTGACGAATGACGCAAGACGCAACTGAGGACGAGAAGACCGAGCTCGCCGACGAAGCCGAAGCGGCGGCGGAGACTGACGACGGTCCGGAGAGCGTCGCTGAGCCGGAGGCCGGCGCCGAGTCGGCGGCCGGGGCGGTTGTCCGCTACGATCCGCTGCAGCGTTACCTCACAGAGATTCGCCGCTATCCGTTGCTGTCACGTGAAGAGGAACACCAGCTCGCGCTGCAGTACAAGGAGCACAACGACATCGAGGCGGCGTATCGGCTAGTCACCGCGAACCTGCGGTTGGTGGTGATGATCGCGCGCGAGTATCAGCGCGCCTTCCAGAACCTGCTCGACTTGATTCAAGAGGGCAACACCGGCCTCATGGAAGCGGTGAAGAACTTCGACCCGTACCGCGGCATCCGCTTCCCGTCGTACGCCGTGTGGTGGATACGCGCCTACGTCATCCGTTACATCATGAACAACTGGCGCCTCGTGAAGCTCGGCACCACGCAGGCACAGCGCAAGCTGTTTTTCAATCTCCAAAAGGAGAAGGACCGGCTCGAAGCGGAAGGCATCGTTCCCGGGCCGAAGCTCCTCGCCCAGCGCCTCGACGTCAAGGAGTCCGAGGTCGTGGAAATGGAGCAACGCCTGGCGGCCCGCGATCTGTCGGTCGACGCACCCATCGATGCCGGCGAGCAAACCACGATGCTCGACTTCCTCGCCGGCAAGGACGGGACGGAGGAGGAAGTCGCGAATGCCGAATCGCGCCAGCTCATCACCCAAAAGGTGAGGGAGTTCGGGCAGACGTTGACCGGCAAAGACAAGGTGATCTTCGACGGCCGCCTGCTGGCCGAAGAGCCGCTGACGCTGCAAGACATCGGCGACCGCTACGGCATCAGCCGCGAGCGCGTGCGCCAGATCGAGGAGCGCCTCAAGAAGAAGCTCAAGGCGTACTTGCTGAAAGAGCTCCCCGACCTGGAGGGCGCGGACATCGTCGGATGAGATTGCGAATTGCGAATGTCGGAATTGGAGAATCTGAAATCCGAAATTCGCAATCCGAAATCCGCAATTTCCGTGGGTTGCGGCTGCGGATGGCGGATTATATAGTCGGCCGGCGAGAGAGGGTTGAACGCGGATGGCGGAAGTGCACGGAGGCCGGGTCGTCGCCAAGGCGCTGAAGGCGGAAGACGTCCCGTACATCTTTACCCTGTGTGGCGGGCACGTGATGCCCATCTACGACGGATGCGTCGACGAGGGCATCCGTGTGATCGACGTGCGCCACGAGCAGACCGCGGCACATGCCGCGGACGGTTGGGCGCGTGTCACCGGCCGGCCGGGTGTGGCCGTCGTCACCGCGGGACCGGGGCTGACCGACGCGGTCACCGGCGTCGCCAGCGCACACCGCGCCAACATCCCGATGCTCATCTTCGGCGGGCAAGGGCCGCGGCCGTTCGCCGACATGGGCTCGTTGCAGGATATGAACCACGTCGAGCTGATGCGGCCGATCACTAAGTGGGCTGTGTCGGTGCCCGAAGGCCGCCGCCTCGGCGAGTACGTCAGCATGGCGTTCCGCATCGCCACCACCGGACTGCCGGGACCGGTCTATCTGGAAATGCCGATCGATCAGCTCTTCAACACGTACGAGGTAGAGCGTTTGGTGTTTCCGACGAAGTATCGGACGGAAGCGGGCATCGCCGGCGACCCGCGCTACATCGAACGCGCGTTCGAGCTGCTGCGCACGGCACAGCGTCCCGTCGCCCTCGTGGGCACGCAGCTGCGCTGGTCGAAGCGCCGTGAAGCCTATCCGGGCTTTGCCAAAACCTTCGGCATGCCGATTTACGTCAACGGACTGGGTCGCGGCTCGTTGCCGCCGGAGAATCCATACTTCTTCTCCCAGACCCGCAAAGATGCGCTGAAGCAGGCCGATGTGGTGCTCATCTTCGGCACGCCGTTGGACTTCCGTCTCGGTTACGGGCGCGAGTCGCACTTCAATCCGTCGGCGGCGATCATCCAGGTGGATTTGGACGGCGCCGAGATCGGACGCAATCGGCCGATCGACATCGGCATCGTCGGTGACACCGGCATCGTCATGGAGCAGCTCACCGCGCTGGCCACGTCGGAGGGCTTCAGCGCCACTATGGTGAAGCCGTGGCTCGACGACATGCGCCAGCGCGAGCGGCAGAGGTCGGAGCGCATGCGGCCGGAGTTGGAGTCCGATGCCGTGCCGATCAACCCGCTGCGCGCGTGCAAGGAGATCGCCGACGTGCTGCCGCGCGACGCCATCGTCATCGGCGACGGGGGTGACTTCGTCGCCACCGCCGCGTCGGTCTTGCGGATCTACGAGCAAGGACACTGGCTCGACCCCGGTCCGCTCGGCACCCTCGGCGTCGGGCCCGGCTACGCGATGGCGGCCAAGCTGGCGAAGCCCAAGAGCCCGGTGGTCATCGTTTACGGCGACGGCTCGTTCGGGCTGCACGGCATGGAGTTCGAGGCCATGGTGCGGCAGAAGATCAACGTGGTCGGCGTGATCGGCAACGACGCCGCGTGGCAGCAGATCCGCCGTGGCCAGGTGCAGCTGTATGGTGAAGAGCGCGCGGTGGCCACCGGCTTGAGCTTCACGCATTACGAGCGTGTCGTGGAAGCCTTCGGCGGGCACGGCGAGTACGTCGAGCGCCCGGAGCAGATTCGTCCGGCGCTGGAGCGCGCCCTCGGCGCCGGCAAGCCCGCGCTGGTGAACATCAAGCTCGGTGCCAGCGATTTCCGCAAGGATGCCATCTCGATCTAACTGAGCACGCTCAGCCCGCTCCATGCGCGACAAAACCGCCGCCATCATCGTCATCGGAAACGAGATCCTTTCCGGAAAGGTGGCGGACACCAACGCGGCGTTCTTGACGCGGGAGTTGCGCGCCTTGGGCGTAACGTTGCGGCGGATTCTCGTCCTCCCGGACGAGGTCGACGAGATCGCCGACGCGGTGCGCGCCTACCGTTCGGCGTTCGACGTCATCTTCACCTCGGGCGGCGTGGGGCCGACCCACGACGACATCACCATGGAAGGCATTGCACGCGGCCTCGGCCGTGCCGTCGTCCGCCATCCGTTTCTCGAGCAGAAGATTCGCGAGTTCTCCGGCGCGAAGATCAACGCGGCGCGTCTCAAAATGGCGGAAGTGCCGGAGGGCGCCGAGCTGATCTTCGGCGGTGAGTTGAATTTCCCGACGGTGCAAGTCGAGAACATCTACATCCTGCCGGGCATCCCGGAGCTGTTTCGCGACAAGTTTCTCGCCGTCAAGTCCCGCTTCGCCGTTGATCCGTATTTTCTGCGCGTGCTGTACACCCGCGCCAACGAAAGCGCGATCGCCGGGAATCTGAATGACACGCTGGCGGCGTTTCCGCTGCTGCAGCTGGGCTCGTACCCCAGGCTGAGCGATCCCGAGTACCGCGTGCGGGTCACCTTGGAATCAAAGGACCAGGACTATGTGAATCGCGCCTTCGAGCATCTGGTGCGGCAGCTGCCGCCGGATATAATCGTGCGCACGGAATGACGACGGAAGGAAGGGAGGATGGTATGTTGCGGAGGATGGTGCTGGTTGGGTTGCTGCTGTGTGTGGTATCGCGCGGCGTAGTGGCGGACACCAAGGATGCGGCGGACACAAAGGGAACGAAGGAGACCAGTTATTGGGGCGATGCCGGCTACGGGGTGGTCTGCGTGGTGGCCAATGTGATCTACATGCCGGCGAAGGTGGTGTATGCGACCATCGGCACACTGACGGGAGGACTGGCGTACGTACTGACCGTCGGCGACGCGGACACCGCGCAGAAGGTTTGGAGCCCATCGGTCGGCGGCAGCTATGTGGTGACGCCGGCGATGGTGCGCGGCGACGAGCCGATTCTCTTCAATGGACCGAGCTACTCGAACGATTGAGCGTTGAGCGCGCCGAGGGGGCGCTGAGCGCGCGGAGGGACGAATGAACAAGAAGCTGATCATCGGCGGCATTGTCGTGGTGGTGATCGCCATCGCGGCGTACAAGGTCCTGAGCCTGCGTGCCGAGGCCGCGAAGTGGTCGGGGCCGATGAAAGAGATCACCGAGGAAAACGTCACCCACGACAACAACGTCACCACCACACGCTTCGTGTCGCTCATCGGTGCGCCGGTGGACAAAGTGCAGCAGGCGATCTGGGACGTTGAGAACAGCCAGAACATGGTCGAGAACATCAAGCTGTCGAAGCTCCTGGAGAGCAAGGACAACACCAAGCTCATGGAGATCAACCTGCAGGCGCTCAACCTGCCGCTGCAGAGCTTCACGATGATGTGGACGCTGTATGCGGATCAACACCGCATCACCTTCAAGACGGTGAAGTCGCAGGCGCAGGACATCGACGGCGAATACCAGCTGGAGCCGTCGCCGGACGGCGCCAAGACACGACTGGTGTACACGTCTACGTCGCGCGACAAGATCGCCGTGCCCTTCCCGCAATCAGTGCTGGAGAGCGCCAACCGTGAAACCTACGTAAACACGGTGCGCGGGATCGAGAAACAGATCAATCAGGGCTAGGGCCTGCGGCCGGCGTCATTTTCTATGGACCGCTCCCCGTTGGGTCGCTGCTGCCCACCAAGTCCGACAGGCT
>Ga0209415_10012297_pt1 | contig 14287 bp, 14 predicted proteins | sample PeaSoiSIISIP2007_FD_187696 | JGI IMG/M metagenome (GOLD analysis project Ga0209415, IMG submission 187696) | Peat soil microbial communities from Weissenstadt, Germany - SII-SIP-2007 (SPAdes) (version 2) | ecosystem: Environmental > Terrestrial > Soil > Wetlands > Peat | place: Germany... | reverse complement strand
CCTGACCCGGGACGACCGCGACGAGCGGGCTCAGCCATTCGGGTACGCCGGAGACGAGCCGGAGCGGCGTGTGCGCGCGGTCGAGCAGCGACTGCACGTCGGAGACGGCGAGCAGGCGCGCGTCCCGCTCCGCGAGCGCAGGGAGGATCTCGACGACGCTGTCGTGCGCGGGGCCCGTCGGCGCGACGACGACCACCGGCCAGCCGGGCCGGATGGCGGCGATCGGGCCGTGCATGAGGTCGGCGGGGGAATACGCCTCGACCACGAGGCCCGACAGCTCTCGGACCTTGAGCGCGATCTCGAAGCCGGTGCCGTAGTTGACGCCTCGCGCGACGACGGTCGCGCCGACGGCGTCGGCGTACTCCTCGAGCGCCGGCGGCGTCTCGAACGAGAGCGCGATCTGGCGCTCGAGCGAGGCGGGCATGCGCTCGAGCTCCTCGCGCGCCACCCGGTCGTCGCCGATCGCCGTGAAGAGGAGCGCGATCGCACCGAGCGAGTTGAGGTACGTCTTCGTGGCCGCGACCGCGCGCTCTTCGCCGGCCTCGAGCGCCACGACGACGTCGGCCTCGCCGGCGAGCGGCGAGCTGTCGTCGTTCGTGAGCGCGATCGTCGGCCGGCCCTGACGCCGGGCCTCGGCGAGCACGGCGGAGACGTCGGGCGAAGCGCCGGACTGCGAGATGCCGACGACGACGGCGCCGTCGAGCCGCGGCGGCTGGCCGTAGATCGTGTACAACGACGGCGTCGCGAACATCACGGGCACGCGGTTCGCACGGCCGAGCAGGTACTGCGCGTAGCGCGCGGCGTTCGACGAGCTCCCGCGCGACGCGATCAGCACGTACTGCACGTCGTCGCGCTTGAACGGCGCCGCGAGGTCGGCCCGTCCGCCCTGTCGCTCGAGGAGGCGCGCGAGCGCGGCCGGCTGCTCGCGAAGCTCAGTCTCGAGCCACGACACGATCGCCTCCCGCGCACAGCACGTTCACGATCTCGAGCCTGTCGTCGAGGACGACCACGTCGGCCGGGCCTCCGGGCTCGAGCACACCGACGTCGGCGCGGCCGAGGATCCGGGCCGGGACGTGCGTCGCCGCGCCGATCGCGTCCTCGAACGCGATGCCGAGCGCGTGCACGTTGCGCACGGCCTCGATCATCGTCAGCACCGTGCCGGCAAGGACGCCGTCCTCGCGCGTCGGCGGGCCGCCCGCGATCTCGATCTCGACGTCGCCGAGCTGGAAGATGCCGCCGCCGTTCGGTGCGCCGGCGGTCGCGTCGGTGACGAGCGCCGTCCGGCCGCCGGCCGCCGACCAGACGAGACGAACGGTCTCGTCGGCGAGATGGTGGCCGTCGACGATGAGCTGCACGAAGACGTCGCGGCGCGTGAGCGCGACGCCGATGATGCCGGGATCGCGCGAGCGGAACGGGCGCATCGCGTTGAACAGGTGCGTCGCGGTCGAGACGCCGAGGTCGAACGCCTCGTGCGCCTCCTCGGCGGTCGCATTCGTGTGGCCGGCCGAGACGACGACGCCTCGATCGAGCAGCCGGCGGACGACGGCGCCGGCGCCGGGCAGCTCGGGCGCGAGGGTCATCTCGGTCACGCCGCCCGGCTCGAGCAGCCGCTCGAGCAGCTCGAGATCGGGGTCGCGACGATGCGACTGGGGATGCGTCCCCAGCCGCTCGGGCGAGAGGAACGGCCCTTCGAGGTGCGCGCCGAGGATGCGCGGCCGCGAGCTCTGCACCGGCAGCGCGCGCAGCGCGTCGACGATCGTGCTCTCCGCCGCCGTGATGAACGTCGGCTGGTACGCAGTCACACCCGTGAGCAGGAGCGCCTCGCCGGCGCTGAGGTAGTCCTCGGTCGACGCCGCGAGGAAGTCGACGCCGCCGAAGCCGTTCACCTGGATGTCGACGAAGCCGGGGACCGCGACTCGTCCTCGCTTGCCGCCGCCCAGCCCGACGTCGACCACGAGGCCGTCGTCGATCTCGACGTCGCCCGGGACGATCTCCCCGCGGACGAGCGCCGCCTCCACACCGAGTCTCATGCCTGCCTCCCTAGAGCCGCGCTCACCGAGCCGGATGCGCTCTCGAGCCGGTCGCGTGCGGCTGTTGGGTCGATTCCTGCGAGCAGCGCCACGAGCGCCACGCGAGCGTCGCCGCCGGCGGCGGCGAGCGCGGCGTCGACCGTCTCGTCCGGCGCGCCGCTTGCGAGCATGACGTTCCGGCGCGCGCGCTCGCGCAGCTTCGCGTTCTCCGGTGCGACCCCGACCATCAGCCCGTCGTACGTGCGGCCGAGCCGGATCATCGTCACGGTCGAGATCGCGTTCACGATCATCTTCTGGGCCGTGCCCGCCTTGAGTCGCGTCGATCCGGAGACGATCTCCGGGCCGACGTCGGCGACGATCGCGTGGTCGGCCTCGGCCGCGAGCGCGCTCTCCGGCGCGCACACGACGGCGACCGTGAGGGCGCCGCGCGCCTGCGCCTCCTCGAGCGCGGCGAGCGTGAACGGCGTCGTCCCGCTCGCGCTGACGGCGACGAATGCGTCGCCCCGCACGACGGCGGCCGCCGCGACGAGCGAGCGCCCGAGCGCTCGGTCGTCCTCCGCGTGGAACTCGGCGGCGGTGAGCGCGAGCACGTCGCCGGGTGCCGCGCCGAACGTCGGCGCGATCTCGGCCGCGTCGAGCGCCGCGATCGCGCCCGATGTGCCGGCACCTGCATAGACGAGCCTGCCGCCGCGCTCGAGCCGCTCGACGATCGCCTCGACCGCCGCCGCCAGCTCGTCGCCCGCTGCAGCCACGGCGTCGGCGACGGTCGCGTCCGCCGCGTTCATCGCGCCGACGAGCATGCGCGTCGACCGCTCCTCGAGCCGGCCCGGCCGCGTGAGCGCGGCGCTCACCGCCTCCCACACGAGCGGTGCGTCGGGCGTCGCGAGCGAGGTCATGTGCCCGCAGGCCTCATACCCCCAGGTCCAGAGGTCGTCGACACCCTCGGCGCGCGCCGCGTCGATCGCCGCCTCGAGCTCGGGGATCTCCTCGCGCGTCAACCCGAAGCTCGGGAGCCAGAGCTGCGCGCCGACGCCGTGCCGGTCGCACGTCTCCCGCAGGAGGCGCGCGAACCGCTGCACGAACGGCCCCGCCGGCTCGCCCCAGTGCTTCCAGTACGGATCCGTGGCGAAGGTCGTGAGGCCCGGCAGCGACGCGACGTCGTTCCAGTCGGAGATGCCCTGCGTCCCCTCCGTTGCCGGCAGCAGGCAGATCGTGTTCCGGCCGCCGTGCGCGGCCACGTCGGCGACCATCTCGCGCAGGAAGTCGGCGACGGACGCCTCGCGGAACGCGCGCGCCTCGGGCGTGAGCTCCTGCGGCAGCGGGCCGCCGAAGCGCTCGGTGCAGTGCGGGCAGCGGCAGCTCCAGCGCGCATCGTCGTCGACGCCGACGTGCCACGGGACGACCCACGCCGGCTCGTCCCAGAAGACGTCGTCGACGCCGGCCTCGAGCGCCGCAGCGGCCCACTCCTTGCAGAAGGCGCGGTAGGCCGGGCTGTTGAGACAGGCGGCCGCCACGCGACGCCCGTCGTCGAACACCTGGCACTCGTCGGGATGGAAGGCGACCCAGCGGCTTTCGGCCTCGCCGCCGAACGTCCGCCCGAGCCCCCACGGGCTCACCTGGACGGTGAGGCCGGCGTCGTGGGAGGCGGCCACCATCTCGGCGAACGTCCCGCGGTAGTACGCGAGGTCGTTCTCGGAGAACGTGTGCAGCACGCCGGTGTACCCGCGCGCGGCGAGATCGGCCATGTCGCGCCGTACGTGGCGAAGGACTCTCACGCCGAAGTACGAGCAACCGGCACGAGTCGACGCCGCGCGCGGGTGGAGGGTCACACCGACATCCTCTCGTATCGCAGATTATTGGTCAATACCACTTAGCCCTTCACAGCTCCGGCGGTCAGCCCGAAGGCGATCCGCCGCTGGATGAGCAGGAAGAAGACGACGACAGGAATGGCCGTCAGCGTGGACGCGGCCATGAGCGCGCCCCAATCGGTCTCCCGGCTCGTGCCGAGGAAGTACGAAAGCCAGACGGTGATCGTCTGCTTGGCGCCGTCGTTGAGCAGGACGCGGGCGAAGATGTACTCGTTCCAGCTCGTGATGAACGCGAAGACGGAGGTGGCGACGAGCCCCGGGGCGACAAGCGGCAGCAGGATCCGCGCGAACGCGCCGAAGCGCGTGCTCCCGTCGACCATCGCGGCCTCCTCGAGCTCCTTGGGAATGCCGAGGATGAACCCGCGTAGCGTCCAGACCGAGAAGGGCAGCGCGCCCGTCAGGTAGACGAGGATCACGCCCGTCAGCGCGTTGACCTCGTGGTAGCGGGCGAGCACGACGTACAGGGGGATGATGAGGCCTGCGCCGGGAAGCATCTGGACCCCGATCACGAGCACGATGAAGAGCTTGCGCCCGGTGAAGCGGTACTTGGAGAGCGCAACGGCCGCGAGGAACGCGAGCACCATGGCGATGCTGACGGTGACGGACACGACGATCAGGCTGTTCTTCACGTCGTCCCAGAAATAGGGCTTCGCCAGCGCGTCGCGGAAGTGCTGGAGCGTCGGGTGCAGCGGGAACCATGTCGGCGTGAGCGAGTTGATCTGGTCGTCGCTCTTGAACGCGGTCGAGACCATCCAGAAGACCGGGAAGACCATGACGACGAAGATGGCGAGGCCGACAACGTTCCACGCGTTGCGGCGGGCGTTCCGGACGCTCACGTCACGTCCCCGATCCGGATCATGCGCCGCACGTAGACGACGCTCATCGCCGCCACGATCACGAGCATGAGGATGGAGATGGCGGCCCCGAGGCCGAAGTTGGCGTTCACGTAGCCCTGCTCGAAGAGGTAGATGCCCATCAGGTAGTTGCCGGTGGTGATGTGCGGCTGCCCGATGAGCAGGTACGCCTGCGTGAAGACGCCGAAGTCCCAGAGGATGGAGAGGCTCGTGAGGATGAGCAACACGGGCGTGATCACGGGCACTGTCACGTCGAGGAAGACGCGCCACGAGCGGGCGCCGTCGATCTCCGCCGCCTCGACGAGCTCCCGCGGCACCTGCGAGAGAGCCGCGTAGACGGTGATGACGACGAAGGGGAGCGCGCCCCACACGATGAGCGTCGTCACCATGCCGAGCTGCGAGAGCGGCGTCTCCATCCAGTTGTGCTGGAAGTAGTTGCCGACGTGGATCTCGGTGAGGATGTAGTTGAGGACGCCGTTCTCCGAGTTGATCATCCAGTTCCAGACCTGGACGGCGACCACCGGCGGCATCGACCACACGAGGACCAGGCCGGACGTGACGAGCAGCCGGACCCAGGTCGAGATCCGGACGAGCAGCAGCGCGATGAACGTGCCGATCACCATGGTCAGCCCGACGTTGGCGCCGGCGAACACGATCGTCCGCAGCAGCGTGTGCCAGAAGACGCTGTCGTGCAGGACGGTGCCGAAGTTCTTCAGCCCGATGTAGACACCCTTGTGCTGGATCAGCTCGGTGAGCCCGTAGCGGTCGAGCGCGATCCGCACGAGGCTGTACAGCGGGTAACCGAGGATCGCCCCCATGACGATGACGACCGGGGCGACGAGCGCGTAGGGCACCGAGCCGCGGCCGAGGCGCCGCCAAGAAAAGCGCCGCCGAGACCACCTGGGGGCAGTCTCGGCGGCGCTGGCCATCGGTTCTCAGTCCTGGTCGACTAGGACTGGTTGAGCGTGTAGGCGATGTTGGCGCTGGCGGTACTCGCCGCCTGCTTCACCGTGAGCTTCCCGGTGAGGATCTGCGACAGCATCGTCCGGAGGATGTTCCCGTTCTCGATGTCGACCCAGTGCTTCGCCTGCGGGACGAACCAGCTCTGGGCGGCAGCCCGTGCATTGACGGTGTTGCCGAGCAGGTTGGTCGCGTTCGGGATGTTGCCCTTCGCCTGCAGCGACTGCTCATTCGTCGTGCCGGTGAAGTCCGCGATCCACTGGATCGCCTGGGCCTTGTTGCCGCTCTCGCCGGGGACCGCGAGGTCGGAGCCGCCGAGGAAGCCCGGGATGGGCTTGCCGGCGATGTGGCTCGGCATCACGAACTGCCCGGTGACGGCCTTGTACTTCGTGCCGGTGCAGCAGCTGAACCAGGCCGGGCCGAGGATCGCGCCCGCCAGTCCCTGCGAGAACACCGTGTAGGGAGCCGGATTCGCCTCGTCGAGTGTTGCAGCCCTCTTCGAGGACACCGCGTCGAAGAAGTTCTTGTACGCGGTCAGTCCTGCGATCGACTTCGCGGAGTCGAGCGCGCCGACCCACTTGTGGGCATGCGTGGTCGCGATCGTTCCGCCGTAGTCGAAGACCCAGTCGAGAGCGCTGTACCAGTCGGTGCCGGCCATGTACATCGGGGTGAAGCCCTTGACCTTCTTCTCCATCGTCCCGACCTTCTGCAGGTCGGCCACGAACTGGGAGATGCTCGTCGGCGGCTTCGTGATGCCGGCCTTCTTGAACAGGTCGGTGCGGTAGGTGACGACGCGCGAGCCGGCGTAGTAGGGCACCCCGTAGATCTTGCCCTGGTACGCGCCGGACTTCGCGAGCCCACCAAGCCAGTGGTCGGAGTTGGGGAACTGCGCCTTGTCGGAGGTGAGGTCCGCGAACGCGCCGGACGCCATGTACGCCGTCATCTCGGTGTTGCCCATCTCGATGACGTCAGGCGTGTCGTTGCCCGCGATCGTCGCGTCGAATTTCTGGAGATGGTCTCCCCAGTTCTGGTACTGGACGCTCACGGTCCAGCCGGGGTTCTGCTGCTGGAACTGCTGGTTGGCGGCCGCGACGACGTCGGGCCAGCCCGTCTGCGCGTCGACCTGCAACCACACGGTCAGCTTGTTCGACTGCCGGTGGTTGCCCGATGCGCTCGCTGTCGCCGCGACGACGCCGAGCGCGACGGCGATGACCGCCGTTACGACAACTCGTAGCTTCATACAAGTCTCCTCGAGCCGTCGACGCCCGGCGCTGCGCCCCGGTGGCCTGCGGGACCACGCACGCTGGTCGGTGCGTCGATTGGTCTATACCAATTGGCCACGCCGCGACTTTGGCACACCTGACCGGTCCTGTCAACCCCCACGTATGCGGTCCGCTTTCAGCCCTGCGGGCGGCGGAGCTCGGTGACGATCCGGTAGCGGTCGCCGCGGTACACGGAGTGCACGAACTCGACCGTCCGGTCGTGCTGGTCGGAGCTCGTCCGCTCGAAGAGGAACGCCGGCGCGTGGAGCGGGACGCCGAGCGCCTCCGACTCCTCCTCGTTCGTCACCGTGGGCTCGATCGCCTGCGTGCCGGTGGCGATGAGGATCCCGTACCGGTCGTGCAGGAGCGAGTAGAAGGACCCGGACAGGTCCTTCGCGCTCAGGCCCGGGACGAGCTTCTCCGGCAGGTGGAGCGTCTCGATCGCCATCGTCTCGCCGTCGGCGAGCCTGAGCCGCTTGATCACGAGAACCCGCTCGGACGGCGAGACCTGCAGGGATCGCCCCAGCTGGGCGCCGGCGAGGATCGTCGTCATCGAGAGCGTGCGGCTCCCCGGCACCATCCCGCGCCGCCGCATGTCCTCGCTGAAGGAGGTGATGGTCAGCTCCTGGGAGATCTTCGGCTGCTGGACGTAGGTGCCGCTCCCCCGGCGGCGGACGACGTAGCCCTCGCGCGCGAGGTCGTCGAGCGCCGCCCGGACGGTCAGCCTCGAGACGCCGAGGTCGGCGCTCAGCTGACGCTCGGAGGGGATGGCGGTGCCGACGCCGAGGCGTTCGATGAGGTTCAGGACCTGCCGGCGCGTGTGGCTCTGCTTCGTCACCTTCGGCACGCTCATCGCTGGACGACTATAGCCCAGTGGTTCGAAATTGGTCAATGCCATTGAAGTTGACGCCGACCTGCGGTATAGACTTCGTCGACGTGGCCGGAATCCTCCTCGACCATGTGAGCAAGGTGTTCGGCGGCGATGTGACCGCCGTCGACGACATCTCCCTCGAGATCGAGAGCGGCGAGTTCCTCGTGCTCGTCGGGCCGTCCGGCTGCGGCAAGTCCACCCTGCTCCGCATGATCGCCGGATTGGAGGACGTCACCGAGGGCACGATCGCCATCGACGCCCGCGACATCACGGACCTTCCGCCTCGCGCCCGGGACATCGCCATGGTCTTCCAGAGCTACGCGCTCTACCCGCACATGACGGTGCGCGAGAACCTGGGGTACGGGCTGCGCGTGCGCAAGACGCCGCGCGACGAGACGAAGCGCCGCGTCGAGCGGGTGGCCGAGCTGCTGGGGCTCGAGGACTTCCTCGACCGCCGGCCTGCGGCCCTCTCGGGCGGCCAGCGGCAGCGTGTCGCCATGGGCCGCGCGATCGTGCGCGAGCCGAAGGCGTTCCTCATGGACGAGCCGCTGTCGAACCTCGACGCGAAGCTGCGCGTGAGCATGCGCGCCCAGCTCGCGAGCCTGCACGCGCGGCTCGGGACGACGACGGTCTACGTCACGCACGACCAGGTCGAGGCGATGACGCTGGGCCAGCGCGTCGCCGTCATGCGCGACGGGCGCATCCAGCAGGTCGACACGCCGCAGATTCTCTACAGCCGCCCCGCGAACCTCTTCGTCGCCGCGTTCATCGGCTCCCCGGCGATGAATCTCGTCGAGGCGCAGCTGGGCTCGGGGTCGGTCGCGTTCGCGGGCTTCCAGATCCCGCTCCCGGCCGGCGCGCAGCCGCGCGGCGCGGCGGGGCGCATCATCGTCGGCATCCGTCCGGAGGCGTTCGCGGACGCCGCGCTCGCCGACACCGCGCTGCCGAAGATCGATATCGACGTCGAGGTCGTGGAGGAGCTCGGCGCGGAGACGCACGTCATCTTCCCCGTCGACGCGGCACCCGTGGACGTGAGCGGCGCGCGCGAGACCGAAGAGGAGCAGACGCTGCTCGCCGACGCCCGTACCATCTTCACCGCCCGCCTCGACCCGCAGACGGCGGCCCGCGCGGGGCGTCCGCTGCAGCTCGCCGTCGATCCCGCGCGCTTCCACTACTTCGATCCCGTGACGGGAGATCGTCTCGCGCACGCCGAGACGCCGGCTCTGGCTTCTGTCTAGCCTCGCCGCCGCCGCGATGACGGCGGCACCGGCGGCGGCGTCTCCCGCGGGCCAGGTGATGGTCGACCCCCTCTGGGGGCCGCCGACGCAGGGGTTCCTCGCGCGGGTCTCCGCCGGCCAGGTCGGCGGCGTCATCCTGCTCGGCGACGGGTGGACGAGCGAGAGCGCGACCGCGTCGGCGATCGCGCGGGTGCAGGCGGCGGCGTGCGTGCACGGCAACGGCGTCCTCGTCGGCGTCGACCAGGAGGGCGGTACGGTCCGCCGGCTCCCGTGGGCTGCGCCCGCGGTGGCCGCGGCGCAGATGACGACGCCCGCCCGGGCGCACGCGGAAGCGGCGGCGGCGGCGCAGGCGCTGCGCGCCGCCGGCATCTCGATCGACTTCGCACCGGTCGCCGACGTCGTGACGTCGGCGGCGAGCTTCGAGGGCACCCGGTCGTTCGGACGCGACCCGGCGCAGGTCGCCGGCCTCGTGGGCGCCTTCGTCGGCGGGCTGCAGACGGGCGGCGTCGCCGGCACGGCGAAGCACTTCCCCGGGCTCGGCAGCGCGACCGCGAGCACCGACGACCGGCCGGTCACGATCCGACGAGGCAAGGCCTTCCTCACCGCGCGGCTCGCGCCGTTCCGGGCAGCGATCTCGCAGGGCGTGAAGCTCGTCATGGTGGCGAGCGCGTCGTATCCCGCGCTCGACCCGAGCGGGACGCCGGCGCTCTTCTCGAAGCCGATCGTCACCGGCCTGCTGCGCGGCACGCTCGGCTTCGAGGGCGTCGTCGTCACCGACGCCCTCGACACGCCGGCGCTGCGCAGCCAGCCCGACGTGCCGGGCCGCGCAATCGCCGCGGGCGTCGACCTGCTCCTCTACTCGCACGAGGGCCCGGCCGAGCTCGGCTACGCGCAACTCCTGCGGGACGCGAAGGCGAGCACGGCGATCCGCGCCGACCTCGCCGCCTCGGCGGCCCGCATCGCCGCGCTGAAGGCGTGGCTCGCCGCAAACGGCGGCCCGCTCTGCGGCCGGTGAGCTAGACGCCCAGCCGGTCGAGCTGCGCTTCGTCGCGGCGCCAGCGTGGCCGCACCTTCACGACGAGCTCGAGGAAGACCGTGCGGCCGAGCAGGGCCTCGATCTCGGGGCGCGCGCGCGTACCGATGTCGCGCACCATCGCGCCGCCCTTGCCGACGAGGATGAGCTTCTGCGACTCGGTCTCGACGAGGACGAACGCGCGGACGACCTTCTCCGTCATCTCGTCGACCTCGACCGAGATCGCGTGCGGCACCTCGTCGCGCGTCAGCCCGAGCGCCTTCTCGCGGATCAGCTCCCCTACCTGCGCCTCGACCGAGAGGCCGGTGCGCTGCTCGCGGGGGAAGTAGAGCGGCCCCTCGGGCAGGAGGCCGACGAGTTCCTCGAGCAGCTGCGGTATGCCGTCGTGCGTCTTCGCGCTCACCGGATGGAGCGCCTTGAAGTCGCCGAGCCGCGCAGCCGAGTTCATCTGCTGCGCGATATGGCCGGGCTTGAGCCGGTCGACCTTGTTGAGCGCGATCACGACGGGCACGCCGAGCGAGAAGACGCGCGACGCGATGAAGCGGTCGCCCGCACCGATGCGCTCGCGCGCGGACAGCACGAGGACCACGCCGTCGACGTCCTCGAACGACGCGTCGACCGTGTGCTGCATCCGCTCGGTCAACGCGTCGCGCGGGCGCTGGAAGCCCGGCAGGTCGGCGAGCACGAGCTGGTAGTCGTCGCCGTTGGCGATGCCGAAGATGCGTCGCCGCGTCGTCTGCGGCTTGTCCGAGACGATCGCGACCTTCCCGCCGCAGAGGGCGTTCACGAGCGTCGACTTGCCGACGTTCGGACGGCCCGCGATGGCGATGAACCCCGAGTTCACGCGGGCAGGTCCCACGTGTCCGGCAGGAGGTCGCCGGCCGCGTACTCGGCAATAGTGCCGTCGTCGCGACGGAACCAGACCGTGCCGACGCGCCACTCGTACAGCCACTGGCGGCAGCCGCCGCACGGCGAAGCGGTGATGCCGACGGCGGTGATCTCGCCCGGCCGGACGCCGGCACTCGCAGCGGCGCCGATGGCGGTCTTCTCCGCGCAGACGCCGAGCGGATATGCCGCGTTCTCGACGTTGACGCCGTCGAACACCCGCCCGTCCACCGTCAGCACCGAGGCGCCGACGAGGTACTTCGAGTACGGCGCATACGCGTTTGCGGCGGCCGACTCCGCGCGCGCGACGAGCTCCTCGCCGGTCATCGCGTGCCTCCGTTGAGGAAGTGCCCGTGCGCGCTAGTGCGCAGGTCGAGGTCGAAGCCCAACGGCCGGAGCCGCCCGGCCAGCTCCTCCGCTGCCCACCGCCGCTTGACGATGCGGAACGCGCGTCCGTCGGAGAGCGAGCGCGTCTCTTCCTCGCCGGCCTGGTCGGTGGCCGTGTGCGCAGTGTCGCCGGCCGCGCTGTCGATGAGGAAGACCCGGCCGCCGGGCCGGAGCGCGGCGCGGACGAGCTTCCAGAACTCGTCGAAGCGCTCGAGCGGCACGTGCGACAACCAGAACGAGAAGAAGCAGACGTCGAAGCGCTCCGCCGGCGTCCAGTCGAAGATGTCGGCCTGTACCAGCTCGGCGTCGTCGGTGTTCAGTGCGAGCGTCTCCGCGTTCGCGTCGACCGCGACGACGCGGTCGGCGAGCTCCACGAGCCGGCGCGTCCAGATACCCGTGCCGGCAGCGAGCTCGAGCACGCTGCCCGCCGGCGCGAACTCTGCAAGGCGTCCGTCGACTTCCTCGACGTCCGCGAACCACTCGGCCTCGCGCTCCGGGTCGAGCGCGTAGCGGCCGCGCCGCCACCACCAGTCGTCGTACTCACCGGCGCGCTCGGCGTAGTAGCGCCGTTGCTCCTCGAGACGGTCGATCACGTCAGCACCTGGAAGACGACGAGGGTGACGAGCGCGCCGAGCGCGCCGCCGTAGAGGACTTCGAGGCGCGAGTGGATGCCCGCCTCGACCCGCGTCTGCGCGACGAGCAGGGCCATCACGAACGTCAGCGAGGAGATGAGGAAGCGATGCTGGTCGCTCGACACGTATGTCGCCGCCATCCAGCCCGCGAACGCGATGCCGGCGTGGCCGGAGGGAAGCCCGCCGCGCAGCGGCGTGCCGCGTCCGGTCCAGGCCTTCGTCGCGATCACGACGAGCGCGACGAGCACGAGAGCGACGAGCGTCACCTCGGCGGGCGCATCGCGCACCCGGTCGAGCAGCCGCGCCGTGCGGTGGGCCGCGGCGTGCGCGAAGACGAGATAGCCGACGGCGATGGCGGTGACGGTCGCGATGAGCACGGCGCCGGCGGCGACGTCCTTCGCAAGCTTGGCGTTCGGGTCGAACGAGGTCGTCGAGACGTCGATCGCCCCCTCGATCGCCGAGTTGACCATCTCCGCCACCAGGACGAAGGCGATGACGATGAGCAGCGCGATCAGCTCGTCGCGGTCGACGCCGAGTGCGGCGGCGGCGGCGATGACCGCGATCGCGATCAGGAAGTGGATCCGCAGGTTCCGCTGCGTGCGGAGGACGTGGATGATCCCCTCGAAGGCGTAGTTGAAGCTGTCGAGGAGCGTCGGCGCGCTCCCCGGCGCGGGCGGCGACGTGAAACGCAGCCGCCTGCGTTCGCGCTCCTTCGGCGGCGGCGTCGAGATGCTCACGCGTGCAGCGCCTCGCGCGCTTCCATCGCCTCGCCGTGGTCGTAGCCGACGAGGTGGAGCACCGCATGCACGAGCGGCGCGCGCCACGCGTCGCCGACGACCTGAGGGCAGACGACGACGTCTCCGAGCTGGCGGGGCAAGCCGTCCGGCAGTTCCTCGAGGCCGTCGAGCGGAAACGCGAGCGCGTCGGTCGCCTCGTCGACGCCGAGGTGCTCGCGCTTCAGGGCCTGGCTCTCGTCGAGCCCCACGAACGCGAGGCCCATCTCGCCGGCCCCCACTCCCTCGGCGGCGAGCACGCGGCGAACGAGGTCCACCGCTGCCGCCTCGTCGACGGAAACACCCGACCGGTTCTCGACCTCGACCTCGATCACCTGCGCCGTTGCGTCCCGGTCTCTTCCGAATGCCGCTTGTAGGCCTCGACGATCCGCTGCACGAGCTTGTGCCGCACGACGTCCTCGTGACCGAAGTGCACGAACGCAATCCCGTCGATGGACGACAGGATGTCCTGGACCTGGATGAGGCCGGACGCCTGCTCGCGCGGCAGGTCGACCTGGGTGACGTCGCCGGTGATGACCACCTTCGAGCCGAAGCCGAGACGTGTGAGGAACATCTGCATCTGCTCGGGCGAGGTGTTCTGCGCCTCGTCGAGGATGATGAAGCTGTCGTTAATCGTCCTTCCACGCATGTACGCGAGCGGCGCGACCTCGATCGTCCCGCGCTCCATGTACGTGTTCAGCCGCTCCGGGTCCATGGTGTCGTAGAGCGCGTCGAACAGCGGGCGCATGTACGGGTCGACCTTCGCCAGCACGTCGCCCGGCAGGAACCCGAGCCGCTCGCCGGCCTCCACGGCGGGTCGCGTGAGGATGATTCGCCCCACCTGCCGCTCGGAGAGGGCGGCCACGGCGAGCGCGATCGCGAGATACGTCTTGCCCGTGCCGGCGGGGCCGATCCCGAAGGTGACGGTGCAGCGGCGGATCGCGTCGACGTAGTGCTTCTGCGTGACCGTCTTCGGCGTGATGCGCTTGCCGCGGTGCGACCATACGACGTCCTCGAAGATGTTGCGGACGTCCTCGGCCTGGTCGATGGCGTTCAGGATCGTGTCGATCGTTCCCGCGCCGACCTCCTGGCCGCTCTCGACGAGCTCGACGAGCTCCTCGACGACGGCGCGGGCCTCGGAGACCTTGGCGTCGTCGCCGTCGAGCGTCAGCCGGTTGCCGCGCAGGTTGATCGCGCAGCCAAGCCGCTCCCGGAGCGCGCCGAGCACGCCCTCGCCGATGCCGGCGAGCTCCGCCGCCACCTCGTTCGGTACTTCGAGAACGTCCTGCACACGGTCAGTGTAGGCACCCCCTCGGTTCCCAAGCGCACGCCGGGTGTACCCGCCAAGGGCCGGAGCGAACGCGCAGCGTTCGCGGAGGCCGCACCAGCGCGCGGGGATGGCGAAGCCACCACCGCGCGCGCAGAACAAGACCTTCGCTCAGACTCATAAGAGCTCGCGGGCTTTGCCCGCGAGCGCTCCCCGAAGGGGAACCT
>Ga0209415_10012296_pt1 | contig 14287 bp, 13 predicted proteins | sample PeaSoiSIISIP2007_FD_187696 | JGI IMG/M metagenome (GOLD analysis project Ga0209415, IMG submission 187696) | Peat soil microbial communities from Weissenstadt, Germany - SII-SIP-2007 (SPAdes) (version 2) | ecosystem: Environmental > Terrestrial > Soil > Wetlands > Peat | place: Germany... | reverse complement strand
CGGCGGCCGGGCCGAAGGTGCGACGCACGGTCAGCCAGAGCAGGAGCACCGTGGCCACGCCCGCCAGCGCCTGCGGCAGGAGGATGCTCCACGAGCTGAGGCCGAACACCCGCACCGACAGGCCGATGACCCACAGGGCGAGCGGCGGCTTGTCGATGGTGATGAAGTTGGCGGCGTCGAAGGAGCCGAAGAACCAGGCCGACCAGCTCTTCGAGGCGGCCAGGGCCGCCGCCGCGTAGTAGGTGTTGGCGTACCCGCTGACCGTCAGGTTGACGAGGTACAGGACGGCCGCCAGCAACGCCGATCCCGCCAGGGCCGGGCGGGCCCAGAACGGGTCCGCCGCACGACCGCGCGCCACGCGGCGGACCCAAGCAAGGATGGCCGGCGGCTGGGCGCTGGCGGCGCCCGCCCCGACGGACGGGGTGTATTCGTTGGCGTGCATGGCCGGAGTCTCATCATGCGTCCCTTGCGGGCGCGTTACGAGGTGACGGTGGCCCCAGGCTCACCGGCAGCCTTTGCATGTAGCGGCGGCAGCGACGGAGCACGGGTCGTTCCAGCGCTGTTCCGGTCGCAGGGCGCAAAGGCGCCAGGGTCCGGCCGCCGCGCCAGGCGAGGCCTGGACTGGCGGTGAGGCCTGCGCCGGCCACGGGGGCCAGCGCAGGCGTTCGATGGCTGAGCGACCGGCTACTCGGCCGGGATCTCCGAGTGGATCGCGTCCAGGTTCACGCCCTGGTTGCGACGGTACAGGTACGCCACGACGTACATGACGATCGCGATCCCGTAGAGGATGCCGAGGTAGATGATCGAGCCCGGTGTCTCCACGCCGATCCCGTAGGTCGAGACGGCCAGCCACTCGTAGATGACCCATCCCAGGACCACGACCGTCACGGCCCCCCCGATGCTGATCAGGGGGATGCCCACGACGGTGTAGCGGGCGATGGGCGACTTCTGATAGAGGTCGGGCTTCCACCAGGGCAGGATCGTCGCCGCGATCGCGGTGCCGAAGAACATCACGGCGATGACCAGGGACGCGTCAAGGGTGTACGAGGCGAACGGCGTCCAGTACGCGTAGACCGCGCTGACGACGACCGAGGGGACCATGATCAGGAGCAGCGCCACCCACGGGACGTGGCGCTCGTCGGACACGCGTGCCGCGGCTTCCGGCAGGACCCGGTCGAAGGCCGCCGCGAAGATCATCCGCGTGGACGACAGGAAGAGGGTCCCGGACCAGCCCAGGAACCACGCGCCGAAGACGATGACCATCCCGATCTGGAAGATCCGGTTGTCGATCAGGAAGGACACTAGGAGCGGCGGATAGCCCCAGATGGGGATGACCGGCGTGCTCGAATACACCTGCGCACCGGTCGAACTGAAGAAGGCCCACCCGAAGGTCTTGGCCGCCAGGATCAGGAAGACCACCGCCAGGACGACGGTGACCCAGGTGCCGGCGAGCATCCCCCGCAGGACCCGCTTGAAATCCGACGACCCGCGAACCTCACCGTACAGGGTGGCCCCCCAGTTGGGGTAGAGGATCCAGAACATCATGAAGGGGATCAACACGAACGTGCCCGAGCCGATGCCGAATGGCGCAAGGTCGGTGTTGGCGCCCGCGCCGGCCGTCACCACGGCGTTGTAGGCGCCGGACACGCCGAAGAGGCTGGAGGAGGCCTTGTCGAACGCGGTCTGGAAATCGGCCTGCGACGAGACCAGCATCAGCACGAACATGACCGCCAGGCCGATGAGCCCGATGTACAGGCTCCACTTCTGGATCCGCGCATAGCCCGCCATGCCCAGCGAAACGAGGCCTGTCGTCAGCACGATGACGATGAGCGAGGTGACGAAATTGCCGTTGGCGCTGGAGAAGAACGTGACGCCATCGGTCGAGCCCACCAGCGCCGCCAGCGGCTGCAGGAACTCGACCCGCAGGATCGAGCCGTAGATCGGCGCCCACTGGGCGAGGATGAACCACCATCCCGTGGCCGCAAGGACGAAGGCAAGTCCGCCCTTGATGTAACCGAGGGCACCGCCCCCGATCACGCCGACGATGCCGCCGATGATGCCCAGCGTGTCGCCACCGATGGCGGTGCCGACCAGGAAGCCCCCGACGCCGACCATGACCGCCCCGGAGACGATCCCCGGGATGCCGTCCAGCACGCGGCTCTGCCAGACGTAGTCGCCTCCTGCGCGTGGCATCACGGCGATGAGGCCCGCGTAGGCGACGCACAGGAACGTGACCGCGATGCCCGAGATGACGATGGACGACAGCATCGACCCGTCCGCCGCGGACGAGACATACAGGAAGCTGAAGTACATGCCCAGCGTGACCAGGTTCACCGACATGAAGGAGTAGGTGAACGCGTCGAAACCGGACCAACCCTTGACGAGACCCGTCGCGTTGCGCAGGAACAGCGACGGGGCCTGACTCACCGAAGCCACACTGCTCTCCTCTCTCGACCGTAGATCAACCGTTGATCAGGACGTATCGCTTGACCGCTCCCTTCTGACTGTCAAGGTCGACGATGGCCGCCTGCAGCACCCCGTCCTCGTACGCGCTGCCCGGGTTGACCGCCAGCGTGCGACCCAGCTTCACTGCCCCGCGACCCTCGTGGATGTGGCCGTGCAGCGACAGCACGGGCTCGTAGCGGAGGATGGCCGCGCGCACGGCATGGGACCCCACCGGCACGATCGCCTGGCCGCCCGCGACGTACTTCATGTCGGGCGTCAGCTTGGGCGCGCCGTCGAGGTTCGAGCCGTACGGTGGAGCGTGGAAGTTGAAGATCGCCCGGTGGGGGTCGCGCGCCTCTTTGACCAGGCCATCGATGCGGGCGGCCAGCTGGTCCTCGGGCAACTCACGGAAGGTGTTCCAGGGGGTCGGGTTGGCCCAGCCGGTAGAGATCAGGTCGAAGCCGTCGAGGGGGATGGTGTTGCCCTCCCCCAGCATGACCGAGGCCGTTCGCTCGATGACCGGGTCGATCTCGAACATGTCATCGTTGGCCGGCGAGACGACGCAGCGGATGGCCGTGCGCCCGAGCTTGTCGTCGGCCATGCCCATCCAGCGCTCGACGCCGTGCACGATCTCCGCCTTGAAGCGGCGATCCACCAGCTCCGGATCGGCGGCCCAGGCGTCCACCTCTTCTCGTGACAGGCGCACCGGGTAGTAGCCGCGATCGGAGATGCGGCGCTCCATCGCCCGCACCTGGTCCTCGGTCGCCAGCTCGTGGCGCTCGTCCTGGAGGGTCACCTCCCAGCTCGTTGGCGTCGCCACGATGGGCACCATGGCCTTGCCCGTCATGTCGCCGCCCATGATCAGGACGTCGGCCTTGTGGAAGGCACCGGCATTCAGGAACTTGCGCCAGCAGACGTCCGACCCGTGGACGTCCGTGACGAAGAAGATCCGCATGCCGCCCTCGCGCTCGAACCCTCCGCCCCCGCTCGTGCGCGACAGCATACCGGCCGCCCGACCCCCGTCAAGACGGGATGACGCGGAGGCAGACCCGCCGAGGCCGGTTCTCGCGAGCACGCGTAGACTCACCGCCGGCGCCTCCCGTGTACGGCGGTGGTCATGTCCGAACCACTCGATCCACGCACATCGCAACCCACGGGCGCAGGGGCTCACCGAACCGCCCTGCGCGGGTTTGCTGCGAGTCGCCAGCATCGCCTGCGGATCATCGGCCTGGGTGTCGTCCTCGCCGTGGCCCTGGTCGCGGGAGCCTTCGCCGGCACGGCCGTCCGAAGCACGACCGGCGCGCCGGCCCGTGGCACGGCCACGCCCCCGGCCGTCGCCCTGGCCAGTCCCTCCCCTTCGCCCACGCCGAGCCCATCGCCGACGGCAAGCCCGGCGCCTTCGCCGAGTCCGACGCCCACCGCGACCCCCGCCCCCACCATCGCGACCGGCCCGGTCGACATCAACCTTGCCCCCAACGGCGCGGCCGTCTTCTCCAGCCAGCTGACGAAGGAGATGTGCGCTCCTGCGGGCCTGACGAGCGCCCTGGCGACGATGGGCCTGGTCAAGGCGAGCGACGCCGTCCAGCGGCAGATCGAGAGCCACATCAAGCAGTGGTGGTCATACGCCGACTCGCACAACTTCGGGTGGGGCCCGGTGGCCATGACCAAGGCCCTCGCCTACTACGGCGCGCCCGGCTACGTGGTCAAGGCGTTCACCACGCACGATCAGGCCCTGCGGGCCGCCGGCATCGCCCTGTCGGCCACGCACGAGCCGGTCCTGCTGCTGGCGTGGTGGGGCGCCCACACCTGGGTCATGACGGGCTACCGCGCCACGGGGAACCTGGCAGCCGACCCCAAGGCCCGGTTCGAGGGCGCCTACATCGTTGACCCGTGGTACCCGCGTGTCAGCTCCATCTGGGGTCACGTGCAGCCGCCGGGCCACTTCTACGATATGGCCGGCATGATCCACAACTACATCGCGTGGACGCGGCCGGAAGGCCGTTATCCGACGCGCGACGGCAAGTGGGTGGCGGTCCTGCCGACCCTTCCGCGCCCGGCCGCCCGCGGCTGAACCCAGAGGAAACCAGCGCGCCCGGTCCGACGTAGGACTGCGTGGACACCGGGTCGCGCCTGACGGCCGTGTTCGACGGAGGTACCAGATGCTCGCTTCACGCCGGTTCGCCGGCCTCCTCATCGCCTCGCTCGCGCTCGTGGCGGCCTGCTCCTCGAGCGGCGCCACGACCGCGCCGCCCACGGCGACGCTGCCGCCCACGGCGCCCGCGGGGACCCCGCAGGCGTCGACGGGAAGCTCGACGCTCACGATCGGCATGGCCAGCACAGCGCTCGGCTCGGTCCTGGTCGGACCCAACGGGCTCACCCTGTACGTCCACGCCGGGGACAGCGCGACGAGCTCGACCTGCACCGGCGCCTGCGCCACCGCCTGGCCTCCGCTCGTGGTCACGTCCGGCCAGACTGCCGCCCTGGCGTCGGGGATCACCGGCACACTCGGGACCCTGACGCGCGCCGACGGCACGGTCCAGGTCACCTTCAACGGCATGCCGCTCTACGGGTGGCAGGGCGACAAGGCGGCCGGCGACACGACCGGCCAGAACGTGAACGGCTTCACCGTCGCGACGCCGACCGGCGCGCCGATGACAAGTCCGTCCTCCTCCGGCTACAGCGGCTACTGACCGCGGCGCCCGCGTCGTACCCGTCGCTCCTCCCGACGGCGGGTACATGGCGCCGTGCCGGACGTCGCCCGCAAGCTTCGCCTAGGACCCGGCCAGCAGCTGCTGGTCATCGAGGCCCCACCGACGATCGAGACGCTCCTCGGGCCGCTGCCCGCGGGCGCCTCGTTCGCGTCCACGGATCGCGCGCCAGACGTGACGCTGCTGTTCGCGGCCGACCGTGCGTCGCTGGAGCGGCACCTGCCGGAGGCAGCGCGCCTCGCCGCGGGCGACCGGATGCTGTGGGTGGCCTACCCCAAGCGGGGCGGCCGGTAGCGCCCAGCTAGCCGGTGCGGGCGCCGAGCCCCGCCTCCTGGGCCTGGCAGCTGGGGCACGTCCCGAACAGCTCGACCCGATGCGTGTCGATGACGTAGCCGGTGCGCTGCTCGATCTCCTGCACGACCGCCCGCAGGCCGCGGTCGTCGTCCACCTCCGCCGTCCGGCCGCATCGCTGGCAGACGACGTGATGGTGGTGCGTCGGCTCGCACAGCACGTACGCGTGTTCGCCGTCCGGCAGGTCAAGGCGTTCCACGAGCCCCAGCCCCAGGAACACCTCGAGCGCACGGAAGATGGTGGCCCGGCCCACCGGCAGGCCGCGCCGCCGGCTTTCACGCACCAGTTCGGGGGCCGTGAAGTGCCCGTTGTGCTGGGCCACCATCGTGGCCACCAACCGGCGCGGCTCGGTTCGTTGATAACCCGCCCCATCCAGGGCGGCAAGCAAAGGTTCGACGGCGCTCATGCCCGCACGATAGCGCCATCCCTGATCACGGTCCGCTCGCGCCCCGCGCTGCTAGGCTGGGCGGCGTGAAGTCGGCCCGTCACGTCACCGTGGTCTCGCCGGAGCAGGCGCTCGACGCGCTGGCAGGCCTGCTGGAAGCGGCCCAGGCGCTGGCGGTGCAGGAGGCGCCCGAGACGACGCTCCAGCTCATCGCGGACCGGGCGCGGACGCTGATCGACGCCCGCTATGCGGCGCTCGGCATCCTCGGCCCGAAGGGACGCCTGGAGCGCTTCATCACCAGCGGCATGGATGCCGCGACCCGGGCCCGGATCGGCGACCTGCCGGAAGGCCACGGCCTGCTCGGCCTCATCATCGCGGAGAACCGGTCGATCATGGTCGACGACATCGCCCGCGATGCGCGCCGCTTCGGGTTCCCGGCCCACCATCCCCCGATGCACGACTTCCTGGGCGTCCCCGTCGCCGTGAAGGGACGCTCGGTCGGCAACCTGTACCTGACCGACAAGCGCGGCGGCCACTTCACCGACGACGACCGGCGTCTCGTCGAGGCCTTCGCCCTGCACGCGGGGATCGCCATCGAGAATGCCCGCCTGATGGCCCAGGTGAACCAGCTGGCGGTGATCGCGGAGCGCGAGCGCATCAGCGGCGATCTCCACGATGGCCTGATCCAGAACCTCTACGCCATCAGCCTCCACCTGGAGGACGTCGCCGCGCGGGTGGCCGACCCCGAGGCCGTGGCCATGATCGACCGGTCCATCGATTCCGTGCACCTCGCCATCGCCGACGTGCGCAACTTCATCTACACCCTGGAGCCGGGCCTGCTGGAGGGCGCGGGGCTCCTCGCCGGGCTCGCTGCCCTGGCCGACGAGGCGCGCCACAACACCCTCCTCGATGTGGTGGTCGAGGTGCCCGGGCGGTCCGTGACCGAACCGCCCATCACGGTCACGGGGGACCTGCTGGCCATCGCCAGCGAGGCGCTCAGCAACGTGGCCCGCCATGCGCACGCCGCACGCACCTGGCTGCGAGTGCGCGATGATGGGGGCGAGCTGCATCTGGTGGTGGCCGACGACGGCGTCGGCATGCAGGCGGCCGGCTCATCATTGGGGCACCAGGGAGTCCGCAACATGACACGACGGGCCGAACGGATCGGTGGTTCGCTGACCTTCTCGCCCCGCCCCGGCGGCGGGACGCAGGTGGAGGTCGTCGTGCCCCACGGCGTGTCGACGAGCCGGCGCCCGTGACCGGCTTGAGCGCCGAGCCCGGCGCGACGATCCGGCTCCTGGTGGTCGACGATCACGAGGTGGTCCGCCAGGGCCTCGTGGCGATGCTCAGCCGCCGTCCGGGCATCCAGGTGGTGGCCGAGGCGGGCACCGTCGCCGAGGCCATCTCCCAGGCGCGCCGCTACCAACCCGATCTCGTGGTCATGGACGTCCGCCTGCCCGATGGATCGGGCATCGAGGCGTGCCGCGAGATCCGCGCCGAGATGCCCTCCGCGCGCGTCGTGATGCTCACCAGCTACCCCGACGAGGAGGCCGTGATGTCGGCCATCATCGCCGGCGCCAGCGGCTACCTGCTCAAGCAGATCCGCGCCCGCGACCTGGTGGCGGCCCTCGAGACGGTCGCCCGCGGCGAGTCGCTGCTCGATCCAGCCGTGACGGCCCAGGTGCTGGAGCGCATCCGGCGCATCGCCACCGACGGCGAACCCGACGAGTACGCCCAGCTGACCCAGCAGGAACGCCGCATCCTCAGCCTCGTGGCCGAGGGCAAGACCAATCGCGAGATCGCCGCGGAGGTCTTCCTCTCCGAGAAGACGGTCAAGAACTACGTCAGTTCGATCCTCTCCAAGCTGAACCTGGAGCGCCGCGCCCAGGCCGCCGCGTTCGTGGCCCGGCACCGCTTCCCGGGCGCGCCCGACTGACCATCCGCCTCACGCGGCGGCGGCGTCCTCGCCCGGCCGCTCGTGCCCCACGCGCACGAGGAAGCGGGTGAAGAGGAATCCTCCGGTGAGGGCGATGAGCACGAGACTCACGATGAGGATGGGCCACGCCAGGGCGTTCGTGCCCGCGTCCGACGCGGCCGAGAGCGCGGTAGGGATACCGCCCAGGCCCGCGAACGCGTTCAGGCGGTCGACCTGGTCGCCCGCCTCGAGCCCGTAGATCTGGGGCACGATGTAGAGCACGGAGGCACCGACCAGCAGGAGGCTGACCAGGGTGAAGGCCCGCGGATCGTCGTCGGCATCCCGGGTCAGCTTCACCACGAGGGCCCACATCAGCACCACCGTCGCCAGCGGAGCGGTCAGCGGCAGGCCCAGCCCGATGTACAGGTTCGGCATCAGGAACAGGATGCTGAGGGTCAGCGTGACGAGTAGCAGCGCGTCACGGATGAGGACGTACGACAACCACCAGACGTCCCCGCCGAAGCGCAGCGTGAGGGTGCCCATGAAGCGCAGCACGTACGGACGCGAGAAGTGGAGGATGAGGGTGAACGTCCACAGCATCGGCAGCACGGCGGCCAGCGAGAGGACCAGCCAGCCTTGGCCGCCGCTGACGAGAGCGTTGGTGAAGTCTTGTGCGTTCACGGCGGTCTCCTAGGCCTCCTGGGCCTGCGGCTTGGGAGCGGTGGCCCGGCGCAGGTTGTAGACGACGGCCGCGACCCCCATCACCCCGACGAGCAGGGCCGAGAGGTAGGTCAGGGGCAGGCTCCAGTCGGTGTTCTGCGAGCTGACCATGATCGACGCGATCTGTTTGGCCGTGGGGTCGTCGATCGAGGTGAGCTGGACGCCCAGGACGTACGGCACGACGTAGAGCGTGGTGCCCAGCCCGAGGAGGATCGTCTGCAGGCGGAAGGAGCGCAGGTCGGCGTCGCCCCTGGACACGAGCTTCAGGAGCAGGACGGCGAAGGCGCAGGCGGCCGCGAGACCTCCGGTGACCGGCAGGTCCTGCGCCGCCACGACGTCGGGATAGAAGAAGATGAAGCTGCCCAGGAAGACCTGCACCAGGATCAGGTCACGCAGCGCCACGTAGATGATCCACCAGAGGTCCGCCCCCAGGCGGAGGGTGAACTTGTGGAGGTTCGCCACCATATACGGGCGGGCGAGGTGGAGGGAAAGGGCGAGCAGCCAGAGCGCGACGAGCGCGGCTGCGATCGTCCCCTCGACGAAACTCTCGCCGGCGTCGAAGAACGCCGATACCTGATCGGGTGTCATGACGGTCCTCCTGGAGTGCCGACGGGGGTGCCGACCGCGGGGGTCGTCACGACTGGGGAAGGGGCGGTGACCGCCACGTCGCCGCACGTGTGCACCGCATCACAGCGGAAGCAGCGAGCTGCCTCCGCCCGCGCCACTTGGGGCTCGAAGCCCTGCTGGGTCGCCGCGAACGAGCCCGGCTCGAACAGCGGCAGGGGAGCTCGAGCGCGCGGCCGGGGCGCCAGGTCGAGGTGCAGGCTGTCGGGCGTGGCGGTCCGGTAGCGCACCGCGGCCATCACTGCCGCCTCGCCGTCGGCGACCCCGGCGAGGTAGCCGTGGATCGATCCGGCGGCCCGCCGCCCGGCCGCCACCGCATCGATGATGGTCTTGGGCCCCGAGACGACGTCGCCACCGGCGAACACGCCTGCCCGCCCGGTGGCGAGCGTGCCGGGGTCGGTCGCGATGGCGGCGGACGCGGTCACCTCGATGCCCGCGCCCTCCGGCAGGATCGAAGGGTCCGGTTCCTCGCCGATGGCCACCAGGATGGTCCTGGCCGGCACGGTCTCAGCCAGGTTCCCCAGGGGGGCCTCGGTCAGGCTGCCGTCCGGCGCGGTACCGGTCGGCTCGTGAGGCGCCACTGTCAGGCCGGTCGCCGCCGTGTCGCCCGCGACCGCTTGTGGGACACGCTCGAAAAGGAAGCGGACGCCCTCGCGCTCGGCCGCTTCGACCTCCTCGCGCTGGGCCGGCATGTCCTCACGGCGCCGCCGGTAGACCACCGTCACGCTGGCCGCGCCCGAGCGGAGCGCAGACCGTGCAGCGTCCATGGCCGTGCTCCCGCCGCCCACCACCACGACCGCCCCCGAGAGGACCGGCGGCGTGCCGATGTTCGTCTCCTTGAGGAAGACGGTGGCCGGGACGACGCCGGGCAGGCCATCGCCGGGGACGCCGAGGCGCCGGCTCCGCGATGCGCCGGTGGCCAGGAAGATGGCCTTGAACCCCTGGGCTTCGAGATCGGCGAGGGTGAAGTCGCGACCCATGACGCTGCCCAGGCGGAGCTCGACCCCCACGTCGAGGATGCGCTGGATCTCCGCCTGGAGGGCGACGCGTGGCAGGCGGTACTCGGGGATCCCGATGGCCATCATGCCGCCGGGCACCGGCATCGCTTCGAAGACCGTCACCCGATAGCCGAGGCGGGCGAGGTAGTAGGCGGCCGACATGCCCGCGGGGCCGCCACCCACGATCCCTACGCGAGCCTCGCGCAGCGTCGCCGGCTTCTGAACGGCGGGCAGCGTGCCGTGTTCGACCGCGAAGCGCTTGAGGGTCCGGATGGCGATCGGCTCGTCGAGCACGCCCCGTCGGCAGGCGGTCTCGCAGGGCGCGGTGCAGATCCAGCCGCACACGGTGGGGAACGGGTTGACCTCAGCGGCGACCGCGTACGCCTCGTCGTTCCGTCCTTCCGCCAGCAGGCCCACGTACCGCGCCGCGTCGGTGCCGGCAGGGCAAGCCGTCTGGCACGGCGCGACCGGTGCCGGCGCGATGTCGCGCGACCCCAGCCACGCGGGGCGTCGCCCGACGTCGGTGCGCGTGTGCCAGCGGTACCACGGCGCGAACGGCGACGGGTGGTCCGGCTTGAGTCCCTCACGGGTGACGGCCGACAGCGGGATCCAGCCCTCGCCGGGCGCGGCGGCCATCGTGATGGGACCCTGCGGAGGCGCCTTGGGCGTCGTCCCCGCATGGACCCCGAGGTGGACCACCGAGACGGGACACTCGTTCACGCACATCCCGCAGCCGATGCACTCACCGACCTGGATCGGGTACTCCATCATCCAGCGCAGCGGCGCGCCGGCTCCGCCGGACAACTCCACCCCGGGTCGCTGCGGGCGGGTCATGTCCAGCGCCTGCACCGGGCAGACGTCCATGCAGACCCCGCAGTTGATGCAGTTGCCGTCATCGATGGTGATCCGGTAACCCATCGAGGCCTCCGATTCGGCGGACGTTACTGACATCGTGCCCGTACCCGATGGGCCGAATGTCACAGATGAAGGGTACTCCGACTCTTCCAGCCCGACGGGCCGGTGCTGCTCCTGATCACCCCCTTCGCACGTCAAGTGCACGATCCACCGCAGAGGCGCCCTGCGGTCGATCGGGATCGCCCCGGAGACCGCCGGGGTCGGCCGTACCAGCGGCCGGATCTCACCGACCGCGGGTCGAACGCCGGACGGGGCGGGAACTTGAGCCTCGCCGGCCACGAGAAGGCGGGGACCGGGCCTCCGGTGTCGACATGATGTGCGATCCGTACCGACCGGGTCCTGCGAGGAACCGGTCGCATCTACGTCAAGCGGATCAGAGGCCCATCGAGGGGGTCCGAGTGCGACTCGCCTCGCGGTCTGTCGGTCCAGACGGTCGCCGTACGCATGCCGGCCGGTCGGGGGCCGTTCGGCCCTGTCAGTGGCCCTGGAGAGCGGGTCCGAGCGCCGGCGATATGGCCGTCGCGGGCGGCGCCGGGTGGGGACCTGCGGCCCTCGCTTTGGGGACGGAAGGCACGGGCCGGGCCAGGCGTCGGCGCCTACGCTGTCCGGGGGACGGCGCACCGCCGGCACGGGCTCGAGGAAGGAGAAGGTGCGATGCACGTCGTGATCGTCTGCGACTCCAGGTTCGGCAATACGGAGCAGGTGGCGCGTGCGGCCCAGGCCGCCCTGGCCGACGGCAACACGGTCGAACTCCGGTCCGCCGCGGACGGCGTGGGGGACCTGACCGGGGTCGATCTCCTGCTCGTCGGGGGCCCGACGCACGCCCATGGGGCCTCGGCCCCGCTCAAGGCGGCCCTTGGGGCCCTGCCGCGTGGCTCCCTGCACGGCATGCGTGCCGCGACCTTCGACACGCGCTACCGCATGTCGCGGCTGCTGACCGGATCCGCGGCGGCGGCCGCAGCCTCGCTGCTCCGGCGCGCGGGGGCCCGGACGGTGGCCCCGCCGGAAAGCTTCTTCGTCACGCGGGCCACGCCGCCGACGCTCGAGGCGGGCGAACTGGAACGAGCCGCCTCCTGGGCCCTGGGCGCGGCGTGACCTGCCGGGGGCCGAGGGGCCGAAGATCGGGCCGGGTCAGGAGCCCGCCAGCACCTGTCGGACCTCGTGCGCCATCTGGAGGTCCTCCCGCGCCTCGATGACGAACACGCGGACCAGAGCGCCCGAAGCGCCGACCTCGCGGTCGGGCGATCCCGGCACGGGCGTGCGCGCATCGGCCGAAGGATCAAGGCGGACGCCCAGGAAGGCCAGGCCCTCGCATGCCGCGGCCCGGACGGCGGGGGCGTGCTCGCCGACCCCGCCCGTGAAGACCAGGGCATCCAGCCCGCCCATGGCCGCGGTCATGGCCGCGATCGCCGCCCGCAGCCGGTGGACATAGACGGCCAGCGCCAGGTTCGCCACCCGGTCGCCCGCCTCGGCGCCGGCGACCACGACCGCCATGTCGGCCGTCCCGCTAAGGCCGAGGAGCCCAGCGCGGTTCTCGAGCGTCGCCGCCATCTCCTGGGCCGGCATGCCCACATGCTCCTGCAGCCACATGAGGAGCCCGGGGTCCACGGTGCCGGATCGGGTGGCCATGACGAGGCCCTCGAGCGGCGTGAAGCCCATCGTCGTGTCCACCGAGACGCCCCGGTCGACGGCGGCCAGCGAGGCGCCGGCCCCCAGGTGGCAGATCACGGCGCGGAAGGACTCCGGTGGCTGCCCCAGCAGCTCCCCTGCCCGCCTGGTGGCATACGCGTGCGAGAGGCCGTGGAAGCCGTAGCGGCGCAGGTCCCAGCGCTCCCGCCACTCTCGGGGGAGCGCATAGGTCGTGGCCGCCGCAGGCATCGCGGCATGGAACGCCGTATCGAAGGAGGCGACCGCGGGCACGTCCGGGTAGATCGCCTTGACCGCCTCGAGGGCGTCGATCGACTTGGGCTGATGGAGCGGCGCCAGGTCGACCAGCAGGCGGAGGTCCCGCTCGACCGCGTCGTCGAGGCGCACCGGCCCCAGGTACCGGCGCCCGCCGTGCACGATGCGGTGGCCGATGGCATCGGGTGGGTCCTCGTCGGCCAGGGCGCGAGCGAGAGCCGGGCGGTCGACCGTGCCGCGCGCCACCTCGAGGTCGTGGCTCGCCACCAGGCGGTCCTGCGCGTCGAGGCAACGCAGCTTCAGGCTGCTGGAGCCGGCGTTGACGATGAGGATCTGCCGGGGCGGGTTCATCCTGGCCCGGATCGGCCCCACGTCCAGTCGCGGATCTCGGGCGGGTCGTCACCCACCTGCCGCGTGTAGGCCCGGCATTCGACCCGCCGGTCCACCATCGTCTGCCTGAGGTGGCCGGCCCGCGCGGCCAGGCCCGGCACGCGGTCGATGACGTCCATCACGAGGTGGAACCGGTCCAGGTCGTTGAGCATCACCATGTCGAAGGGCGTCGTGGTGGTCCCTTCCTCCTTGTAGCCGCGCACGTGGATGTTGGCGTGGTTCGTGCGCCGGTAGGTGAGGCGGTGGATCAGCCAGGGATAGCCGTGATAGGCGAAGACGACCGGCCGGTCGGCCGTGAAGAGCGCGTCGAACTCCGTGTCCGACAGCCCGTGCGGATGCTCGCTGGCGGGCTGGAGACGCATCAGGTCGACGACGTTGACGAGGCGCACCTTGACGTCGGGCAGGTGCTCCCGCAGCAGGTCGACCGCGGCCAGGGTCTCGAGCGTCGGCGTGTCGCCGCAGCACGCCATCACGACGTCCGGTTCGCCGGCCTGGTCGTTGCTCGCCCAGTCCCACATGCCGATGCCGCGCGTGCAGTGCAGGATGGCCTGGTCCATGGACAGCCAGTCGGGTGAGGGCTGCTTGCCGGCCACGATCAGGTTCACGTACTGGCGGCTGCGCAGGCAGTGGTCGGCCACCGAGAGCAGGCAGTTGGTGTCGGGCGGCAGGTAGACGCGGACGACCTCGGCCTTCTTGTTCACGACGTGGTCGATGAAGCCCGGGTCCTGGTGCGAGAAGCCGTTGTGGTCCTGGCGCCACACGAGCGAGGACAGCAGGTAGTTGAGCGAGGCGATGGGCCGGCGCCAGGGGATCTCGTTGGTCACCTTCAACCACTTGGCGTGCTGGTTGAACATGGAGTCGATGATGTGGATGAAGGCCTCGTAGCAGTCGAACAGGCCGTGACGACCCGTCAGCAGGTAACCCTCCAGCCAGC
>Ga0209415_10012295_pt1 | contig 14288 bp, 9 predicted proteins | sample PeaSoiSIISIP2007_FD_187696 | JGI IMG/M metagenome (GOLD analysis project Ga0209415, IMG submission 187696) | Peat soil microbial communities from Weissenstadt, Germany - SII-SIP-2007 (SPAdes) (version 2) | ecosystem: Environmental > Terrestrial > Soil > Wetlands > Peat | place: Germany... | reverse complement strand
GAACTGGGCGCGTTCCTGGACGTAAGAGACGGTCCGGTCCAGGGCGGCCTGGCCGATGGCCAGGCTCATGGTGGAATTGCCGAGCCGCTCGATGGAGAACGCCTTGAACAGCGTCGAGAACCCGCCCGGGCCGACGACGAGGTTCTCGGCCGGAACCACGACGTCATCGAACCTGACATCGGCCGACGGGATGCCGCGGAAACCCATGAGCCGCTCCCGCGCGCCGAAGCTGACGCCGGGGCGGTCGGCCTCCACGATCAGGGCCCCTATGCCCTTGGCGCCGGGCTCATCGGACAGCCGCGCGTAGACCAGGTAGGCGTCGGCCTCGCTGCCGTTGGTGGTCCACCGCTTGGCGCCGTTGACGGTGTAGCTGCCGTCGCCGAACTTCGCCCGCGTCGACAGGTCGGTCGCCGCCGAGCCCGCGTCCGGCTCGGAGATCGCGAGCGCGATCGAGATGTCCCCGGAGATGACGCCGGGGAGGAAGCGCTGCTGCAGTTCTTCGGAGCCGACCAGCGACAGCACCCGGGCGGGACCGGTGTTGGCCTCGAATACCTGGAAGGCGGCCGGCCGGCATTCCTTGGCCAGCTCCTCGATGACGATCAGCGCATCGATCAGGGGGGCGCCGCCGCCACCGAGATGCTCGGGCAGGCAGATCCCGAGCAATCCGAGCGAGCCGAGATAGCGCCGCTCCTCCAGCGGGAACGCCTGCCGGTCGGCATCCCAGGCCGCCGCCAGCGGACCGTACCGGCGACGGGCTATGTCCGCCGCGACGGCCGCCAGTTGCGTGGTGTGGTCGCCGTCGGTTTCGGCAGTCACAGGGCCACCCGCCTCTCTAGAATCTATTATATTAATACTTAGGATTTTGTACTTCGTCAAGCCCCAGCCGATTGAACATCCTGCCCGTCGCGGCGGTCCGGCTTCCGCCAGCCGCTCCGGGAGTACTATTCTAAACATGATAATGATAGGAGTCGTATGAGCCAAGTAGTGATAGTAGACGCGGTTCGGTCGCCCATGGGCCGCGGCAGGCCGGGCGGAGCGCTGTCCAGCGTGCACCCGGTTGACCTACTCTCTCAGGTGCTGGCGGCGCTCGTGGCGCGCAGCCGGCTTGATCCGGGCAGCGTGGACGACGTGCTGGTGGGCTGCGTCGGACAAGCGGGCGAGCAGTCGGCGACACCGGGCCGGATGGCCTGGCTGGCCGCCGGCTTTCCCGAGCACGTGCCCTCGGTGACCATCGAGCGCAAGTGCGGGTCCGGGCAGCAGGCGGTGGACTTCGCGGTGCAGGGCATCGTGGCCGGGGCCTACGACATCGTCATCGCGGCGGGCGTGGAATCGATGAGCCGGGTGCCGATGGGTTCGCCGCGGATGGGCGCCGATCCGTTCGGGGCGGGCGTGCGCGCCCGGTACGGAGACCTCGTGCCGCAGGGCGTCTCCGCGGAGCTCGTCGCCGACAAGTTCGGGCTGTCCCGCGAAGAGCTGGATGCCTACAGCGTGCAGTCGCATGCGCGCGCGGCCAGGACGAGCAGCGGGGGCGGATTCGACGCGGAGGTCGTGCCGATCCTGCGGCCGGACGGCGAACCGGTCAGCACCGACGAAACCATCCGCCCCCAGACCACGGCCGGCCGGCTGGCCGGCCTGGCGCCCGTCTTCGGCACCGAGGAGATGCGCGAGCGCTTCCCGCACCTGGACTGGAAGGTGACCGCCGGCAATTCCTCGCAGATCACGGACGGCGCCGCCGCACTGCTGCTGATGAGCGAGGAACGGGCCGAACGGCTCGGACTGCGAGCCCGGGCCCGGGTGATCGCGTCGGCGGTTTGCGGGGACGACCCGCTGCTGATGCTCACCGGCCCGATCCCGGCCACGCGGCGCGTGCTGGAGCGCGCCGGGATGGCCATCGGCGATATCGACGCGGTCGAGGTCAACGAGGCGTTCGCGTCCGTGCCGCTGGCCTGGCTGCGCGAGTTCGATGCTGATCCGGCGGCGGTCAACCCGCGGGGCGGCGCGATCGCCCTCGGACACCCGCTCGGAGCGTCCGGAGTCCGGCTGCTGACGACGCTACTCGGCCAGCTGGACGCCACCGGCGGGCACCTCGGGCTGCAGACGATGTGCGAAGCGGGCGGAATGGCCAACGCCATGATCGTCGAGCGGCTCGGCTAGCCCCACGCACCTTCGGCGTCGGCGACCGCAGCCGCCTCGGTGGCACGCAAGACTCCCTGGAGCACCGCCACGGCATCTGGCGCCGGCGCTGCCGCCTGTCCCGCAGGGCCCAGGTCGAAGCCGGTGTAGCCGGCGGCGGCGACCTTGTCGCAGATAGCTCGGTACCGGCCGACGCCGCCGACGTAGGGCATGAACACCCGCGGCTTGCCGGGCACGTTCGCGCCCAGGTACCAGGAGTTGCCGACCGGGAACAGGGTCCGGTCGGCGACGTCGTTGACATGCGCCACCCACCCGCGCTCGGCCTCACCTCGCGGCTCGGCCCAGTCGATGTCGTGCTTGTGCAGGTGCTCGACGAAATCGGAGATCCACTCCACATGCTGTTCGATGGACAGCACCACATTGCTGAGCACCGACGGGCTGCCCGGTCCGGTGATGATGAAAAGGTTCGGGAATCCGGCGACCGAGACCCCCAGGTAGGTGAGCGGACCGGCCTCCCACTTGTCGCGCAGGGTGAGTCCGTTGCGGCCGCGGATGTCCATGGCGAGTAGCGCGCCTGTTATCGCGTCGAAACCGGTGGCGAAGACGATCGCGTCCAGCTCGTACTCCATGGCTGAGGTACGGATCCCGGCCGGCGTGATCGCTTCGATGGGGCTGGACCTGACGTCGACGAGCGTGACGTTGTCCCGGTTGTAGGTTTCGTAGTAGCTGGTATCGGCGCACAGCCGCTTGGCCCCGAACGGGTAGCCGTAGGGGATGAGCTTGGCGGCCGCCTCGGGGTCCCGCACGATCTCGCCGATCTTGCCGTGAACGAACTCGGCCACGGTCTCGTTGGCCCGCGTGTCGATGAGCAGGTCCGCGAACGCCCCGAGGATCTCTGCGCCGCCGAAGTTCCACCGCGCCTCGTACACCTGCCGCCGCTGCTGAGGGGTGGTTTCCAGCGCGCGGCGCTCGCTGTAGTCGCGGCTCAACCCGCCACGGGAGACCCGCATCCGGCGCCGGTACTCGGCGTACCGCTGCTTGAAATCGGCCAGCCAGTCAGGGTCGAGCGGCTGGTTGCGCGCCGGGATGGTGAAGTGCGGGGTCCGCTGGAAGACGGTCAGGCGCGCCGCGTGCTGCGCGATGAGGGGGATCACCTGGATTCCTGACGAACCGGTGCCGATGACCCCGACCCGCAGGCCGGCGAAGTCTACGCCTTCTTTCGGCCAAGTTCCGGTGTGGTAGGCCTGGCCGCGGAAGGAATCGAGCCCGGGGAACTCGGGGATCCGGCCGACGGACAAGCAGCCGACGGCCATGATGCAGTACCGGGCTACGACGCGGTGGCCGCGATCGGTCTCGATCGTCCACCGCGCGGACGGCTCGTCGTAGACGGCGGATACCACACGGGTGCGGAAGGTGATGTCGGGCCGCAGGTCGAAGCGGTCGGCGACGTGGTTGAGGTAGCGCAGGATCTCCGGCTGGGTGGCGTACCGTTCGCTCCAGGACCACTCCCGCTGCAGCTCCTCGGAGAAAGAGAAGGAGTAGTCGATGCTCTCCACATCGCAGCGGGCACCGGGGTAGCGGTTCCAGTACCAGGTGCCGCCGACGTCCTCGCCCTGCTCGAAGGCGCGGACGGACAGGCCCATGGCGCGCAGCCGGTGCAGCGCGTACAGCCCGGCGAAGCCGGCACCGACCACCACGGCGTCGACGTCGGGGACCGAACGGTTGGCCTGGGTAGCTGCCGCCGGGTCTGACTGTTGCTCGGTCACGGGGATCCTCTCGACAGCGCTGTTCCTGCCAGGTAGTATAGCGAAGGTATATGCGGATGAATAGCATCAATTATGCGGCGCGGAGTGGCGGATGCGGTTCGGCCTGCCCCGCTAGAGCTGGGCGGGAACCCTTGACGCCACAAACCATGCTTATGATAATCCTTATATAGGCGCCATCATCCGTGGCGCGTGAACCTCCGGGAGAGTCCTCGTGGCCACCGGCAGACACGCCGCCACCGGGCGGCGAGCTCGATGCTGGAAGGAAAATCGTGGGCCTGCTGAGCGGCTACCGGGTGCTCGACCTGACCGACGAGCGCGGCCTGCTGGCCGGCCGGATGCTCGCCGACCTGGGGGCCGACGTGGTGCAGGTGGAACCGCTGGCTGGCTCGCGGGCCCGGCATGTGGCTCCGCTGAGCGACCGTCACGGACAGCCGTACTCTTACGTGTGGGCCACGTTCGCGGCGAACAAGCGCGGCCTCGCGGTCGACCTCGGCCGCGACGCCGGCCGGCACGTGCTGCGCCAGCTCGCCAGCCAGGCCGACTTCCTCATCGAGTCCCTGGGCCCGGGGGCGGCGGCGTCCCTGGGTCTAGGCTGGCCCGAGCTGCGCGAGATCAACCCGGCGCTGGTGTACGCGACGATCACCGCGTTCGGCCACGACGGGCCCAAACGGGGTTACGCGGAGTCGGACCTGATCGTGTGGGCCGCGGGCGGGCCGCTCGAACCGAACCGCGACGGCACCCGGCCGCCGCTGCGGATCAGCGTGCCTCAGGCGTTCCTCAACGCATCGGCCGACGCCGCGGGTGGCATGCTGCTGGCTCACCACGCCCGCACCCGCGACGGGCGCGGCCAACTCGTCGACGTCGCGGCCCAGGCCTGCCTGGGGCTGAACACGCTGGGCCGGGTGCTGGCCGATCCGGTCGGCGACGCGCACCCCGAGTGGGCCGCGCTGATCAGCCCGTCCGCGCGGACCGACCAGAGCGGCAGCGGTACTGGCACCAGCTCGCACCTGAAGAAGTGGAGATGCAAGGACGGGCTGGTGGAGTTTCACCTCGCCATCGGCCAGGCGGCCGGCCCGTTCACCAACAACTTCTTCCGCTGGATGCACGCCGAAGGCGCCTGCCGCGACGCCCTGCTGCGCTGGGACTGGCGGATCCTGCCCGAGCTGGTCGAGCGGGAGGAGTTCACCGAGCTGGACATGCAGGAGGTCAGGGCGGCCACCGCGGCCTTCCTCGCGGCGAAGACCAAGAACGAGATCCTGCAGGCCGCGATCGCGTACAAGCTGCTGTGCATCGGCGTCTCCGATACCGAGGACCTGGCGCACAGCCCGCAGCTGGCCGAGCGGGACTTCTACGTCACGCTGGGCTCCGGCCGACGGGCCCAGGCCATGCCGGGACGGTGGGCCACGGCGTCCATCCCGGCCTTCGAGTTGCGCCGGCCGGCCCCGCAGGTCGGAGAGCACACAGACGAGGTGCTTGCCGACTGGCTCGGCTATGACGGCCCGGTGCGCGAGTCGCTGCGTGACGGGCGGGTGATCGCGTGAACCGCCACGATCGCTCGCTGCCGCTGGAAGGGCTGAAGGTGGCGGACTTCAGCTGGGTCGTCGCCGGGCCGGTCGTCGGGCGGGCCCTAGCCGACTTCGGCGCCACGGTGGTCAGGATCGAGTCGGGCACCCGGATCGAGACCGCCCGCATGATGCAGCCGTTCTACCGGGGTGAGGCGGGCTCGGAGAACTCGGCGCTGTACGGCGACTGCAACGCCGGCAAGTACGGCCTCGCGCTCAACCTCAAGACCAGCGAAGGCCGCGGCGTCGCCCGCGACCAGGCCGCCTGGGCCGACGTGGTCGCCGAGTCCTACGCGCCGGGCCAGATGGCTAGCTGGGGCCTGGACTACGCGTCGATCCGCACGGTCAACCCGTCGGTGGTCATGCTCAGCACCTCGCTCATGGGGCAGACCGGGCCGTCGGCGCGGCTGGCCGGATACGGGAATATCGGCGCCTCGGTGAGCGGATACCAGGATCTCGTGGGCTGGCCGGACCAGCTGCCGATCGGCCCGTTCGGCCCGTACACCGATTACGTCGCTCCGCGGTTCTCGCTGGTGATCCTGCTCGCCGCGCTGGACCACCGGCGGCGCACCGGCGAGGGCTGCCACATCGATCTCGCGCAGAGCGAGATCGGCGTCTTCCTGCTCTCGCCGCAGCTCGCCGACTACTTCGACCGGGGCACGGTGGCGCAGCGGCGGGGCAACCGGGACGAGCAGTTCGCGCCGCACGGTGTATACCCGTGCCTGGCCGAGCATGGCCGCGACCGCTTCGTCGCCATCGCCGTCTGCGACGACGCGCAGTGGCCGATCCTCGCCGCCGAGCTGCAGCGCCCTGACCTCGCCGCCGACCCGGGACTCGCTGACGCGCCCGGGCGGCTGGCCCGCGCCGACGAGCTCGACGAGACGCTGGCTGCGTGGACGGTCACCCAGCGGGCCGAAGACCTCCAGGCCCGGCTGCAAGCGCGCGGCGTACCCGCGCATCTGGCCGTGACCAGCGCCGACTGGGCCCGCGACCCGCAGCTGGCACACCGCGGTAACCTCCGCCGGCTACCCAGCGAGCGCTTCGGCGCCGAGTTCGTCCAGGGGCCGCGCTACCTGCTGTCAGAGACCCCCGGCCAGGTGACGCGGCCCGCGCCGATGCTGGGCCAGGACAACGAGTACGTGCTGCGCGGCCTGCTCGGCTACGACCAGGCGCGATACGACCGCGTGGCGGCTTCCGGCGCGCTGGCATAGGGAGGACCGTTCGTGAGCGAGGACTCAAAGGCCCCGGGCTGGAAGGCCCCGGGCTGGAAGGCCCCGGGCTGGAAGGCCCAGGACTGGAAGGCAGAGTGGCAGCCGCTGGCCGAGGCGGTCGGCCGCGACTTCAGTGGCCGCACGGTCGTGTTCGGCGCGGATGCGGTCGAGCCGGGTACCATCCGCCGTTACCTGGAACCGCTGGAGATCGGCTGCCCGATCCACTACGACGCCGAGGCGGCGCGAGCGGCCGGCTACCCCGATATCGTCGCCCCGTACACCGCCACCATGGTGTACAGCGTCCCGCCGATGTGGCGGCCGGGCGAGCCGACCGTGTACGAGAGCGCCGGACGGGACGCGCAGCTGGCTCGCAGCCCGATCAACAACGAGGACATGCCGCTCGGCCCCAAGACCACGGGGTTCTTCGCCACCGACATCTCCATGGAGTTCCTCCGGCCGCTCACCGTGGGGGAGCGGGTCGGCAGGCGCGGGCAGCGGCTCATCTCGTGCACGCCCAAGCAGACCTCCATGGGCCGGGGCGCCTTCATGACCTGGGAGAGCGAGCTCGTCACCGACCGCGGCGAGGTGGTCGCGCGGGTCCGCACCGGCACCTATGCCTACAATCCGGTCCGGCCCGAGGAGGAACAACCGTGACCACCCTGGCGTCGCGTCAGCGCAGCTTCTCCGATGTCGTGGTCGGCGAGGAACTGCTGCCGGTGGAGTTTCCGCTGACGGTCTACCGCTTCGTCGTCGCCGCCGGCGGCAACCGGGACTTCAACTCCATCCACCACAACACCGCCTACGCCCAGGCCACCGGCGCGCCGGAGATGTACGCCAGCACCTTCTTCCTGATGGGCATGTGGGAGCGGCTGGTACGCGACTACATCGGACCGGCCGGCACGATCCAGTCCATCAGTGACTTCCGGATGCGCAAGTTCAACCTGGCCGGCAGCACCGTTCAGGTGCGCGGGCGGGTCCGGGACGCCCGGCCCGACGGCGACCGGGGCATCGTGACGCTGGAGGTGGAGAGCGTCGTCGACGGACAGATCACCGTCGGCCCGGGCACGGTCGAGGTCACCTTGCCGGCCGCCGGCGCGGCCGGATGACGGCCGGCCTGGCATCGCAGATCACCGGCGAGCGGCTGACCAGCCTGTTCCACCCGCGCAGCGTGGCCCTCGTCGGCGCGTCGGACAAGTCGACGTTCTCCCTGCTGGCGTACCGCAACCTGGTCGAGTTCGGCCTGGGGGACCGCACCTACCTGGTCAACCGGCGCGGCGCGACGACGCATGGCCGGCCCACCGTGACCTCGTGCGCCCACATCGGCGAGCCGGTCGACGTGGCCTACCTGATGGTCCCGCAGGCCACCATGCTGGAGGCGCTGCACGACGCCGCCGAGGCCGGCATCCGCAACGCCTGCGTGCTGTCGTCGGGCTACGCCGAGGCGGGAGACGCCGGCCGCGCGGCGCAGGCCGAGCTGGTCGCGCAGGCCGGCTCGCTCGGCATGGTGCTGCTCGGCCCGAACCATCTCGGCTTCGCCAACTTCACCGACGGCGTCCCGGTCTGCTCCGTGCCCGGCCTGCCCCGGCAGAGCGGACCGGTCGCGCTACTGTCGCAGAGCGGTGCCAGCTCCTCGGCCATGCTGGACTTCGCCTCGATGGCTAACGTCGGCCTGTCCTACCTGGTCACCCTGGGCAACGAGGCGATGATCACCGCCGGGCACATGCTCGACTTCCTGGTCGACGATCCGGAGACCCGCGCGGTAGCCATTTTCATGGAGACGGTGCGCGAACCGGCGGTGTTCCGGCGCGCCGCGCGCCGCGCCGCCGCGGCGGGCAAGGCCGTCGTGGTACTGAAGGCCGGCAGCAGCGCGCTGTCCGCCCGGACCGCCGCCGCGCACACCGGCGCCCTGGTCGGCGACGACCGGGTGATCAGCTCGGTCTTCGCCGACCTCGGCGTCATCCGCGTCGACTCCATCGAGGACATGCTGATCAGCGCCGGGGCCACGGCAGCGCTCGGCCGCCTAGACCGGCCCGGCATCGGCATCGTGTCGATCTCCGGCGGCGCCTGCGACATCGTCGCCGACCGGGCCGAAGATCTCGGCGCGGCGCTGCCGGAACTGGCCGCGCCGATCCGCGACGCGCTCGCCGGGATCATGCCCGCCTACGGTACCGTGCAGAATCCGCTCGACGTGACCGGAGCGGCCGTCATCGACCCGACGATCTTCACCCGCGCGATCGAGGTCATGTCGGCCGATCCGTCGATCGGCGTCGTGGGCATCATCAACACCCTGCCGTGGACCGACCCAGACCCCAAGAGCCGGCCGTACCACGGGCAGGTGTTCGTCGACGCGATCGGCGCGGGCATGCGGGCGGCCTCCTGCCCGACCGCCTACATCAACCAGGTCATGCAGCCGGTCACCGACTACACCCGCGCGTCGATGGAGCGCGGCCGAGTGCCCTACGTCCTCCCCGGCCTGCGCCAGGCCGTAGTCGCGCTGCGCAACGTGGCCTGGTGGTCCGAAGTCACCCGCACCCCGCCCGCGGTCGCGGCCGGCGGTCCCGCCTCCGTGCCGGTGCCCGCGCCGGGCGAGCGCCGCGGCCACTGGCCGGAAGACGCGGCGCGCCGCCTGCTCAGCGACGCGGGCATACCCGTCGTGCCGGCCTGCCTGGTCAGCTCCGCCGACGAGGCGGTCAAAGCCGCCGCCCGCATCGGTGGGCCGCTGGCGGTCAAGATCGTGTCCGTGGACATCGTGCACAAGAGTGACATCGGCGGCGTCCGGCTCAACGTCCCCCCTGACGAGGCCGCCGTGCGGGACGCCTACCGGGCCGTCACCGCCGCCGCGGCGGCGGCCGACGCCGGGGCCGCGGACGTCCTGATCAGCCCGATGCGCACCGGCGGAACCGAACTTCTGGTCGGCGTGGTCCGCGACTCCATGTGGGGCCCGATGCTCGCCGTCGCGGTCGGCGGGATCTTCGTCGAGGTGCTGCAGGACTCCGCCCTCGCGCCGCTTCCGGTCACGCCCGCGCAGGCCCGTCGCATGCTGGGCACGCTGCGCGGCCGCGCGCTGCTCGACGGCGCCCGCGGCGGCGCGCCCGCCGACCTGGAGGCCTTGTCCGCCGTGATCGCCCGGATCGGCGATCTCGCCCTTGCTCTTGGCGCTGACCTCGAGTCGCTGGAAATTAACCCGCTCTGGGTCGACGGTGCCACGATCGAGGCCCTGGATGCCGTCGTCACCTGGACACCGACCTAGGAGCACCGTCATGAGCCAGCCGCCTGTTGATCCCCGCACTCCCGTCGTGGTGGGCGTCGGGCAGGCCTCCGAACGCCTCGGCACCCCCGGCTACCGGCGGCGCTCGCCCGTGGAGCTGGCCGCGGACGCCGCCGCCGAGGCGCTCGCGGACACCGGCGCGGATCCGGCGGCGGTGACAGCGGCGATCGATACGGTGGCCGGGGTCCGCCAGTTCGAGAACTCCGTTCCCGGCGCGCGAGCGCCGCTGGGCCGGTCGGACAACTATCCCCGGTCGGTGACGGCCCGGATCGGGGCCAGCCCGGCCCGGGCCGTCCTGGAAGTCACCGGCGGCCAGGCGCCGCAGCACCTGGTCAACGAGTTCGCCGCCGTAATCGCCGACGGCGGCATCGAGGTGACGCTGATCTTCGGGTCGGAAGCCATCTCCACCATCGAGCACTACGCGAAGGCCGAGGACCGGCCCGACTTCACCGAGCATCCCCGAGGCAGCCTGGAAGACCGCGGCTACGGGCTGCGCGGCCTCATCTCCATGGATCTGACGGCGCACGGGCTCACCGACGGTCCCAGCCAGTACGCGCTGATCGAAAACGCCCGCCGGGCCAGGCTCAAGCAGACCCGGGAGGAGTACGCGGCCGCGATGGGCGCGCTGTTCGCGCCGTTCACCCGGGTGGCCGCGGCCAACCCGCACGCGTCCGCGCCGGTCGAGCGCAGCACGGCCGAGCTGGTCATGCCGACCGAGGCGAACCGGCTCATCGCCGACCCGTACACCCGGTACATCGTGGCCCGGGAGAAGGTCAACCAGGGCGCCGCGGTGCTGCTGATGTCGGCGGCCGCGGCGGACCGGCTGGGCGTGCCGCCCGGCCGGAGGGTGTTCCTGCACGGACACGCGGACCTGAAGGAGCGGGCCTTCATGGACCGGGCTGACCTGTCGGCCGGCCCGGCGTCGGTGATGGCCGTCCAGCACGCCCTCGATGTGGCCGGCATCGACCTCGGCGACCTGGCCATGATCGATCTGTACAGCTGTTTCCCGGCGCCGGTGTTCAATATCTGCGACGGCCTGGGCCTGGATCCCGGGGACCCGCGCGGTCTGACCGTGACCGGCGGGCTGCCGTTCTTCGGCGGCGCGGGCAACAACTACTCGATGCACGCCATCGCCGAGACCGTCCAGCTGGCTCGCCGCTCGCCCGGCAGCTACGGCCTCGTCGGCGCCAACGGCGGCGTTATGAGCAAGTACTCCGCCGGGGTGTACTGCACCAGGCCGGCTGCGTGGCGGCCGGACCGCAGCGCCGACCTGCAAGCCGAGATAGACGCTGGGGCCGGGCCCGCCGAGGCCCGGCACGCCGACGGACCGGCCACCATCGAGACCTATACGGTCAAGTACGGCCGCGGCGGCGCGGCGACGGGCATCGTCATCGGCCGCCTGGACGCCGACGGGCGCCGGTTCGTCGCCCGCGGCGACGACCGCGATCCGGACCTCCTCGACCTGCTCACCTCGGCCGAACCCATCGGCGCGCAGGTTCACGTGCGGTCGTTCGGCTTCGGCAACCGGGTCGCCGCGACCCGGGCCCGGCTGGATGAGCTGTTCCCGTCCGCCCCGGCGGTGCTGCGCGACCGGTACGAGCACGTCCTGGTCCGCCGGGACGGGCACCTGCTGGAGGTCACGATCAACCGGCCCGAGGTCCGGAACAGCCTGCACCCGATGGCCAACGACGAGCTCGACCACGTCTTTGACGCCTACTTCGCCGACAGCGACCTGTGGGTCGCCATTATCACCGGCGCGAGCGAGGCGGCATTCTCCGCGGGTAACGACCTGATCTACTCGGCCTCCGGAAAGCCGATGTGGGTGCCCAAGAACGGCTTCGCGGGCCTGACCAGCCGCCCTCACCTGCCCAAGCCCGTGATCGCCGCGGTCAATGGCTATGCGATGGGCGGCGGCTGCGAGATCGCGCTGGCCTGCCACCTCATCGTCGCCGACGCCACCGCCCAGTTCGCGCTCAGCGAGGTCAGGGTCGGCCTGGTCGCCGGCGCGGGTGGCCTGATCCGGCTGCCGCGCACCGTCCCGCCGAAGGTCGCCACCGAGATGATCCTCACCGGCCGCCGGATCACCGCCGACGAGGCCCTCGCCTACGGGCTGGTCAACCGGCTGGTGCCAGCCGGCACCGCGCTGGACGGCGCCCGCGTGCTGGCGGGCGAGATCCTGGCGGGCTCGCCGACCTCGGTGCGGATCTCGCTGCAGATCATGGAGGAAACCCAGGGCATCCCCGACGTGGCCCAGGCCGTCAGCCGCCCCAGCAGCGCGTTGGATGACCTGATGAGCACCCAGGACGCCGCCGAAGGCCCGGCCGCGTTCGCCGCCAAACGCCGGCCCCAGTGGCGCAACTGGTAAGCAGCAGGTGGTTGGCGCCAGAGCCTGTCCTTTCCCCGGAATGCGGTCGCTGCGAACCGGGCGGCTGGCCGTCAGACGGCTCATTGACCGGCCGCCAAAACTATGCATATGATACGCCATGATAGGGCCACCCAGGAAAGAAGGCGAGCCGCTATGAGCACTGGGCCAGCGGTAGCGGACATCGCGGCGCGGCCGCGAGCGCCGGGCACGGTCTTGCGCGTCACCGGGCTGTCCAAGACGTTCCCGGGCACGAAAGCGCTCGACGATGTGACGCTGGAGGTAGCCGAGGGCGAGATCCATGCGCTGGTGGGCCAGAACGGCTCGGGCAAGTCCACCTTGATCAAGGTGCTGGCCGGCTATCACCACGCCGATCCGGGCGCGAAAGCCTGGCTGAACGACGAGCCGTTCGATATCGCCGACACGGCCGACAGCCGCCATCACCGACTCCGGTTCGTGCACCAGGACCTAGGCCTGTTCCTCGAACTGGGCGCGACGGACAACCTCGCCCTGCGCGGGGAATTCCTGCTCGACCCGCTGCACCGGATCCGGTGGAAGGAGCAGGCCTCCCAGGCCCGCGAGCTCCTCAGCCAATTCGACCTCGAACTAGACCTGCGGCGCCCGCTAGCGGAAGCGACGCCGGTCCAGCGGACAGTGGTCGCCATCGCGGCCGCGCTCGTCGGCTGGGAGGGCGGCCCGGGCGTGCTGGTGCTGGATGAGCCGACCGCGGTACTGCCGCCGCACGATGTGACTCGGCTGCTGGAGATCATCAACCGGGTGCGCAGTCGCGGCACCAGCATCCTGTACGTATCTCACCGCCTGGACGAGGTGTTCCGGCTCGCGGACCGGGTTACCGTGCTGCGCGGCGGCCGGGTGGTGCAAACGAGGCCCGTGGCCGGACTGACCACGCAGACCCTGGCGGAGCTGATGGTCGGCACCGAGGTAGACGCGGGATACCGCGCCGGGCTCACCATCGCACCGGACCGTCCCGTGGTGCTTCGCGCCCGTGATCTGCGCGGCCGGTTCCTGGCTGGCGTGGACGTCGACCTCGCCGAGGGTGAGGTGCTCGGAGTAGCCGGCCTGCCCGGCTCGGGACGCAACGAGCTCCCGTACGCGCTGGTCGGCGCGCTGCCCGGGGCTACCGGCCGGATCGACGTGGACGGCAGCGGCTGGCAGCCGGTCCGCAAATCGGCTTCGTTTGACATCCCGCTGGTCCCGGCCGACCGGGCCCGGGAAGCGACGATCAGCGAATTCAGCGTCAAGGAGAACCTCACCCTGTCGGTGCTGCGGCGGTTCCGCCGGTTCGGCTTGCTCCGCAGCCGGCCCGAGCGGCAGCTCGCCGCCGAATGGGCCAAGACGATCGAGGTGAAGGCCGCCAGCCCGGACGACCCGATCACCACCCTGAGCGGAGGTAACCAGCAGAAGGTGATGATGGCCCGCTGCCTTGCGCGTGATCCCCGGGTGCTGGTCCTGTGCGAGCCGACAGCAGGCGTCGACGTGGGTACCCGGCAGGCCATCTATGAGTTCATCGCCACCCGGGCCCGCGCTGGGCTGTCACTGGTGGTCTCCTCCTCGGACACTGGCGACTTGCTTGCGCTGTGCACCCGGGTACTCGTCATGTGCAACGGGAAGGTGGTGCGCGAGATCGCCGGGGATGAGATCACCGAGCAGGCCCTCGTGCACGCCATGGAAGAAACGGAGCAGCAATGACCGCGAACACGCCGACTGACCGGCAGCGTCCGCCCAAGCCTGCGCGGACGGCCGGGGACGAGCCTGGGGGCTCCGGGGCGACGGCCGCGGCCAGGCGGGCGAACCTGCTGTCCAACCTGAGTCCGCGCCGCATCGGCGCCGTCTACGTACTCATCGCCATCTGCATCGTGTTCTCGATCTGGGCACCGCAGACGTTCCCGCGGATGGCCACCCTGAAGCAAGTGCTCGACAACAACTCGATCACCGCGCTGGCCGCGCTGGCCCTGATCGTGCCGC